>WNFW01013269.1_pt1 | contig 10919 bp, 15 predicted proteins | sample 5400131 | NCBI WGS metagenome assembly WNFW01 (sample SAMN13153362, study PRJNA577476) | soil metagenome | isolation source: 20 cm soil or saprolite under grassland replicate 1 | place: USA:California | collected 2016-06-15
GGGCGGCGTCGACGGCGAGTGACGGATCCAACACTTTGATCGCCACGTCGCGCTCCAGGAACGGATCGTGGGCACGGAAGACGGCGGCGAACCCTCCCTGTCCTAGGAAGGCGCCGAGTTGGAGCTGCGCGCCGAGCGCCGCCTCAAGCTTGGGCCGCAACGTGGCGATGTCGATGCTCACGGATGGTCGAGTGCCCAGGCACGCATAGGAGTGTAGGTTAGCGCTGAACGGCTACGACGCCAGATGCGGGAGCTTGATAGCGCGCAGCGCGCGCGCTGTACATTGACCGCGCGAATCGCCAATCGCACGAGAGACGAGCTCGCTCTCCTCCTATGTCGAACGTCGCCCATCCCTTTAGAAACGGTGCGTCGTCGTGTGCCGCCGCCTAACACTCGCTTGAAGCTGGCGGCGCCCGTCCCCAACAGATCCGCTGACGTGTCCGTGTGCGATCTATTAAAATTATGCTTGTGAACATTCGAGCTCGGCGCCGCAGCTTAAGCGCCATCCGTTAGGCGGCAACCGGCTCGCAAACATCTGACTCCTTTCTTGTGTCGCATCTTCCGCGGGGCGACGTGGCCCCTGTTCCTGGCGCCAACGCTGCTCTGCTCTCAAGCTTCCTCGCCGCCGTGCAGTGCTTCGTGCTCTACGCCCAGACGCTCGCTGGGCGGGCGCCCGACCACCCGGGTGTGATTTACGCGGTCGCACGTGGGTTCGCTCTCGTCGGTCAGCCAGCTGCCGCCCTCCGTTGGCTCGGTCGCCTCGCGGACATCGGCGCCGGCCCGGACGTCGATTCCGATTCCGTCTTCGCCGGCCTGAATAGCTCCCCCGAATTCCGTGCGGTTCGGGCTCGCCTGCAGCGCAACCGGGCCCCCCTTGTTCGTGGCGCACCAGCGTTCACCCTCCCGGATCCCGATCTCCTCCCCGAGGCTCTCGCCCGCGATCCGATTACGGGTGAATGGCTCGTCGGCAGCCTTGCGAAGCGTAAGATTATTCGCGTTACCCAGGACGGGACCGGCTCCGATTTCATCTCTAACGGCGATCTCCTTCGCGTAGTCGGCATTCATGTCGATTCCGCACGCGCCCTGCTGTGGTTCGCCACGTGGGCACCACGCAACGTGGTCTCGACACCGCTCGGGGAGCCCCCAAGCCAAACGCGGCTGTTCAAGTGCGATTTGCGGACCGGCCACGTCTTGCGGACGTACGTGCCGTCCGATTCCGAAGGCGATCATCTATTCAATGACTTGGCGATCGCCCGGAACGGTGATGTGTTCATCACCGACACCGACCAAGGGTCGGTGTATCGCGTCCGCTTGGACGCTGACACCCTTGAGCTCTTCCTCTCGCCAGGCATCGAGCGATTCTCGGACGCGAATGGCATCACATTGTCCGCCGACGAGCGCGCTTTGTATGTCGCTTTCGTCGAAGGTATCGCGCGTATCGACGTCCGCGCCAAAGCGATCATGCGCCTGCCGCTACTTGGCCCCGGTAGCGCTGCCTCGATCGACGGGCTCTACTGGTATCGTGGCAGTCTCATCGGGGTTCAACACCTGCCCGGCCTCGAGCAGGTCGCGCGTTACGATCTCACTCCTGATGGTCGCTCGATTGCCCATGTAACCGTGCTCGAGCGTGGCGACAGTCTACTCCATCTCCCGACCACGGGCGCCATAGTCAGTGATCAGTTCTACTACATTGCGAACAGCCACTACGACCGGCTCGGCTACGATAACCGCTTGGCTCCAGCCAGCCGAACCCCCGCACCGCTTTCGACTGTGCGCGTGTTGGATCTTTCAAAGCATTAAAAGTCGACGTTGCCGCCTAACAAACGCTTGAAGCTGCCGGCGCGCGTAGATTACGGAATGAATCTTTCTTCAGCGCGCCGCAGCTTAAGCGCGATCCGTTAGGCGGCCGATCCGAATCTTGTGCGACGCATCCCTTCTGCAGCTCTGATTCTCGCCTACATCTTCATCGCATGGGGCTGCGGGGGCGAGAAGACCAAGCCAGACCCGCCCACGCTGTTCGTCGCGGTAAGCGTCGGTTACGCTCATACATGCGGCGTCACGACCGCGGGCGCCGCCTACTGCTGGGGCTCTAATGGCTTCGGCCAGCTTGGCGACGAGACGCGAACTGGGCGGTCGAGCCCCGTACTAGTCGCGGGGGGCGTGCAATTCACCATCGTGGACGCAGGCTCTTTCCATACCTGCGGGGTCACGGCCGCGGGCGTCGCCTATTGCTGGGGTGCCAACAGTTCGGGCCAGCTCGGCGACGGGACCACAACTAGCCAGTCGAGCCCCGTGCTCGTGGCGGGTGGCGTCCGCTTCGCCGCAGTGAGCGGCGGCAACAGCCACACCTGTGGAGTCACGCCGGCTGGCGCAGCCTATTGCTGGGGCCACGACCTCTACGGCCAACTCGGCGACGGCCAGCCCGGGGACGAGGATGCGACTCAGTCTACTCCAGGGCTCGTGGCCGGCGGCGTGAGCTTCGTCGCGGTGAGCGCCGCCTTTGACCACACCTGCGGCGTGACGGCCGCGGGCACCGCCTATTGCTGGGGCAACAACGGCTCCGGTCAGCTTGGCGACGGAACCACGACCCATCGTTCGACTCCGGTGCTCGTAGCGGGTGGCGTGCGTTTCGCTGCGGTGAGTGCCGCCCTCCCGTGCGGGGTCACGCCCGCAGGCGCCGTGTATTGCTGGGGCCAACACGAATCCGGCGCGCTTGGAGACGGGACAACGATTCGTCGGTTGACGCCAGGGTTCGTGGCGGGCGGCGTGAGCTTCGCCGCGGTGAGCGCGGGCAATGGCTACGCTTGTGGTGTCACTGAGGCGGGCCCTGCCTATTGCTGGGGCGATAACCGCGACGGCCAACTCGGCGATGGGACCAGGACTAATCGGTGGAGTCCGGTGCTCGTGGCGGGTGGCGTGCACTTTGCGTCGGTGAGCGCCGGCACCAAGCACACCTGCGGGGTCACCCGCGCGGGCGACGCCTATTGCTGGGGCGACAACCGCGATGGCCAGCTCGGCGACGGAACCACCATCGATCAGTTGACCCCCGTGCGCGTGGTGCCGTGATGGGCGCGGAGTGGGGCGGGGGTCGGTACCGCAGTTTGGACGGGTCGATAAACGCGCCGCCAACACGCGCTTGAAGCTGACGGCGCGCGTAGATTGTGGAATGAATCCTTCTTCAGCGCGCCGCAGCTTAAGCGCGATCCGTTAGACGGCGCAACATTTTCCTGGACCAAGTGAGATGCGGCTCGATTTTGAGCGCGGCACCAATCCCAGTATTCCCCTGACAGTTCGCGTCGCGGTTGATCGTGGCCACGCACTTGTTAATCGGCCCGTCAAAGTGATTATGGGTCTGGTAATGGCGGTTGGAGCACTATTTGCGTTCGTGATGCATCGAGAGACGCTCGGATACCTAGTCATCATTGGGGCCCCATTTGTTGCATGGATTTGGTGGTCATACTCGGTTCCGCGTTGGCGTTCCTGGGCCCTGGGGAGAGGAGTGAACGCCGACGAGCTTCAGGCGGTCGCTCAGCGGGAGAAGCTAGTATGGCCACGGGGACACTTCTTTGAGAAGACGGAGTTTCCTTTTCGGGATTCGTGATAGCGCCGTCTAACAAGCGTTGAAGCTGACGGCGCGCGTAGATTAAGGAATGAATCTTTCTTCAGCGCGCCGCAGCTTCAGCGCGATCCGTTAGGCGGCTTCGGTCTGGTGACCGTTTTTATGCAACCCCCCATACGCTGGCTCGTCGTCCTCACTCTAGCCGTTAGTCTGGCCCTTGGCGTTCTTCTTCTTGACGGCGCAGGGTTCACGGGCCACAGCTGGTACAGTCGTGTAACGACGATCCTGCCGGCGTTCGCCGGGGCAATCATCGGACTACGTGTCGAGCGCACGCAATGGAAACCAGGGTTCGCGTCGCGGGCTGTTACTCTGCTCCTGGCGTGGGGGATCGCGACCCTCCTGATGCTGTCCGTATCCATGGCCTTCGCCTCTCTCTACGACGTTGCGTTTGACGGGCCTCAGCTCTTTCGCTTTGCGCGGGTCGCGCTACAGCTGTTTGTGATCGGAGCTACGACTGCCATGGCGGCCTTAGCGGTAATAACCGCTGTTAGGATGGCCCTGAAATCCGAAGCCGCCTAACAAGCGCTTGAAGCTGACGGCGCGCGTAGATTAAGGAGTGAGTCTTTCTTCAGCGCGCCGCAGCTTGAGCGCGATTCGTTAGGCAGCGTACCTACGTTTGGAGGCTGAAAGGAGTGCACGAATGAAGGCTTCTTGGTCTGTCTTGCTGACCACATCCCTTGTGGCATGCGCAAATCCCACGGCTCCCGAGGCTCCGGTTCAGTTCGAAATCGGTTCCACGTTTCAGCGCGGCTCGGCAATCCCGGTCACTGTGCTGAACGCCACCGACCAAGTGGTCACCGTCGCCGCCTGTGGGGATCGGATCAACCCTGTGCTTGAGCGCGCCGAGGGGATGCGCTGGGCGTTGTACGCGAGCGGTGTGTGTCTGGCGATCTACCCCATGATCCCTCTGACGTTAGGTCCCGGCGATCGGAGAACGACTTCGGTCACGGTGCAGGATGCGGGTCGGTACCGCTTCCGGATCAGAGCGGGGAACTCCCCAGGTTTCAGCACGTACGTGGCATCCGCGCCGTTCGACGTACGCTGAGCGACGCGGCCTAACAAGCGCTTGAAGCTGGCGGCGCGCGGAGATTAAGGAATGAATCTTTCTTCAGCGCGCCGCACGCTTGGTGTCCGAACGCCAAGCTAGGGGCAAGAAGATTAAGACTATCAAGGCCACGATCAGGGCAATCGACGCAGCCCTCGAAAAACCGAGGTCAGAGCACGCGCTTCGAAGGCTAAGGGCCGTGAAGAACCAGATGGCCGAGCTCCTGGAGCAAGAGGTCAGCGACCTGACGAAGCGCATGGACAACAGCAAACGGATGCTCGCCAGACTTCGTAGCCCTCGATCATTCCCATTTCTGAAGCCGTGAGCAGGTTGGGAATAGCGGGGCGGGGCGTGCCGCCTAATAAACGCTTCGAGCTGGCAGCGCGCGTAGATTAAAGGAATGAATTCTTCCTCAGCGTGCCGCAGCTTAAGCGCGATCCGTTAGGCGGCGACACGGAGGGAAACGCGATGAAGACCACTACTCTTCCTGTTACGGACCGCGCACGGCGCGTGGTCCAAACCGCTGACGCGGAGCGGCGTCGTCTTGGGCATCCGGTTCTCACACCTCAGCACGTGCTGTGGGCTCTACTCGCGGAAAAAGGTTCAGTTGCGACGCAGGTCCTCTCAGAGTTGCAATTCAACGCCTCTACCCTCGAGAAGCGATTGGGACCTGACTGGCACGCGACGGGACCGGCAAAGGGGGACGAGGACCCGATGAAGGCGGCGGCCGAATCCGCGAACGAGCTCCAAGATGCTGCCGTCGACACCGCGCACGTTTTGCTTGGCTTGCTGCGTGGCCAGAGTCGGGTTGGTAAGCTCCTGCGCGCAGAAGGTGTGAGCTTTGCTGCGGTGTCCGAGGCGACGCGCCGCTTTTGGAGTCAAGCGGCGATCTGATGTGGTCGCCGCCTAACAAGCGCTTGAAGCTGGCGGCGCGCGTAGATTAAGGAATGAATCTTTCTTCAGCGCGCCGCAGCCTAAGCGCGATCCGTTAGACGGCACCACATGCCACGCGTTCCAAACGAGCTGTTCGATGAACTGGTCGATGCCGCGGCTCAAGATCATTCTCGCGCCCGTACGCTTCTCTCCGAGCATCCCGAACTCCTAACGGCGCGCGGAAGGTTCGGCGAGACACCTCTCCATTTCCTCGCAACGGAAGGGTTCGTCGAGGCTGTTCGGTTCCTTGGTCAACTCGGTGCGGATGCCAACCTTGCCAATGAGTCGGGCCATACTCCGCTAATGGACGCGGCGATCGTTGGAAGCGATAAGATGGCAGAAGTTCTGCTCGGGCTGGGCGCAAATCCCAATGCGACGTCCAGGTCTTTTGACAACGTGCTGCATGCTGCAGCACGCTCCGGAAATCAGCGATTGGTTGGTTTGCTGCTGGATGCCGGCGCCAACGCCAGATATCGGACCGATCTGGATGAAACGATTTTTGATTTGCTTCCGGCTGACGCTAAACGCCGAGCCCCAATTCTAAAGGTCCTGGCTGAACATGGGGTGACCGAAGGTGCCGTCTAACAAGCGCTTGAAGCTGACGGCGCGCGTAGATTAAGGAATGCATCTTTCTTCAGAGCGCCGCAGCTTAAGCGCATTCCGTTAGGCAGCGCGCGTGTGACTTAGAATCATCGTTGACGGGTATCTTCTATGAAAAACCCGACGGACAAGGTGATTATGAAAGCTCAGAGTTATGCATCGCTTCTCGCGCTTGGCGCTCTCGCCTGTCAATCCGAACCAGTCGCACCTAGCTCAGGTAAGGGCCTAACCCTGTCACTGGCTGTGGCGCATAAGGAGATCCAGCGAGGAGCCCCTGATTCAGTGGTCATGACGCTGACCAATACCAATCGTTACTCTGTTTCGCTCGGTACAGGCGCCTGTGAGCCGAGCCCCTTTGTGAAGGACGCACGTGGTGTCACGGTGGTACCGGCGGGTGGTGGCTGGATCTGCATTGCCGTGCTGCTCAGACTCGTTCTCGCGCCGGGTGAGCACTACCAGCGAACTTTCGTGTGGGAGACGAGTCCACTCACGCCCGGCAACTACTCAGTCTATGCAACATTCTCAGCTGAGGAGTTGAACCTCACGACGCCGGCTGAGGTGGTGGAGCTCAAGTAGTGGGCACATGCGGAGACGCGCGCTGCCTAACAAGCGCTTGAAGCTGACGGCGTGCGTAGATTAAGGAATGAATCTTTCTTCAGCGCGCCGCAGCTTACGCGCGATCCGTTAGGCGGCCTCATAGTAACAGGTGTTCAATGGTAAAGGAGGTGCATCGTGTCACGGATCTCCTCAATATTCCAAAACTCACTTCAGCTGCGCGCGTTGGTCCTTGGAGCAGTTACTGGTTCAGCCCTGGTCCTTGTTGCGGTGTTCAGCTCTCGCGGCCCGCTGATGTTCGTGCCGTACGCCGCGATGTTCTCTGCACTCGCACCGCTCCTCGCGCGCTATCGGTCTGAGAGTTTCTTGTCACGTACAGGTGCGGCGTTCGGAGCGTTTTTGGTCGCGACCATGATCTCGTACCTATACGTCCGGCTCTTTGCAAATCCTGGTGTGCCCAGCATCTCTATTATCGGGTTGGCCCGGTTTGCGCTTGTCGTTGGTTCTGGAGCTCTACTTGCCGCCGCGGTAGCGTTCGTCACGGGCGGTGATGATCAAAAGCGAGTGGGCTCGGCCGCCTAACAAGCGCTTGAAGCTGGCGGCGCGCGTAGATTGTGGAATGAATCTTTCTTCAGCGCGCCGCAGCTTAAGCGCATCTCGTTAGGCGTCCACCCGCTCAAATTCACACGGTACCGTTGCTGCCGGCGGGAACCATCCTGGTCCACAAGCGCATTGGGTTCTCCGGCTTGTTTGCGGCGTGGGGCAAGTTGCTCACGGGCCAACAGTCCTGAGCTCGCCGCACTCGGCGCCATTGCAGGTCGGATGACCTGCCCGTATTCTCGAGACAAGGCACGGTCGTCGGGACGGAGACCGTGCGACGTCCCGACGGAGAGCCAGCCATGGCATACACGAAGATCACGCTCCAGCAAGATTTGCAGTCACTCGGCGTATCAAAAATCGAGGAGCTCGGCGACTATTGCTGGCGCGCCTACGACAGCGCCTATCGCAGTGTCGGGGACCAGGTGATCGGCCGGATGCCGCATTTGACGGCGGCCGGTTTGTACGAAAAGGTGGCGGAGATCGTTGATAAAGGAACCATGTTCGACGCCGGGGCGCAAGGAAATCTGCTGAAGATGGACAAGTGGGCCTGCGTGATCAACGACAGCTGGGTTCTCGGTGGGGTCCATCGCCGCGCGGCGTTTCGGCTGGCTTCGCCGCGCGTGCTGGAGAACCTGTGGAATGCGAATCAGGGATTCTTCATCGTGACCGCTCGCGAGCTCGTCGGATTGCTGAATTTCGGATATGCGCAGGAGCAGATCGGTCCCTACGCGGTCCTCAAGCTACGTAACCCGGAACGTGCGGCAGCCGCGAACCTGATCGAGTACGATCGCCTGATAAAGAGCGGCCAGACGTTTCGTAACGCCATCGATCTCATCGATAAGAAATCACCGCACGCTCGCCTCATGCAGGAGATTCGCGGGCGGCGCTCTGGTGGATGACCGGTGTGATCGCTCGGTCGTGGGTGGCACTTTCTGCGGTGTTCATTTCGGGCCTTGAGACCCGGGCCGTTCCGCTTTCCTTTGTTGGCATCGGTCGCAGTTCCGATTTCAAGGCGATCGCGGCGCGCTATCCCCATTCGATCCCGCGGGACGGGTACCTGGCGGTCGCCCCGAGGATATGCACGACCTCATCTAGGCATCCAGATTTCTGGCACCGGGACCACTCGTCGGGTGCGCATCGGGTTTGAGACACGCCGCGACACCCGCCTGGACTAGGGCCACAAATACCGCGGTCGCGGTGGGTGTCCGATCTGATGGAAGGGTCATAGCGCCACCGGCGGTGTGCGGAAGACGCGAACACAGAATCGGTCACGAGAGAGGTCTCGGTGAGCGCGCTGTCTAACAAGCGCTTGAAGCTGACGGCGCGCGTAGATTAGGGATGAATCGTTCTTCAGCGCGCCGCAGCTTAAGCGCGATCCGTTAGGCGGCACTATATGCAGTGTAGGCTCGCGCTGCTGTTAACTGTCGCCACGAGCGGTTGCGCCACAGGCGCATGGATAACAGTCCAGCGCCAGCTCGCGCCTGTCCCGGCAGCAGATTGCTTGCCAAAAGCGCTCGAGTCCGCACCCAGGGTCGCTGCGGTGGGCGGCCCAGACAGTTTGGGGTTCGAGTACTCGGTCAGAATCAGCGACTCTGCTGTGATGCGGCGTCACGTGGATGTGTTTGTTGGTATCACCGCAATCCACGACTCAGCGGAGACAATTCACGTCAGTGATCAATGGTTCGGTTCAATCGACGCATACCCCCCGGCAGAGCGAAGGGAGCGTGCTGCCGCGGCGGCAGCACTTTTAGATTACATCACCGCTCAATGCGCGCCCAACACCCATGCGGTGATTGTGTGTGCGGAAGGGGGTTCTGGGACGTACGGTGGGCGACCTTGCCAACGCTGAGCTCGGAGCGGTGCCGCCTAACAAGCGCTTGAAGCTGGCGGCGCGCGTAGATTGGGGAATGAATCTGTCTTCAGCGCGCCGCAGCTTAAGCGCATCCCGTTAGGCGGCACACCCAAGGACAGTTCGATGAACGCTGGAAGGCTGCGCTGCCAAACCGCGACCTGGCTCCTCGCCTTGGTGACGGCAACTGTCCAGACCTCGTGTGCGCAACCACGAATCTCATCCGCGCGCGGTGCTACGACCCGCCTTCCCACAGGATTTCCGGCAACCTGTGCCTCGGGGGAGATCGAGGTCATGCTGCTCGGGACCTACCATTTCGCAGGCAGCACCACGGACGCGGTTCAGCAACAAGCGGAAGACGTGCTTACGCCCGGCCGACAGACAGAACTCGAGGATCTCGCAGGCCGTCTCGCCCGTTGGTCGCCAGATCAGATTGCGGTTGAGTGGCCTTACGACTTCGTCGACTCCACTACCGCCCGCTACCAGCGCTACGTGGCGAGCGGGACGACGCAGAGTCGCAACGAGGTGGTACAGATCGGCTTCCGCCTTGCGAAACGGCTCGGGCACCCAACGGTCTATCCGATTGACTACCGCATGCCCATCGGCAACGACTCGATCGAGGCCTTGTTCGCGCGGCGCCCGCAATTCAAGCAGCACATGGACAGTCTCCAAGCGAGTACGCAGGCAGGGGCAGATTCCTCGGGCGTTTGGCGTCGAGGCTCAACGATTGTTGAGCACCTCCGGGCGGTCAACACGGACGCAGCGCTTCACGGCGGGAACTCTCTCGCTATGTTCGGGAGCCTCCTGTCGGCTGGCGAGGGCAACAACTACGGTGGCCCGGAAATCCTCGCTCGCTGGTATGAGCGCAACATCAAGATGGTGCACAACCTGACACGCGTGCTGCAACCGAGCACACGGCGCGTGCTAGTGGTGGTCGGCTCGGGACATGTGCCACCGCTCCGCAATCTTCTTGACGAGGCGCCCCAGTTCTGCCCTGTGAGCCCATTACCCTACCTCCGGTAGCAAACGCCGGGCTCATGTGCCGCCTAACAAGCCCTGGAAGCTGGCGGCGCGCGTAGATCAAGGAATGAATCTCTCTTCAGCGCGCCGCAGCTTAAGCGCATTTCGTTAGGCAGCGCGGATTTCGTACGTCGCCACACCAAATCGTAGAGTCCCGTCAGCACCGTCCCCGAAGCAGCCCCAGCCACCGATCCCCTGCTACTGCATCCCGTTCATGTCCCTAGTGGGATACCGATATTCCGGTACATTCGTGCGACACGTATTTCTACCAACGCGGGAGGTCGTATGCGCCAAAGGACTTTTTCACTCGGACTCGTGCCGGTCGCTTCGTTCCTCGTCGCATGCGCCGAGCCTCAGACGACGGCACCAGCGAATGTCGCTAACCTGGCTGCCTCGGCTCAGCAGTTCGCGGCACCACCGGCCTGCGAGCACGTGAGTGGGGCGTTTGTTTTTACGACCTTTCAGTTCACAAGCCAGACGACTGCCATCGGCGCCGGCACACTGCAGGGGGACCTCTCCGGGGGATTTAGCGCCGAGTACTTCGATATCCAGCAGCGGGGGAGCGGTGTAATCCACATGCTGGCCCATCACACCATTACGAGGAGCACCGGGACGATCAGGACGTCCGACGAGATCTTGCTTCTCCCAGATCAGGATCCAGCCGTGGGCCGACCCAATTCGCGCCTGGACGTGATCGG
>WNFW01003870.1_pt1 | contig 10917 bp, 8 predicted proteins | sample 5400131 | NCBI WGS metagenome assembly WNFW01 (sample SAMN13153362, study PRJNA577476) | soil metagenome | isolation source: 20 cm soil or saprolite under grassland replicate 1 | place: USA:California | collected 2016-06-15
GATAAGTGGAGTTTTCAAACCCAGTTCATTTGCGATCATGGCAGTATTATAGTAACGGCGTGCTGTCGCAAGAGTTACTGCTATCTTCGCTTGCTGGGCTGCCTGAACTGCTTCTAACGAGCGGGCAGTGATTGATCCTTCGGGTGTAAGTAAGGTACCATCAATATCGATAACGATTATTTTGATGTATGCTGTAGTATCCATAAGCCTGGTATCTCAACCTTTGAATCAGAAGAATACGACGGGTAAGATGTTATGATCCCGTCGCATAATCCCCACAGTGGGATATATGCTTACTATAGCACAAAATAAAAATCTCTATTCAAGAAGAGGCGGTTGGCCAAGACCACCGGTGCACTCCTGGCTAGACATTCTTCCCAGGCTTCTGCTACAATTTCTTCATGGATATGCAAGAAAATCGTCTCAGGCATGAGCTCACAAAACAACAGGCCGGTTCTAGTAATGACTACAGCAATGATCTTGTGCAACGTGAGATGATGCTCCAATGGAGGGATGCAGCAGGACTGGCATTGTTACCCGATGAACAGCCGGTCAGTACAGTACGCGATAGTCTTTATGACCTTATTCCCCTCGGACCCCGTGAAGAGAAATTGATCGGAACAGCCCCGTTTCTACGTTTACAAAAAATCAAGCAGCTTGGTTTTGTGTATCGTATCTGGCCAGGAGCAACGCATACTCGCTATGAGCATAGCCTGGGTTGTTATTATCTGGCCGTGCGTGCCATGCGCTCATTGCTACAAAGAGGAGAAGATGGAGGGCTTTTTGGCGTCTCCGTGAGCAGCATTCAAACGCTCGTTGTTGCCGCTCTACTTCACGATATTGGGCATTATCCATTTTCACACACAATCGAGGAGCTAGGCTATCCTGTTATCATACATGAAAAAGTGGGGCGTTCAATCATTGAAAAGAGTGAAATAGCAACAATCCTTGAGAAAGATTATCATCTCTCACCAGAGCGTGTGGCCGATTTTATTGATCCTCCCAAGACAAAAATCCTGCCTATCGATGACGAATTACTTAACAGTTTATTGAGTGGCGCTCTGGATGTTGATAAATTGGATTATCTTCCACGTGATGCACGTGCCTGTAATGTGCCTTATGGCGGTGTTGATGTCGCACGTCTACAGGGAGCTCTGCGTATTCATCCAAACGTTCATAATCAACGACGCATTGTTGTGACACAGAAAGGTATCAGCCCACTACACTCGCTTCTTCATGCTCGCCAGGAGATGTTTGACAACATTTACTGGCATCACACGGCTCGAGCGTTGCAAGTAATGCTTGTGCGAGCTGTCTTTGAGGCTCTGTTATGTGGAGCGCTGCAAGTCGAACAACTGGTGGGATTAGATGATGCTTCTCTACTTTCTGTGCTGGCTGAAACACATATGCCCATCAGTTCCCGTAAGTTGGCAGACGATTTAGAAATGCGTCGTCCCTATAAAGTAGTCATAGAAATCAGCCGCCTGGCCGGTCGCTTCTATAGTCGTCTAGAAGCTCTCTTCTGGGATCCTCAACGCCGACGTCATATCGAACAATTACTTGCTACTGAACTGGCAAACGCTTTACAAATAGAAATTGCAGATTTCGAGGTCCTCTTCGATATTCCACGCCCAGAGAAGTGGGAAATGGATGTATGGGTAACCTTTAGCAATCCACCCGTCGGCATGAACTCATTGGTTACCTGGGTTGAGGCCACCGGTTTACAATCGGACGATTTAGCGCGTTATGAACAACACCAACGTCGCATTCGGGTTGTGGTGCCTGAGCGGCTACGCGAGCCTGTAAAGGCTCGAAAGGATGATGTGCTTTTGCCTGCTTTGGAGCGGTTGGTGGAGATGTAATTGCGCTTTATCGCAGAATTGAGTTACTTCTTCCGCTTCTGCTGGTACATCATACGCATCGCCTTCTCGTGAATTCTGCGGGCGGGTGGGTACTCATCATCAATCTTCAGTGCATTTTCGGATGTACTCACGGCTTCGCGATAGCGCTGCAACCTGTACAGATTATCGGCTTTGATCATCAAGTAGCGCACGTTGGTTGGTTCGAATTCCAGGATGTGATCAACAATCTCGTTTGCTTCTTCAAAGTGTGATGTACCGCGCAGAGCGGAAATATGCAAGTCCCAGGTAAGTGGACTTTCAGGGGCGAGAGGCATCAATCGTCGTGTTATTTCGAGCAGCCGGTCGAATTGTCCTGTTGTGCGCAGGGCGTTTGCCATGAGATTGAGAGCAGCGACATCATCTGGAACGAGTTCTAGAGCGTGCTCCATCGTTACAATGACTTCTTCAAAACGTGCATACCTGCGTAGGACCTCACCTTTTGTCTCAAGGGCAAGCAGAAAGTCGGGGTCGAGACCCAGGCTTTGATTGACCACTTCTAACGCCTCGTACAGACGGTTCATTCGCAGGAGCGCCAGTGCTTTATTGCACCAAGTGCGAGCATCGCTGGGGTCGAGTTCAATCGCACGATCTGCATAGCGTAAAGCTTCTTCGGGATGATTTTGCAGTAGTTGCTGCCCACAACGATTAAACCAGGCCAACGGCAGGTTGGTATCCAGGAGTAGAGCCTGGTCATTGGCAATGGTGGCTTCGGAGATGCGCTCGAGTTTCTGTAGCGCTCGTGCCTCACATGCCAGGGCTAAGGCTGAACCTGGCTCTATTTTCGCAGCGGATTGAGAAACTTCATACATCGTTTGGTAGTCGCCAACTCGATCAAGGGCTAAGGCAAGCCCAAGCAAGGCATCTACATCCTCTTGATCATCCATGAGAAGTTTGTTGAATGCAGTGAGTGCCTCGTGCCACTCTTTAGCTTGCAGGTGTTTGTGAGCCGCATGGCGGAGTTTCTCAAGTTCTTCTGCTGTTTTTGATGCTGCTCTTCCATCCAAAGTATGTAAACCTCATTTCACCTCTACACTCTTATCCAAAAAGTTTACCTCATGCTCCAAATCCTGTTGCGTATTATCGCATTAATGCCTTATAGTAGCAATAGGCAGGGCAGAGTGTATAGAGAATCTCTTTTGCATAAAGTGCTTGGTGCTACACAGGCATTCGAGCTTTTTCTGGATCTGTCTGTTTGAATGTAGCTGGACGTCTGCTCGCAATGAGCACACCTGCAAAGAACACTGTCCAGCCGAAGGCCTGGATAATCCAGAAGCTGCTTTGTAATCCAAAGAAGCGAGCAAGGCTCCCGGCGGCAGCGTTCAGTAGATCACCTACGAGAATCAGCACATTTGCCCACAAAAGGTTGATTGTCTGAATACCTGCCACACTTGACTGCCGGCGAATCAGTTTCCAGCCTGAATAGAGGGCAACACCAACTACAGCCAGCACTCCCAATGTATTCAAGGTAATAATCGTAATCAGCCATGCACCTGTTTCAAGGATGCCTGTGCCTGGAGTACCGGCAATCTGACTGAGTTTGGACATATTGATTGTGGCTGTAGAAATAAGTAATATTGCCAATATGCTTAGCGCAATAAGGACAATGAGGCAAACGCGTGTAACACGTGAACTTGCAACCAGCGCGATACTCCCTAGACCTAGCCACGCGGGAACAAGGGCGGCGCCAAGAATATAATAGATGCGGAAGAGTGCTACGCCTGCGCTACTCGTTGGTCCTACGATGACCATAAGCACATACGCAAGTGTGGCCAGAAAAGCCATAATCAGAGCGATTGACCAGTAGAGTTGGGAGGCGCGTTTTCGTCGAGCATACTGTCGTAGGACTACTACTGCAAATAGGCCGGTAACTACAACATTGATAATGGCGAAGAGTAATAAAATGAAGTTATTCGTCATGGTTTGATTCCACCTTTGTATGCTACTCAGGTTGTGAAACGACGCAAATGGCCATTTAGAGAATACTCTTGATTGAGCTTTTCGTCAAGCCTTAAATATATGGAAATCTGTGCAAAACTATAGCTAGAGTCTGCAATTTGAGATTTTAGATGTAGTTAAAGTGGGCTAAAGTTCTTGTTGTCACCTTGCCTTCGGGTTTATACTATGTTCTGAAGGAGTTGGAGATCATGGCCAAAAAACTTGAAGACGCCAAAAAAGAACAAGATTTGGCCAGTATGCAGCGCAAGGAATTGAAGACCGAGTTGGCCGATAATTACGCGCATTTGCCTCGCAAACCTCGCAATCGACGCAGGATCATTACTTTTGGTGTGCTTGGGATAATTGCCCTGCTAGCTGGTATCATTGGCTGGCTAGTCTTGCTTCCTTCATCATCTCAACAATCGGTGGCTGGCGTTGCCATTGGCACTGAAGCTCCCAATTTTACACTACAGATTTATGGTGGTAGTGATATTGGTACTAGTGTAAATCTAAGCGCTCTACGCGGCCACCCTGTCATACTCAACTTCTGGTCTGAGTCCTGCATTCCCTGTCTTCAAGAAGTACCCTACCTGGAACGATTTTACTCACAATATGGAGCGCAACATCAATTTGCACTATTGGGCATCAATCAAGCTGATCCAAGTGATGATATTGCAAAATTTGGCGCTAATTTTCATGTTACGTATCCTCTCCTTTTTGATAAAGGTGGGATCATTAATGCTAAATACGTGGTAATTGCCATTCCAACTACCTATTTTATCGATAGCAGAGGCATCGTGCGCTCCGTCTTCGTGCAGCCGCTTACTCCTCGAACTATGCAGCAAGGGTTCTCCTCGGTAGGAATGAGCATGTCGAAAATTTACCTATCCCGATAAGTATGCCCTAATGCTGCTTAAATGTGTTTCAGCCAGGTATAATTTGTTTAGGGGAATTATTGACTGTTGTCTAGCTTAATTTATCTGGGAGGTATCAACTTGTCATTCGAAGTTACGACACGACAAATGTCAGAGAATAACCCAAGAATTGTGGCAGAGCAAGTTCGCCATGAACATACTGAAGAGTTACAAGCTATAGCTCGTTTCCAGCGTGTCTCCAATTACCTGGCAGCGGCACAGATTTATCTAAAGCAGAACGTGTTGCTTCAGGAGCCATTAAAACCTGAAGATATTAAAGATCGTCTATTGGGGCATTGGGGTACCAGTCCTGGTATTAACATGATCTATGCCCATCTCAATCACTTGATTACTCGCTATGATATCGACATGTTCCTGATCACAGGACCTGGACATGGAGCTCCTGCAAACCTGGCGAACCTCTATCTTGAGGGCACTCTCCAGGAATATTATCCGAACCTGACCTTTGATTGGTCAGGAGTGGAACAGTTCGTGCGGCGCTTTTCCTGGCCTGAGGGTTTTCCCAGCCACCTGTACCCAGGCGTTCCAGGCACTATTCATGAAGGCGGTGAGTTGGGCTACGCGCTGGCAACAGCTTTTGGCGCAGCAATGGATAATCCCGACTTGATTGTAGCCTGTATAGTTGGCGATGGTGAAGCAGAGACGGGTCCGACCGCTACTGCCTGGCATAGTTACAAATTTATTGACCCTGTGGAATCGGGTGCGGTATTACCCATCTTGCATTTGAATGGCTACAAAATTGCTAACCCTACAATCTATGGCACCATGAGCGATGAGGAACTCTACGCTCTATTTACCGGCTATGGCTACCAACCCATTGTTGTAGAGGGTGATGATCTTGATGCTTCACTTTATGGAGCACTAGATCTAGCTTATCAGAAGATCAGGCATATTCAACAAGCGACTCGCTCTGGACAACCTGTAATCAAACCACAATGGCCTGTAATTCTGTTCCGTTCACCAAAAGGCATGACAAGCATTAAAGAATTAGATGGAGAACCTATTGTCAATTCTTATCGCTCACACCAGGTGCCTATAACGGATCCAAAGACCAATCCTGATCACCTGCGCTTGTTAGAAGGCTGGCTGCGTTCTTACCATATTGATGAACTCTATGATGAGCATGGAAGTCCAAAACCAGAGATTCTTGAACAATGCCCCAAGGGTGATCGTCGAATGGGCAGTAATCCGCACACCTTTGGTGGTAGGATACGCAAGAATCTCGATCTTCCTGATATCTTTGAGTACGCAGTGATTCCTGAGAAAGTTGCCGAAGAGAAACATGGTCACAAAAAAAATGGTTTCGTAAGTGGCCCTGAACTACTCGCTATGTATCTACAGGATGTGATACAGCGCAATCCTCATACTTTCCGCATCTTTAGCCCGGACGAATTGGAATCGAATAAATTGACTGCGGTGCTTGATGTAACGAAGCGTGATTACCAGTGGCCTGTTCCCCCTCATAACGAACATATCAGTTCAAGTGATGGACGCGTATTGGAAATGTTGAGTGAGCATACCCTTCAAGGATGGTTGCAGGGATATCTCCTGACCGGCCGATATGGCCTTTTCCCGTCCTATGAGGCGTTTCTAAATATTGTTGTGTCAATGATGGACCAGTATTCCAAATTTTTGAAGATGTCGCAAGAGATACCCTGGCGTCTACCTGTTGCATCGCTGAACTATCTCGAGACCTCTACGTTATGGAGGCAGGAACACAATGGGTTCTCGCATCAAAGCCCAGGTTTAATCAATGATATTCTGAACAGGAAGGCGCAAGTATCAAGAGTCTACCTTCCGCCAGATGCAAACTGCCTGATTAGTACTGTAGATCACTGCTTGCGCAGCAAGGACTATGTTAACCTGATTATTGCAAATAAGCCTCCTATGCCTCAATGGCTTTCAATGGAGGATGCTATTGCACATTGCCGAGCTGGCGCCTCGGTCTGGCAATGGGCCAGCACTGATGATGGTGTAGACCCTGATGTAGTGCTGGTTGGAATCGGTGATGCTCCAACATTGGAGGTTATGGCGGCGGCACATATTTTGCGCAATGAATTGCCTGAGTTACGAGTGCGCGTAGTCAATGTTACCGACCTTTTCATCCTTGAAAAAAATACAGACCATCCCCATGGTCTGGATGACGAAATGTTTGAAGCTCTTTTCACGCAGGATTGCCCTGTAATCGTCAACTTTCATGGATATACCTCAGCGGTGAAGCAGTTGTTGTTTGGACGCCATAATCTTCAGCGTTTCCACATTCATGGTTATCAGGAAGAGGGTACAACCACGACGCCTTTTGATATGAACGTGCGTAACGGTACCAGCCGTTACCATATCATCATGCAGGCTATTCGTCTGGCTGCAACTCGTAATCCGCGTGTGGCAGTGCGAGCAAGCGACCGCGTCCAACATTACGAATATGTCCTCGTAGCATTCCGTCGCTTTATTCAAGAGAATGGAGTAGACCCAAAGGAGATCAGTAACTGGCAGTGGAGTTGATTGTCACAAGCAGAGTTGGACCATAAGGAATTTGCAGTGAAAATACTTGTGCTAAATGCAGGTTCAAGCAGCCAGAAGAGCCGTTTGTATGAAATAGCTGATACTGACGCCCTGCCTGAACTTGCGCCCTCGCCACTCTGGCAAGCCGATGCAGATTGGACACATCATCGTGGAACCACAGAGATAAAGATTAGTACAGCTAGTGGTGCCAGGCTCGAAGAAAACCTCGACACGGATGTGCGTTCAGAAGTGATTGGGTATATTCTCAAGACCCTTTGGAGTGGTAAAACGCAGGTTCTTTCTCAAGCCTCTGATATCCAAATTGTAGGGCATCGTGTTGTGCATGGCGGAAATAAGTTTGAGCAGAGTACCGTGGTGACTCCTGAGGTGAAAGCGACCATTTCACGTATGTCCGTTCTCGCACCCCTGCATAACCCGGCAAATCTCGAAGGCATTGAAGTAGTTGAGCGCATCTTGCCAGCCGTTCCACAGGTAGCAGTATTTGACACAGCTTTTCATCGCCACATGCCATTGCCTGCAATGATTTATCCAGGCCCATATGAATGGTTTGAAGAGGAGATTTATCGTTATGGATTCCACGGTATCAGTCATCAATATTGCTCGCAGCGCGCGGCCCAGATACTCGACAAAGACCTGGAATCCCTGCGGCTTATCACCTGCCATTTAGGCAATGGTTGCTCGTTAGCTGCCGTTCAGCATGGCCACAGTATCGAAACAACCATGGGATTTACTCCCCTTGAGGGGTTGATGATGGGCAGTCGCTCAGGCTCAATCGATCCGGGGATCATGCTCTACTTGCTGCAACAAAAGAAGGTAACGGTAGAGCAGTTAGACGAAACTCTCAATAAAGCCTCTGGACTCAAAGGGATTTCAGGTTCAGGTGATATGCGACAGATCTTACGCGACATAAAAGAAAATAAGCCACGAGCCAAACTGGCCTTTGATATGTTTGTGCATCGCCTGCGTTACTACATTGGTGCTATGCTTGCAACGCTTGGCGGTTTGGACGCACTCGTCTTTACTGGCGGTATTGGTGAGAATGCTGCCGAAGTGCGTGAAGCAACATGTGAGTCATTTGCTTTTCTTGGACTCAAACTAGATGCGCAGAAAAATCAACAATCTCCTGCAGATCAGGATATCAGTGCTAGTGATTCAGCAATACCCGTACTCATCGTTCAGACCCAGGAAGATTGGGCTATTGCCAGGGAGTGCTGGGAACTTGCCTTATCCACTGGTTAGTGTACTGCCACTCGTCTACGCCTGGTGACTATCAAGCCAAGAATGCTCACAACAAGCACCAGAACACCGATGCCAAGTCGTGCTACTGGTTGACCGAGGTCGATTGCTGAGGGAATAGCAGGGCTTTGGCCTGGATTTGTTGAATGTTCGGAACTTGATGGCGTCGTAGCTGTGCCAGTCGGAGAGGGCGAATGAGCTGTCTCTGTGGGTGGAACTGTTGCCGCAGATCCATTTGGGGGAATTGCACGGTTGGCCTGCTGAACACCTGGAGTAGTGACAGTAGGTTGAACTGTATTTGCTTTGCTGAATGAGCCGCTGCTAGAAGCAGTTGTGGCAGAATTGCCCACACCACTATATATGAGTGGCAGAATGCCTGAAATGATGAAGCATAATGCAAGCACAGCCGCAAGTGTGCTTACGATCCTGATCGAACGACGCAGCACAGATCTCTGGGCGTGCTGTCTTTGTGGAATCGAGGTGAATGGTGCATCTTGTCGAATAGTTCGGCCTGGAGCAATTGAAAAGCTGCCAGGTAAGACGAATGAGCGAGGCGCTTCTTCATCTGGCAATGCATGTAACAGGGCAACCGTCAGTCGTAAGTCAGATAGTTTGTTTTGGCACTGCTGGCAGGTGGATATATGAGCATCAAAAACAGCCCGCTCCTGTGGAGAAAGCTGCTTATCGAAAGATGCCGAAAGTTGCTCAGTTGTTAGATGCTCATTATGTGTTTGTGCCACGCAAAATCTCCGTTATACATTACTCTCTATCAGTTAGTAGACGATAATTACCAGGTAAAAGTTCCCGGTGTTTGTACAGATAGTCGCGCAGGCGCTTGCGCCCGCGGGCGATGCGCGACCGAACGGTCCCTAGACTTGTTTGCGTACTGCTTGCAATCTCCTCATAAGAAAGCCCTTGCACATCACACAAGATAACCGCGACTCGTTGATCGAGAGGTAATTCCTGAATGGCTTGCTGAAGCAGTTCTTGTAGTTCATGATTCAGCAAAAACTCCTCAGGATTTACTGCCTGTTCTGTGTTGATCAGCGCATTCAGCAAAGCTGCATCGTGCGGCTCATCTTCATCCATGATAGTGTCAAGCGAGTCCTGTGGATGGCGGTTTGCGCGTCGCCAATAGTCACATGCCTGATTAGAGGCGATGCGCAGTAACCATGCACGAAATGAAGAGTTTCCACGAAATGATTGAATGGCTCGAAAGGCGGCAATAAAGGTATCCTGTGTCACATCAGCAGCAGTATCACGATCACCAAGCATGCGTAATACCACATTGTACGTTGTTTGCTGATACTTTAGCACCAACTGATTAAATGCGTTTACATCCCCTTTTTGGCTGAGATTGATGAGTAGCGTTTCATCTTCTCTCACTGGCTCCGCCATTGCACTGCTTCTTTCTTAACTCTATTTTTGTCTCGCTAGTGTAGCATATTTCAACTCGTTTGAGTATTGTTGCATGAATGGTTCTATAAATATATACGGTTCGTGGTGAAGCCATCTCGCAGGTTAATAAAATAATTCCAAAAAGTATGTAAGTAAGCCTTTTTGCGGTCTTTACTCGTTAGTATTAAAGATTGTGATTGTAATAACTTTGTTAAGCTAGAAATTTGTGAAGATGTGCAGCCTCTTAAAGTATATACAATACCCCTTTCAGCGTTTTGGTCGTTTGGTAGAGAGTCTATTAGATAGCGAACAAAAGAATGGTAACAAAAATACGATATTTGTGTTGGATGGGGTACGAGGCGTAGCTGTCCTAATGGTCATTGTATTCCATGTCAATCGGTTGACCGGGGACAATCTCTGGGACCAGACAGACTATCCACTTGCTTCTTCGATCTCAACTGCAGGTGGAATAGGTGTAACGCTTTTCTTCGTACTGTCTGGCTTCCTGCTTTTCATGCCCTTTGCGAAGGCGCATCCTTCCTGCTTATTATGTATCACTTTTCCTGTTAATCCTATTACAGTACCCTGAATATCTACATCCTGATCATTTAAACTATCTTGTTCTATTCCTAACCTTTTTTATGGATTCCTCACAAGCAACATTTCGGCAGCTTAATGGTCCATACTGGACGCTAGCAACCGAATGGCAGTTCTATATGCTCCTGCCGCTTTTTGCCATAGGCATAGCCTTTGTGGTAAGTCGTGTTCCCATCAAAAGGCGCTTGCCAGCAGTCACGGCATGTCTTATAGGAATCATTATCTGGGGCTTGTTCATACGCTACTGGGGACTCTATTTTTTGAAACACCCCTCACAGACCTTCCTGGTTCCACGCATTGTACTCAATGACATCATATTTTTTCTATTTGGCATCATTGGTAAATACACCGAAGATTTCGCCATTGGTATGTTTGTTAGTCTCTGCTACATT
>WNFW01006284.1_pt1 | contig 10917 bp, 6 predicted proteins | sample 5400131 | NCBI WGS metagenome assembly WNFW01 (sample SAMN13153362, study PRJNA577476) | soil metagenome | isolation source: 20 cm soil or saprolite under grassland replicate 1 | place: USA:California | collected 2016-06-15
GTGGTTCCGCGATCGACTTCTACCAGGCGATGTTTGCGTTGGGTCAGGAAGAGACGCCGGCCTCCCCGGCGCGAGCCAATTTGACGATCGGCCGGCAGGTGACGGACTACGCAAGCAACCGCGTGCTGATCACAACCGAGGGCCGCAACCCAGCCGGTGCCGTCAACAAGGTTCGCCGCGTGATCGCCGGCAGCATCGGGATGACTGAGACGAACGGCGTCCCGGCGCCGGACAACCCCGGGCAGGTTGCCGCCGTCGAACGGTTCATCCGTCGTACGCCGGAACGCTTGTTGATCACGGCGCTCGATAACCCCGCCGCCCTGCGCGCCATCCCCGTCCGGCGTTGGCGTGACGAACCACTGGACGGCATCCGCTACGCCGCGGGCCTCGATACGCTCGATCTCTACTTCGATCGCCGCTCGGGACTGCTCGTCCTCACGGAAACGTGGACGGACGATCCGATCCTCGGCGATCGCGTGACACGCACCGCGTTCACGCGCTGGCAGGACGCCGGCGGCGTGCTGTTTCCGCGGCAAGTCGATATCGAAGTGAATAACCGGCTCCAGACCCAAAACGTGGCCACGGCCGTCAGTGCGAATCCCGAGCTGCCCGATACCATGTTCGCCATTCCCGACTCGATCGCCTCCCGCGCACAGCGGAGCAACCCGACGCCACCACCGGTCGTCGTCACGCTCGTCGAGCTCGCTCCGAATGTGTGGCGCGCCGAGGGCGGTACGCATCATTCGCTGATCGTCGACCAGGGGACGCGCCTTGTGCTGGTGGAAGCGCCGTTAAGCGCGCAGCGCATGGAGGCGTTGCTCGACACGCTGCACGCGCGTTTCCCTACCAAGCCGGTCGGCCTGGTGATCAACACCCACCATCACTGGGATCATGCGGGTGGGTTGCGGGCCGTACTTGCCGCCGGGGTGCCGGTGGTGACCCAGGCGCGCAACGTGAGTTTCGTTCGGTCCATCGCGACGGCGCGGAAGACCATTCGCCCCGACGTGCTATCCCGGCGCCTCGGTCCCGCTCGCCCGCCGCTCCCAGCGATAAGCGGGGTGGAGGACAGCCTCGTCATTGGCAGGAGTGACGGGCAGCTCGTTGCGTACCGCCTGCCCACCGCACACGCCGAAGGGATGCTCGCCGTCTACGTCCCCTCCGCCAGGATCCTGTTCCAAAGCGATGTCGTGAATGCCGCGCCGCCGCCCGCAGCGGGCAGCGCCGAGCTGGTGAGGTTCGTGAAGGCACGCGGACTCGCGGTCGACCAGGTGGCTGGTGGGCACGGCGTTGTGCTGCCGTGGGCGGACGTGGAGCACGCCGCGGGGCCGTAAAGTACGAAACGCTTCGTATTGACAAGTACGAAGTCCTTCGTATTTTGACAATATGATCCGTCCCACCAATGCCGAGCTGGCCATTCTGAGGGTTCTGTGGCAACGCGGGCCCAGCACCGTGCGCGATGTGCACGACGCCTTGCGCGCCGTTCGTGGCGGCACCGTCGGGTACACCACGGTCCTCAAACTCCTCCAGATCATGACCGAGAAGAAGCTCGTCAAACGGGACACACGCGCGCGGACGCACGTCTATTCCGCCGCGGCTTCCGAGGCAACCACCCGCGGGCACCTGCTGTCTGATCTCGTAGACCGGGCGTTCGGAGGGTCGTCGCTGGCGCTCGTGTTACAGGCGCTGTCCAGTACCCGCGCGACCACCGCCGAGCTCGAACAGATCCGACGCATCCTCGACGAGAGGAAGGGAGATTCGTGATGAACGCAACGCATGCGCTCGGTTGGGCGCTCGTGCATTTCCTGTGGCAGGGCGCCGCACTCGGCATCCTGCTCGGCGTCGCGCTCGCGGTCATCCGGCCGACGGCCGCTCGCACGCGCTACACCCTTTCGATCGTCACCCTGGCTGCGATGCTCGTCGTCCCCATCGCGACGACACTCCGTCTCTATGAGCCCGGGTTCTCCTCATCGTCGCAAACGGATGGTGCTGCCCAGCCGGCGACTGAGATGCAGGCGTCTCCCTCTCACTCCGCCTCCCCTGCCCTGAGTTCGCCCGTTGCCGCCGTGAAGTCGCTCGCGCCGTCGGACAGCCGGCTCCGCGAGAGCCTCGAGCCCGCCCTGCCGTGGCTCGTGGTCGTGTGGGTGCTGGGAGTGCTGATCTTGTCCGTGCGCCTCGCCTATGGCTGGATGGCGGCGCGTCGTCTGCGGACCGACGGGACACGCGACGTCTCCGCGTCGCTGCAGCAGGTGCTGGCGCGGCTTGCCGCGCGGCTGCGTGTGCACCAGCCGGTGCGCCTGCTCGAATCACTACTGATCGAGGTCCCAGCGGTCATCGGTTGGCTGCGCCCGGTGGTGCTCGTACCGGCCAGCGCGCTCACCGGCCTGACGCCGCAACAGCTCGAAGTCCTGCTCGCGCATGAGCTGGCACACGTGCGCCGCTACGACTACCTCGTGAACGTCATTCAGTGCGTCATCGAGACGCTGCTCTTCTATCATCCGGCGGTGTGGTGGGTGTCGCGTCGCATCCGGGAAGAGCGCGAGCACTGCTGCGACGATCTCGTGGTCGGACTCTGCGGCGATCCCCATCTTTACGCGACGGCGCTCGTCGGCATGGAGCGGCTGCGGCCGGCCACGCCGCGGCTGGCGCTCGCGGCAACGGGCGGGGGCGGCTCTTTACTCAAGCGCGTCCGACGACTGATCCTGCCGTCCACGGCGCGCGCGGAATACTTCCCGCGCTGGGCCGCCGGGATCGCGGGCATGCTTGCCGTGACCGTTGGGCTCCTGGCGACAGGAAGCGACCGGCTGGCGGGCGAACCGACCCAGGACACAGTCGCCGATACAACGCGCGCGGCGCCCGATACCGTCCTGCGGCATCCCGACCCCTCGCAGCCACTCGCGCAACGCTGGGACTGGGCGCGCACCCAGGCCCGCCAGCTCAGCCGGCGGACGTACTGGATCGGCTACACGATCAAGCGGCCGTCGTGGCTCGAGCACTCGGTGTACGTCGATCGTGGTATGGAGGTGAAAGGTCAGAACATCACGCTCAGCGGTCGCATGTTCGGGGACTTTCAGGGTTTCATGTTCCGCGGCGTGCGCTTAGCGCGGTTGACCGGCAGCAACGACTCCGACGACATCGTGATCCTGCTGGGATTCACCGATCAGAGCGGCAAGGTCGCGCTGTCGCACGTCCACGTGGCGAGCTTCTACCTGCCGATGGACTTCCGCGGCCGGACCCTGCTCTGGCTCGGCGACGCAGCTGACGCGCAGAGTCTGCCCGCCGTCGAAGCGTTGTTCGCGGCCACTCCGCAGCCGGAGCTGCGCGAGGACGTTGTCGCGGCCATTGGGATTCACGGGTCGAGCGACCTGGTCGTTCCCATCCTACTGCGCTTGCTCACGAGCCGCGAGCCGACCGATGTGCGCGCGCAGGCGGCGGAGTGGCTGGGATTCCATCCCACGCGCGCAGCCGTTGTCGCGCTCAGCGCAGCCACGCGCACCGATCAGGCCGGCGATGTGCGCCGGCAGGCCGCGGAGGCCCTGGCAGATAACACGCTACCGGCGGCTACCGATTCGACCATCGCGGTGGCAAAGACAGCCGGCGATCCCGACGCTCGTCGCGCCGCCGTTGAAGGGCTGGGACAGAAAGGCAGTGACCGCGCGCTCGCCACACTCGTGGCGATTGCCAATACCGATCGCGACGAGGATGTGCAGCGCGCGGCGGTAGAGGCGTTGGGGGAAATGCCGAGCGGGCGGGGGCTCAATGCGGTCCGCGAGATCGCGCGCAGTCATTCGCGGCCTGACGTGCGACGCGCGGCGGTCGAGACGTTGGGCGAGCAACTGCCACCCGCCGAGGCGATTACCCTGTTGAAAAGCATCGCGACCAGCGATCCCAGCTCCGATGTCCGACGGGCGGCGGTCGAAACACTGGGTGAGCGTGCGCCAACCCCCGAAACCGCTCGCTTCCTCTCGACTCTCGCCAACAATGAACGTGACGAGGACGTCTCACGGGCCTCGATTGAAACGCTGGGCGAGATGGGCGACCTCGGCCTTCCTGCCGTGATCGAGATTGCCCGTACTCATTCCTCCGCCGACGTCCGCCGCTCTGCCATCGAGACGATCGGGGAGAAGGCGCCCGCCGCCCAGTCGCTCGATTTGCTGGCGCAATTCGCGCGGGGCGATCGCGATCCGGACGTCCAGCGCGCAGCCGTCGAGCGGCTCGGCGAGCTGCACGACGACCGCGCCTACAACCTCCTCGTCGAGTTCGCGCGCACCCACCCGAACAGTGACGTCCGGCGCGAAGCGATCGAAACGCTGGGCGAGAGCGGACGCACCGACAGCGTGATGGTCATCCTCGACGACGTCGCGCGCCGATCGGGCGACGAGGACGTCGCGCGGGAAGCGGTAGAAACGCTGGGAGAGCTGCACGACGCGCGGGCGCTCGCGCTGGTGGCGCGCATCGCGCGCACGCACCCGAACGTCGACGTCCGGCGGAAAGCGATCGAGACCTACGGCGAATCGGCGCCGAGCGATTCGTCAGTGGCGCTACTCAAGAGCATCCTCGCGAGCGACGCACCCGAAGACGTCTACTCCGCGGTGCTCGAGGCGCTCGAGGAAATGGACGGCGGCGCGGGGATCCCGGCGCTCATCGACGCGGCACGCTCACATCCGAACCGCGAGGTTCGGGCCGACGCCCTCCGCCGGCTGGCGGAGAGCGACGACCCTCGCGCTCAAAAGATCTTCGACCAGACGTTGCGGCGGCCTTAGGGCTGGTGCGCCTCGCCCCCGCTCGCGGCCGCTTCGCTCCCGAGTCGGTGTTGCTGATACCAGCTCATCATGTAGAGCTGAGTCCGGAGGAAGTTCGAGGGCTTGGAGCTGGTGCCGTGGTACTCGCCGTTGAAGCGCAGCATCACCACGGGCACCTTCAGCATCTTCAGCGCGGAGTAGTACTCCTCGGTCTGCGGGATGGGCGTCCGCAGATCGAGCTCACCGGTCATCAGCAGCGTCGGCGTCTTCACGTTGCCGACATACGCGAGCGACGACTGCTTGATCCATTGCTCCGGCTTTTCCCAGAACGGCGCGTCGAAAAAGCCGTAGGTGAACAGCGGAACGTCGGTCTGCCCCGCCATGCTCATCCAATCGATGACCGGACAACGCACCGCTGCCGCCGCGAACCGGGTCGTGTGGCCGATGACCCAGCTCGATAGCACGCCGCCGCCCGAGCAGCCGCCGACGTACATCCGCTGCGTATCGATGTAGCCGCGTCCCACGACGGTATCGACGCCGGCCATCAAGTCGTCGTAGTCGACGCTCGGATACGCGCGCTCGATCGCGTTACCGAACGGGCTGCCGTAACCCGTGCTGCCGCGGGGATTGGTGATGAGCACCACGAAGCCATTGGCGGCGAAATTCTGCAGCTGGTAGCTGAACGCACCGTTGTACATCCCGTGCGGGCCGCCGTGAATCTCCATGAGCAGCGGATATTTCTTGGTGCGATCGAACCCCGGCGGCTTGATGATCCAGCCCTGCACCTTCGCGCCGCCGGTCGAGGTGTACCAGATCGCTTCTTCGGCGCCGAGCTTGATGCCCTGCAGCACGTCGGCATTCACGTTCGTGAGACGGGTGATCGGCTGCGCGCGGCGGAGATTGAATCGGACGACGTCGGCGGGGTCATCGGGGTCGGTGCGGACACCCACCGCATTGAAATCGCGCGACACCGACGACAACGACAGCATCTGCTCGCCTTCCGTGACGCGGCGGTTGCCGCCTCGGACACCGGCGAAGTACACGTTGCTGGTCCCTTGCTCGGCGAGCGCGAAGAACACGCCGCTGCCGTCGGGACTCCAGCGCACGGTCCCGGGATCACGGTCATACGTCGTCAGCGCGCGCAGCCCGCTGCCATCGATCCCCACCGTCCAGACCTCGTCGGCGCGATAGGAGAAGGTGCCGAATTCGTGACCGGTGAACGCCACGGTGCGTCCATCGGGTGACACGACGGGCCCCGTCCAACCGCCCTTCTTGGTGACGAGCGGGCGCACGGCCCCGGTCTGCACGTCGACCGTATAGAGATACGATTCGCGATAGCGATAGTCGGCATCCGCTTCGCGCAGGCCGTCGAAGACGATCGTGCGACCGTCAGGCGTCCAGTCGTAGCTCGGCGCGCCGAAACCGCCGAGCTCGCTGGTCCCGAAGTCGCCCTTGGTGAGCTGCCGGGGCGTCCCACCCTCCGCGGGCACGAGGAAGATCTGCGTCGTTCCTTGTTCGACGTAGCCGGTCCGATCACGACGGTAATGCAGCCGGTCCACGATGCGCGGCGCAGGGGTCCACTTCGCGCCTTCCGGCGCGGCCGGCATGCTGATCTTCCACGGCGTCTCGTTCTTCACCAGCATCGCGAAGGCGAGCGAGCGGCCATCCGGGGACCAGCTCAAGTTCGCCGGAGTCTCGCTGACGTGGGTGATCTGCGACGTGGCGCCTTCGGCATCCATCCAGCGCACGAACACCTGCGTGCCCTTCGGCTCGCCGTCGGCGAAGTAAGCGATGCGCGTGCCGTCGGGCGACCAGCGGGCATTCGAACCCTTCACGAGGAAGCGGTTCTTCGAGCCGTCGGCGTTCATGATCCACAGGCCCGCATCCCAGCGGTCTTCGATCTTGTTCACCCAGCGGCGGGTGTAGAGGATCTGTGAGCCGTCGGGAGACGTCTGCGGATCGGCGACCTGTTCCCAGTCGAGGTAGTGGTTGACGGTGAGCAGCGTGTCGGATGCGGTTTCTTGACTCGAGGCAACGGACGGAACAACGAGGAGCGCGGCCACAATCAGGGAACGCATAGGGCCTCCGCGAGCGGCGGATTGAAGGATGTCTCTAAGAAAACCTCGGAACACCGATCAGGTAACTCCCCCGCAAAGGTGACCAACCACCGCGAAAATCCCCGATCTCCCAGTCGTAGCTGTCGAGTCCACGGACCAGCTCCTCGAGCTCGGCCTTCGAATAGGTCCGCAGGCAGGAGACGACGCCGTCAAACGTCCCCACAATCGGCAAGACAGGCGGCAGATAGGTCCACGCCAATCGCGACCAGCTCCAGGGACGCACGAACGGGGCAGACACGAGCGTACCCAGCCACGTGAGGGCAACGACCGCGATCTCGACCGGAGCCCGGCGGGCAATCTCGAACACGCCGATCCCCTGACCTCGCCGGACGGCGTCGGCGAGGATGGCCCGGGCCTCGGCCGGTCGGAAGTGGTGAAACGCGGTGAAGATCGTGCGAAAGCCATCGAGTTCGACGGGTACGGCTCGCGCGTCTACGCGAATGACGCTCTCCCCGTAGGGGTACAGGTCCGTGAGAATCACCGGCACGCCCACCCGCGCCCCCAGCCGGCGCCAGGGGCCACCCGCACCCGAGCAGAGATCGACGATCCGGCGTGCCTGCGTGCGCTCGAGCGCGCGGCGCAACAGCGGACCCACGGGATCGTAGGCACCCGTGACGTTTTCCGTAAACGCGAGAAAGTCGGTCAGCGCGTCGCGCAGCGACGGCGGACAGGAGGCAAGATCGTGGATTTCGACGAGGTGCAGTCGCATCACGGCAAAGTTAGATTTCGCGCCCGATAATGGACAATTTCGTGTGAGCCTGCGGACCACGCCGTTTCATCCCCGCACCGGTCCGCTGTCCGAAGGTCAGGCCTGGCGGCGCTGGGCGGGCTACGTCGTCGCCAGCGCATACGAGCTGTCGCACGACCGCGAGTACCACGCAATCCGGAACTCCGCTGCACTGTTCGACGTCTCGCCTCTCTACAAGTACCTCGTCACCGGGCGCGACGCAGCCCGGCTGCTCGATCACGTCGTGACGCGCAACGTCGGCAAGGCGAAAGTGGGACAGGTGCTGTACACGCCGTGGTGCGATGACGCAGGCAAGCAGATCGACGACGGCACGATCTCGGTCCTCGGCGAGCAGACGTTCCGCATGACGTCGGCCGACCCGACGCTGCGCTGGTTGCATCTGAATTCCTCGGGTCTCGACGTCACCATCCAGGATGTCTCCGAGACCACCGCGGCCGTGTCTCTTCAAGGACCCAGCTCGCGGGAAATCCTCCAGCTCGCCGCCGAGCGCGACCTGTCGGCTGTGAAATACTTCCGACTCACCAGCGCGAAGATCCGCAACATCCCCGTCACCATTTCGCGCACCGGCTATACGGGGGATTTGGGGTTCGAGGTCTGGGTTGATGCGTCGCAGGCCGTCCCGCTCTGGGATGCCCTGATCGAAACCGGCACGCCCTACGGCATCACACCGGCGGGAATGCTGGCGCTCGATGTGGCGCGCATCGAGGCCGGGTTGCTGCTGATCGAGGTGGACTACTTCTCCTCGCGCCATGCGCTGATCGAAGAGGTGGACTACTTCTCCTCGCGCCATGCGCTGATCGAATCCCAGAAGTCTTCCCCGCTGGAGCTCGGGCTCGGCTGGACCGTCGCGACCGACAAGGAACGCTACAACGGTCAGGTGGCGCTCGACGCCGAGCGGAAGCGCGGCCCGGCGTGGCAGTTCACCGGACTGACCGTGGACTGGGATTCCCTCGAGCAGCTGTACGCCGACGTCGGCTTGCCGCCGCGGCTGCCGAGCCAGGCGTGGCGCACGAGCGTGCCGATCTACGATCGCGGCGGCCACAAGCAGCTGGGCTACGCCACCAGCGGCGGCTGGTCGCCGCTGCTCAAGCGTTACATGGCCTTGGCGCATCTCGGATCCGAGCATGCTCCCGGAACGGAAGTCCGCATGGAGGTCACCGTGGAGCATCGCCGCAAGCAGGCGCAGGCGCACGTCACGCCGCTGCCGTTCTTCAACCCCGAGCGCAAGCGCGCATGAAACGCTACGACGCGATCGTCATCGGCGGCGGCCACAACGGTCTCGTCACGGCCGCCTATCTCGCACGCGCCAAGAAATCGGTGCTGGTGCTCGAGCGCCGGCCGCGCGTCGGCGGCGCCGCCGTCACCGAAGAGATCTTCCCCGGGTTCAAGTTCACGATGTTCTCCTACGTCGTGTCGTTGCTGCGGCCCGAAATCATCCGCGATCTCGATCTGCCCCGGCACGGGCTGCATATCCTGCCGCTCGAGAGCACCGTCACGCCGATGGAGAACGGCGATTATCTCGCGGCCTGGGCGGATCACGACGAAACCCGGCGCGAGCTGTATCGCCACTCGCCCCGCGACGCGGAAGCGTACGACGAGTACGGCCGGTTGATGCACTTCATGGCGCAGGCGGTCAAGCCGATCCTGAGCATGGTGCCGCCCGACCCCACGTCGTTTGCTCCCGGCGACCTGGCCGGTCTCTTGAAACTTGGCAAGCACTTTCGCGGCCTCGGCGGCGAGCGGCTGCACGCGCTCGTCAAGCTGATGACGATGAGCTCCGCGGATTTCCTGGATGAGTGGTTCGACACGGACGTGCTCAAGGCGACGAAGTCGGCGAGCGGCATCATCGGCACCTTCCTGGGGCCGCGGTCGCCGGGGACGGCGTACGTGCTGCTGCATCATTACATGGGCGAGCTGGACGGAGTGTTTAGGGCCTGGGGATTCGCGAAAGGGGGCACGGGCGCAGTGAGCGAAGCCATCGCGTCCGCCGCCCGCTCGTTTCGGGCTGAGATCAAGTGCGATGCCGGTGTTTCGAAGGTCCTCGTGCGTAACGGCCGGGCCACTGGCGTCGTGCTGGAAAACGGTGACGAGTTGTCTGCGGGAATTGTCGTATCGAGCCTCGACCCGCGTCGCACGTTCCTCCAGCTGCTCGAGTCCCATGAGCTGCCCGCGGAGTTCGTCGCGGATATCAAACGCTTCAAGTTCCGCGGTTCGTCGGGCAAGGTGAACCTGGCGCTCGATTCGCTGCCCAGCTTCAGCTGCATGCCGGGCATCGGCCGGCAGCACCGCGGTGCGTTCTCGATCAGTCCTAGCCTCGACTACGTCGAGCGCGCGTACGACGACGCGAAGTACGGCGAGTTCTCGCGCCGGCCCTACATGGACATCGTGTTTCCCTCGATGATCGATCCCGGCATGGCACCTCCCGGCAAGCATGTCATGTCGATCTTCGTGCAGTACGCGCCGTACCACCTCAACGGTGGCTGGACCGATGCGAAGCGCGAGGCGTTCGGCGACGCGGTCGTGAACACGGTCGAGAGCTTCGCACCGGGGTTCAAGTCGAAGATCCTGCACCGGCAGGTCATTACGCCGCTCGACATCGAGAAGATCACCGGCCTGTCGGAAGGCAACATCTTCGCCGGCGAGTTGGCGTTGCATCAGCTGTTCTTTCTGCGCCCCGCGCCGGGGTGGGCGAAGTTCGCGACGCCGGTGCGCGGCTTCTATCAGGCCGGCTCGGGGACGCATCCGGGCGGCGGCATCATGGGTGCCTCGGGTCGGCTCGCGGCAATGCGCATTCTGAAGGATGGCGTGTGAAGTACGACGCGATCGTCATCGGCGCGGGAGCGAACGGCCTCGTGACCGCGCACTATCTCGCGCGGGCTGGCAAGCGTGTCCTGGTGGTGGAGCAGCATCAGGCGGCGGATCCGTCGGCCGATATCGGTTGGATCCCTCCCGCGGTGATTCGCGACCTCGGCCTCGCCGGTGCAGGCCTGCGCGTCGAGGAGCCCGATCCCTGGATCACGGCGCCGCTCCCGGCCGGTGGGACCCTCGAGCTGTCACGCGACATCGCGCGATCGACCGAAGCGATCCGTCGAATCAGCACCGCAGATGCGGGAAAGTGGCCGGAGTTCTGCCGGCGGATGCGCTCGCTCGCCGGCGTGCTCGAGCGGCTGTATCTCGTGCCGCCTCCCGACATCGAGTCGAACGATGTCCGCGAGTTGACGCGCATCGCCGGGCTCGGCCTGTACGTCCGGCGCCTCGGCAAGCAGACGGTCATCGACCTCGCACGCATTCTGCCGATGTCGATCGCCGAGCT
>WNFW01011539.1_pt1 | contig 10916 bp, 6 predicted proteins | sample 5400131 | NCBI WGS metagenome assembly WNFW01 (sample SAMN13153362, study PRJNA577476) | soil metagenome | isolation source: 20 cm soil or saprolite under grassland replicate 1 | place: USA:California | collected 2016-06-15
GCGCGCACGTACGCGGGGAGCGGATGCGAGCCGAGCACCGAATCGAAGACGATCTTGAGCGGCACCGGGTCGAGCAGCGCGAGGGGGCTCGCGAGCAGCCCGATCCCGAACAGGCCCGCCAAGTGGAGCCAGTACGGCCTAGCCTGACGCAGCAGGCGCCGGTACAGGGCGAGCTCGCTCATAAGAGCTCACTGCGACGCAGCCGCGCGACGGCCTCCCGGATCGTGGCCATCGCCGCGCTGCACTGCTCGAGCGTTCGGGTCGCCGCGAGCAAGGCCCCGAACCCGAGAACGCCGGCGGCCACCCAGGCGTGATCGCTCGACGCGCCGCGCGCGAGCGCGGCGAGCACGACGGCGAGTAGCGGCCCCGCAGTTGGTACCACCGGCCACCAGCGCAGCCGCACCAGCTGCTTGCCGCCGGCGTGCTCTTCCACGCCCATGAGCAGCCGGGCCGCGCCGAAGAAGCCACCGCGGACCTCGAGATCCCAGCGGGCGTCTCGCCCGCCACGTAACACGCATACGCCGTCCGTGCGGAGATCCGCTTCCATCGCTTGCAGGCGCTGATCTTGATCCACCCAGCGCTCGCTCCACACGGCTTTCGTGACCGGCCATACCGGCCCCGGCCGCCGGGGGCAGCGTCGCCGCCAGGGCGTGAGCCCTTCCTGGATGCGTCCGCGGAGACGCGCGATCGGTTGGACGAGGTGAAGCGTGGTCGTCAGCCAGCGGCGCGCCCATCGCGCCGTCCAGGCGCGTGGTGCGTTGGAAAAGCGCGCGCGTGCGCCGCCCAAGCATGCCTGCGCGATCGAAGGCAGCACTGCCGCGATGGAGAGGGGGACGGCGAGCCGCAGCGGGCTCCAGAAATAGCTCAAGGCCGCAATGCCCATCAGGGTCGCGGTCATCAGATGCCACTCGGGCATCTGCGGAAGCGACGCGAGGAGCGTGGGCGCGGGCTCGTAGAGCGACTGGAACGGCGCCGCGCCCCAGACGCCGTGATAGACGCGCGCCCGCCGCCAGCCCAAGACGTACGGCAGTCCGCTGCCGTACATGCGCCCGGTCCAACGGACGTGCCCGATGTCGTTGTACTTCTCCGGCCACTTGCGCTCGAGCATCGCCTCGGCCCGACCATACCCGATCTGCTGCTTCCAGTAGGTCCGCAGCGAATTGCGCCGATGATGCCACACCAGCGCCGTCGGATGGTAGCCGAGCGTCCACCCGCGGTCCTGCAGTCGCCAGCACACATCGACGTCGTCGCCGGCGGTACGGAATCGCGGGTCGAACCCTCCGATAGCCTCGAGCAAGGCCGTGCGGAAGGCCATGTTGCATCCGGGGATGTGCTCGGCTTCCCGGTCCGTGATGAGCACGTGTACGGGCCCTCCCGGCGCGCGGGCGACGCACTCGGCGATCGGTCCGTCGCCGGCGGGGGCGATGTTCGGCCCACCGACGCCGGCGTGCGACGTGCTCAGGAACGTGGCCGCGAGATAGGTGAGCCAGTGGGGGTCGGGGTACGCATCGTCATCCAGATACGCCACGATCTCGCCTGTGGCGGCGGCCAGGCCCGTGTTTCGCGCGCTGGACAGGCCCCGGTTCGGGGTGCGGATGAGGCGGACGTCGTAGGCGCGCGCGATCGCCGCCGTGTCGTCGGTCGAGCCGTCATCCACCACGATCACTTCGTAGTTGGGGTAGTCGAGGTGCCGCAGCCCCTCACACGCGTCGCGGATCGTGCGCCCCCCGTTGTAGGAGCAGACCACGACCGAGATACGGGGCCACGCCAAGGTGGGCTTGAACGGCGCCTCGGCGAACGCTTCCCGCACGGTCTCGAGCGCCGGCTTGGGCGATCGGTCGGCCCGCGTGAGGCCGAACGCCCAGTCCTCCACGTCGTGCCCATGGCGGTACCACTCGTCCGTCCAGGAGAAGACGAACACCCCGCTACATCCGGCCGCGAATGCCGTCCGGACCTGCCAGTCGAGTGAGCGGGCCTGCTCCGCTTCGCCGTTGCGAATGCCGTCGAGCCCCAGCTCGCTCATGACGACCGGACGGTCCCCGGCGATGTTGTGCAGCCGCGCGAGGTACGCCTCGAACCGCTCTTGCGACTCGAGGTACACATTGAAGCAGACGAGATCGAGGAACGGCAGCCGCAGGTACTCGGTCGTGGGGTAGTTGACGTACGTCACCAACCCCGCCGGGTCTTCCTGCTTGACTACGCGGTACAACTGCTCGAGATAGCGCTCTACTTTGTGCCGGCCGAGCCAGCGGGCCAGGAGCGCCGGGATCTCGTTACCGAGGGCGTAGCACAGCAGCGCGGGGTGACCCGCGCAGGTCCGGACGCGGGACCGGATCACCTCGTCGACGTTCGGTGCGCTCGCTGGTCGGTCGATGAGATAGCCGACGTACTGCTCGGCGCTCAGCCCGACCATCACGCGCAGGCCGTGGCGCTGCGCCACGTCGAGCAGGGCGCGGGGCGGCATGGTATGCGGAATCCGGACGGTGTTGATCCCGCTGGCGGCCATCTGCGCGAAGTCCCGTTCCACCTTCGCGAGATCGTGATATTCGTTCCCGTCCTGGTCCGGCTCGAACGCGCCGTAGGTCACGCCGCGCACGTAGAGCTTCTCTTCGCCGACGAAGAGGAACTTGCCGCGGACACAGGGCCGTTGGGGGGATTGCGCGGTGGGCGGCCCCGCGCTGGGCACGCTGGCTGTCGGCCGGGTCTGCTGCTCCAGCAGTCCGTGACGCGCGTGTCCGACCACCGACGACATGTCCGGATTCATGCGACGCATATATGCTGGCGACGACGCATGTAACCTGCCGACGTGGGTGTCGTGAGCATGCGACGGAACGCGAACCAGCGTTAGGTGAGCAAGCGGTATGCCGTCTCTGAGAAGGAGCGTCGATTGGGACTGCGCAAACTGCGCGAGGCGTCGGGCGGAGCGCGTCGGGGCCGACGACGGTCGCCGCAGTTGGGGAAGTTTGGCCACGTCGTCGTCGCGTCGGCGCATCACGCACGAAACGACGCGCGCGGTGCGGCGTTACCTCCGCGATCCGACGCGACTCTTTATCGTTTTGCTGCTACGGTTGAGTGTGAGCCCGGTCACGAGTCGGTAACAAGTTGCGCAGTGTCCAGGAGCGGCGGACCGGCGGCGGCGCCGAGCCAGGATGGACGCTCTGCCAGATTTCGCGATTCAACTCGACCTCATCCGCTGCGTCCGCCTCGGCCAAGTCTCGCGCCGGGATCCGGGACCGGAAGGCACTGGGGTTACGCTCGTCGAGGGACCACGTGTTTGGCAGGTGAACAAACGAGGTCGAGTCCGGTCGTCGCGCGAAGCCATTCCACAGAGGCGTAGCCCCAGCATCGTACTGGCTGAGCGGCGCAAGGCCGAGGATCTCCTCGATCGAACGCAGGACCGAGGCGGTCGTATAGAAGGTGCTGTCGACCATGCCACGCCGGGCGTACGGCGAGGCGACGAGCAGCACCGAGCGGTGTGCGTCGACGTGGTCCGGCCCGTTCTGCGCGTCGTCTTCGAGCACGAACACGGCCAAGGACGGCCACGCGGGTGACTGCGACAGGCGCTCTACGATTTGGCCGAGGGCCAGGTCGTTGTCGGCCACCATGGCCCGTGGGGTGGGCGCCGACGCGTCGCGGCCGCGTGTGTGATCCCGCGGCAGCCAGAGGATGACGAGGTCAGGGAAGCGGTCGCGCTGGTCCCAGCTCGCCACCGAGTCCGCGAACAAGCGTGCCCTCGTCGTGTCCGGAATCGCCAGGACGAAGCCTGGATAATTCACCGCGGTGATGTCTTTCAAGCCGGGGATGTAGGTGCGTGCGGTACGCGCCCGGGTGGAATCGTCGTCGTCCGATTCGGTCATCTCGCCGAAGTTCACGACCCAGCGCCCCTTGGCGACGGCCGCGTCCCAGAGGTACACGCCGTGGGGATTGGCGAGATCTTCTCCGCTCGTCAGGTCCCATGCGCGCCGATTCGAGTAGATCTGCGGCCAGGTTTTTTCGTTGTAGTCGCCGGCAAACGCGCGATCGGTCCATTCGTGGCCGTTTGCCGAGACCTCCCCGTTCACGTAGAAGTTGTCGAACACCACCCAGCGTCGGGCGATCGCGTGCGCGTTGGGGGTCACGGCGTTGTCGAAGATCGCGAGACGCGCATCCCCGTTGCCCTCGGCTACGTCGCCCAGCACCTGGTCATAGGTGCGATTCTCGCGAATGATATAGACGACCCGCCGCAACGCGGTCGGACGGTCGGACGGTCGGACCGTGGGTCGCAGTGCAGGGTTCGAGAAGGGGCTGAGGGCGTAGACCTGGCGTGTGTAGCGCGCGAGCGCGGGGCCGTCAGGTACGGGAACGATCGACACCGATCCGACGATGACGTTGCCGATGTACGTCCCGTCCGGGTTTGGGCCCGAGCCGTTTCCTTTGCCGTTCGCCACGTACAGCGTGCGTCCGTCCGCTGAGACGGCCACCGCCGTAGGGTACCAGCCGGCGGGGATGAGGCCCGCGACGCGCATTTCGGTCGTCCCGAGGCGCACGACCGCCACGGCGTTGCTGCCCGCCATCGCGACGTACAGCGTCCGCCCATCGGGAGACAGCGCGAGGCCGTTGGGATCGCTGCCGGGCGGCGCGTGCGGCGCCAGCGCGACCGTCAGGTGCTCGCGGACCTCGCCGCGCGCGAGATGGGCGCCGTCGGCGACCGCCGTATAAGGACGATGACCCACCGGAACCGCCGCGCGGCGCTCGAGCGAGGCCGCGTCGAGGAAATACACCGAATCGCTGAGATTGCCGACCACGGCCGTGAGACCCTGCCGCGGCAGGAGCGCGATGCCCGCAGGATAGATCTTTGCGGTCGAGTCGCCGAGCGCCACGCTGTCGTGGGTCCAGGAGGTGCCGCCCTGCCACGCGAACCGGTACACGCGGTTGGTGCCGCCACCACTCGCCCACACGGTGTCGCGCCAATCCCGGCCGCCGCGCGCGAGCCCGAGCCAGGCCGCGGGTAACGGCGCGCGCCACACCACGCGGGCGCGCAGCGGATCGATGCGCATGAGACTGTTCTCTCCGTAGCCGCTGTTCGTGACAACGACAGAGCCGTCGGACAGCGTCACGAGGCTCAACGGAAGAGTGCCGACGGGCACGGTGCGGCCTGCCGGGCGGATGCGCCAGCCCGACGGAAGCACGGTTGACCCGTCGGCGCGTGATCCGGGCAGGAGCCGCGTGGCGACGAACGCCGCCCCCGCGATGGCGGGCACAGCAAGCACCACGAGCAGCGAGCGCGCGCGCATGAGCCCGCAATATGAGCGGCTCGCGGGACCGCCGGCACCCCCTTAGGCTTAGGCGCGTCATGACCGGCCTGATCTTTCATCTCATCCCACACACACACTGGGACCGCGAGTGGTATCTGCCGCGCGCCGCGTTTCAGGCGAGGCTCGTCGCGGTCATGGATGAGCTGATCGAGCGGCTGCAGGCGCACCCGAATTACCGCAGCTTCCTGCTCGATGGACAGACGGTCCTGATCGAGGACTACCTGCGCGCGCGTCCCGATCGCGAGGCGGACCTACGCGCCCTCGTGAAGACGGGCCGGTTGCAGGTTGGACCGTGGTACGTGCTCCCGGACGAGCAGATTCCTTCGGGGGAGGGCTTGCTGCGCAACCTGCTCCTGGGAGCAGCGGACGCGGAGCGGCTGGGCGGGCGGCTCGACGTGTTGTACTCGCCCGACGCCTTCGGCCATCCTGCCGCCTGGCCGACGCTGGCGCGGGAGTTCGGGATACGATACGGCGTCGTGTGGCGCGGGCTGGGCGGTGAGGCGGGCCAGGAGGGGGACCTGTACCGCTGGCGCGGGCTCGACGGCAAGGAGATCCTGCTGTGGCATCTCCCGCCCGCTGGCTACGAGCTGGGCGTCTCCCTTCCGGCCGACCGGGACCGGTTGATCGCGGCCTGGGCACCGGTGCGGAGCGTGCTGGTGCAACGTGCCGCGGGGAAACACATCCCCGTCTTCATCGGGGCCGATCATCACGCCGCGCATCCCGACATCCCGCAGCTCCGCGACCTGCTCGCGGAGCTCGATCCGCAGAGCGCGTTCCGGGTGTCGCGCCTCGATGAATTCTTTCAGGCGGCCGCCGACGCCGCGAAGCCGGCCCCGGTCGCGGGGGAGCTGCGCTGGTCGTACCGGTACGCGTGGACGCTCCAGGGTGTGCACGGGACGCGTACGCCGGTCAAGCGCCGCTATGGAGCTGCCGAGCTGGCGCTCACTCGCCTGGCCGAGCCGCTGGCGGCCTTGGCGCGGCGCGGCGGTGGGCGCGACCGGCAGTCGGTGTTGGAGCTCGCCTGGCGGGCGTTGGTGCGGTGCCAGTTTCACGACGCCATCGCCGGCTGCGCCAGCGACGACGTCGCGCGCGCCGTCGACGTGCGCCTTACGAGCGTCGAAGCGTTGGCACGCGAGGTCATTCGCGGCAGCGTGTACGACCTCGTGCGTCATGACCCGGACGCGGCCCGTCACCCGGGCGGGTCGGCCGCTCCCACGCCGACACTCGTCGTGTGGAATCCAGCGGCCCGTCCCCGCCGCGGCGTCATGATCGCGGACGTCACGTTGTTCCGGCGCGATGTACCGGTCGGCCCGCCGTCGCCCGGCCAGCGCGAGCCGCGGCAGGTGCAGGGGTATCGCCCGTTCGCGCTCAGGACGGCCGAAGGCCGCACGCTCCCCGTGCAGGTGCTGGACCGCCGCGTTGCCACCGAGCGGCTCGACGCCGCGCGCCACTACCCGGACCAGGACGAAGTGGATGCGGTACGGATCGCGTTCCGCGCACCGTCTGTCCCGGGTCTCGGGTTCGCGACATTCGGCTTGACCGGCGCCGCGACTACGCGCGCGGGCGCTCGACCGGCCGCCGAGGGCGCGGTCGTCACGGGGCGCTCTCTCGTGAACCACTGGGTCGAGGTGGCGCTCGAGTCGACGGGTGCGTTGGGACTGCACGACCGCCGCAGTGGGCAGCGCTATGCGGGGCTGCTGCGCATCGAGGACGGCGGTGATGCGGGTGATACCTACACGTATTGCCCGAGTGCGGGCGAGCGGCTCATGCAGGCTGCCGGTCCCATCATAGTGCGGCGCCTCGCCGCCGGTCCCCTCGTCGCGGCGCTCGAAGCTCGCTTCGAGGCTCGTGGGCAGGCAGGGCTGCGCCTCGTCGTCATGCTCTATGCGGACAGTCCAATCGTGCGTTGCATCCTCGACGTAGAAAACCGGGCGACCTGGCACCGGTTGCGGGCGCGCGTACCGCTCGGCCTCGCGGGGAGTGTTGCCCTCGCGGGGACCGCGTTCGGGTCCGTGGCGCGCGCGCCCGTCGCAATCCCTGCCACGGCCTACCCGCTCGAGACCCCGGTGCGCACCGCGCCGGCGCACGGATTCGTGGCGGCCGCCTCCGGGGCCCGGGGGCTCGCGCTCCTCGCCCCGGCGTTCTTTGAGTACGAATGGACGGTCCGGGGTGACCTGCTCGTGACCTTGCTGCGCGCGGTCGGGGAGCTGTCGCGGGGCGACCTCCTCACCAGGCCCGGGCACGCGGGGTGGCCGACGCCCACGCCGCTGGCCCAATGCCCGGGGACGCATCGCGTGGAGCTCGCTATTGTGCCCGTGTCGCAGGCCGAGCTGGCGCGCGGGGACGCGATTCCGGTACTGTGGGAAGACGCATTCCTGCCGCTGCGGGGCTTCTGGCTGCGCGACGCCGTGGGGCTCGCCCCCGCGGCTGTGGACATCGTTCTCGAAGGCACCGGGCTCGTGGTGTCGGCCGTGAAGCCCGCCCAACAGGGCTCGCCGATGGTCCTGCGATGTTACAACGCCACCGATCGCCGGACGGCCGGTGCCTGGCGTTTCGGTGGCGGCGAGGCGGTGAAGAGCGCGCACCGCGTCCGAGCCGACGAGCGCGAGTCGCTGGCTCTCGTCCTCGAGGGTCGGGGACAGACGGTGCGGTTCGTCGCCGAGCCGCACGAGGTCGTCACCATACTCGTGAGCTGACCATGCAGGAGCATCGACTGGCCGTTTCGCGGATGGCCCGGTACTTCACGCTCGGCGGGAGTGGACCGCGCGACGTCTGGTTCGCGTGCCACGGTTATGGGCAGCTCGCGGCGAGGTTTTTGGAAAAGTTGCGCGTACTCGACGATGGCACCCGCTACCTCGTGGCCCCCGAGGGATTGTCACGCTTCTACTTGAGCGAACATCCAACCGAGCGCCGGGTCGGGGCCAGTTGGATGACGCGGGAAGATCGACTCGCCGAGATCGAGGACTATGTCCGCTACCTCGACGCGGTGTACGCCGACGTCTGCGGGGTCCTCGATCGAGCCCAGGTGACGGTACACGCCCTGGGCTTCTCGCAAGGCGCCGCCACAGTCAGCCGCTGGGCCGCCATGGGAAAAGCGAAGATCGATCGTCTGATCCTGTGGGGCGGCGAGTTCCCGCCCGATCTCGATCTCACCCTGTGGACGATCGCGACGCGGTTGAGCGCAGCCCGGCTGACCCTCGTGTACGGCCGAGCAGACGAGTTCATCACCCCCAAAGTCGTTGGGACGATCGTGACCCGCCTGCGCCAGTACGACATTCCGTACACGGAGTTGCCGTTCGATGGCGGGCATGAGCTCAACGAAAGTGTACTTCGACAGCTAGGTGCGTCTACCTCGCCGTCTGCATTCTCCTCGTAGGATCCAGCGAATCCTGAACAGCATCGCCCAACAGCGTGCAGGCGACTACGACCAGCACGAGCGCTACGCCTGGCGCCGCTGCCACCCACGGCGCATTGACCAGGGTGTCCCGTCCCGACGCGATCATGTTTCCCCACGATGGCGTGGGAGGTTGGACGCCCAGCCCCAGGAACGAGAGACCTGCCTCGAGCATGATCGCGTTGCCGAGGCCGAGTGCGGCGGAGACGATCACCGGCGTGAGCGCATTGGGCAGGATGTGGCGTATCAAGACGCGGCCCCGTGCCAGACCCAGCGCGACCGCACCCTCGACGAACGGCCGGGCGGCGAGCGAGCGCACTTCCCCGTGGACCAGCCGCGCGACCGACATCCACCCCGTGAGGCCCAGCACGATGATGACGAGCGCGGCGCTGGGCTGGGTCAACGCGGCGAGCAAGAGCAACAGCACCACGCGCGGGACCGCCAGGGCGAAGTCGGTAACCGCGAGCAGCAGCGTGCTCACGGGGCCGGACCGGTAGCCCGCCACGCCTCCGACCAACACACCGATCGCGACCGAAAGCAGGACCGCCAGGCCTCCGACTGTCAACGACACTCGCGCCCCGTAGACCAACCGCGTCCAGAGGTCTCGCCCGAAGCGATCGGTGCCGAGCGGGTGGAAGGCACCGGCATGGTCGGTGGCAAGGGGCGGCAGGAACCGCGTGGCGACGATGTCGTGTTGCTCGGCGGGGTTGCCGCCGGAGACGAGCGGCGCTGCGGCAGCGGCCAGCGTCACGATCATGAGCACCGTCGCGCCGAAGCCGGCCCGCCGGTCGCGCAGCAGGCGGGTCACGATGCCCGCGGCCCGCGGCGGATCCGCGGGTCGATCCACGCGACCGCCACATCCGCCAGCAGATTGCCCGCGACGACCAGCACGGCCGTCACGACGGTCGCCGCCATGACCACAGGGTAATCACGCGCCTGCACGGCTTCGACCAGACGCCGCCCCACACCGGGCCACGCGAACACCGCCTCCACGAACACCGCTCCCGAGAACAACGCCGGGAGGGAGAGGCCGAGTAGCGTCACCAGGGGGATCAGCGCATTGCGGGCGACGTGACGTCGTGTGACCTGGAACGAGGTCAATCCTTTGGCTTCAGCCGTCGTGACGAACGGCTGGCTGCGCACGTCGCGCATCGCGCCGCGCGCGAACCGAGCCGCCCCGCCGATGCCGATCAGCGTGAGCGTGGTGAGCGGCAGTGCGAGGTGCCGCAGCCGGTCAGCAAGGCGGCTCCACCCGGACAGCGCATCGGCGGCGATCCCCGTGGCTCCGAACGCCGGGAGCCAGTGGGCCGCGTACGTGAATGCCATCACCAGCATGAGACCGAGCCAGTAGCCCGGGAGCGCGAACAGCGTCACGGTCACGACCGAGAGCGCCGTGTCGACGCGGGGATCGGCGCCCGCCTGCCAGGCGCCGACGGCGAGGCCGATCAGGTAGCTCAAGGCAAGCGAGGAGGCCACGAGCAATACAGTCGGCGGCACCGCGTCACCCAGGAGCGCGCGCACCGGCCGGCCGGTGGCGATACTCCGGCCCCAATCGCCGCGGGCGAACCGACCGACCCAGATCGCATACTGCGCTGGAAGCGAGCGATCGAGCCCGAGCGCGCGCCGCTGGGCGGCGAGCTGCCCCGCCGTCGCCGTCGGTCCCAGCAGCCGCTCGACGGGATCACCCGGTGCAGCGTGCACCAGCAGGAACGTGAGCGTGACCACCCCGGCGACGACGAGGGCGCCGGCCAGGGCGCGAGCCCCCAGGTGGGCGAGCATGGCGCCGAATCTCGCGCGACCCGCGAGGCCCCGCTAGAATCCGGGCGTGCGTCGGGTGCTCTGGCTCTGGATCGGCGGGACGATCGCGGCGTGCGGCTCGGAGGGGGGAGCCGCGCACCGCGGCTCGACGGTCGTCTACGCCTCCGGGGCCGATTTGCAGAGCGTCAACCCCCTGCTCACCGTGCACCCGTTCGCCAAGCAGGTGGAGCGCTACGTACTGCTGACGACCCTCGTGCGCTACGACTCGGCGCTCGGGCCGCAGCCCTACCTGGCGCGCAGCTGGACGTGGTCACCCGACCGCCGGATGATCACGTTCCGACTGCAGTCCGGCGTGCGCTGGCACGACGGCGTTCCCACGACCGCGCGCGACGTCGCCTGGACGCTCTCGGCCGCGCGCGACTCGGCGACCGGGTACGCGCGTATGAACGACTTCGCCGACGTGGCGTTCG
>WNFW01004574.1_pt1 | contig 10915 bp, 9 predicted proteins | sample 5400131 | NCBI WGS metagenome assembly WNFW01 (sample SAMN13153362, study PRJNA577476) | soil metagenome | isolation source: 20 cm soil or saprolite under grassland replicate 1 | place: USA:California | collected 2016-06-15
AGCGCCTCGTTCGTGAGGTTGTGCTGGATCAGCGCCGCGGCGAGGATGGCGCGCTGTTCGGAGGCGTCCTCTTTCATGTGCGACACCAGCCCGAGCACCCGGACGCTCTGCGCCAGGGTGGCGTCACTGGCGCCCTGGCCGGTCGCGTCCTCCAGGACCAGCAGGTCGTTGATGAGGCCGGTGTACTTGCGGCTCACGTCCAGGGCGGGCAACTGGGTATCTGTGGCCGCGCCGCGCAGTTCGCCAAGCGCGCTCAGTTCGGACAGCGCGGTCGTGGCTTCCTGCCGTGTCTGTGCTGGGAACGAGCCGCCGACCTCCTCGAGCTGTGACCGGACCTTGGCCATCGCCTGGTCGGTCTGATGCTGATAGCCCCGGACGACGCCGAGCGCCACAGTCTTGTCCGTCGCCCCGGCTGCCCGCCCGGCATTGATGCCGAGGGCGATGAAGTAGACCGTCTGGTCCCGCTCGTCCTCCAGCCGCTGGCCCAGCACGGTGATGTCCGAGCTGAGCGTGGTCAGCTGCAGGACCCGCTGGTAGGCGAGGGAGCTCTGCACCGAGGAGGCGATGCGGATACCGCCCAGCGCCACGGCGGTCAGGGTCGGGATGGTGATCAGCAGCAGCAACCGCGAGCGCACTCGCCAGTTCTTCAGCGCCCGCCTCGATGCCGGCCGGGCCTGGGGTACCTCTGGATGCCCGGCACCGTTGCCGTCGGCCTGCCCGTCGGGCCGGCCGAGGCCACCACCGGGCGCCTCCATCCCGTCCCGGCCGAACGCCGAGCCGTTCCCCCCCTGGTCGCCTACGGCCACGGGGGCAGCGGGGGAGATGTTTCTGCTACGGGACCGCACGCGTCATGACCTCTCAGCTGGATGCCATGGCGAGCCCGCTGGCGGCAGGGCCAACGGCAGAACCGACATAGCAGACCCCTTCCGCGGCGACGTTTAAGGCGGGCTCAGCTCAACAGGGCGACTAGGGGCTAACCCTAACCGTCAAAACGGCTAGCGGACAGCAATTCCCGCATCACGCGACGACCTTGATCTAACGGACGTTTACCGAGCACGCGCTGCAAGTAGGGTACTCTCTGGCGCTACGGTCCGTGTTCCGAAGTGTCCGCAGAAGTCCTATCTGCCCGCCAAGGAGAGTCATGAGGCACGTCTCTGCCCCTGACCAGGCCCGATGGGGCGGCCGGGTGCGGTACCCCGGCCGTCACGCCGCGGGCGCGGCGGCCGCGGCGGCCGGCCTGATTCTGGTGGCCGGGTGCCATGCCCCCGGATTCTCGTCATCGGCGGCGGCCGGACCTACCGCGTCCGGCACGGTCACTGTCGCGGCAGCCCCCGGCGTACCAGCTCGCCGATGGCTACGACGCGGGGCCGAACATGGTGGAAGTCCTGACGCTTCCCGGTTCGAACATCGTGACGCCGCGGGACCTGGAGTACAAGGTCATCGGCACCGCCTCGACGCAGGCGATCCCCACCCAGAACGCCAAGCACCAGTTCCAGCCCTACGGCACTGACACCGTGGCCACCTGGTCGGTGCTGGCCAGCAACAACGTACGGGTCGGGACGATCACTTGGGATCCCATGCAGGCCAGCCAGCTGATCGGTGCCCTGCAGGACCACCATGTGGACGCGATCCTGGCGACCGAGCCGACCATCTACGCGGCGGAGAGCCAGCTCGGCGCGGTACCGGTGGTCGACTCCTGCACCGGGGCGACCGCTAACCTCCCGCTGGACGGGTACTTCACCACGAGCTCCTACGCCAGCAAGAACGCCCAGGTGCTGGCCGCCTTCCGCGGCGCGCTCGCCAAGGCGCAGGCCCAGGCTGCAATGGCGGCACCGCTACAGACCGCCCTGACCAAGAGCGCGCGGCTATCGGCCCAGGCTGCCGCCATGGTTACCCTCGGCTCCTATCCCACTACGCTGTCGGCGCTGAGCCTGCAGCGGGTCGTCAACCTGATGTTCACCTTCGGTTCGCTGCCCAAGACATTCGAAGTGAAGTCGATCGTGGTGAAGCCGAACGGATCCTGATCGTGGCCTGACCGGCCCAGCCCGCCGGGGCCGGTCAGCGGATCGCGTTGAGGCCGAGTTCCCGTGCGATGATCATCCGCTGCACCTCTGACGTGCCTTCACCGATCTCCAGTACCTTGGCGTCGCGGTAGAACCGGGCCACCGGGTATTCGTTCATGTACCCGTAGCCGCCGAAGATCTGGGTAGCGTCCCGCGCGTTGTCCATGGCCGCGTTCGAGGCAACCAGTTTGGCGATCGCCGCCTGCTTCTTGGCAGGCTCACCGGCCGACAGCCGCGCCGCCGCGTCGTACCAGGCGAGCCTTGCCGAATGGGCCCGCGACTCCATGTCGGCCAGCTTGAACTGGATCGCCTGGAAGTGCCCGAGGTGGTGGCCGAACGCCTCGCGGTCGGCGACATGGCGCAGGCATTCCGCCACGCACCCGGCGGCCAGCCCGGTGGCCAGCGCCGCGATGGCCACCCGCCCCTCGTCCAGGATCTGCAGGAACTGGGCGTAGCCGCGGCCGCGCTCGCCCAGCAGGTTGTCCGCGGGAACCCGGCAGGAATCGAAGGCCAGTTCCCTGGTGTCCGATGCCGACCAGCCGACCTTGGAGTACTTGCCGCCCACGGTGAAACCCTCGGTGCCCGCCGGGACGATGATCGCCGAGATCTCGCGGTGGCCCCGCTCGGCCCCTGGCTCACCGCCGGTGCGGGCGAGCACGGTCACCAGCGAGGTGATCGAGGTGCCCGCGTTGGTGATGAACGCCTTGGAGCCGTCGATGACCCACTCCCCACCCCCCGCTCCCCCTTCACTGTCCCCCTTCACCAGCCGCGCGGTGGTCCGCATCCCGCCGGGAATGTCAGAGCCACCACCCGGCTCGGTCAGCCCGAACGCGGCAAGCCGCTCCCCCGCGCACAGATCCGGGAGCCACTGGCGGCGCTGCTCCTCGCTGCCGAACCGGTACAGCGGCATGGCGCCGAGCGCCACCGCCGCTTCCAGCGTGATTGCCACGGAAGAGTCGACTCTGGCGAGTTCCTCCAAGGCAAGGCAGAGGGCGAAAAGGTCGCCGCCCATCCCGCCGTACTCCTCGGGGAACGGCAGCCCGAACAGCCCGAGCTTGCCCATCCTGGCCACGATGTCGTAGGGAAACTCGCATCGCTCGTAGTAGTCAGCGATCACCGGGGCCACGACCTCGCGGGCGAACTCGGCGATGGTCGCGCGCAACTCCTCGTGCTCGTCGGTGAGCTGGTAACCGATCATGGCTGGTCTCCTTGCAGGGTCACTGCGAGCCCACCAGCCCCCGTCGCGAAGACCTCTGGTAGGAAGCCCCCGTCACCTGGCCGGTGTCTCTGTGATGCTACTTGGCGGGCCGCCCTGCTAGCCCGGGGGACCACCCCCGGAACCCCCGGGGGGCTCAGGCCCAGTTCCTTCGTCACTGGGCCTGAGCCGGGCACTGTTGCGGCGCGAGCCGCGTTACGCTCAGGTGGATACATGGTCCAGGCCACCTGCTCCCGCGGTCACGGAGGACGCCATGGCGACACTGACCTGTCCTGGCTGCGCCGCCACCGTCAGCCACGACGATCTGATCTGCTTCACCTGCGGCACCAACCTGCCCCGGCGGGGCCCGGTGCAAGAGGAAAGCACGCCGCCCACGGTGATGCAGGAATACCTGCGCCCGGGCGCGGCGCCCGGCCCGCCCAAGGCCACCGGGCCCATCTCACCGGTGGTCCTGCGGCTGTCCTTCCCGGCCGGCAACGTGGACGTGCCGGCCGGCACGTCGCTGGTGCTCGGGCGGGACCCGGGCGAGTCCCTGGTGGCGGCGGCCTTCGCCAACTACGAGAACGTGTCCAGGCGGCACGCCACGATCACGGTCAGTGACACCGGGCATGCGACGATCAGGGATGAGTACTCCACCAACGGCACCTTCGTCAACGAGGACCGGGTGCTGCCAGGCACCGACGTGCGCATCGGCGACGGCGACCGGGTACGGCTGGCCGCGGACGTCACCGCCGAAGTCTCTCTCCCACCCCGATCGGGTTTCAGCACGAACGGCCACCACAGCTCCGGCTGACCCATAGGGCCGCCACTGGGCGAGTAGCGCACAAATAGCCGCATTTCGTGGCGTCCGGGGTCTGGTCCGGTCCCGTCCTGCCGTGAGAACATCCCGGCAGTGATCGTTTGGGACCGTCCAAGGAGGCGGCTGTGGCGACAACGGAGCAGACAGGCACCCGCACGGGATTGCGACGGGACGCGATCGGCCTGCGCGAGGTCCTGTTCCAGAGCATCACCGACATGGCACCGGGCGCGGCCATCGCCGCGTCGATCCCGGCCGGGGTTGCCTTCGCGGCAGGATCCCTGCCGCTCGCCGTAGTCTTCGCGCTGATCGCGTGCTTGTTCTGCGCCTGGAGCATCGGCCAGCTCGCCAGGGAGATGCCGTCCGCGGGGTCGCTGGCCACCTACGCCGCCCGCGGCCTGCACCCGTCGGTCGGGTTCCTGGTGGCCTGGGGGTACGTGCTGGTCGGGTTCCTGATCCCGCCGCTGGTACTACTGCAACTCGGGTTCACGACGGCAGGGACGCTGAACGCCGAGATCTCCGGTTACCCGGCCAGCCTGTGGTGGCCCTGGTCGCTGCTCGGCGCGCTGATCGTGCTGGCGGCCGGGTTCTACGGGATCCGGACCTCGGCGGGGCTGGGCACCATACTCGGCGTGTTCGAGATCGGCGTCTTCGTGGTGCTCGCGATCTTCCTGCTGTTCCACGCCGGGAGCAACAACACCCTGAGCGTGTTCACCACCAAGTACACGCCCCCCGCGTACCACGGCATCGTCGGGGTGATCGGCGCGTCCGTCTACACGATCCTCGCGTTCGGCGGGTTCGAGGGGGCGGCACCGCTGGCCGAGGAGGCCAGGAACCCGCGCCGGACCATCCCGCGGGCGATCATGCTGGCCACCCTGCTCATCGGGCTGCTGTACGTGTTCACCACCTACGCGGTGGACGTGGCGTTCGGGCCGGCCAAGTTCGGCAGCTTCAGCACCGTCCCGCCGAACTCCTGGGAGGGCCTGGCCCGCTCGCTGTACGGCCTGTTCTGGTTCTTCGTGTTCCTGGCCATCGTCAACTCCACGATCGCCAACGCCAACGCCGGGGTGAACGTGTCGTCGCGGACCGCGTACGCGATGGGCCGGATCGGCGCCTTCCCACGCTTCCTGGCGCAGGTGCACCCCAAGCACCGCTCCCCGGTCATGGCGATCCTCACCGGGTTCGTGATCACCGTCGCGGTGACCTTGGGCCTGGGCCTGGGCTACGATCCGGTCACCGCCTTCATCATGGTGGCGACCGCCCTGGTGATCGTGATCGTCGCGATCTACATCCTGATGAACGCGGCCTGCATCGGCTACTTCGCCCGGGGCGGCCGCCGCTTCAACGTCGTGTCGCACCTGATCATCCCGCTGCTCGGCATCGCCACGTTCGTGCCCGCGTGGCTCACCTCGGCGGGGCTGAAGGTGTTCTCATTCGTCGCCCCGCTGTCCGCTCCGTACTCCTACATGGGCCCCGGCGTGGGCGGCTTCATGATCATCGGCGTGATCTACCTGATCTACCTGTACCAGCACGACCCGCAGCGGGTCACCGAGGTCGGGCTGGTGCACCTGGACCCGCTGGAGGAGTACCCAAGTGAGTGACCCCCAGGTCCTCAAGTTCCGGCCGGACCCGAGCCAGTACGCGTGGACGTTCGGTGGCGCGGCTCCGGTCGCCCGGGTCAAGCCGCCGGTGGTTCTGGAGCTGTTCACCGAGGACTGCTTCGCCGGCAACGTGCGCAGTGAGTCTGACCTGGTCTCCGAGGTCTGCGAGTTCCCTTACCTGAACCCGCAGACCGGGCCGTTCTATGTCGAGGGCGCGGAGCCAGGTGACACGCTCGCCGTCCACTTCATCTCGATCGAGCCCGCGCGCGACTGGGGAGCCTCCACCACGGTCCCGTTCTTCGGCGCGCTCACCGGCACCCACGCCACCGCCCTGCTGCACGACCCGCTGCCCGAACTGATCTGGATGTGGCACTTCGACCGCGACGCGGGCACCTGCCGGTTCACCGCCCGGCGCGGCGACTTCGCGGTGGACCTGCCGCTGAACCCGATGCATGGCACCGTGGGGGTCGCGCCGGCCAACCTGGAGGTGCGCAGCGCCCTGGTCCCCGACGCGTTCGGCGGCAACATGGACACGCCGGAGATGCGCGCCGGGGTGACCTGCTACCTCGGCGTCAATGTGGCGGGCGCGCTGTTCTCCCTCGGCGACGGCCACGCCCGGCAGGGCGAGGGCGAGACCTGCGGGGTGGCGGTGGAAACCGCGATGAACACCGTCCTCGCGGTGGACCTGGTCAAGGGCAGGCCGTGCGCGTGGCCGCGGCTGGAGTCGGCCTCGCACATCATGTCGGCAGGCTCGGCGCGGCCGCTGGAGGACGCGTTCCGCATCGCACAGCTCGACCTGGTGCAGTGGCTGGGGTCCGACTACGGGCTCGACCCCCTGGACGCCTATCAGCTCGTCACCCAGGCCGTCGAGTCGCCGCTGGCCAACGTCTGCGACCCGAACTACACCAGCGTGGCCAAGATCGCCAAGGACTACCTGCCGGCGGCCGGCGCCATGAACGGCGCCCACGCCAGGCTCACCGCGATCGCGGACGCCCACCGGAGCACCTGACCCTGCGGCCTGGCCCCCCTATCTCCACACGTTCGTGATCGGCGTGGCGTGAGCCGCATGGCCCAGTGGGCGCAGGTGATACAGGTTCTCGATGGTGCGCAGCACGCTGTAGTGCGTGATCGGCTCGCCGTACCGGCCAGGCTCGACCATCCCGCCGTAGAAGATCGTCGGAATGTGGTTGCCGGGGCCGTAGTCGTTCTCGTCGAAGTCCACGATCAGCAGGCTGCGGTGGGTCCTCGCCCAGTTCGCATACGTGCCGAGATGCGCCTGCACCCACGCGTTACCGGTGGCCACCGAGCAGTCGTGCATGTCGTGGCACAGGTTGGGGATCACGAACGAGACCGTGGGCAGCGCGGCGAAGTTCCCCGCGGGGAAGGCCGTGAACGGCTTGCTCACCGACGGCGGCACGTTGCTGAAGTTGGTCCACGGCACATGCCGGCGCGCGTAGTCGTTCCCGACGTTGCAGGTATTCGAGCCGGCCGCGGGCAGGCCCTCGGCGTAACCGGCGAAGGTGTAGCCCGCGCCGAGCAGTTCGGAGGCGAGGTTGGGCCCGGTGAACTGCTGCGGGCAGTCGTCGCCGACCCCGTGCGTGCTTCCGGAGAACAGCGCCAGATAGTTCGGCTGGCTGGGATGGGTGATCGCCTGCGAATCGGTGAACAGCGCGCCGCGGCGGGCCAGCTCGTTCAGGAAGGGGGCCGAGCGCCTGCCGATGACCTGATCGTAGGAGCGGTTCTCCAGGATCACGACGAGCGTGTGGACCGGTGCTCCCGGCGGCAGCGCCTGGCTATGCGGCGAAGGGGATGGGCGAGCGGAGGCGGCCGACGGCCGGGCCGCCTCGTGGTGAGCGGCCGGAGAGCTGCAGCCCGCAACCAGGGCGGCTACCGCGCACGCCGCCGCCGCGCTGCAGGCAACCCTCACCGCCCGGCGGCCATCACGGGCACGCCCGGCGGGTCGCGGCGCCGCTGACCACTTCAGTGGGGCAGCGTTGCAGCGTCAGGCCGCACACTCCCGGCAGATCGCCTGGCCGTCCCTGTCCTCCGCAAGCTGGCTGCGGTGATGCACCAGGAAGCAGCGCGAGCAGGTGAACTCATCTGCCTGGCGAGGAATCACCCGGAAGGACAACTCCTCGTTGGACAGGTCAGCACCTGGCAGTTCGAGCGACTCGGCAACGTCGTCCGGATCGATGTCAATCGTGGACGACGACTTGTCAAGCCGGCGAGCCTGGAGCTCCTGCAGGCTGTCCTCGGTCAGCTCATCGTCAGTCTTGCGCGGGCTGTCATAGTCCGTTGCCATGTGGGTCCTACACCCCCTCCATCAATATGCGCCTTGCGTGTAACGCTTGGCGCCCCGTGGTTGTGCCCGATTCAGGCGGGGAATTCTGTCACGTCGTGTGACCGGGCACACGTAGGCGGCGGTTCCGGGGAACCGTGTTGCGCCCGCGACGGCGTTCGCGGCCGGATAACCGCTGGGGAAACACCTTCGCAACCAGCAGTCAACGGCCGGGGAACGCTGCACGGCCGTTCACCCGATCATCAACTTCCCCTGATGGCAGGCCTTGAAGCCCGCCGAGTGCGTAGGGTACAAACCGCTAACCACGCAAACACCCGCAATACGGGAAGACGCAGGATGCCCAACGTCACGCCACTGCGGCCCGGCGATCCCCGTCGCGTCGGCCGCTACCGGCTCACCGGCCGCGTAGACGACTTTGCCGGGGAGGACGTGGCGCGGCCGGAAGTCTTCCTCGCCCAGCGGGTGGACGGCGAGGCGGTGATGGCCGCATTCCCCGGAACCGGCCGGTCGGATGACGCGGCGGCCAGGGACCGGTTCGTCGCCGAAGCCAGGGTCGCCCGCAACATTCCCCCGTTCTGCGTGGCCCGCGTCCTCGACGCAGGCGTGGAGGGCAGCCAGCCCTACCTGATCACCGAGTTCGTGCCCGGGCCTTCACTGGCGGAGGTGGTCCACTTCGAGGGCCCGCTGCGCGCGCCAGAGGTCCGTGCCCTGGCGGTCGGCTGCGCCACCGGGATCGCGTCGATCCATCAGGCTGGGCTCGTACATGGCCAGTTCAGCCAGGAGATGGTGGTGGTCGGCCGGGACGGTCCCCGGGTGGTGCACTTCAGCACCACCCCGCCGTACGGCACCGCGACCCCCGCCGCCGACATCCTGGCCTGGGCACGGGTGGTGGCGTTTGCGGCCGCCGGGCACCTGCCTGTCTCCGCCGGGGACCTGGCGGCGCTCCCTGACGACCTGCGCCCGGTGGTGGCCGGCTGCCTGAGCCCCGACCCCGTGGCCCGCCCGCATGCCCGTGCCCTGCTGACCGAACTGCTGAGCGGGGACGACCTGTCCGCCGGGCTGCTGGCCGCGGGTTCCCGGCGCAGCCGGATGGCCACCCGCGCTCCGGCACAGGTCCCCTCGGTGCCCGGCGGGGAACAGCGGCCCCGTGGCGGCCGCTCCCGCGCGGCCCTGTGGGCCGCTGCCTTCCTGGCCTGCGTCGTAGCGATCGCGGCCGCGGTGTTCTTCATCGCCGGACGGCATCCGGGTACCGGTACCCCGGCGCCGACGCCGCACACCGCGGCCCATGGCTCGCTGGCCAAGGCGAACCTGCCCATCCCGGACCAGGTGAGCGGGACCTGGTCCGGCACCATCCACCAGACCAACCCTTCGCTCAGCGTCGCCGTGAAGCTGACCCTGCCCGGCGGGAGCAGGCGCGGTACCCTCGCCTACCCGCAGATCCGCTGCACCGGCCGGCTCGGCCTGTTCTCGGTCAGGCATTCCGTGCTGACCATCCGCCTGGCCATCACCTCGGGGCAGAGCGATTGCGTGCCCGGCGTGATCAAGCTGGCCGTCCGCAACCAGCGCACGCTGACGTTCACGTTCCTGCGCAGGGGCGGCAGCAACCCGACCGGCAACCTGACCCGCCAGCCCTAGGCGTCGCGCTCCGCGTCCAGGCTCGCGAGCAGGTCGCGAAGCTGCACGAACAGCACGGGCTCCGCGGCAATGGTCATGCTGGAAGAGGCCGGGCGGCCGGCCAGCCCACCGAGCACCGCGCCCGCCTCGGTCGCGACGAGCCCGCCCGCCGCGTAGTCCCAGTAGTTCACCCCGCGCTCGTAGTAGGCATCCACCCGGCCGGCCGCCAGCGAGCACAGATCCACTGCGCACGAGCCACCGCGCCTGATGTCCCGCACCCGGGGCAGCACGGCCCCGACCACCTGGCCCTGCACGATGCGCCGCGGCACCGCGTACCCGAACCCGGTGGACACCAGCGCCTGGTCAAGCGGCACCCCGGTGTTACAGCGCAGCGCGACCGGCTGCCAATCGCCCGCGTGCAGCCACGCGCCCCCGCCGAGCGTGGCGGTGAACACCTCGCCGAGGGCGGGCGCGTTCACCACACCGGCCACGACCGTACCGTCCAGTTCCGCCGCGATGCTGACCGACCAGTCGGCCAGGCCGTAGAGGTAATTCACGGTGCCGTCCAGCGGATCCACGACCCAGCGCACCTGGCTGGAGCCCGTTCCCCCGGTGGCGCCGCCCTCCTCGCCGAGGATCGCGTCCCCCGGGCGGGCGGCCAGGATCTGGGCCCTGATCAGTTCCTCCGCCGCCCGGTCCATCTCGGTGACCACGTCGGTGGGGCTCGACTTGGTGTCTGCCACCTCCGGGCGCCCCCTGGGCCCGGCCGGCCGGCCGGCGGCCAGCATCGCGGCCGCCGCCCCGGCGGCAGTTATGGCCAGGCCGAGCAGTCCCCCGGGATCCGGCCCGTTCACTGGTCAGCCCCGGGTCCCGCCGGGGGGCGGGCGGCGGGCAACCGGCAACAATCGTTCGGGCAAAAATCGGGCGCAACCGGCAGCGAGCCGAGCACTGGCACCTGCGCCAACTGGCCACGGCGTTCGTTCACCAGCTCCGTGATCATGGAGACGAAGCGGGGGGTGGTGCCGGGGGTGGCGGCCCTGGCCATCGGCAGGCCGAGCCGGCGCGCCAGCTCCGCCGCCTCGGTGTCCAGGTCGAACACGACCTCCATGTGGTCGGAGACGAAGCCGACCGGGATCACCACCACGGCCGCCGCGCCGCTCGCGGACAGCTCGGTGAGCTGGTCGCCGATGTCGGGGCCAAGCCACGGCACCGAAGGCGGCCCGCTGCGGCTCTGGTAGGCCAGCCGCCAGTGACGCTCGCGGCCCTCGGCTCGCGCCAGCTTTCCGGCGACCAGCCGCGCCGCCTCGGCCAGTTGCGCCGGGTACA
>WNFW01005564.1_pt1 | contig 10914 bp, 13 predicted proteins | sample 5400131 | NCBI WGS metagenome assembly WNFW01 (sample SAMN13153362, study PRJNA577476) | soil metagenome | isolation source: 20 cm soil or saprolite under grassland replicate 1 | place: USA:California | collected 2016-06-15
ATCCTCCATTTGCAAAAACAGCAACTGCGCAATGACAAGATTAGCAATGTGATCGTCCATCGGCGTCCCGATGAAAACGATGCGATCCTTGAGCAGTCGCGAATAAATGTCGTAGCTGCGCTCACCCCGGCCAGTCTGCTCCACGACCATCGGGATCAGCACCTGGGAAAGATTTTCGTTCGATACACTCATGATTTTTCTTCTTTAACAGCGGGTTCTTGCGTCTCGACGCTAACATTCGCCTTAAGGAAATCAAGAGTCTTACCCAGTAGTATCTGTTCCGCGAATGCATCCAGACCATCGTGTTCCTGCAGTTCTTTGCGCATTTTTTCCATCGGAACGTTATACCGCGCCGCGTCCTCACGAAGCCGCGCATTGATGTCGTCCCGCGAAACCTGGATGTTTTCGCGCTCTGCAATCCGATGCAGAATGAAGTTGGTCTTCAACCGGTGAGCCGCAAGCCCTGCGGCGGTTTCGATGAGCTCCTTCTCCTTATCCTTTAACATCTCATCGGGAACACCGCGTTCCCGGTTTCGTTGCACCAGGTCTGCCAAAATTCGACGCGTTTCACTTTTCAGTAGAGCAGGCGGCAACTCGAACTGAATCCGTTCGTGCAGATATTTCACGACCTGCCCTTCTTTTGCTCGCTCGCGTTCATGCTTCTTTTCGTGCGCAAGATCGTGATCGATGACTTGGCGCAAGTCGACAAGCGTCTTTCCAGGAATCAATTTGGCCGCAAACGCATCATCCAAAGCCGGCAATACTTTCTGCTTAATCTCACGGACAGTGACATTGTAACTTGCCTGTTTTGCTGCCAATTCCTTCACCGGAAAATCCGCCGCGAAATCGACGGTTACGGTGCGCGTCTCGCCCGGCTTTTGCCCTACCATTTGTTCGCAAAACTTCGGCAGAAAATTATCGGATGCGAGGTGCAACCAGAATTTCTTCCCGCCCTGAAGATTCTTGCTCGCCTGGGGCGCGATTTCACTAATTGGCTTGCCATCGCTGGATCCCTCAAAGTCGATGACGGCGAAGTCGCCCATTTCCAATCCTCGCTCGGGAACATCGACGAAATCGGCCGTTTGATCCCGTAGCCGCTCGATTGCAACATCCACCTCCGACTCGGAAACATTCGTCTCCGGCAACTCCACTGCAATGTTCTTGTATTCGGGCAATTCAAATTCCGGCGCGGTAACAACCGTCGCGCGGAACCGCATCGATTTGTCCTCGCCAAGCTGGACGTCTTCGATATTGGCCAGCGAAGCAACCCGCAACTGTTCTTGCTCGATCGCTTCATGATAGCTCTTGGAAACGAGCTTCTTGGTCAATTCATCCTGAATTTCCTTGCGAAATCTCTTCTCAATGACCGCGCGCGGCGCCTTCCCTGGCCGGTAACCCGGAATTTTGGCGAAACGCGCGAAGCTGTTGGCGATGGCATCCCATTCTTTGGATACTTCCTCCGGGGGCAGTTCAATTTGCAGCGTGGAGACGGACCCCGGCTGCTTTTCCACTTCGACCTTCATAAACTCACTGTAACGGCGCTCTGCAGGCGCCGCAAAACTTGCCACGAACCTGGTGAGGGCGCGACCGACGGGCGCTCATTCACCTTTTCGTGAACCGAGTGAGCTGCGTCAGGACGCACCGCCATTCCCCATTGAGCCTCACAAAAAAATCCGTGGCACGCTCCTCAGTGCTGAAGTCTTGTCCCATAAATTTCCCCTTCGTCCCAGTTAGCGCGGTCACCACTGCGCTGTCCCCGTAGACACGCACCCGCATGTCATCGGACTCCATCAACTCGTGAGTGAGAGTGCCTGACTTGATCACTCCAAGAAAGCGCTCCTTATCAATGATTCCTCCATCAGCATTGATGATGATCCACTCATCCGCGACAAGGCGCTCGATCGCTGCCGGATCATTTTTGACAATTGCTTCCGCAAATTCCGCTTCGAGCTTCAGGAGTTCTTCTTCCATTTTTCCAAATTCTTTCGTGCGTTTAGTAGGCTCTTCTCCCTTTGACATAAACCGAGTGCGTTTGCTGAACTCCGAACCAATACGCAAGCTCCCGGTAATCCTCGCAATCGAATATTGAGAAGTTCGCCAGTTTACCGGATTCGAGCGAGCCGATCTGATCGCCCCGGCCTAACGAATATGCCGAATTGATCGTCGAAGCCGAGATAGCCTCTGCTGGCGACATCTTCATTTGTGTGCACGCAAGCGACAAAATCATTGGCATGCTCGGCGTCGGCGACGAGCCGGGATTGAAATCAGTCGCAATTACGACCGCGAGACCGGCTTCGATCATTTCTCGCGCCCGCGGATAATGCGTCGATCCAAGCGCATAGACTGAGCCGGGTAACAATACCGGTTGCACGCCCCCAGATTTCAATGCCACGATCCCCTGTTCGTCGGTTTTCTCCAGGTGATCTGCCGTTGTTGCTTTCAATTCGCCCGCCAATTTTGCCGCGCCTGAATTACTGAGCTGATCAGCATGAATTCGCAGTTTCAATCCAAGCTTTTTCGCCGCGCCAAGGATGCGCCGCGATTGTTCGATATCGAAATAGCCGCTCTCGCAAAATACGTCGCAGAATTCGGCAAGGCCCTCCGAAGTCACTTGCGGCAACATCTGGTTAATGACGAGATCGACGTATTCATCGGCACGCATTTTGCGCGGTATTGCGTGTGCGCCGAGGAATGTTGGCGCAATTTCCAGCGACGTTTCCTGATTGAGGCGCCTCATCACGCGCAGAATCTTCAGTTCATCTTCGATGCTCAGACCGTACCCCGATTTTGACTCCACCGTTGTCGTTCCGCAGCGCACGAACCAGTCTGCATGCTTTTTTGCTTGCATAAGAAGGCCGGTTTCACTCGCTGCTCGCGTCTTTTCAACGGTTGACCAAATCCCGCCGCCGGCGTTCGTGATTTGCTCATAAGTGTCGCCGCGCAGGCGGCGCTCGAAATCGTCCAGCCGATTCCCGGCAAAAACCAAATGCGTGTGCGCATCGACAAAACCGGGGAGGACGACTTTCCCGCGAGCATCGATAACTTCCGCATCGCCCGCCCTTTTCTCTATCTCAGCACTAGGGCCGACGGCGTCGATCCTGCCGCCGCAAATCAGCATTCCACCATCGGGAACAATCGAGAGTTCGGACAATTCGCATCCTGCTCGTGGTCGCTTCGGACCGGCCAACGTGACCAGCTGCGAAACGTGAAGAACAGCCAGCGACTTCACGATTTACTTAACTTACTTTCGACTGATTCGTTGATGTCGTTGATCTTTGCCGCCGAATCTGCGCAGACGTTTCGGACCCTCTTGCCAAGCGCCGTTTTGAATCTTTCGTCCTTCAACTGCGCGAGATTAATTCTCACGTTGAGTGCCGCACCTTCGATACACGCATGAGTGGCTAACGCGCCGACACCGACATCCGAAACCGAGGCTGGATTTCCCTTTTCGGCCATTTCAGCGAGCAATTCATAAGATTTCGACGCGGTCTCCATGACCTTTAACGGAACCTCGGCTGCATACTTCGTTGCCTGCTCAATCGCAGCCGATCGCGCAGCTTTCTCTTCAGCCGACTCTTTGGGCAAAGCGAACGCATCCATCACTTTGTTGAACGCCGCTGTATCTTCGTCCACCAGCGACAGCAATTCATCCTTGAGCTGCTGCGCTTTCACGGCCCAATTACTGAAATACTCGAGCTTGGCATCCCAGCCGCGTTTGCCTGCGGATAGGTTCGCAACCATTCCGCCTAACGAAGCGCCAAGCGCGCCCATTAATGCTGCGACAGAACCGCCGCCGGGCGCAGGCGAATCGCTGAGCGTTTCATTGCAAAATTCGCGCAGTTTCATCTTCGCCAGCGATCTCTTTGGCTCCGCAGATTCGATTTTGAATTCAATCACCTTTTCTTTTGGATCGAAAGGTTTCAGTTCGCTCAAGCCCATTGAGCGAATGGCAATGTCGATCAATTCTTCATCGGACACGCCTTCCGACCATTTTTGCTTGCGCAAGAAATATCGCCCCGCATCAACGAGACTTTTCTTTGGGACCATGCCTACAATCTCCGAGCCCGTCACACGCAGACCACGCTTGGCTGCCGATTCGCAACACGCATTAAACGCCGCGTGTAACGGAGTTTCTTCGATATTGGTCAGGTTCATCGAAACCTGCGCAATCCCGTATTCCTTCACAAACCAACCAATTGCCTTGACCTGCTTCAGCATTCCGGGAACCCGGATCGGCTCGCCATTCGCATCCAGCAACGGTTTTCCCCCAGGCGTTCCATCTTCGGTCTGCACCCTCCCCTGCTCCCGTACATCAAACGCAACCGAGTTTGCACGCCGCACTGATTTCGTGTTCAGATTCACGTTGTAAGCGACAAGAAAATCACGAACACCGATTACAGTTGCCCCTGATTTTTCGTTGAATACGTCGGGCCCAAAATCTGGTTTCCATTGGGGCTGTCTTATTTTTTCGAAGAATCCTTCGTATTCGCCCGCGCGAATCACGGACAAATTCGAGCGCGATTCATTTTTCGCCGCTTTTTCATAGAGATAGACAGGTATTTTTAATTCGTCGCCGACGCGTTTTCCCAAACGATTTGCACAGGCGATTGCTTCGTCCCAGCTCACGTTGCTCACAGGAATGAACGGGCAAACATCGGTCGCGCCCATGCGCGGGTGCGCCCCTTTGTGTTTGCGCATATCGATTAGCTCCGACGCTTTCTTAATAGCGCGAAATGCCGCTTCCACCGCTGCATCAGGGCCGCCGACGAGCGTCACCACGGTGCGGTTGGTGCTCGCGCCAGGATCGACATCCAACAGCGAAACGCCGTCCACCGATGCAATTACATCGGTGATCTGTCGAATCACGTTTTGATCACAGCCTTCCGAAAAATTCGGCACGCACTCGATCAACTTTTGCATGGCTCAAGGGTCAGTTAGCAGTCCTTTCTGTAACGGCGGTATGCGACCGTCGCAAATTTTTGGAAGTGCGGGCGGCGCGCAAACGGCAGGCTGATGCCTAGGCGAACGAATCGCTATTGATTCGGCGATATGAAAACGTCCTTGCGCGGAAACTTCTCGAACAAGGATGCTGGCCTGCCGAAATTCGTTGCCAAAACATCAACCGGATTGCCAGCGATCCATGCGGAAAGATCAATCGCCTGATAAATTCCGGTGTTAAAACCGATCAGCAGTCGACTCTGCTTGCTCCCAACGTTTTCAATCGAGTGCCCATATCCCTGTGGAATGTAACCGACATCGCCAGCGTGTAGTTGTTCAGTGCGAAATCGGCCATGCGATCCAAACATCGTCACGCTGAGGTCGCCTTCGATTACATACTGCCATTCGTCGGCGTTTGGATGCCAATGAAGTTCGCGCAACGCGCCTGGTTCGAGGTCGAGGATTACGCCCGTGACTGTTGTCGAAATTGGAAATCGCGTGGAATCGATGCGCCATTCGCGGCCGCCTTTGAAAATCGCGTGCGGCGCACCTGCAAGCATTCGAAATTTGTGCGTCTGCGGTGGCGAGACGCGCGGCCCTTGCAGATTTTCCGGAACTTGCTCGGGCGGAACGCTTCCACGCGCGAAGTAAACCTCTTCCTTTGGAAAGCCATCAAACGCCGATTCAGGGCGGCCGAAATTTTTTGCCAGTAGCGGCTTGGGCGCATGCCCGATCCAATCCGTGATACTGAATGTGCCGAACTCAGAGAAATAGCCGTTATCAAAAATTAGAATGAAATGAGCCGGTTCGTTGCCGAGACACTCGAGCATGTGAGCGTGGCCGCGTGGAAAGTACCAGGTGTCGCCTGGTTCGAAGTCGTTCGTCTCGGTTTGACCAGCCGGATTAATGGCTGTTGTGCGAACACGGCCTTTGAGAACGAACGCCCATTCCGCTGCAGTCGCGTGCCAATGAAGTTCGCGCATCACACCGGGTTCAAGTTGCATCGACACACCAGCGATTCCTTTGGAGATGGGAAGCTGTTCAACGGTCGCTTCCTTGCCAAAGCTGTTTCCGACTACTTTCCCCTTGGATTTCTCCAATTCGAATTTGAAACTCGGCAATTCTTTTCCGGAGAACAAAGGATCCGGCGTATTGTTTTGAAAAGTCACATCGCTCATAGGCGATTTCTTAAAGCGCCAGACCCAGATTGATCAAACGAATCCTGACTTCGCGCGCGACTAGACGCAATACCTAGTACAATCCCAACGCTTCGACGGTCGGCTCGTCAATTGCTCCAGTAACAATTAATCCCTGGTCACGCTGGAAGTTTGCAAGGGCCGCTCGCGTTTCCACGCTTAGCGACCCAGTTACTGACCCGAAGTAGTAACCTGCCTCTTGCAACGCAGCTTGAACGTTCGCGATCACCTGGTCGGGTAGGAGATTACTATAGGTGTAGATTGGCCCGTCGTAATCGTAATAGTTGTTAAGCGGATCATAACCGTAAGCTGGGTACCAATAGCTCGCGTCCAGGAAATAATATCCGCCGGTGACGAAAACGATGTTGTTACAATGCTGCCGCCACCAATCGCGATTATGCCATTCGTGCCAATTACGACGAAGAGCATCGGAATAGCTGAACCGATTCCTTCCACCTTGGTGATTCCGCTTGACCTTGTGCTGCTTGAAATCGGGATTCGCCGAATCGCGGACGATCGGTTCGACATCATCATTGCGTGCGCGGCGTGGGGTGTCGATCGTTTCCAAGCCTTCCGAAATCTCTCGTTTCATCATTACGTGGTTGGTCGGCTTTAGATCGTCAGTTCTGATCACGCGCTGATCGTCCGGTATCGCTAGCGGAGTTTGCACAATTCCGCTTCGTGGCAACAGGTTGCCGGTTGGTTGCACATTGTCGATTGGCGTGTGCTGTTCAATCCTCAGTGCCGCCAGCCTCGGATTCAATTGCCGGGTGAGCGGTGAATAATTCGGTCGAAGATTGGTGGGCTGACTTTGGACTTGAGGTGGGAGCATGCCGATTGGTCGCTGGCCAATGTTTGCCGGCCCTCGGGGAACATACGGCGGATTTGAATTGTTGGGGCGCACGTTATTCCCTCGAACACCATTACTCGGTGCGACACGAGGACCGGCCTGCAGTACCGGTCCGTTCGTTTGCGCTCTGGTAGTGCAAATCCCCATTGCGACGACCGCGACTAAACAAAGCGCCGGGAATCTCGATAGCTTCATTAAGTTCCTCTGCCAATTAAACATCATAAATGTCCTTTTGTTGCAAGCTTCGACTGAAACGGCTTCAAAGCTATTCGGACATTAGGCAAATTTTTTGCTCGCCAGCCAAGTGACGAATGGTTGTCATCCCGGAGAAGGACACAGCGGCATTACGATCTTCTTCCAGTTCGGCCGAGCGCGAGCACCGGAAGTGATTCAAGCCGATGTGACTCGGCACACTCTTTTGGCATCCAGCGTGCGTAATCTTCAGGTGCGTTCAGGTCTTCAGAAACTCCCAGATCTTCCACCGGCAGCCGGAGACGGAAAGCTTCGCGCGCCCGGATATAAGTACGAAGGTTAGCAATATCATTCTGAGCCAGCTCTCTAAAATTACTCGCTGGAAGAACAATCGGGTGTGCGGCGCGTCCGTGAAATGCCGGCTGGCAAATGCGTGTGCGATTTTTTCTCGCAGCATCGAGCAACATGCGCAGCGTCGAAACCTTAATATGGGGCTGGTCGCCAAGCGAAATAATCCAGTGCGTCAATGTTGAAAGCCAATCCGTTTTTTTGAAGATGATGCAAAAGCGAGTTAAAAGATGCGCCATCGGGCTTTGGTCCTCTTACTGATTAGGAAGATCGTATTTCATTCCCGTTCACATGACGCCTCGCAACGGCTACAGATAACTCGGCGCGTTGTGATTGAATCCCGATGCATCGACAATTTATGCATCCGCTTTTGAAGTCGTTTACCAAGTTGCAAAACGCCGCAGAACCATGGCTGCGAAGGATCATGTTTCCGTATCGCGATACGCGCTTCGCTTACGAACGCGACAACGTGCTTCACCGCATCGTCAAATCGCACGACCCATCGGCATCGGGCGATCACGCTGACGCAGAACTTGAACTCGATACACGCGCATGGCTGCGAGATTTTTGGAGTCGCTCGCTCGTTGCATGGATTGCGCTGATGATCTCGATTAGTTCCGTTGTCTTTGCCGTCTGTGCATTCTTTCGCCATTAACCGCTTTGCGGCTCACAGGTTTTGTGATTGAATCCCTGACGCGGTCGTGTTGGTGGTGATCGTGAATCTGGTGCCGCGCCGAAAGTGAAAGCGAACCACGTTTATGAGATTCGACCGCGAAAGGATAAACGCGGCTTTGATCTAATCTCTGATGCGCTGCCGTTTGGTCGCCTGTGGCATTTGGAAGTGCGTCAGGCTATCGACTTCGCCAAGCATCGAAGCCGCGCGCATGATGCTGTGATCAACGTTTACGATACGGCTGGCAAACTGATCGAAGTACACGGATACAAAGGCGATTTCAAAGAACCATGACCGTCCTTATTCCGCTGATTGTCGTTGTCGCGTCGGGCCTCGCATTCGTCGCATACAAACACCCTGAAGGCTATCGCGGGATGTGCATTTTCGTTCTCCCAGTGCTAGTGATGGGTGGCCTCCTCGTTGTCGCGATAAAGATTGGTCATCTCAATGGCGGGATAAAGTCAACTTACTACGAGTTGCAGCACGTCCGAAAAGATGTCCTCTCCGATCAGTTGGCTTACCAAATAAGAAAGTTGTACGAAGTTCGCCAATCTCTTAAGTTATTTCTCATTTACTACATTTCTGGATTCGCTTATCTCGTATTTTTGTTGTTCCTACCAGACATTCTCGATTTCAAAGAACCGTAGAGCGCCAACGCCTCGCCCGCTTCATAGGATCGTACAGGATTGCATTTGGATCGCCTTATGTCTCAACGTAACCGGGCGGTGTCATCGCCGAATCCTCCACGCTTCGGAAATGAATGCAGCTGATTTGACAAGCTAAGCGACGAAGAAAAAGAACACTTCTTTCAATGTCGAAAATGCGGTGAGTTTATGGACAAACGAGACCTTCGGGACGTGATCTTTCACGTGACAGACCAAAAGCCAAAGCCTCGTATTCCAAGAATCATAGGGAAACCAATTCCGAAACATCTTTCCCGTCGCTAACGTTCACCGCCTCGCAACTGCTCCCATAAGGCGTTCCCATTCGTCAAGGCTCCCTCGAAAGCCAAGCTCGCAAGCAGTGTTGAAACTTAGCCGGGCAGTCATCTCGCGGCGCTTTCCGCTTCTCGTGTCGTTGACATTCCGATAATGACGGCGCGAAACAAAGATAGTGCGACGCCAGCGGGTCGTGTTCGGCTTTGATGGCCGCCAGTTCAGATTCAACATCGCGTATCACCGCAGTTACTCGCTCCAGTGCGCCGTGTTTTTGATTGCCGGACGGCAAACGATCTGGCCATGATGTCATCGACGATTCCTGCACACATGACGAGTAGTGTCCCAATTTGGACAGGACGCTACCGACGCTCAGCGAATTCGCGCTCACGCCAAAGGGCCAAAGCCTGCCATCCGTGCGCGACGCACAGCAAAACTAAATAAGTCTGATCCACGAAGATAAACGGCCGTGGATAGACCGCGCCATCCGCGAATTTGCCGTCGATAACGCACTGAATCGCGCCTATCGCTGACGCGATAAGTAGAAACTGCTGCGGCAAAACAAGAAACACGCACAGCACTAGATTCCTGCAAAAAATCGCAGCCACAGCCGCGAGGCTTACCGCCGCGCAAAGGATCGCCGCGATAATGTGGCTCCCAAACGAAAGATCGAGCACTAATTCAATTCCCGTCGTGTGCAACGGCGCGAACAAAAGCGCCGCAGCCCAACTCAAATGCATCGCGCTCGCGATAAGAATGACAATGTGCTTGTTCACGCCGCCGCTGGCAACGTGATTGAAGCGCACGACCATGTTAGCGATTTCAAGGAATAGGGAGAACTTCCACTCGCGTCACGTTCGATGTTTGCGTTGCGTTTCTTTTTCAAATATGGCGCACAGTCCCGGCTTGTAGAAACTCAACTTGAATCCGTGTTCGTTCGCGAACTGTTCAATTTTCCCTTTGCGATTCTCCGTATTCAAAGGCCAGATGCGCTGTAATTGATCCTCGTAAATCGCGCAATGCCCATCCCTCTCGGTTTTCTTTTCTAGCTCGCGTTCGATTTGTTTGGCGAGCATTTTCATACGATTGCAAGCGGGCCATCATTTTGGCCAGACTGTGCCGTTCCTGTCAATGCCTTTTAACCCGCGACTGATATCCTCCGGCTCGCTTCTGTCGCTGCGCTAGAAGCGTTTTTGGTTGCCGCATGGCGAATGATCCGGCCATTATGTCATCGAGGATTTCTGTACGTTTAGATTGCGAAATGCCGTCCGATTACAGTAAGTCCTATACCCGTACGTCGACTTAGCGAAAGGAGAAGAACATGCAGTCTGCAACTCGTGCGAGAGTCATCATCGGTCTCGTATTCCTCGCGACCCTGAGAACATCCGCCGGTCCGGCGCAGGATCGCATCACAATCCTTTATGACGCATTCGGCAGACCCTCCAACATGAAAAAGGATTGGGGATACTCCGCTTTGGTGGAGTACGGCGGCAAACATATCCTTTTCGATACTGGCAACAATGCGGAGATTTTCGCTCAGAATGTTAAGGTCTCGGGGGTTGATCTCAAGAAGCTCGATTTCGCGGTCATCTCACACCGGCACGGGGATCACACCAGCGGCATGAATTACCTGCTGACGGTGAACCCGCAGGTGAAGATCTTCGCGCCGAAAGAGGGATTCGGCGTATTTGGCGTCTCACTGCCAGGGACCTTCTATCGCCAAGACGCCTCACTGCCTGATCATATGCGGTACTACGACGGGAAGCCGCCGCAGACGATGAC
>WNFW01003493.1_pt1 | contig 10913 bp, 10 predicted proteins | sample 5400131 | NCBI WGS metagenome assembly WNFW01 (sample SAMN13153362, study PRJNA577476) | soil metagenome | isolation source: 20 cm soil or saprolite under grassland replicate 1 | place: USA:California | collected 2016-06-15
CGGCGGAGTCCAGTGAACCTCGGACCTCGGTTCCCTCGGGCGCAGTCTACAACGTGATCGTGGCCGACAACGGAAAGGCCTGCGAGGCCGCCCGGGAGGAAGCGGAGCGAAGGGGCTATGCCTCGCACGTTCTCACGACTGCGATGGAAGGAGAGGCTCGTCACGTTGGACCGGTCGTGGTTTCACAGGCCCTTCGATGGAATCCCGCCGCGCGATCTGTGGCGGTCATCGCCGGAGGGGAGACCACCGTCACGGTCCGCGGCGGCGGCCGGGGAGGGCGCAACCAGGAAGTCGCTCTGTCGGCCGCCCGACTGTTGGAGGGCCGGCCCGCGGTCCTCCTCGCCTGCGGCACGGACGGCGCGGACGGCAACACGGAGGCCGCCGGCGCGATCGTCGACGGAAAGACGATGGCACGGGCGAGCGCCCTCGGCCTGAACCCCGAGGAGTTCCTCGACAACAACGACGCGTATTCGTTCTTCCTCCCGCTCCGCGATTTGGTCGTAACCGGTCCTACGGGCACAAACGTGGCCGACTTGGTCCTGTTCCTCGCTCATCGCCCCGGCCGCGATCGTCGGGAGTCGCTCAGCCGACCTTCCGGAAGGGGTCGCGCGTCACGGCTCGCCAGTCGTGAGTGAAATTTTTCGAGTACGCCGAGAACCTGGTGGCTGCTGGGAAGGCCTGACGCCGTGAGGAGCGCCCGCGTTGGGATTTGAACCCAAGTCACCAGGTCCGGAGCCTGGAAGTCTATCCAAACTAGCCTACGCGGGCTCGCGGGCGAATAGGTCACGGAGTTAAAGCATCCGCCTCAACGACGCCGGGGACGAATCATTTCTTGGCGAATTCGGTGTATCCACAGCGGCCGCAGGACACGCGGTCCACATGTTTGGCAAGGAACACGCCGGGTCCGCACTTCGGGCAGTTCGCCCGCTCCCGCGAAATGCGATTCCCGTCGATCTTGTAGAACCGTCGCTTGAGGCCGGCCCTTCCCTTTTCTTTCTTCGCCTCGGCCATCACTTACCGCCCTTCTTCTTCGGCTCCGCCTTCTTCTCGTCCTTCTTTTCCTCTTTCTTTTCCGCGGGCTTCTTTTCCTCTTTCGGCGCGGCCTTCTTCTCTTCCTTCGGAGCCGGCTTCGGTTCCTCTTTCGCCGGCGGCTTCTCCGCCTTCGGCTCGGGCTTCCCCTCGGGCTTCGGCGCCTCCGGCTTGGGCGCCGCGGGTTTCGCCGCCCTCGGAGCCGGCGCGGGTTTCTCCGGTTTCGGCGCGGCCTCTTTCTTGACCTCCGGCTCGATCAGCTTGTTGCGGACCAGGATGTGCTTGCGCTCGACGATAAGGGCCTGTTCCTTCGTCTTGTAGACCTTCGCGTACCCGACCGTCTCGTACCGACCGAACGTGGAGGCCTGGGAGTCGATCACGACGATGTCCTTCGTCGCCTTCAGCTCCTTGGCGAGGAATGCCCGGAGCGCGTCCCGGGTCGGGGTTGGTTCGGCCTTGTGGATCGCCTTGAACGAGACCTCGGTCCTCTTGAGGAGTGGGTTCTCCTTCCTCTGGACCACTTCGAGTTCCATCGTCACCGATCCATCCGCCGCAGGACGTCCAGGACTCGAGACTTCGCGGCATCGTCGGCCCGCACGACCACGACGCCCTGCGTCGGCAGGCCGTACAGCACCGCCGCGGACGAGGGCGCCAGGGCGATGCAGACCAGGGCCAGAAGGTCCTCTTCGCCTCGGACTTCGACGCGTACCCGCTCCTTCGACTTAAAGGCTTCGGACACGACGCGCCATGCGTCCGGCGTGATCGTCCCCGCGGGGTTCGTGACCCGCATCACGACGGATCCGATCCGTTGGAGGGCCTCGCGGAGCTCCGGATCCTCCTGGCGCTTCGTCTTGAAGTCGACGAGGCACACGTCCGGCGAACGGCCGCGGGCGACCAAGTCCAGGGTGCAGAAGTCGCCGACCGTCACGACGGGGCTCGCGCGTCCGATCGCGGGGAGGATGGCCTCGCCGTGCACGAGCGAGCCCATCGGCCAGCGCAGGTACTCTCGCAACGAATCCGGGAGGCGCAACGTCGCGTCCGCGAACTCAGCGAACGCGAAGGGCGAACTTCCCATTGACATGGATGCCCATCTTCTTCGCGATCTCGGACCGCGGGTGGTCCACGATGATCACGTAGCCTTGCCAATCCTTCGATGTCTCGTTCCCGCACAACGGGCACTTGTCCTCGTCCGTGATCGCGGAGCAGTTCTTGCACGCCTTTGGAATCTTGACGACCATACTTCACCGTTTCTTCCGGGTGCGGCCTTCCGCTCTCGCGCGGTCCTCTTCGATCCAGTCGAGTTTGCCGAGGGCGGGCTGGCGCATCGTGAGTCCGATCTTCGACTCCCGCGGCGCCCGTTCGTTCAGGGAGACCGCGACGATCCGCGTACGGACCTTGTCGCCGATGCGCAGGTCGCGCTTCGTGTCCTTCCCGATGAGCCGCTGCCCCTCTTCGTCCACGTCGACCCGATCGTCCATGACCTGCGAGATGTGCAGGAGGCCGTCCAGGGGACCGAATCTCACGAAAGCGCCGAACTTAAGGATTTCCACCACGGTGCCCTCCACGATCTCCTGGAGGGCCGGCGCGAACACGAGGGCGTCGTACTTCACGCGCTGGTACACGGCGCCATCGCCGTGGACGATCCGTCCTTCGCCCATGCGCTCGATGTTGCTCGCGATCAGGGTGAGCGTCTTGTCCGCCCCGATCTTGCCTTCCAGGGTGGTGCGGGTGAGCTCGCGCGACACCGCATCGATGTCCTCCCCCAGGCGTTCGGGCGGGATCCGTACCACGTCCTCCCGCTGGACCCGTTGATACATGAAAACCGCCTGGGCAGCGAGATGGGTCCCTCTATTTAGGACTTAGCTTCGTGGACGAGTGTGACCCAAGTCCAGGGCCCCAAGAGTGGCGCACGTTTCGGGCTCTCCGAACTTCCACCGTACCTTTATGTTGTCACCCAGGCTTCTACGAACATCGAAGGATTGAGGCGGGCGATTGGCTGCCCGCGGCGGACTGATCGTGGGGAACCGGGAGCCGGTCGAGGCTCCCGGAGGGCGGATTTCCGTGGGACGCAACCCGAGTGACTTGGTCCTCTTCGTGGGCAAGCGCCTCTTGCAGCTCGTCGCCGTCTTGTTCGGCGTCGTGACGATCACGTTCTTCTTCACCCACATCGCGATCCCGAATCCCTGCAACGTCTGGTCAGGGCCTCGCGCCACTGATGCGACGATCCAACTCTGCATCCACAATAACGACCTCGACAAGCCCCCGCTTACGCAATACGTCAACTACATCCTGAAGCTCGCCACGGGGAACTGGGGAGCGAGTCCTCGGGGCGTACTCGTCCTGCCCACCATCTTGATGGCCTTTCCTCAAACGCTCGAGCTCGTCCTCACGGCGTTGCTCTTCATGGTCCTTCTCGGAATCCCGCTAGGGGTCGTGGCGGCGAACAACAGCGGGCGGTGGTTGGACCACCTTGTCCGAACGTTCTACCTGAGCGGGTGGGCCACTCCAACCTACTTGGGGGGCGTGATCTTGTCGATCGCGATCGGACCGATCCTCGGTTTGCCGCGATCCGGGGCATTCAATACGATCCCCACCCCGGAGACGTTCCCGCGCGGCGAGGTCTTCCACATCTCCGTCCTCGACGCCTTGGTGAACCTGAACCTTCCCGCGGCGGTCGACGCCGTCCTTCACCTCATCCTCCCGGCGTCCGCGCTGGCGTTCATCAACCTTGGCATCGCGACCCGAATGACTCGGATGTCGATGCTCGAGGTCCTGCCCATGGATTATGTCAAGACGGCCAAAATCAAAGGCCTCTCCGATTTCCGCGTCCTATACAAACACGCATTGCGAAATTCACTCATCTCCACAACGACGGTCCTGGGCATTACGGCCGGTGGCCTGCTCTCGACCACCGTCGTAATCGAGGAAATCTTCCAGTGGCCCGGAATCGGGTCCTACGCATACGAGGCAATCACGAAGTACAATTTCAACGGGACGATCGGGGTCGTGATCTTCTTCGCGATCGGGGTCGTCGTCGCCAACCTCGTCGCCGACATCCTCTACGGCATCCTCGATCCCCGGGTGGACTGGCGCTGATGGACTCCCCGAAAGTGCGCGGCACGACGCCGATCGGTCGGCTTGCCACGGCGACGATCCTGCGTGGCCTACGACTCCTCCGCTCCACGTCCTTCAACCTCGTCAAGGTGCTCCGGGCAAATCCGCTGACATTAATTGGCTTCATCGTCGTCCTGTTCATCTCCATCACCGCCTTCCTCGTGGCGGTCGTCCCGCCGGCCTCGCAGACGCTCCTCGGCCATCCGATGTCGCTCGCACCCTACGATCCAAACGCGCTCCTCCCCTGCCCCGTCATCGGTAACTCGACGGTCTGCGCCCAGCCCCCATCGGCCGAACACCTCTTTGGCACGGATCGATCGGGCCGCGACGTCTTCAGCCGAGTCCTCGTCGCCCTCCCTCTCGACTTGGCGATCGGCTTCGCCGTGGCAGGGTTCTCCCTTCTGCTAGGCGGCGGGTTGGGACTTGTCGCGGGATTCTGGGACAGGCCATGGACGATTGGAGGCGTCGTCTCCCTCACGATCATGCGGGTGACCGATGTCTTCCTTGCGTTCCCCTCCCTCGTCCTCGCACTGGCCATCGCGGCCACGTTGGGCCGAGGAACCATCCCTTGCGTGCTTGCCATCCTCCTGACATGGTGGCCCTACTACGTGCGTCTCACTCGGGGCGAGGTCCTTGCCGTGAAACATCAGCCCTATATCGTCGCGGCAAGGTCCGCGGGAGTCTCGGAGGGGCGGATTTTGTTCCGCCACGTCTTCCGCAACATCCTCGAACCGCTCGTCGTGTACTTCACGATGGACGTCGGGACCGTGCTCGTCGTCTTCTCGACGATCTCCTTCATCGGGATTGGCGTGCCGCCGGAGGTTCCAGAATGGGGCAACATGGTCTCCGCGTACGGCGACTATCTGCTCCTGTTTCCCTGGATGGTCATCTTTCCCGGGCTCGCGATCTTCGTGACGGTCCTTGCGTTCAGCTTGCTCGGAGACGGTCTCCGAGACATCCTTGACCCACGAAGTCGACGGGCCTTAACCCAGGCGGTCGTCCCCGCCACCTCGATCGCGATGTCGTCCTCAAGGGCGGAGGCGTAGACCCTATGGCGGACTCCATTCTGAGGATCGAGGACCTGTCCGTCGACTACGAGGTCGGGGCGGGCACTTTTCATGCACTCCGGGACGTCTCCTTCGAGATGACGCCCGGCCGGGTCGCAGGGATCGTCGGGGAGACCGGGTGCGGGAAGAGCACCCTCGCGCACGCGATTCCCCGTCTCTTGCCGGTGCCTCCGGCCCGGGTCCGTGGGGGCAAAGTTGTGTTCCGCGGGATCGATGTGCTCGCTCTGCCCAAGTGGAAACTGCCCCTGGTGCGAGGGACCGGCATCAGCATGATTTTCCAGGAGCCCATAAATTCGCTGAATCCTGCTTACCGAATCTACGACCAGCTTGTCGAGGCTGTTCGCATACGAAAAATGCGCGAGGCAGGCAGGACACCGGGTGTCCTTCCGAGCCTCGAGCCTCACGATTATTCGAAAGCCACGACGCCCAAAGCGTCCGAGGCGTTGGTCCGTCCGCTCCTCCCATCCCGTTCCGGCCGAAAAAAGGCTTGGCTGAGTCGGGACCGAGATGCGTATCGGGAGGATGTGTTGGAGTACCTCCGCCTGGTGCGGATCAACGATCCGGAGACAATCCTCGACCTGTATCCGCACGAGCTCTCGGGTGGGATGCGGCAGCGAATCATGATCGCGATGGCGCTGAGCGAGAAGCCGTCCCTCCTCATCGCGGACGAGCCGACCAGCGCGCTCGATATCACGATTCAAGCACAGGTCCTCACCCTCATGAAAGAGCTCATGGACGAAGTACGGACATCGATTCTGTTCATCAGCCACGATTTGGGAGTCATCGCGGAGATGGCCGACGACGTCGGTGTCATGTATGCGGGCCATCTCGTCGAGTTCGGTCCCGTCGGCGAAGTGTACGCCGATCCGCGGCATCCATACACGAAAGCCCTCCTGCGGTCCGTGCCGAAACAGTACAAGGACGACGGACCGTTGCCCTCTCTGCCAGGGTCCGTTCCGAACCTTTCTCGTCCGCCATCTGGTTGCACGTTCCACCCGCGCTGTCCCCTCGCCCGACCGATTTGCGAGAAGGACCCGGGCCCACCTCTCGAAACGGCCGAAGGGGCCGGGTCCGCGGGCCACAAAGCGGCGTGCTACTTCAGCGACAAGGTGGCATCTCTCCCATGACGGACGCACTTCTCGAGGTCCGGGACCTCTACAAACACTTCCCCGTGACCCAATCGTTCTTGGGAACGATGAGACGCGAATCAAAGGAGGTCATCCATGCCGTCGATGGGGTTTCGTTCGATGTCCATCCGGGCGAGACGCTCGGTTTGATTGGAGAATCCGGTTCCGGCAAGACGACCCTGGGCTGGACCGTGGCCCGGCTGCACGATTCGACGAGCGGCTCGCTTCGTTTGTCGGGGAAAGACATCACCCGATTCCACGGCAAGGATCTCCGAGCGATACGCCGTCAAATTCAGGTTGTGTTTCAGGACCCCGTCGGCTCCCTAGACCCTAGGTTACGTGTCTGGCAAATCGTGGGCGAGCCGACGCGCGCGCAGGGGACGATCACGAAGGAAGAACTCCGCGCCCGGGTGGCGGAAATCCTCCCGACGGTGGGTCTTCCAAGCGACGCTCTTGATCAGTACCCGCACGAGTTTTCCGGAGGCGGACGCCAACGCCTTTCTCTCGCGCGCGCTTTGATCGTCCATCCGAAGATCGTGGTCCTTGACGAGCCAACAAGCGCGCTGGACGTGGCGGTCCAAGCCCAGATCCTCAACCGGCTCGTCGCCTTGCAGCGAGAGATGGGCCTTGCGTATCTCATGATCACCCACAACGTAGCCGCCGTGCGCTTCGTGGCCGATCGAGTCGCCGTCATGTACCTGGGGAAACTCGCGGAGGTCGGCAAGGTGCGCGACGTGCTCGAACGCCCGGTCCATCCCTACACGAAGGCGCTCCTCGCGGCCCTCCCGACACCGGACCCAGCTCGACGGCGGGTGCGGTATCGTGTGACCGGAGAGATCCCGACCCTCATTCATCCACCTCCCGGATGTCGGTTCGCCGCGCGCTGTCCCTTCGTCATTCCGCGTTGCATCTCGGAGGAACCGCCCTTGCGCCTCGTTCCCGGTCCCGTGGCACGCCTCGTCGCTTGCCACCGGGCCGAGGAAATCGGGTGGGTAAGGCCTGAGGAGCTCATCTCGATCGACGCTCGGGCGGCGCCGGCGGCATCGGGCTGAACCTAATCATGAAAGCGTCGACCGGCTCGTTCACGGTGCCTGCGTTCACGTGGGCTTCGGGGCGGCGTACATCGTATTCTGCACGACGACGAAGGTGGGCGTGGCTCCCATCGGGTTCGTGACGAAGCCCGACAGCAACGCGTGGTTGATCTGGAACTGGCGAGGCACGACGAGCCAGATGTTCGTGTAGTTTTCGTACATCAACTGCGTGATCTGGCCGTACGCGGCAGTCAGGTTCGTCGGGTTCGAGTCGCCCGCAGCGGCCAGGACAAGCTGGTCCATCGTCCCGTTCACATAGGCGGACATGCAATCGTTCGCACTCCCGTAGCTGAGGGCATTATTCTGCGTCCAATCATCCGGAGAAATGTAGTCGGACGTATAGAACTCCTGTCCCATGGGGAACGGCCCTCCGTTATACGACGTCTGGGAGATGCATTCTCCCGTGGTCGGATCCCGGCCCTGTTCCGTGTACAGGTCGTCAATGTTGTTGATTCCGACGATGTCGAGGTGCAGCCCGATTTTCAGGAGGTCCGACTGGAGGAGGAGCGCGACTTGTTCCCAATCGCCAAGCTTCAGATACATGTACTTCACGTGCGGGGCGTAGCCTGTCGGCAGAGGCCACGCGGACTGGTTCATCTCCTGCATGGCCAACGGGAGATTGAATGCGTACGGCGTCAAGCTCTGCGGATTATAGTACGCGTACCCCGGTGGAACCGGACCGACCCAACGCTCTGCGTAGCCATTGAACGCCTTGCTGATGATCGCGGTGTAGTTGATCGCGTGGGCGATTGCGGCGCGGACGTGGAGGTCCGTGAAGGGCGGGGTGTTCTGGTTCATGTAGATCCACCACGCGCCGGCAGTCGAACCGTAGACAACGTCGAGTTCGTTAACGGTGACGCATGCTGCGTTCCGAAGGTCGTTGACCTGGGACGGCCCGACATAAGCGAACGAGACCCCTGCGACGGCGCCTGACTTCATGTCGGCGACCGCGGTAATCGCCGACGTCTGGAACTTGACCTGGATCGATGCCTTCGCGGGCTGGATAATGTTGTTCCAGGGTTCTGCGGCCGCGACGTTCCTGGCCCAATAGTTCGGATCGGGCTGGATCAGGTATCCAGTGGCCGAGTTGTAGCTCTGTACAAAATAGGGTCCGGTGCCCACCATATTCGACGCCATATAGGGGTTCGTGTCGTTGATTACGCCACCGTGGGCCTGGACGACCGCGGGGTCGACGGCGCTCGCGATCGGGCCGGAAATCGACGCGAGCAGGTTCCCGTATGCCACCGGGGCCACGTCGCTCAGATATCCGTAGCCCATGTGCAGCTCAATCGTGAACTGGTCGATCACCTGGAACGAGTTGTTTGCGTCCTGCATCACGGCGAGCTGGGGCGCGGTTGGATTTGTGAACGAGAAGCTATTCAGGTTCTGGATCATCCACGCGGTTCCGTTCGCGGAGTCGTTCGCGTCGGAGTAATAGTTGAGGCCGGGCAGCCAAAAGTTCTCCTGTAAGATGAAGCTCCCAGCTTGGTTCATGACGATGGCGCGATACAAGCTGAACCACATCGTGTACGCGTTGAACGCGTCACCATTCGAGAAGTGAACGTCCGGCCGGAGCCGGAATGTGTAGTTGAGGCCGTCGCTCGAAACGGTCCAACTTTTCGCAAGGACGGGAAGGAACGTCGTATAGCTGGTCCCGTTGTAGTTCACAAGGCTCTGGTACACCTGCTGGACGATCCCCCAACCCGGAGTCGAGAACGTGACATGGGGATCAAGGGTGTCTGGTTTCTCGGGTTGATCGAAGATCAGCGGATCGCGCGATTGGATGTCGCAAGCGTTCGTCGGGCGCGTCAGGGCGACATACGCAGCGACTCCCCCGATGATCACAGCGACCGCGACGAGGGCTACGATGATCTTCACGGTTCGCGGGTTCCGTTGACTCCCCTGTATCGGGGATTCGGCAGACGAACTCTCTGGCTCATTCGACGGAGCTGCCACGGTCCTCCTCCAAACGCGCGATTGGTCGCATCCGATATAACCGTTCCGATGTGCGCCCGGCCCGACGGAGACGGCCCACGTTTTCTCGGAGCGGAGCGCCCTTCACAGGAGGAGCGGTGCAATGACGAGCGTGATGGTCGAAAGCAGTTTCACGAGGATGTGGAGCGACGGCCCCGCGGTGTCCTTGAATGGGTCTCCCACCGTGTCGCCGACAACCGCGGCTTTGTGAGTCGGGCTTCCCTTTCCGCCTAGGTTTCCAGCCTCGATGAATTTCTTGGCGTTGTCCCACGCCCCGCCGCCTGTGTTCAGCACGAGGGCCATCAGGACGCCCACGATGGTGCCCACCATGAGGGTCCCTCCGAGAGGCTCCCCCGGAAGCAGGCCGGGGGTGATCCGAACGAACCGGAAGAAGAGGCCGACCGACACCGGGGTCGCGACGGCGAGGAGCCCGGGCACGACCATTTCCCGAAGGGCGCTGCGCGTGACGATATCGACCGATCGGGCGTAGTCGGGCTTGGACGTCCCGGCCATGATCCCCGGATCCTCCCGGAACTGATCCCGCACGTCCTTGATGATCGCCCACGCCGCGCGTCCGACCGCGCGGATCGCGTACGCGCTGAAGAGGAAGACGAGTGCGGCACCGATCATCCCTCCGACGAACGTTTCGGGATGGGCGAGGTCGACCGACGGAGTGCCGACTTCTTGCAGGTAGGCGTTGAACAAGAGGAAGGCCGCGAGCGCGGCGCTGCCGACGGCATACCCTTTCGTCAGCGCTTTCGTCGTGTTGCCCGCGGCATCGAGCTTGTCCATGTTCCGCCGAGCGTCCTCGGGCATCCCCGACATTTCGATGATTCCTGCGCCGTTGTCGACGATGGGCCCGAAGGTGTCCATGGCAAGGATGTAGGCGGCGGTCGACAGCATCCCCATCGTGGCGATGGCGGTCCCGTAGAGTCCGCCGTTGCCGATCCCGGTCGACTGTCCGACCGCATACGCGACCAGGATTGCACCGGCCACGACGAGGATCGGGAGCCATGTCGCCTCGAGACCCACGGCGAACCCTGAGATGATGTTCGTTGCGGGACCCGTCTCCGAGGCCTTGGCAATGTCCCTGACCGGACGGTACTTGGCCTCCGTATAGTACTGCGTAATCCAGACATACAGAAACGCGGTGACCATCCCCACGATGCCGCATACCCAATAGCGGGCCCAGGTGAGCGGGTCCGCCGTCCCCGGCGTGGGCTCGAGCATGGCCCATGCCGCGACGCCGAACAGCGCAGCAGCGAGGATCGTCGCGACCAGGTACCCTCGATTCAAGGCGCTCATCGGATCCTCTCCTTCGCGCGCCTTCACCACGTACACGCCGACGATGCAGGCCAGCACGCCGAATCCGCGGGCCACGAGCGGGAAGATGATCCCTGGAATTCCGAAGAACGGAAAGAGGACGACGCCGATGACCATCGCGCCGATGTTCTCCGCGGCGGTCGACTCGAAGAGATCCGCTCCGCGCCCGGCGCAGTCGCCCACATTGT
>WNFW01005988.1_pt1 | contig 10913 bp, 9 predicted proteins | sample 5400131 | NCBI WGS metagenome assembly WNFW01 (sample SAMN13153362, study PRJNA577476) | soil metagenome | isolation source: 20 cm soil or saprolite under grassland replicate 1 | place: USA:California | collected 2016-06-15
CTAACCGACGTCCACGTCCACGAGTCGCTTGCCAAGGAGTGCGCGCATGGAACGGATGCTAGGGCCTACGCGCGGCATCCACGGCTTCGAGCGCATTCCCGACGAGGCGCTGCGCGCCGCCGACAGCGCGGGGCACGTCGAAGCGGCGGTCGAAGCTCCCGAGATTCTCCGCCGCCTCGAGCGCTTCCTCGAGCGCTGACTCGGCGAGGCGGAGCGCCGATGCGAGGCGCTCGAGCTCGCCCGGATCGACTTCCTTCATTAGGCGCATCATCGCACCTGCATGCCGAAAAGCCGCGACCGTTCGTCCGCGCTCGAGCCGATCCGTCGGGTATCGCAGATCCGGCAGTACTCGTCGGAACCGGTGCCCGACGAGGTCGTCGACCAGCTCCTCGAGCTCGCGCGCTGGACGGGAAGCGCGAAGAACGGCCAGCCGTGGCGGTTCATCGTCGTGCGCGACAAGGAACGTCTGAAGAAGATTGCGGCCCTGCGTCCGCCGATCGGCTGGCTCGCCGGCGCGCCCATTGGGATCGCGATCGTTCTCGAGGGCGCGGAAGGGATGTTCGGCGCGTACGACGAAGGTCGCCTCACCGAGCGCCTGCTGACGGGCGCGACCATGCTCGGGTATGGCGGCGGTACGGCCTGGTTTGGTGGCCCGACGCAGGACGCCGAGGCGAAGCGGATCCTCGGCATTCCGGATGAACTGACCGCGCGCCAGATCGTGATGGTCGGCCGCCCGACATCGAACAAGGACCCGCGCCCGTCCGGACCGATGCGCGGACGGAAGCCGATTTCGGAGCTCGTGAGCTACGACCGCTGGGGCGCGTCGAAGCAGAGATGAGATTCGGCGCGACCTAGAGACCCGGCATGACCAGGGACTCCCAGTGCCTCCCGCCGTCCCTCGTTCGCGCGAGCCCAAACCTCGCAAATGCGTAGCCGACCGTTTCGTCGGCGAAGACGAGCGAAGGCGAGACCGGCGCCTGCCTCATGTAGTCCGAGACAAGTCGATGCCACGTCCCTCCGGCGTCTGTCGTCTCTTCGAATCCGTCGACAAAGCGTAGCCAACGCGTCCTGCTGAGCAAAGCGATGAAGTCTCCACCCTCGATCGCGGGGCCGGATGTCCACGTCTCGCCGTTATCCGCGGATCGCAGCACGAATTGGATGAGCTTGCCGTCGCGCCACGCGTACGTCGCGAGCACCAGCGCCGTGCCGAACCATTTCGCGGATAACGGCCGGCGGTGCCTGGCGCAAGCCCAGGTGGATCGGACAATCTGGTGGACCGCCACGTGGCCCCACCGTCCGCTGTGCGGTAGATCGTCGGCTCGCCGTTAGCGTCATCGGCGGTCAGGATCCCGATCTTTCCGTCCGCGAAAGTTGGCGCACCCTTGCACTGCCGGAATGAGATGTCATTCAGCCTGAAGTTCGAGTCAGCCCGCGCGATCAGCTCCCAGGAGGCCGCGCCGTCTCGGGTGCGCCATAGCTCGAAGCCCTGGGCCATGCACTCCGTCGCTGGCGATCCCCGTCGCAGCAGCCACCCTTCCTCAGCGCTAATGAAGGCGATCGACGACGTAGGGAACATGGTCCCCGGCCCCAACCGCTCGACCCATGTCGCACCCTGATCGGTCGAACGAAACAGCCGCTTGTTGTCGGTGACCGCCCACACGACGGATGGCAACGGCGCCGATAGAGCCGTGACGCCCGGGAATTCGATGCCGACTACCGCAGTCGGGCTAGGAGTGGTCGCGGCGGTCGGCGACGCAGTCGGAGACGCGGCGGCCGGTAAGGCGGGAGCTGCGGTCGCGATCGGAAGTGGCGCCGAACACGCCATCGCGACGGCCGAGGCAATGATGATGAGTCCGCGCACTGACCGAAGGGTCCCTCAGAGAGCCGTGCGCGTCGTCCGCGTTCCCGTGGCGAACGCGGACGCAAGTACTACGTCCGATGTAAACGAAAGGCGCCGCATGGCGGCGCCTCCGTCTCTCGTTATCAGAGTTTCAGGGCTACTCCAGGTAGTCCTTGAGCTTGCGGCTCCGCGATGGGTGACGCAGCTTGCGCAGCGCCTTCGCCTCGATCTGGCGGATGCGCTCGCGAGTCACGTTGAACTCGCGGCCCACCTCTTCGAGTGTGCGGGTGCGGCCGTCCTCGAGACCGAAGCGCAGCTGCAGCACGCGGCGCTCGCGGCCGGTCAGTCCTTCGAGGACCGACTCGACCTGCTCCTTGAGGAGCTTGTGTGACGCGGCGTCGCTCGGTGCGAGGGCCTGGTTGTCGGGGATGAAGTCCCCGAGGTGGCTGTCCTCTTCCTCGCCGATCGGAGTCTCGAGCGAGACCGGCTCTTGCGAGACCTTGACGATCTCGCGGACCTTGTCGGCAGTGATGAGCATGCGCTCGGCGATCTCTTCCGCGGTCGGCTCGCGGCCGAGCTCTTGGAGAAGCCCACGGGAGACGCGGATGAGCTTGTTGATCGTCTCCACCATGTGGACCGGGATGCGGATCGTTCGCGCCTGGTCCGCGATCGCGCGTGTGATCGCCTGACGGATCCACCACGTGGCGTACGTCGAGAACTTGTAGCCCTTCCGGTAGTCGAACTTCTCGACTGCGCGGATGAGGCCGATGTTCCCTTCCTGGATCAAGTCGAGGAAGCTCATGCCGCGGCCGATGTACTTCTTCGCGATCGACACGACGAGACGGAGGTTCGCCTCGGTGAGGTTGTGCCGCGCGTCGTCGCCCTTCTGGATGAGCTCGTCGGCCAGCCGGCGCAGCGCGCGCTGCTCATCCGAGTCGAGCTGCGCGAGCTTGTCGAGGTGCTTGACGAGAATGTCGCGGAGCTCCGCGCCGAGCATGACGAGCTCGCCGAGACGCTCCGCGCCCTCGGCCGGCCCATGGATCTTCGCGTACTGCGGCAGGATCCGGAACGCGAGGCGCTCGGGATCGCGGCGCGCAGCGTCGATGAGGGCGACGGTCTCGTCGATGAGCACCTTCGCCTCGTAGCTGATCTCTTTGCTGTTCGCTTCGCCCTGCAGCGGGTCACGCAGCTTGAGGAGCCGGTTCGCGACGCGCTTGAGCTCCTTGCCGCCTTCCTCGTCGCCGAGCGTGAAGCGGAGCGACTTGTTCGTGAAGCGGGTGGCCTCGTCGACGAACTCCTTCGGACGTCCGAGGGCCATGCGCTTCTTGACCTCGACGCCGAGCTCGTACAGGTGGATCACCGAGAGCGCCGGCGAGACGAGCGCCTGCTCGCCCAGCTCGATCGACTTGGCGAGGTTGACCTCTTCCTCCGCGGTGAGCAGAGGGACCTTGCCGATCTCCTTGAGGTACATGCGGACCGGGTCGTCGACACTGATGAGGTCCGACGCAAGGACCGATGCGATCGAATCCTCGCGCTGCAGCTCCTCGGTCTCTTCCTCTTCTTCCTTGACCTGCGCCCACGTGGGCGAGCGCTCGGCCTCGAGGATCTCGACGTTGTTGTCGTCGAGGGTCGTGAGCAGCTCCTCGACCTCGCCGGGCTCGGCGTCCGGGATCGCCCGAACGATGTCCTCCTGCGTGACGTAGCCCTGCTGGCGCCCGCGCGCGATGAGACGCTCGGCTGCCTCGCGGTGCTCCGGATGGATCCCGCGCTCAGGCGCCGGCGCCGTGGCCGTCGTGGCTTCCTTTTCCTTAGTCGTGCTTTTCATTCATCCCTCTCGTCGGCGTCAGCCGCGTGTAGGACTGTGTGTCGCTCCCGGCGGTGCATGAGCTCCGCGAGCTCGTTCGCCAGCTGAGCGACCTCTCCGTCCACCGCACCTACGTCGCCGCCATTCGCCCGAGCAAGCTGACCTTGCGCGGTCTTCATACGGCGCCGCACGTTTCGTTCCCGCAGTCCAAGCACCGCGATTTCGACCGCCTGTGCGACGTCCACTTCGCCTTCGAGCTCAGGCGCTGATGCGCCAAGGGCCGCAGCTTTGGCGGCCAGGTGAGCGGGCAGGTCAGAAGTCGGATGCTTCCCCGCCTTGAGCAATTCGAGCATCGCTCGGTGATCGGGGTCGTCGAGGTCGCCGGGGGCGAGTTCGGTTCGCGCTGCCTCTTCTGGAAATCGAATCAATAGTGCCATTAGGTAACGCTCGGCGGGGGCTGTTTGTTTCGCAGGAGTCTCATTGGCCGTCGCGGCGGGACGTTGCGGCGCCGGCGGCGCGGCCGCCGCCTGACGGCGAAGGGTTTCCTGATCGATGCCGGTCAACGACGAGAGCGTCCCGAGGTAGAGCTCCCGCGTGAGCTGATCTGGCTCGCCCCCAACGAGGGGCAGCGCCTCGGCCAGGAACCGGCGTCTCCCCTCGGGTTTCTGCAGGTCGCTGCGCTGCGAGATCCGGTCGAGCACGAACTCGAGCACCGGTTTGGCCTCGCCGAGGAGCGCTCGAAGGCGCTCGGGATCGCGCCGCGCGAGCACGTCCGGATCGGTGTCCGGTGGCAGCACGGTTACGTAGACCGACAGCCCCGTCGTCGCGGTCACCGCGCCGCGTCCGGCTCTGCGAACCGCCCGCTGGACCTGCTGGGCAAGATCGATCCCTCTCCGCTCGGCCGAGTTCTGCCCGGCCGCGTCGCCGTCGAAGGCGACGATCGCCCGCTCGATCCGCATCGCGTCGAGCGCGTGGTACTGGTCCTCGGTCAGCGCCGTGCCCATGGAGGCGACAGCATTCTCGAAACCGGCCTGGTGTAAAGCGATGGCGTCGAAATAACCCTCGACGATCACCGCGGCGCCCTCCTTCCGTATCGCGGACCGGGCGGCGTCCAGCGCGTAGAGGGTGGCGCTCTTGTTAAAGAGGACCGTTCCCTGCGAGTTCACGTACTTCCCGCGCTGGTCGGGCCGCATGGCGCGGCCCCCGAAGGCGATGATCCGGCCCCGGCCGTCCTTTATGGGGACGATCAGGCGGTCCCTGAACCAGTCGAACACACCCCGGTCGTTCCGTCCGACGAGTCCGGCGGCGACGACCTCGTCGTCCGAGTACCCCTTCTTCCGGAGGTAACCCACCAGTCCGTCCCAGCTGTCCGGGGCGTAGCCGAGGCCGAACCTTTCGACCGTTTCCGCACTGATCCCACGGTCGGCGAGATAACGGGCGACCTCTCTTCCCCGCTCGGTCCCGCGGAGCGCCTGGCGGAAGTAAAAGTGCGCCGTGTCATTCGCCGCCAGGAGTCGCTTCTCGCGCTCCTGCTCGGCGGGGTCGCGCCGGCTGGTGAGCTCGACACCGCCCCGCTCGGCGAGGATCTTGAGCGCCTCGACGGGCTCGAGCCCGTCCAGCTCTTCGAGCCAGGTGAAGATGTCTCCGTGACGCCCGCAGCCGAAACAGTGATAGGTACGCCGATCAGGATCGACCGTGAACGAGGGCGTCTTCTCAGAGTGAAAAGGGCAGAGACCTGAGTAGGCGCGACCGACTTTCTTGAGAGGCACGCGCTCCCCGATGAGCTGGACGATATCGACGCGCTCTTTGACGGTGTCGAAGTCCCCGGGCATCAAGCCAAGTATCGCGCCCGGCTTGCTCTAAAGAGGAATCTTGAGCAGCTCCTCGAGCTTCGCGACATCGACGGGCTTGGTTACGTGCTGATCGAACCCCGCCTCGCGGGCGAGCCGGCGGTGCCGGTCTTCGCCGTACCCGCTCAGAGCGACAAGGAGGGCTTCGCTCAATCCGAGCTCGTCACGCATGCGCTTCGCGACTTCGTACCCATCCATCTGCGGCATGCTGATGTCGAGAAGCACGATATCGGGGCGGTGCAGCCGAGCGTGATCCAGCGCCTGCGTGCCGTCGTGCGCGGTCGCGACCTCGTGGCCAAAGTCGCGGAGCAGCTCCCCAAGAGCTTCTGCAGCATCGACGTTGTCGTCGACCACCAGGACCCTGCGCCGCGGGCCGGCGGGCGTGCTCGCCACTGTGGGTGCCGGACCGTCGCTGATCGGCGGGAGCCGCACTGGCAGGCGCACGACGAACTCCGCTCCTTGACCCTCTCCATCGCTCAACGCTTCGACCGTACCGCCGTGGAGCTCGACCAGACGGCGGACGAGCGTGAGTCCGATTCCCAGGCCGCCGCGGGCGCGGGCGCGGGTCTGCGGGCCCTGCATGAATAGGTCGAAGGCATGGTCCCGCAGGTCCTTCGTAAGGCCCGGGCCGTCGTCCTTGACCCCGACGACGAGCGTGTTGCCCTCTACCCGAGCGCGCAGCCAGATGCGTCCACCGACGTCGCTGTACTTGGCCGCGTTGTTCAGCAAGTTGGCGAAGACCTGGGCGAGCCGGGCGGGATCGGCGAGGAACGCGACCGGCTCTGACGGCAGATCCAGGGCGATCCGGTGGCCGCGCTCGTCGATAAGCGGCCGCGCGGTCTCTACCGCCTGCTCGATGACCGAGCTGAGCAGAAGGACCTGCTCGCGGAGCTCGATCTTGCCACGCGTGATGCGAGACACGTCGAGGAGATCGTCGATCAGCCGGGTCATGTGCTCGATCTGGCGCTCGACGATCTCGCGAGAGCGCCCGACGCGGCCCGGCTCGCTCTCGTGGATGCGCATGATCTGCAGTGCCGTCGTCACCGGCGCGAGCGGGTTGCGGAGCTCGTGGCCGAGCATCGCGAGGAACTCGTCCTTGCGGCGATCGATCTCGGCGAGCTCGTCGATCTTGTTCCGGAGCGCCACCTCGAGGCCCGCGCGCTGCTTGCTCTCGGCCTCGAGCGCTGCCGCCTTCTGCTGCAGCGTGGCGATGACGCGGTTGCGTTCGTCGGACTCGGCGATGCTGTAGCTCTCGGCCGGAGTGATCCAGCTGTGCGCGGCGTTGATGTCCGCGAACGGCTTGGCGTGTCCAGCGTCGTCGAACGACCTGATCGGATAGGCGCAGAGGAGGGCGAACGTCTCCTCACGAGCGAGCGCGTTCCAGAGCTCTTCGAGCTTGATCGCGGCGTCGCGATTTCCCTCGGCCCAGAGGAGCGCGACCATCTCGCCGAAGGCGAGTACGCGCCGGTCTCCCGCGCGTGCGGTTCGGATGACCGGTCCGATCGTGTTCGCGAACCGCTGCGGGTCCGGCCGACCGTCCACCATGAAACGCGAGAGCGTGTCTCGCGCGTCGAGCGCGTGGTAGCGGCCGCCCGCCGTCAAGTGGCTTAGGTCTACGCCCCTGCCCCTGAGCCTCGATTCCACGCCGTCACGATGGGCCTTGGTCGCGATGAGGACCGCGGCATCCGTGCCTCGGAGGCCGTCGGACATGAAGTCCGTGACTCGGTCATAGAGGAACCCTTCCTTCTCGTAATACTGGACGAGGTGCCCCTCAGGCGCGGGCATACCGTTTGTCGCCACGGGTTCGGATAGTGCGAGACGCGTGCCACAGCGGAATCGTTGGCCCTCCGTCGCGTTACAAATGACTCCAGCCCGACGGAATGAAGATCGACGCGTAGGTGTCGAGCGCATACCGGTCGGTCATTCCCGCCACGTAATCCGCGACGGCCCGCTTCCCGCCGTCGCGCTGGGCGATCCGCTGGTGCTCGGGGGGTAACAGCTCGGGGTGCTTCTCGAAATGCTGGAGGAGCTCCCAGAGGACGCCCTGCGCCTTACGGTCCTCGGTCTTCGCCGGTCCGGCGAGGTAGACGTTCTCAAACATGAACTTGCGGAGCGCGTTGGTCGCCTCGAGAACCTCGTTGCTCATCGTGACATCCGGCTTTCCGTATGAGGTGACGATCACGTCGTAGATCATCGTGTCGAGGCGTTCGGCGCGATCGCGACCGAGCGACGCGCGTATGTCCTGCGGGATGTCCTCCTCGCGGACGATCTCGGCGCGCATCGCGTCGTCGATGTCGTGATGGAGGTACGCGATCTTGTCGGCGTACCGCACGACCCAGCCTTCGGGAGTTTCTGGGACTCCCCACGCGGCGGTCTCGACGCCGCCCTCGGTGGGCGCGCTATGTTTTCGGATCCCGTCCCGGACTTCCTTGGTGAGGTTCAGTCCGGCGCCGTTGTTCTCGATCCTCTCGACGATGCGAACGCTCTGCTCGTTGTGGCGGAAGCCGTCCGGGAGGAATTTGCCGAGCAGCTCCTCGCCGATGTGACCGAATGGGGTGTGACCGACATCGTGGCCCATCGCCATCGCTTCGACGAGGTCCTCGTTGAGACGCAGGCCGCGGGCCATCGACCGTCCGATCTGCGTGACCTCCAGCGTGTGCGTCAACCGAGTGCGGTAGTGGTCGCCGACGGGCGCGAGGAAGACCTGCGTCTTGTGTTTGAGACGGCGGAAGGCCTTGCTGTGGACGATCCGATCACGGTCGACGGCGAACGCGGCCCTCGTCGGCGACTGCTCCTCCGAATGGTCCCGCTGAGCGGTCGCGGAGCGAGTCGCGTAATCGGCGAGATTGGCCTTTTCGAGCTCTTCGGTGTGCTCGCGGACCCGGAGGGAGGCGACGGACCGCGATCGCGCAAGCTTGGCTTCGCCGCGTGTCTGTGTGGCCATTTCGCGTAAGGCTAAAGGGTGCCCGTTTTCACGTAGAGGACAACGGGGGTCCAAAAGCGAGCAGGAGCGCAAGCCCGGCAAGAAGCCATGCCGCCAAGGCGATCGCGCCCTGTGCCAGGAGCGGCAAGCGCGATGCGGGGGCCGGCAGCAGCCCCAGCGCCGCGGCGCTGAAGCCGAGCGCGGCTACGGCGTAGATCGCGATCAGCCCGAGCGGCGGGTGCACCAATAGGACATACATCAGCGGAACGCTCGCGACCAGAAGCGCTCCGACCCCAAGGGCCGCGCCGTGCCGTGTGGCGCCGACGAGCGACACGGCCGCCGCCGCGATCCCGAATACCGCGACAACGCGCGTCGCGAGCTCAAATCCGCCGTAGCCAATTGCGACGACCCACGACGCGAGGACGATCGCTCCGCCGACCGCCAGGCGGCGTGCGCGCGCCGGATCACGCGCGAGGATGACTCCCGCCGCCGCGAGGAAAACCGCGGCGACGACGTACAGAGATGCGCCGAAAACCGCGTAGGTCGGCGCCGCATATCGCACCGCCGTATCGACCGCGATGACACCACTCCCGATCGAAGCGATGAAGAGGAGAAGTCGCCGAAAAGTCATCTCCACAGTTAAGGCCGACAGCGGCGTGTTACACCCCGCCTGCCGGCTTCGGCCCTCACCGCCGCGAAGAGCCAGCCCTCGTAACTAACGGTCGCGCGACACGCCGCTCGCGAGTGCCGCCTGGGCCGCCGCGAGCCGTGCGACCGGCACGCGATACGTCGAGGGGGACACGTAGGTGAGTCCGAGCTCGTGGCAGAGGGCCACGGATGACGCCTCGCCGGCGTGCTCGCCGCAAATCCCGATCTTGAGATTTGGCTTGGTCTTGCGGCCGCGCTCGACCGCCATCCGCATCATCGCGCCGACCCCATCGCGATCGAGAACTTGGAAGGGGTCCGCCGGGATGATCTTCTCCTCGACGTAGCGCGTAAGGAAGCTCTTCTGCGCATCATCGCGAGAGATGCCGAGCACGGTCTGCGTGAGGTCGTTCGTGCCGAACGAGAAGAACTCGGTCTTCGTCGCGATCTGGTCGGCGATGATGCAGGCGCGCGGGATCTCGATCATGGTCCCGAACTTGTACTCGACGCGCTTGCCCCGCTCCGTGAAGACCTGCTCGGCGACCTCGGTGACGTTGGCTTCGAGACGATCGAGCTCCCCCATCGTCGCGACGAGCGGCATCATGATCTCGGGCTTCGCCTTGATGCCTTTCTCCGCTGAGTCGATCGCGGCGCCGAGGATTAGATGCGTTCTTTGTCCGCAAGGTCGGCCCCGTTCTGTCCGGTGGCGCGCGCGACGGCGATGTCGATGTCGACATCGGCATACTCGCGCAGGAACTCGTGGAGCGGCGGATCGATCAAGCGGATGACGACGGGCAGCCCGTCCATGGCCTCGTACATCTCGCGGAAGTCGCCCTGCTGGAACGGGAGCAGCTTCGCGAGCGCGCGCTTCCGTCCGGCCGTGTCGTTCGCGAGGATCATGTCCTGCACGATCGGCAGGCGCTCGGCCTCGCGGAACATGTGCTCGGTGCGCGCGAGGCCGACGCCTTCAGCGCCAAGCTCGCGGGCGAGGCGGCACTCACCCGGCGTGTCTGCGTTGACCCACACGCCAAGGCGGCGGCGCTTGTCGGCCCACGAGAGAAGCTCGATGAGCTCCTTTTCCTCGCGGAAGTTGGCGGCGATCGTCGGCAGCTCGCCGGCGAAGACCTCGCCGGTGGTCCCGTCGATGGAGATAGCGTCGCCCTCCTTGATCACCTTGCCATCGACCCGCATCTCGCGTTTCTGGAGATCGATGTCGAGCGCGGCGACACCTGCGACGCAAGGCAATCCAAGACCGCGCGCGACCACCGCGGCGTGCGACGTCGAACCGCCGCGCGCCGTGAGGATCCCGGTCGCGGCGACCATCCCGTGAAAGTCGTCGGGACTTGTCTCCGGCCGGACGAGGACGACGAGCTGCTTCTGCCCCTTCAGCACGACGGCGCGGTCGGCGTCAAACACGGCGCGCCCGGTCGCCGCGCCCGGCGACGCGTTGAGACCCTTCGCCAGGTAACGGCCCGCGGTACGTGCGCGGTCGACCTCCTTCTGATCGAAGCGCGGCAGGAGGAGCTGCTCGACCTGAGCCGGTTCGACGCGCATCAGCGCCTCGTCCTTCGTGATGAGGCCCTCCTTGACCATGTCGGTCGCGATCTTCACCGCGGCCGCCGCGGTGCGCTTCGCCGAGCGGGTCTGGAGCATGTAGAGCTTGCCACGCTCGATCGTGAACTCGAGGTCCTGCGCGTCGCGGTAGTGCTTCTCGAGGCGCTTGGCGATCTTGTCGAACTCCGCGTAAGCCTTCGGCAGGTCCTTCTTCATCTGCGCGATCTTCGATGGCGTGCGGATGCCGGCGACGACGTCCTCGCCCTGGGCGTTCGTCAGGTATTCGCCGTAGAGCTC
>WNFW01004016.1_pt2 | contig 10912 bp, 7 predicted proteins | sample 5400131 | NCBI WGS metagenome assembly WNFW01 (sample SAMN13153362, study PRJNA577476) | soil metagenome | isolation source: 20 cm soil or saprolite under grassland replicate 1 | place: USA:California | collected 2016-06-15
GCCGATGACCAAGTTCCTCAAGCTGCATCGGAACGATTTGCCGACCTGCGCCAAGGCGGAGCGGGACGGCGAGACCAAGAGCAAGCGCCGGCCGCATCCGGAGATCCGGCGTCAGTTCCTGGCGCTGTGTATCGATCCGGTCCGCGCCCGGGTGCTCGCTCGACGCATCGGCCGCAAGGACGGCGTCATGCTGGAGCGGGTGATCGTCGGACGCCTGCTCGAGATCGCGCAAGGATTCGTGCGGCGCCAGCTCGACGACGACGTCGGGATTCGTATAGCGGCGAGTCGCGAAGGGTGCACGTACCTCGAGTGGCGCATGAAGCTGATGGAGTTTCTCGATGCGACGCCGGAAGGTCTGACGCCCGATGACGGCGCGGAGTTCGTGCGGCCCCGGATCGCCGGTTGGGAGATCGATTCCGATACGCACGCCATGCGGATTGTCCTGCGCTCGCAGGATCCCGCGCCGAGACAGGTTAGAGCCCTGTCCATCTGACAACGACGGTAGAAAAAGCGACGGTAAAGGACGGTAGATGAAACGACGGTAAGGGTGTCCCCCTTACCGTCGCTTTTTTGCCGTCGCATTTTTTACCGTTGCATTTTTTACCGTCGTTTTTCTACCGTCGTTTTTCTGCCGTCGTTTACAGTCCATCCGGAGAATCCATGCTTGCGCTGCTTGTCGCTGCGACGTTTGCTGTCCAGCAACCACCTCCGCCTCCGCCTCCGCCTCCGCAAGACACCACGAAACGCGATACCACCACGGTCAAACTCGACTCGCTCCCCCTCGTCACGACACGCGAGGTGAGCTTCGAGACCTCCGAAGGTACCTGGATCTCGCTCGACGTCTCGCCGGACGGCAGGACGATCGTGTTCGAGCTGCTCGGCGATCTCTACACGGTGCCGATCGGCGGCGGCACAGCGACCCGCATCACGTCGGGACCCGGCTTCGATTCGCAGCCCCGGTATTCCCCCGACGGCAAGAAGATCGTGTTCCTGTCCGACCGCAGCGGGAGTGAGAACGTCTGGATCGCCGATCCCGATGGCCGCAACGCCAAGACGCTGACGAAGGGGGATCGCAATCTGTACGCGTCGCCTGAATGGACGCCCGACGGCCAGTACATCGTTGTCTCGAAGACGCAGATGCCGCTCGGCAGCACCTACGAGCTCTGGCTCTATCACAAGGATGGCGGGTCGGGCGTGAGCATCACGAAGGACGACCGTGGATTCGCGCCGGGACAGGCGGGTCGCACCGGGACCAACGCGCTCGGCGCGGCGTTCGGGTCGGACCCGCGCTACATCTGGTACGCCCGCCACCGCGGCGGCTTCGGATACAACCTGACGTTCCCGCAGTGGGAGATCGCCATTCAGGATCGGCAGACGGGCCGGGTTTATAACCAGACCGATCTGTACGGGGGCGCCATGCGGCCGGTCTTGTCGCCGGACGGCAAGTGGCTGGTGTACGTGACGCGCTACGACGCCGAAACCGGCATTCGGCTCCGCAACCTCCAGACGGGCGACGAGCGCTGGCTCGTCCATCCGGTCCAGCGCGACGATCAGGAATCGCGCTTCACGCGCGATCTCTATCCCGGGTCCTCGTTCACGCCCGATTCCAAAGCGCTGATCGTCTCCTATGGCGGAAGGATCTGGCGCGTGGAGGTGCCGTCGGGCACGGCCACGGCCATTCCCTTCACGGCGCAGGTCGAGCAGCGGCTCGGCCCGCTCGTCCGCACGCCGATTCGCGTAGACACGGGCGACGTCCTCCTCCATCAGATCCGCAACGCCGCTCCGTCTCCGGACGGCCGGCGCCTCGCGTTCAGCGCGTTCGATCGGCTGTACGTCATGGACCTCCCCACCGGTACGCCGCGCCGTGTCACCACCGACTCGGTGCAGGAGCAGGTGCCGGCCTGGTCGCCGGACGGGCAATGGCTCGCCTACGTCACCTGGACGGAGCAGGGCGGCGCGCTGAACAAGGTGCGCGCGACCGGAGGAAAGCCGGTCCGACTGAGTGTCGATACGTCGTACTACGATGCGCCGGTGTGGTCGCCCGACGGTCGCCGCATTGTGGTCGTCAAAGGGCCGCGGCGCCCCAAGCTCGAGAACCATCAGGGGCCCGGCTATGAAATCGCATGGCTGCCTGCGACCGGTGGGGCCACCACGCGCATTTCACCGACGTCATTCGCCGGTCGGCCGCATTTCAGCCGCAACCCCGACCGCGTCTACGTCTATGAAGGCAACGAGGGGCTCGTCTCGATGCGGTGGGACGGGACGGACCGGCGGGTCCACGTCAAAATCACCGGTTTCACGGTGAACGTGCCACAGGCGGAGCCATTCGCCGCCGCCGAAGTCCAGATTTCGCCCGACTCGAGCCAGGTGATCGCCCAAGCGAGCAACTATGTCTATCTCGTGGCGCTGCCGCTCGTCGGTGGAACGCCCGTTGCGATCAACGTGGCCGACCCCGCGAGCGCCGCGTTTCCGGTCAAGAAACTGACACGGGTAGGCGGCGACTTCATCGGCTGGTCGGCCGACGCGAAGAGCGTCTACTGGTCGATCGGCCGGAGCTTCTTCCGCCACGACATCGCGACAGCCGATTCCGCCGAGCGTCCCAAGGCGCGGGTGGACTCATTGCGCGCCGACTCGTTGAAGGGCGATGCATTCAAGGCGCTCGCCGATTCGGTGCAGAAGCGGCTGCGGGCGCGTTCCGATTCGCTCGCCAAGCTGCCCGCATACGAGCCGGTCCGGGTCGATGTGACGATTCGCGCGCCGCGTGACATTCCGCGCGGCACCATCGTGCTGCGCGGCGCCCGCATCATCTCGATGAAAGGGGACGAGGTCATCGAGAACGGCGACGTGGTCGTCACGAACAATCGCATCGTCTCGGTCGGCCCACGCGGCAACGAGCCGGCGGGAGCACGTGTGATCGACGTCGCGGGGAAGACCATCATCCCCGGGTTCGTCGACGTGCACGCGCATCCATGGCCCGAGTGGGGTATTCACGAGAATCAGGAGTGGCCGTTCCTCGCCAACCTCGCCTGGGGTGTGACGACGACGCGCGATCCCCAGACCGCCACGACCGACGTCCTGACCTACGACGATCTCATGGAGACCGGTGAGATCATCGGCCCGCGTCTCTACTACACGGGGCCGGGCGTGTTCGGCGCGTATCTCGAGGAGAATTTCACCAGCCTCGACGATGTGCGCCAAACGCTGCGCCGCTACAGCGAGTTCTACCGCGTCCACACGATCAAGCAGTACATGGTGGGCAACCGCAAGCAACGACAGTGGGTGATCATGGCGGCGAAGGAGCTGGGCCTGATGCCCACGATCGAGGGCGGGCTCGACTTCAAGATGAATCTCACCGTGGCGGCAGATGGATACCCGGGCTCGGAGCACAGCTATCCGATTACGCCACTCTACAACGATGCCGTGCAGTTCATCGCGCAGTCGGGCATCACATACACGCCGACGCTGCTCGTCAGCTACGGCGGGCCGTGGAGCGAGAACTATTTCTACGAACGCAACGACATCCACGAGATGCCGAAGGTGCAGCGCTTCTTCCCGCACGAGGAAATCGATCAGCGCGCCGAGCGCCGGCCGTGGTTCCGGGACAATCAGTACGTGTTCCCACGCATCGCCGCCTCCGCCGCCGCGATCACGCGCGCCGGCGGATACGTGGGACTTGGCGGCCATGGCCAGATGGACGGCCTCGGCGACCACTGGGAGCTCTGGGCCATGGCGGCGGGCGGCATGAAGCCGTTGGAAGTGCTGCGAGTCGCGACGTGGAATGGCGCGCACGCGATCGGGCTCGATCAGGATCTTGGCTCGCTCGAACCCGGAAAGCTCGCGGATTTGATTGTGTTGGATGCCAATCCGCTGGAGGACATCCACAACACGAACACGATCAAGTACGTGATGAAGAATGGGCGGCTGTATGAAGGAGAGACGTTGAACGAGGTGTGGCCGCGCCAGCGGCAGCTGCCGAAGATGTGGTGGTGGGGAACGGAACCAGGCGTTAGCGGCAGGACAACCCGTTGACTCAAGGCTGTTTACCGCGATGCGTCTGTGGCCGAGTCGGTGCAGGGCCTATGTTTTCGGGCCCTGAATCGTTAGCTTTCCCGACGCAAGGAACCACGAGCTGGCATCCCTCCGGATAGTCCCGCTCAGGGACTCCGTCGCTGAACACACGCACGGGTTTCTCCCTCAGGTTCAAAACTGAAGCAGCGCCGATGGATTCAGCCGACATTGGGTCGTCTGACGGCGCGCGTGTGTAGGCAAGGAGTAGTATGCCATTTGAAGCACTGGGCCTAGCGCCCGAACTCGTTCGCGCGGTCGCCGATGAAGGCTACGCGCAACCAACCCCCATCCAGGCCGAAGCGATTCCGCTTGCCCTCGCGGGCCGCGATCTCATCGGCTCGGCCCAAACCGGCACCGGAAAAACGGCCGCGTTTGTCCTCCCGATCCTGCAGCGCCTGTCGAATGGGAGGCACGGCGTCCTGCGGGCGCTGATTCTCGTGCCCACGCGCGAGCTGGCCGAGCAGGTCGCGACCAGCATCCGCGCGTATGGGCGCCACACCCACCTCAAGGGCGCGGCCGTGTACGGCGGCGTCGGGATGGAGCCACAGACCCGCGCCCTGAAGCACGGTGTCGACATCGTCGTCGCCACGCCGGGCCGCCTGCTCGACCACATGGAGCGCGGCCACGCCGACTTTTCACACCTCGAAGTGCTGGTGCTCGACGAGGCCGATCGCATGCTCGACATGGGATTCGCGCCCGATGTGAAGCGGATCCTCAACACGCTTCCCGACGAGCGTCAGACGATGCTCTTCTCGGCCACGATCTCGCCCGAAGTGGATGCGCTCGCGCGCCGGGCGCTGAACGGCCATGCGTCGGTCGAGATCGGCCGGCGCGCGCAGGCCGCCGAGGGGATCGAGCACGTGATTGTGGCGTGCGACAAGCTCCAGAAGCGTGGCGCGCTCGCCGCGATTCTGAAGGCCAAGCCCGCCGGTCAGACGCTGATCTTCACGCGCACGAAGTACGGCGCCGACAAGTTGGTCACGTTCTTGAAGCGGGAGGGCATCGCCGGGAACGCGCTGCACGGCGACAAGGCGCAAAGCCATCGCACGCGCACGCTCAATCAGTTCCGCGACGGCACCGCCGAGATCCTGGTGGCGACGGACATCGCCGCGCGCGGGATCGACGTCGACGGCATCCGGATGGTGGTGAACTTCGACGTGCCGACCGACCCCGAGGTCTACGTGCACCGCGTCGGGCGCACGGCGCGTGCCGGAGCGCGCGGGCTCGCGCTCACGCTCATTTCGCCGGATGTGTGGCTCTTGATGGCGGACGTCGAGCGCCTGATCGGCCAGAACTTCCCGCGGGAAGTCATTCCGGGATTCGAGCCCTCGGTCCCGCCGCTGCAGCCGCGGCTCGCGATCGCGGAAGCGCCGAAGCCGGAGCGCTCGTTGAGGCCCCGGCGGGGTCTGAGGCGGCGCTAGTCTTTCGCTTTTAGCGCCCTGATGAAATTGGCGACGGGCGTCGCCGCGAGCGTCAGCAACCGGATGCTCCCGCGCGACGCCAGCTCCACGGACACGCGGGTGATTGTCTCGTTGTCCGGACACTCGACGATGCTGACGAAGTCATAGGGGCCGAGCACGGCGTACTGCGACGTGACCTTGGCCCCGTACTTCTCGATCTCCTTGTTCACTTCCTGCAACCGCTTCGGATTCGACTTCAGCGACTTGGCGCCTTCGTCCGTCAAATTCGACAGCAGGATGTACGTGGGCATGGGAGACCTCAGGTCCGTTTCTCGATAGGGACATACTCCCGCTTGTCCGGGCCGGTGTAGACCTGACGCGGCCGGGCGATCTTCTGCTCCTTGTCGAGCAACATCTCCTGCCACTGCGCGAGCCACCCCGGCGTCCGCCCGATGGCGAACAGCACCGGAAAGATGTCCACCGGGAATTTCATCGCTTCATAGATGATGCCCGAATAGAAATCGACGTTGGGATAGAGCTTGCGCGCGACGAAGTACTCTTCCTGCAGCGCGATCCGCTCGAGCTCCACCGCGATGTCGATGAGCGGGTTCTTGCCCGTCACGTCGAACACCTGCTCCGCGATCTGTTTGATGATCTTGGCGCGCGGGTCGAAGTTCTTGTACACGCGGTGGCCGAAGCCCATCAGCCGTACGTCGCCCTTCTTCACGCGCTGGAGGTAGGCGGGAATCGCGTCGATCGATCCGATTTCGCGCAGCATCCGCAGCACTTCTTCGTTCGCGCCGCCGTGCAGTGGCCCGTACAGCGCGGCCGCCGCTCCCGCCATGCACGAGTAGGGATCGGGATGGGACGAGCCGATCCCCCGCATCGCGCTGGTCGAGCAGTTCTGCTCGTGATCGGCATGCAGGATGAACAGGACGTCGAGCGCGCGCTCGAGGACCGGGTGCGGGCTGTATTTCACCTCGGTCGTCTTGAACATCATGTTCAGGAAATTGCCGGTGTAGCTGAGATCGTTGTCCGGATAGGCGTACGGCATGCCCACGGAATGGCGGTGCGCGAACGCCGCCAGGGTCGGCGTCTTGGCGATCAACCGGACGATCTGGTTGCTCCGCATCTTCTCGTCTGCGATCCGCTTTGCCTCGGTATAAAACGTTGAGAGCGCGGCAACGGCACTGACGAACATCCCCATCGGATGGGCGTCGTGATGGAAGCCGTCGATGAACTTCTTGATGTTCTCGTGGATGATCGTGTGATGCGTCACCTGAAAGACCCAGCCGTCGAGCTCGGCCGCCGACGGCAGCTCGCCGTGCAGCAGCAGATAGGCCGTTTCCAGGAATGTGCTCTTCTCGGCGAGCTGCTCGATCGGATAGCCGCGATACCGCAGGATGCCCTGATCGCCATCGATGTAGGTAATGGCGCTGCGGCAAGCCGCGGTGTTCATGAACGCGGGGTCGTAACTCATCAGGCCGAAGTCGTCCTCGGACGCCTTGATCTGTCGCAGATCGGCGGCGCGGATCGTCCCGTCCTGAATCGCCAGCTCGTAGCTCTTGCCGGTGCGATTGTCGACGACGCTCAGCGTGTCCTTCGGCACTCCTAGGTCCTGGAGGGTTTGGGGGGAAAAGATAACCCCAATCGGATGGGAAGAGACGGTGAAGAGATTGACGGTACGGGTTACCCATACCGTCTCTTACCGTCCTTTACCGTCTCGGACCGTCATCCTATCTTGGCAGCCGTGGCTCCGCCCCGACCCAGTCTCTATCCGACCCGTTCGAGCGCCGGCGCATTGCTCGGCCAACAGCTGGCGTCCCGTGGTTATCAAGCCTGCCTGCTGCTCGGTATTACCCCCGAAGGCGTCGAGATCGCGGCCCATGCGGCCAAGGCGATGGGCGCGCAGTTCGACGTGATCGTCGCGTCCTTCATCAAGCTCGGTGCCAACCTGGCGCCGATCGGCGCGATGGCGGAGTCTGCGCCGGCGGAGATGGATCCCGATTTCCTGCCGGGGATGAACCTACTCGAGAAGCTGCAGGCGGCGATCGACGAGTCGCGCGCGCGTGTGAAACAGGACCTCGTGTTGTACCGGACGCAGCGGCCGGTCAAGAACCTCGAGGGCCGCACCGGGGTCATCGTCGACGGCCAAATCGTCTATCCCTGGAAGGCGCTCGCGGCCGCCAAGGCCGTCGAGCAATTGGGCGCGCGCGAAGTCGTGATTGCGACGCCGGTCGCGGCCCAGGCGGCCGCGGATCGAATTCGCGCTCGGCAGTATCAGCTCGTGTGTCCCAGTGTTGTCATGGAAGCGGAAGGCCATCCATCGCCCTACGGTGATGCGGGTGCTGACGCACCCGAACGCCTGAAGAGCATCATGATTGCTCATCAGGCCGCCTGACCGTCTCTCTCTTTTTTCCTTCCCCTTCAAATTCACGGCGGCCGCACGCCATTTTTTTAAATAAGGAATCGGAAACAATGATAAGACTCTAGAAACGGCGGACGGTCGGCCAGACGTGGGACCTACTCCGGCAGTTCTACGATGTCCCTTTCCAGCCAGCGATGTTCACCAGCCAAGATCTCCTGGGCAAACTTGTATGTCGGCACGTCTTCGTTTCTGCGCAGCCCATTGAATTTCGACCGCACGCGCCGCCGCGCTTGCCGGCAGAATAGATCCGCCAGTTTCACCGCACGCGCACCAGCCGCTCTGTCACGCTTGTAGACCGCTTGGGCGCGGGAGCACGTGGCCGCCATCGCGAACAGCTCGCCGGCGACGTCCACCAGCCGGAAGAGCACCGATTGCCGTAGCTCGAGCTTCGGCCCGAACCGCACCATGGAATGGAAGACACTCCGCGCTAGCCGGCGGGCGCTGCGCTCGACGAACCGCACGTGCCCGGCGAGCCGGCCGAATTCCGCGTACCGCGGCCACCGACCCCAGCCGAGCCACCGCGTCGGATACCACCAGCCGTAGAACGCGGCCGAGCGCACGAGTCCGGCGAGCCGTTCCGAGGGGGTCTTGCCGGGCATTACGACGTCGCCCGCGACCTGGAGATGCTTGTCGACGGCCTCGCGCGCGATGAACAGGTGCATGATCTCCGAGGAGCCCTCGAAAATCAGATTGATGCGGAAGTCGCGCATGATGCGCTCGACCGGCACCGGCGCCTCGCCGCGCTCGCGCAGCGAGTCGGCCGTCTCATAGCCGCGGCCGCCGCGGATCTGCACCGTGTCGTCGATGATGCGCCATCCGGCCTCGGAGTTGTACAGCTTGGCGATCGCGGCCTCGAGCCGGATGTCGTAGCCACCGCGCTCGGCCATCGCGCCGCACAGCTCGGCGACCGCTTCCATCGCGAGCGTGTTCGCGGCCATCGAGCCGATCTTCTGGGCGATCGCGTCGTGCTGGCCGATCGGCCGCCCCCACTGCACCCGCTCGGCCGCCCAGCGGCGCGAGATTTCCAGGCACCGCTTGCCGGCCGCGACCGCTGAGATGGGCAGCGTCAGCCGGCCCGTGTTGAGCGTGATGAGCGCGAGCTTCAGCCCTTTGCCTTCGCCCCAGAGCACGTTCTCCTTGGGCACGCGCACGTTGGTGAAGCGCATCACGCCGTTGTACAGCGCCTTGAGGCCCATGAAGTGACAGCGGTGGACGGTCTCGACGCCGGGCCAGTCGGCCTCGACGATGAACGCGGTGATCTGCTTCTTCTCTTTGCCGTTCACCGTCTTCGACGGCGTGCGCGCCATCACGACGAGCAGCTCCGCCTTGGTGCCGTTGGTGCACCAGAGTTTTTCGCCGTTCAGAATCCAGGCGTCGCCGTCGTCGCTCAGGATGGCGTTGGTCTCCATCGCCGCCGGATCGGAGCCGACGCCGTGCTCGGTGAGCGCGAACGCGGAGATCGCGCCCTTGGCGAGACGCGGGAAGTATTTCTTCTTCTGCGCCTCGCTGCCGAACATCTTGAGCGGCTGCGGGACGCCGATCGATTGATGGGCGGACAGCAGGGCCGTAAGGGAGCCATCGACGGACGAGACGAGCTCGATCGCCTTCATGTACGACAGCTGCGAGAGGCCGAGTCCGCCGTATTCGCGCGGAATCTTGATGCCGAACGCACCGAGCGCGCGGAGCCCGTCGACGACGGCTTCGGGGATTTCCCCTTCGCGGTCGATCAGATCGGAATCGACGTCTTCGCGCAAGAACCGCTCGAGCTTGTCGAGGAACGGTTTCGCGCGCGCGACTTCGTCAGGATCTTGTTCGGGGTACGGATGGATGAGATCCATCCGCAGGTTACCGAGGAACAGCTCGCGGACGAAGCTGGGGGACGTCCACTCGGCTTCGCGCGCGGCTTCGGCGACTTCGCGCGCTTCCGCGGCCGTGGCCGCGCTCAGTTTGCGTTTGGGTTCCGCTGCAGTAGCCATGCGCTTTAAATGTAATATCTTCAGCCCGTTCAGCCCGCCGTCAGCCTTCATGAAGGAGATGTCCCCATGTCCCGCATAGCCTTAGTGAGCGTAACGCTCGGGCTCGTTGTCGCATCCCAGGCGCCGGCCCAGCGTGCCGCTCGACCCGCTGCAGCCCGAAACCGGGCGCGCGCCGCGGCCGCACCGGCTGCCATCACCATCCCCTACCAGCGATTCGTGCTCAAAAATGGCCTGACGCTGCTGGTGCACGAGGACCATAAGGCGCCGATCGTGGCCGTGAACATCTGGTACCACGTCGGCTCCAAGAACGAGCGCCCGGGGCGCACCGGGTTCGCGCACCTGTTCGAGCATTTGATGTTCAACGGCAGCGAGCACTTCAACGACGACTACTTCCAGCCGTTCGAGCGCATCGGCGCGACGGACGGCGCGATCGATACGGCGAAGCTCACCGAGCAACGCGGCGTGGTGCAGAACGAGAAGCGCGAAGGCGAGAACGAGCCGTACGGCAAGGTTGACCTGTTGATGACCGAAGGGACGTACCCCGCGGGTCATCCGTATTCCTGGACGGTGATCGGCTCGATGGAGGATCTCGACGCCGCGAAGCTCGATGACGTGAAGGAATGGTTCAAGACGTATTACGGCCCGAACAACGCGGTGATCGTGCTGGCGGGCGACGTCGATGGCGAAACCGCGCGCCGCAAAGTGGAGCAGTATTTCGGCGACATCCCCGCGACGCCCCCGATCGCGAAGCAGGAAGTGTGGATCGCGCCGCGGACCGGCGCGCATCGCCAGATCATGCAGGATCGCGTGCCGCAGGCCCGCATCTACAAGGAATGGAACATCCCGCAGTTCGGATCGGCGGACGGCGACTACCTCGACATGGTGACCGACGTGCTGGCGCAGGGCAAGACCTCGCGCCTCTACAAGCGGCTCGTGTACGACGAACAGATCGCGACGGACGTCATCGCCTACGCGGATCTGCGCGAGATCGGCGGCCAGTTCGTGATTCGCGCGACCGCGAAGCCCGGGGGCGACCTCGC
>WNFW01003498.1_pt1 | contig 10904 bp, 8 predicted proteins | sample 5400131 | NCBI WGS metagenome assembly WNFW01 (sample SAMN13153362, study PRJNA577476) | soil metagenome | isolation source: 20 cm soil or saprolite under grassland replicate 1 | place: USA:California | collected 2016-06-15
TACTACGTGGTGCTTCAGCTCGGCCTCGGTTTTCTGCTGCGAAGATACGAAGCCAACGGGGTGCAGCCCTTGATTCAGATCGGCGATTACCTGTCGCTGATTTCCCGCCTTGTCCTGGCCCTGGGTGTGATGTTCGAGTTGCCGGTGGTTGCCTATTTTCTCTCCCGAGTCGGACTGATCGACCACCGCTTTTTAATCCGCCACATCCGCTATGCGGTGGTTGGAATTGCTATCCTCGCCGCAGTTTTGACTCCACCGGACTTAGTCTCTCAGGCGTTATTCATGGTTCCGTTGAGTTTACTTTATGGCGTCAGTATCGGCGTCGCCTACCTGGCGCGTCGGAGACGCAGGTCTGACAGCGACGAATCCTAGGTATTGTTCATGGATCAAAGGAACCCGACGGGAAAAGTTACGAATTTAGAGTACTGGAGTGATGGAGTGTTGTGAAATCTTAGCCCATCACTCCAATACTCCATTACTCTGTTCGCTTTAACTTGCGCTAGACCCAAATGTCATCAGATGTGACGGCTTTCAGCCCAGAGGACCGGCTGCCTAGGATTTCTCGTTGTTGTCGTCGTTGACAAAAACGCAGGCAGAGAAAACGGTGGTCCACAGCCCGTCTTTGTTGCCGATGGCGGACTGGGTAATATTGGAAGTGCGAACGATCTTGCCGGACATTTTGAAGAGGTTTTCCCGTTCGTCCCAGGCGGTGTCCGGATCAAATTCGATACCCAAGGTCGTCGCGAGCATGCTCGCCGCCAGGTCTTCGGCGTATTCCCCCGCCTTCTCTTCCGTCTCGCCGAAGGAATGGTGCTCTGAAAGGTAGCCATATTGCTCTTGGTCCGCCGGAAGGGCGACTCCCACGGAAGCGGCGACCAACCGGTTCGGCTCGTTGGTGCTCTCGCGATCGTAAACACAGAAGACGATCTCGCCGGCACGCAAGAGTTTAATGCCCTCTTCCTTGGAAATCCGTTTGCAAAACGGCGGATAGATACTCGAAACCAGAACCAAATTGCAGGAAGCCAATCCCGCCGTCCGCAAGGCCAGCTCGAATGACGCCAACCTCTCTTTGTGCACGCCAGCCCCTTTTGTGAAAAAGCATTTTTTCGGAACCATTTTGTCGCGTCTATAACACGAAAGAAATTCTCTGACAAGAATTTTGCGGTAAAAAATTTTTAGCCGACTGATTATTCGACAATCGCGAGCAACGCACCTCCTTCCACCGCGTCCCCGGCTTTCACCTTGATCTCCTTTACCTCCCCGGCAATGGGACTACGAACCTCGTTTTCCATCTTCATGGCTTCAACGATGATGAGCCCCTGACCTTTTTCGACCAAATCTCCTTCCGAAACCAAGACGGCGGTGACTTTACCCGCCATGGGCACGGAGACCTTTTGCCGGCCCTGAAGCTGAAGACCTGATTGCGCGCCGCCCACGCGCATCCGCCTCTCGTCAACCAGATTGACGTGATAATTTCGCCCATCGACCAATACCCTGTACTCGTCTTCGGTATTATCCACCTCGATCTCAAAGGAGCGGTTGTCCACGATTAGAGAATAATTAGTGCGGCCGGTCTTCTTGCCGTCGACTAAAAACTCGTTGCCATCGACCGAGACCCGATAGACGGACTTGCCGATCTCTTCGATCTCGACCGTATAAGTCTGTTCTCCCAGTTTGGCGATGAATGCCATGGGAAGGATCTTTAGAAGCGCTTCCAGCTCCGACGGTTGGACGGCGGTCCTGGCGCTCGGAGCGAACTACGTTTTCCCTGTTCGCGCCATTTGGACTGCTCGGCGGCCCCTTTGGCCAACAGCCCCAACGTTAGTTCGTGCTCGCGGTGCAGCGCGGCTATTGCCGCCGAGGCCAGGGCAATTTCCTTGTGCGGGTAGAGCTCTTCTTTCCGCATGGAGCGATATTCTTCATCGATGAAGCCGGTATTGAAATCGCCCGACATGAAACGGGGGTGGCGCAAGATCCACTGGTGGAAGGAAATGTTGGTTTTGATCCCCCGCACTTGATACTCCCGCAGCGCCCGACGCATGCGGAGGATCGCTTCCACCCGGTTCTCTCCCCAGGTAATCAGCTTCGCGATCATCGGATCATAGTAAATCGGCACCTCCGCTTCCTCATAGACACCGCAATCATTGCGGACCCCGAGTCCCTCCGGCAGCCTCAGCCCTTCGATCTTGCCGGGAAAGGGCATGAAATCGTGTTCGGCATCCTCGGCGTAGATCCGACATTCGACGGCGTGCCCGGTTTGCGTGATGTGACGCTGGCGCCACGGCAGATAACCTCCCGCTGCTACTTCGATTTGCGCCTTCACCAGATCGATTCCTACCACTCTTTCGGTAATAGCGTGCTCTACTTGAAGCCGCGTATTCATCTCCAGAAAGTAAAAGGTTTGCTCTTGATCCAACAGAAACTCCAAGGTGCCGGCGCCCACGTAACCGACGGCTCGTGCGCCCTGGATCGCGATACGCCCGATGCGCCGCCGAGTGCGATCGTCCAGACCCGGCGCCGGAGACTCTTCAATAACTTTCTGATGGCGCCGTTGGATTGAACATTCACGGTCGTATAGATGTATGACCCGGCCATATTTGTCGGCGAGGATTTGAATCTCGATGTGGCGGGGCCTCTCGATGTATTTTTCTATGTAGAGCCTCGAATCGGCGAAAGACGAAGCAGCTTCGGATCGGACGGCGCGATAGGCCGAACTGACTTCCCGCCGCGAGCGAACCAAGCGCAAACCTTTGCCGCCTCCACCGGCCACCGCTTTTAACATAAAGGGATAGCCTATCGCCTCCGCGGTCTTGAGCACCTCCTCTTGAGAGTTCAAGACTCCCTCGGAGCCGGGAACGATGGGCACTCCGGCCGCTTTCATGATCTGGCGGGCCTTCACTTTATCACCCATCTGATCGATGACTTCGGGCGATGGACCGATAAAAACGATGCCTTCGTCTTTGCAACGCCGGGCAAACTTGCTGTTCTCCGCCAAAAAGCCGTAACCGGGGTGAACCGCCTCAGCGCCGCTCTTTTTGGCCACATCGATGATGCGGTCGATATTTAGATAGCTCTGCGACGACGGCGCCGGTCCTATAGCATAGGCGTAATCCGCGTATTTCACGTGGAGGGATTCGCGGTCGGCCTCGGAATAAACGGCGACCGTTTCGATGTCCAGCTCACGACAGGCGCGCGCGATGCGAACGGCGATTTCGCCGCGATTAGAGATCAGAATACGTTTGAACATGTGAGAGAGGAAAACGAAATTGGCGTGATGGAGTGATGGAGTAATGGCCAATACTCCAGTACTCCAATGCTCCAGATCTTTAGCTCTGTTCTGAGACCCGTTGCCTTCCGCCTCGCGCCTTTTTCAGAGCGGTATATTTCCATGCTTCTTGGGCGGATTCTGCTCGCGCTTATTTTTGAGCATTTCCAAAGAACGAATCAAGGTCGGACGCGTGTCCTCGGGATAAATCACCGCGTCGATATAGCCTGACTCCGCCGCCTTGAATGGATTGGCAAATGTCCGGCGATAGTGCTCGACCATTTCATCATGCGCCTTCGCCGGGTTTTCCGCCTTTTGCAGCGCCTCGCGAAAAACGATGTTGATCGCGCCCTCGGGTCCCATGACGGCAATTTCACCCGTGGGATAAGCCAAATTGACGTCGCCTCGCAGATGCTTACTCGACATGACGATGTAGCCCCCGCCGTACGCTTTGCGCGTGACGATGGTTACCTTCGGCACGGTCGCCTCCGCGTACGCGTAGAGTAACTTCGCGCCGTGGCGAATGATGCCGTCATATTCCTGAGCCGTGCCGGGCAAGAAGCCCGGGACATCAACAAAGGTTACCACGGGAATATTGAAGCAATCGCAAAATCGAATGAAGCGCGCGGCTTTTACCGAAGCGTTTATGTCCAGACATCCGGCCAAGTTAGCGGGCTGGTTCGCGACAATGCCCACAGAGCGGCCGCCGAGGCGTGCAAATCCAACGAGAACATTGGGCGCATACTCGGGTTGCGCTTCATAGAAATAACTTTCATCCACGACCGCGGCAATCAATTCCTTCATGTCGTAGGGTCGGTTCGGGTTGTCCGGCACCAGATCTCTCAAACGCCGATCACGCCGCAGCGGATCGTCGTCGGTCGGGCGGAAAGGCGGATCCTCCTGGTTGTTACTGGGGAGAAAGCTCATCAACTCTCGAATCATTAGCAAACAGTCCTTTTCCGTGTTCGCAGTGAAATGAGAGACGCCACTTTTAGCGCTGTGGGTTTGCGCTCCGCCCAACTCCTCTTTCGTCACCTCCTCATGGGTTACCGTCTTGATAACGTCGGGGCCCGTGATGAACATATAGCTGTTCGTTTTCACCATAAAGATGAAGTCGGTGATCGCTGGTGAATAGACCGCGCCGCCGGCGCAGGGGCCCATGATGGCTGAAATCTGCGGCATGACTCCCGAGGCCATGACGTTTCGTTGAAAAATCTCTCCATAGCCTGCCAGACTCATCACGCCTTCTTGAATGCGGGCGCCGCCGGAGTCCTTGATGCCAATAATCGGCGCGCCGTTCTTCAGCGCCAAATCCATCACCTTGCAGATTTTGTCCGCCACGACGCCGCTGAGACTGCCGCCGAAAACGGTGAAATCCTGAGAGTAAACGTAAACCAGCCGCCCGTCGATGGCGCCGTAACCGGTCACCACGGCGTCTCCTAAAAACTTTTGCTGATCCATTCCAAAATCGGCGCACCCATGAGTTCTCAGGCGATCCATCTCTACGAAACTGCCGCCGTCCAGGAGAATATCGAGACGTTCCCGCGCCAAGAGTTTGCCCTGTTCGTGCTGACGTCGGGCGCGTTGTTCACCTCCACCCGACTCTGCTTTTTGGTTCAACTCTCGGAGCTTGTCGAAATTATTGCTTGTGACCACGAAGAAAACTTCCTTGACACGCGAAGTAAACGCTCCCCTGGTAGCGAGTGGCGGCATCATAACAGACAAGCCTAGTGTGTCAACAGAATTTGATGATTCGATGCCCGTGAATACCTTGAAGTTCCGCTATGGAATTGATACTTTAACGCTACCACGGATAAATAAGCTCACATTACCCTTCACCCGTAACGACGCGCCCATGTTCGAAACAAAAAGCGGCCGAGCCAAAACGAAAACCGCCTTGTCACCGCAAGCAAAGCCGCGCGAGCTTAGAAGCGACCAGGCGATTCTCTTAGTTTCCGCCAGCGAAGGCGACGCAAACATGCTCTACGCCGTGGGGTTCTTTGTGCCGGATCCGTTTATTTTCTTCCAGCACAAGAAAACCAAATACGTCGTGATGAGCGATCTGGAGGTCGACCGGGCCAAGAAACAGGCTCGTGTGGATCGGGTGCTTTCTCTGTCGCAGTACCAGAAAAAACTCCGGCGGGCGGGAAAAGCGGGCCCGGGGATGACGGACATTCTTGATTTGCTCTTCCGCGAGCGCGGCATCCGTTCGCTCATCGTCCCGGCCAATTTTTCCGCGCTGCTCGCCGATCAGCTTAGGGCCAAGGGTTTTAGCGTCCAAATCAAACGGGATCCATTCTTCGCTGAACGCGAAACCAAAGCCACGGACGAGGTTAAACATATCACCGAATCTCTCCGCGTCGCGAGACTGGGTCTCGAGGCCGGCATTCGCGCGCTTAAAAGAACCAAAATCGGACGCGACGGCTACCTCCATCTCAATGGCGCTCGACTGACTTCCGAAACATTGAAGACTATCGTCAACACCACGATCATGGCTCAAGGGTGGCTTCCCAGCCACACGATCATCTCTTCCGGCAACCAGTGCGTCGATCCGCACCACGAAGGCACGGGCCCCATCAAAGCGCACACGTCGATCATCTTCGACATTTTCCCGCGTTCGCAAAAAACCGGCTACTTTGGCGACCTCAGCCGAACGGTGGTACGCGGACGCGCGTCGGACAAACTCAAAGAGATTTACGCGACGGTTCAGGCGGGACAACAAATCGGCTTCGACATGATCCGTGACGGCATTGACGGAAAAGAGGTTCATCAAAAAATTCTTTCACTCTTCGAAAGCCGCGGCTTTCCTACGGGAAGAATCAAAGGGCGCATGCAAGGTTTTTTTCACGGCACGGGACACGGCCTGGGCTTGGACATTCATGAGCCGCCTCGGATCGCTCCCGTCGAAGCGACCTTGCGAACGGGGCACGTCGTAACCGTGGAACCTGGACTTTACTATCTCGGCGTCGGCGGCGTGCGCCTTGAAGACGTGGTCGTCGTCACCCCCACAGGCAATCGAAACCTTACGGACTGCCCGCAATTTCTGGAAGTCTAAACTTACGCCTGAAACCTTTCGGCCTTTGACTCTTTTGATTCCGGCGCAGGCTTTCAGCAATCACTAGCAACGGCAGACTCACTATGAGCGAAGCGAGTGACAAGACCGCGGATCTGTTCGAGGCCTTAGACAGCCGTGATAAGCCAACCATCCGCGCAGCCGTTGACGCCCTGATTCCGCTCGCCGCCGACTCTTCGGATGTAAGGGAGACTCTCCATCAGCGGCTCCTCGATGCGCAACGCAAAAACCGTTGGCCCATCGCGTACGTTTTGGCGCATCTTCCTCAACCCTCCCCCGAGATTACTCAAGTTTTGCTGGACGGTTTAGCCGATCGTGAACCGGACATTCGCTGGGCAATCGGCTTGCTGCTCGTTCGCTTGGCAAAGACAGAGGCAAACGTTGCCGAAAAGCTATTCGATCTTTGCACGATCGGAACTACAGCTCAGAAAAGAATGGCGATTTACTGCATTCGGGATCTAAACTTGGACGATAAAAATAGCCTGTGGGTGTTTTTGAAGTTGCTCCAAGACGACGATCCGACGGTCAGAGTAGCCGCAGTAACCAGCTTGAAGACCCGTTCTGACGTTGACGCAAACGGCAGGCAATTGCTCCTGCAGTTATTCGTGGAGGATCAGGATCTTCGAGTCCGCAATGCTGCCGCGATCACACTCGCACACTTGGGATCGCCGTCAGAGGAATTCTTGTCGGCTCTTAATAAAGCCGACACGAATGAAAATCCTCAAATAAGAAAAGCCGCGGCGGCGGCATTGGCGATACTACAAAATAAAAGGTCCGCTCCATCCGGTAGCTGACGCGACCGTTGGAGCGGACCCCTAGGTGGTCTGAGGGGGATTCCCAGGCTCCAGGCCTGAATCCCCGTCAAAGATCCCGCCTAGAGCCTAAGTCTCAGCCACCTCGCAGACAGTACATTTATCAATCATGTCTGGACCACCTCCTTTCCCTGCTGAAATTTATCTTACGAAAGCTGATCGAAACTGTCAATGGAAGAATCAAGTTCGAAAGACTTCGCCGTGGCTTCTCTGCCGCGATCCACCAATAAGGAAATTCTCCGTAGAGATATGTCACCGCAAATGAAAGGGGCGACGGCATCTTTCCGGAACTGAACGTGGCCCAGTACCTTGTCGTGGAGCCGACCAAAATCGGACCGCGTTACGAGGAATACGAGAAGCTCTACTGCGGCATCTTCAAACATTGTTGAAGGCGTGGAGTAATGGAGTACTGGAGTGATGTATTTAAAACCCACTACTCCACTACTCCAGTTCGGCCTTAGAGACTGCCCTCCCTAGGCCGCCTTCTTGCTCTGCCAGAGGCTAAGGAGCCGGTCACGTTCTTGCTGGCTCAAATGGCTAAGACCCTGCTCGACGATGTCCATGCCGACCATTTTATTCCAGGCACCGATCAATCGCAGCGTAACCGGCCCCGGCGCGCCTTTGCCGATCTTGACCCCGTTGACCGTCTTCACTGGGACGAAAGTTGGGCTGGTGCTGGCGAGAAAAGTCTCTTCGGCGTTGTAGAGGTCGTACGGCGTGTAATTCCCTTCGATAATCTGGATGCCCAACTGATTCGCCAGATCGAAGATCACCGCCTTGGTAATTCCGCCGAGGACGTTTCTGTCCGTGGGCGTGCAGAGCTTGCCGTCGACCACCAGGAAAAAATTGTGGGCGCTCGTCTCGCTTAAGTTGCCGTCGATGTCCAGCATCAGCGGAATCGCCCGCGGATCCACCTGCTTCGCCTCGAACGCCGCTATGTTGTGGTTCATCTTGTTGGTGATCTTCGCCTTGGATTCCAAGCACTGCGGCGGTATCCGGCGCGTTGAGGGGATGACCAGAGGCGCGCCCTCGACATAGAAGCTTGCGAACTCGGGGAAATTGACGATCACGCTGTAGATCGTCACCGTCGCTCCGCCGCTCACCCGATTGCCCGTGGAGGAGCGCACGCCGCGGCTCACCACTTGCCAGAGCGCGCAGTCGTCGTTCTCGCGTAAAATCGGTTTATTCCGCTCCAGGACCTCCAGAGTCGTTTTCTCCATCTCTTCGAGAGACATGCCGCAGTCGATGCGCGTGTAATAGAGCGAGCGGAACAGCCGCTCGGTATGTTCCCTCAGCTTGAAAGGCTTGTGACGGAACGTGCGCGTCACGTCATAAACCCCGTCCCCCGCGTTAAACCCGCTGTCCAACACCGAGACCTTCGCCTCGCTCTCCCGCACGAAGGAACCATTCAGGTAAACGATCTTTTCGTCCATCGCGTGTCTCCCTTTTGTAAAAATATGTTTGCTTCACGTCGGTTGTATGTTTCTATATTTCACTGAGCGAACGTGTCAAGTTGGAGACTGGGGTACTTCCACCCGACCTCATCTCAGTTGGCGAAGAATATCTGGCGAAACTCGCTGCTCAGCTTCCTCGCCTCTTCTTCAGTCGGGTTGTCCATCGGCACCATATTGGGAGTCACCTTCTCGGCACCCTGGATCGTCTCAAAGAGAAGCCGAAGTTTGAGTGAGCCCTTTGCTCATAGGGGGGCTTACCGCGACTGCCACGACGGGAGCATGCCAAAATTAAGCACCGCTACCTCTTCACCGCCTCCTCGATCACCTTGAACGCCGCTTCGAGGTCTCTGAACTCCGGACGATAAACGGGCATAAACTTGTCGCCCGGCTTGGGTCGGTATGACTCGAAGACCGGATCTGTGGGAACGTCTTCGCGCAAAGTAAAGATGGGATCGATTCGCAAAAACTCCTTTTGATAATGAGTCTGGCCATCCTTCGAAAGAAGCCAGTTGACGAACACCTTGGTCGCGCTGGGATGCGGCGGCTGGCTTAGGACGCTGAGCGATCCCTGCGTGGCGCGCATGTAGAGTCCTTCCTTGAAGGCCCGCGGCTCGAACCGCGCCAACGGGAGCCCCTGCTTCATGGCCGCCTGGACATCGCTGGCGGACGGCGCCAGGGCAATGGCAAATTTTCCTACGGCAAGCCAGTCCACGAGCTGGCGGCCATCGCGCGACAGAGTGATATCCATCTCGCCAAAGAGTTGCCTTAAGAACTTCACGCCTAGCTCAGGACTGTAGTAAGCGAATTGAAGGAGTCCGCTGGGAAAGCCGGAGAGCTTGGGGTCCATCGCGGCGATCTTTCCCTTCCACTTGGGTTTCACCAGATCCCAATAGGAACCGACTTCCTTCGAATCGACGAGCTTGGTGTTGTACGCCATGTCGGAGCGGACCACGCCTTCGAATACGAAAATATACTTGTTTTCGGGATCGGCGTAGTGGTGTTGTTTGCGAAACCAATTCGACGGCTCCTTGACTTCAGGCAGGATCATCATCGATTGGATCGGCTCCAGAACTTTCGCTGGGTAGAGAACGTCCATGGGCGTGCCGGTCGCGCCCAGGTAGACGTCGGCGCCCTGCCTTCCAGCTCTCCTCTCCGCCATGATCCTCGAGATCAGCTCGCCTCCCCGTCCGCTGACCGAGACAACCTTGATCGCTGGATAACGCTTGGAGAACTCGCCGAAAACGTTTTCGAAGGGACCTCGGGTGTGGTAGATCGTGATCCGCGCGTCGTTTTTCGCAGCCTCGACCGCCCCATCCCATTCCGCCTGCCACGCAGATTTGGATTCGCCGGCTTGAACGGACGGCGTCAAAGCCCAAATGAGAAATCCACAAACCGAAGCTGCCGCGCGGGAAAGCTTCATTGAGTCTTTGCCTCCTACTTAAGGAGAAAAGGGGTCGGGAGTCTTTTCAGTGACGCGACAACGAGAATCTGCAGCTCTAAGCCTCGGGTCAGACACGGCAATCTTGACAATCTCGCCAGAACTGCACGCGGCGACGAATCGAAAATTCAGAGAGTCTCCGCTTCCGAGTCGGACCGTTGTTTCTGCCCGCTGGACGCCTAAGGCTCAATAATCTTCGTTATCTCAGTTCGCTTTCCGGGCAGCCTGCGTCGAGGCTGGACGATTTAGTTGGAAATACTCCTTCGCGTTGTGGTAGGCGATCTTCTCCTTGGTCTTCTGCGAAAGGTCCGGATGGTTCCACAGGTATTTGAGGTTTTTGGGAAACTCTCCGTCCCAGTGAGGAATATCGGAAGCGTAGAGGAAGTGATCGTCGCCGACATACTCGATGGTCTGGGGCAGGAGTCGCTCCTCGGCCTCGAGACTAAAGTAGACCCGCGACTCACGCACTACCTCGCTGGGTTTTTTCTTTAGATGCGGCGCCTCGAACTCGCCGCGCAATTCCCAGTGCTCGTCCATACGGTCGAGCCAGTACGGGAGCCAGCTAGCGCCGATTTCAAGAAAGGCCAGGCGGAGCTTCGGGAAGCGCACCGGGACTCCCTGGAAAACTATGCTGGTGAAGTGCAGGAAGATGCCGACCGGGAAGGTGTAGGTGTGCACCTCGGCGAAGGTTCTGAGCGCGCCCGCGCCGACCTCGGCCGAAGAGCTGCGGTTGCCGTGGACGGAGAGCGGCACGTCGAGCCGCTGCGCCTCTTCATAGAGCGGGTCGTACATCGGATCGCCGAGCGCCGTGGGCAAGCCCATGGAAAGCAGCTCGAAGCTCACCAAGCCCAATTCAGTGACG
>WNFW01008029.1_pt1 | contig 10903 bp, 7 predicted proteins | sample 5400131 | NCBI WGS metagenome assembly WNFW01 (sample SAMN13153362, study PRJNA577476) | soil metagenome | isolation source: 20 cm soil or saprolite under grassland replicate 1 | place: USA:California | collected 2016-06-15
GTCGAACCTCCACGCCATCATCGGTGTGGGGTAGCGTCCAAATTTGGTGGTCACCAGTAGCCGATCATCCTGCTGACACAGTTGGTGCAGATCAGGCGTGTTGTAATGGCGATCTCCTAAGACGAAGTGAACTTCTGCGGGAACTTCCCGCAACAGTTCAGGGGCAGGTTTACTATCCGAAACATTGGCGGCAGTGAGCACAGCGACAACGGAGACCACGTGAAGTTTCCAGCCGTAGACCCAGCCATGCCATCCGGATTTGGTCCAGTGGGCTTCATGATCAATCGAGGTATGAGGAAGCTTCCCTTTTTCGCGGTACTTTTGATACCAGACGCATCCTCTAGCTCGCAGGTCAGTACTATCGATGGCTTCAGCACGTCCAGAATTGGTCCAGGGCTGGATCAGGCTGACTAGATGGCGGTCTAAGCAGCCAATCTGCGCAGGCAAGGTGGCAGGAACGGCTTTCAAGCGGTGCTCCCGGGTGCGCTGAGATGGGAAGCACTCCTGCTGTGTCAACAGGAGCCGCAGGCATTTCTTCGGTCGGCTGGGCTACCACGCTGAGAAGTTCATGAACGGTGTGCAAATGACGGGCAATCATGAGAACTCCCGCTTTCAAGAACAAGCGATCTGGTACACAGTCGGACACCCTCGTCAGCGTTTCTACGGGGGCACGGGCATCGGCAGGCGTTCCACCAGTTTGACCAACGTGACAAGCAGGGAGACTTGGGATACCATAGGGTTGCCTTCTATCCTTGTTGTAACTGGCTACTACAATGACAGGTGCAATGCCTTGCTGGGGCAAGCCTCCAGCTTGGCCTCCTGTATATGACCAAGCCTCATCTAGGTTTAAACTAGAACGAGCAACGCAATTGCTAGCTCCATATGTTTAACAAGTGAAGTTCGATAATGAGTTATGATGCGGTAGAAATTTTAACAGAAGCATATTCAGGATCTAGCTTATGCAACTCTTCTCTGACTCTTTGGCGCAACTCAATAGCTGGTTCTACGCAATAAGCGCGGAATTCTTGTTCTGACGGTTGTAAATTGGGAAACAAGAGTTTCAGATAAGCAGAGGCTAGGCGTGAGATGGCTTTGCGATCACGTAGATCATTACTGCCCTCAAGGCGCATATGAATCTTTACATAATCTGCATAGCGGACCTCTCCTCGCAAACGATGTAGTACCTCCGAGAAGAAATCGCCCTTAAAGCCTAGGCTGCGGGAAGGAGTATCTTTTGATACGCGGGGTAGTCCCCACCCGGGAATGATACCATGGATACGATCAATAAAAGCAGTCTCCTGTAGAAAGTTGGGAATCTCTTTAAAGATGCTTTCTTCGATAGAGATGGGTTTGCGGTCAGCATCAAGCGTGATATTTCCAAGCATAACGAAGCCAGCCTCGGCTGTTGCTTCTGTCTTGCCACGGCTAAATTTACCGGATTCTAGATAGACCTTTAAACCTGCAACAAGTTCTCCTGTAGAGTCCCCTGTTATGGATTGTACTTCATCAAAAACAACAACGTCATAGCGGGTGATCAAGCCCGGCATGTTGGTAGTTAAGTTGTGGAAGAGCACCGCTGGACTGACTTTTCCTCCACCAACGACGCGTGCATATCTGGAGAGATTATCGTATACGAAAGATTTACCGGTACCCTTACTAATAACATTTTCTGATGCTCAGTGTATATCGAAGGGTTGAAGCCCATGCTAGATATCAACAGATCGCGCCATTCATCTAGACTGAAATACTGGCGGCATTCGACATAATAATCGATGTCAAGAGCACCAACCTGAAAAGGTTTAAAATTGCGCATCCAGACTTCACCTTTTTTTCGCTCGTCTCCATCAGGTGGTACATAAAAAAGTTCTCCAACGCCCCATACCCCGCTGGTTAGTAATAACGTATGCTGATCCACGATGTACCCATCAATAAGGGCATCATTCATATCAAGAAAAGGGATACGTAATTGACGCTGGCCGGTTTTGAGGTTCACAGAGACGCTATAGTCATCCAGAAGCTTTACTGTCTCCTGTCTGAGCAAGGCATCCTTAATGGCATCCTTCTGTCCCTTCTCGGGCAAAAATTTCGCTATAAATTGGGCTACATTCGCACGCGATTGGCTACTTAGCTCCCCGTCTTCTATGTAACGAGAGAGAATCCATTCACCAACATAGGTTGGGATTGCCCTGGCACCAAACCCTGCTTCGTGGATGAGAGACTTATTTATTATTACTTCCGCAAAGTACTCTAACGCCTTCTCCTCGAACGGTTGTCTATGAAGCATATTATATGTCGAAGTCATCAATGCTCTCCTCCATTACAGATTTTAAGGTAACATCAAATGGCTGATCTGGGGCTGTAAATGTACGTCCCTGGCATTCGTAGCGTACTCTTAGTGTGAGTGTGCGAGTATTGGCTGAACTGGGCGCTTTGCGGAATTTTGTATTGAATTCTACAGTTATCATCTGCTTGGGAGCGAGTGTTGCAATAAATACCTCTTCTGCATCTGCATCTATCAGACGCAAACTGAGAGCTTCTAATGGAAATGCGTTGGGATTCCCCACTTCCAACAACACCTTTGAAAAGCTTTTGGTCTATTACATTGACAGCATCCTGGGGAATACGTGTCGAGCCATGATCTGAGATGACATAGACGTTAAGGCGCTGCTCTATCTGGAACCTTTTGGCGAAATTGGCGACAGTTTTCGCAAGGGAAACCAGACTTTCGTGAATTATTTCTGCGTGGGAGCGTCCACTGTCACGATTGTCCTGATGGAGTGCTATATCAATGGGAAGATAATTGAGGAAATAGACATCATGTGCAAGGGCGCGCTCCTGTTGGAGTTCCCCAATATTTTGCAGGTATTTTACCTTTTTCCCGTGCAAGATCGGCTCCCACACATTGGCGACCAGTTCACCATACCGTGCATCAAACAAGTCCATCTGATCACCCTGCCCTGCAATAAGGGCGGCTTTTCCAACTTCCGTTGCTGTCGGTATCAAGGAAAACAAGGGCTTCACTTCCTTTAAGGAAAAGCCTTGCTGATTGAACTGCTGCCTCAGCTCGTCGAAGTACATAAAATTCAAATTATCTACAATGAGCACAAGGGTAACGGTATCACCTATAATCATGCGCTCACGTTCTTGATAGAGAGCGTTGAAAGCAAAGTACTGAGGTTCCCCGTTCTTAATAGCTATAAAGTGTTCGTAAAACCAGTCTGCGAACAAAAAGGCTTGGTTAGCCACGTCTGGCTCTCGTTTCGCTTGCGCGTCCAGCCATGAATAATAGGGCATATAGGAGTTGGTTACCCACGCCAGCCATTGCGGTGTGCTCCACGAGGTATCTGGCTCTTGGGGAGGATCGGGTCGCAGCATTCCGCGCAGCCAGACGAGTATATTTTCAATCGTTCCCTTGATCGGGCGAAATCGTTGTTCGATGCGCAGGAGAAGTGCTGGCGTCAGGTACTCAGGATGCTCCCGCGCAAGCTGCTCAATATAATTAAATTCCTCATGCAGGTAGCCGCTCATCTGGTCCAGCAGCAACTCCAGGTCCGCTGCACTTTTGACCTGATCGAGTATGTCAGTGAGATAATATTCGATCTCCTGAAGTGCTCTGGATACATCTTCTTTTGTATATTTCAGGTCTTCTACTTCTACATGTACCTTCCTAAAAGTTTCCCACATTCCCCCTAGTACTTTTTCTCCCAGCCTTTGTGGATAGTTCCGTAGCACCTTATAGCTTATGAGATTGCTTCTTACAGATGCAGGATCGCGCATCAGAAGTTGTATGACAGTTCTAAGGGCGTCGCTATCAGCAGTGCGCATCCATTGCGTTAACCTGTCGCGTTGTGCTCGAATAGCAAGAGGTCGTTGAGTTGCGGCTTGCCAGCGAGTTCGATGAAAACTATTTAAGAGAGCAGAAAGCTTCCCAGAAGGGAAGACTTTGAAAGTAAACCCATCATCGTAGAAATTCTCCAGGAGGATATCCCAGAAATCCTGTCCCTCCTTTGGTACGACCTGAACATCAAGGAGCCCAGATTTTAAAATGTCTTGGTCGGAAACGTCAAGAGGAACAGCTGTTTGCCAACGTTCTTTGAGAGCATCGCGCGGTGTGTAAGTACGAAGCATGATATGTGTATCTCCATAACTTCTCGCGCATTGTGTGAGCCAGGTCGCCACAGTGTAATTCCTGACATGAATAGATACTGCACTACTGCTATGAATAGCTTCTTTTAGGGCTAAGTATGCGTAAGGGTAATCGAATACTTTTTCCGCCACAACTGTTGCTTTCTGATCGTCAAGCAGATGGTTCACATCAATGATGATAGTTGAAACTGACATTACTGTTCCTTAATTATAGCTCGTCTACCAATGTCTGAATGATCTCAATACACTGATCCTTAGTAAGCACTTGGCGTTCTAGGCCCTCCCTGAAGAGGGAGCGACAGGTAACGGCGAAGGCTTCTGGATCAGTGGGAAAAACAATGGTTGCCATTTCATCACCAAACTGCTTTTGCTGCGAAAAGGTAATCTCAAATTTCTTATGCTCGTTGATCAATTGCAATGTCTCGACCCGGCTCCAGTTACCATCCTGGTCTTGAACGGCAACCTGTAGTGTTTTATTGTTCCGAAACTCTAGCCACTCATTAGGATGAACGAGTTGCCGTTGAGCACTGGCGGTTGTCGGATCAGCATTTCCCTCCGCTAAATAGATATTAACGCCCGTATTGATGTGCTGAAAGGCAAGGCGAATGCGATCTTTAAACGATACCTGCCTTTCATTCTCGCGTTTGTAGTCGCCCTCAAAGGCTATATTTGCGCTCTCGACCTTTAAGCGATTAGCATCGATGTGGTTTTTTCCACGTTCCAGGCGTTCTACATACTCGTTCACCCGATCCGAGATCCAATCTCGTACAGGCCTCATGCCATAATCTTTGCTGATTTTCGTTAGGAAGGTATCTTGTAGCGAATCCACAGACTTGAGATGGAGGATCAACGGTCTCGAATCACTATTTTGCCATCTTGCGTAAGCATCTCTCTGCTGCAAATCAAGACCGTTATACCAGTTGCGGATATCATCTACAATATCGCTATAGGTGCTTTGCTTGACCTCAAAGATATGGCGCACGGCTCCCAAAATGCGATCTTCCACGATGGTAAGCGCGCTTTCAAGTGCCCCCTTTTCTGAGGAAAGTTGCTTTTCAAGTATAGTCACAATCTCCTGTGAGATCGCTATACCCGCATCTGTACCAAATGCAGTAGGCAATTCATCGAACAAGAAAGTATGAGCATCCTTTGCTTCTATTTTCTGCATGACGGCGATAAAACCGGTAGTGTAGGGATATTGTCCTTGAGAGTAGAGTTTGTCTACATGAGCAAGAGGCGGTAAATTATTCCACCACTCTTTCATTACAGAGTAAGCTTCGACTACCGTGTAATCGCGGGCCAGCGCCGAATCGAGGGACCCAAAAACAGAGTGCACGACGTTAACCAGGGCCTTTTCTTCGCTGCGCAGTTGCCTGTAGCTCAAGAAAGCATTCGGATACTGCCCATCGATCAAGTTATGCACGACATCAAATGAGGTAACGGGGAGATCTCCTACTGTCGTCTCATCAACTTTGAAACGGATACTATCACCAAAGCGCCTGCATAAACAGGCTAGTGAAAGAGCTAATGAGACCGGGCCTTGCCCATATGGAGGTTTCCTATACTTTTTCACCCACTCGGTAATGCGTATTTTGTCTCCAGCCTTCAGATTTTGTACTTCACGCACCATCTCAGCCAGGCTCGGAAGCTTCCTTGCATATTTATCTGGATTCGTCTCAAACTCGCAACGCATTCTTGTGCCATCTGTCTTTATGATCCTCAGTGAATCAGAATTTAAAAGGCACTTTTGCAGATAGCGGATATCACCACGAGCTTGAGCGAAGCTGGTATCAACGACGATCTGACTGGCAGTATCAAGCAATTTCTCCACAGCTTCTTTCAGCGCCATGCTTCGAGTGCGGTCTATCTTGAAGTGCAATTTATTAAAATCATCATGGGCGAGTTTATTTCGGCAGCTCGCATATACTACCTCCATGACCCTATTGGCAATGTCGTGTGCTTTGATCTCATCTGTTGGAATCGCCTGCGTATATTTACCATACCAGTTCACCTCTCTACCGCTGAGAAATTTATCGCGCCGGGTAAGCAATGCTTTTCTGGCTCCGGGTTGGTTGCCGTCACCGTTGAGCCTGGCATTGAGAGCTGCTTTATCCTGGAAGGTAAAGTTCTTCGCGTCTGCGCTTCCATCAATAGCTTGTAGTGCGCGCAGCTCAAGTACGGCATCACGCAAAGAGAGAGGTTGTTTGGGAATGGCGATTACAATGCGATCTGATGTATTTCCGGTGCAGAAGTTTTTCGCTTTCTGAATATCATCAGTGGTTTCACAGATTGCGTAAAGTGCAACTCCCTCGAACTCGCCTTTCTTTGCTACCTCTTGCTCTATCTCGGACTCCAGCGTATCAAAATATGACTGGCCTCCCAGGTCTATTGCGCGAACAAATCGACGCTCTAGACGCTTATCTTCACCGTAGGGCAGATTATAATCCTTGGCCTCTAGATACAAATCGGTTTTTCTGTCGAGCGGTACAAGCGCGTTCAATTCAGCAGCAAGATTATCCGGCACATTTTCAGGGTTATTGATGTATGCTGCAACAAGGTGATCGATGTCGGCTCCTTCGCTCTGCTTGAACTCATAAATATTCTGGTCTTTACGGTAGTAGAGAATGCTTTTTGTCGAGAGTTCTCGCAAGCGATCTTGCAATGCAGTTCGTTCGGATGGAGTTGTGTAATCGAGACCGAATGCCAGATTGTCCGGCGTGTTCTGAATCTGAATAATCTGATAGATCAACATAAGCCGCAGGATTCTTGTGACAAGTGGATCTTCCTGGTATTGGAGCTGGCTAATGGCGTCAGCCGCAGCTACGCGCTTCTGTTCCCGCACCGAACTTTCATAGTCTCTGACGATATTACGAACTGTTTCGCGAAGCTCTTTGTTGTCGGCCTGAAGTCTTGACCCGAAGTAGTCGAAAAGCCGGTCAGCGGTGTAGAGATTGAGCTTTCTACCTGTCTCAATAGGGGTTGTGGTGATGTAATGGCCGTAGGAGCCAGGGTCCGCATCAACTCCCGGCTCGCAAGAAAAGAACGTGAAGATGGTACGATTATTTGAAGCTACATCGCGCACCAGTTGCAGCAAGGCAAATGTCGCCATGGGATGCATTGGGTACATATTCTCGATGATGGCTTCACGAATCTTTGGGGTCTTGAGCCAGTTAAATAAGTTCAGCCGCTTGCAATCGGACAGCATCTCATCAAAGGTTTGACGCGACGCGATCTTTTGCTGCCAAAGGGTGCTTCCCTTCTTAGGAACAACGATAGCGGCAACGATATCCTCCACACCGTTAGGTGATAGCGGTACTTGCTCGATCCGGTCGCTTGCTGTGCGGAACTCTATGGCATTATACGCCTTGGCGTACTCAGTAAGCGACTTGTGAGAGGTACCTACAAAGGCAATAGGGGCACAGTTGCTTGGTGTTTCAGCGCAGAGCTGAGCGAACTGCTGGAACATTTTTGGACTCATGCTGCCTCGTTCCATCGTATCGCCAAATTCATCGAAGAGTACGAGGATGCCCAGAAAGTGATCTTTGAAGGCTTTGCTTGCCAGGATACTGGTGAGAATAGCAAGCAGGTCTGCTTTATCATAGGCGAATGGCGCCGTCGTTACGTCTTGATGGATGCGTTTAAACGTCTCTAAGGTGGCATAGTCAAAGGTCGCTAATCTTTTGTCGAACGAGGCCAGAGTATATTCTGGATGGTGTTCCATCAGTACTCGCTCGAAGTCTGTATAAAAGCGACCTTTAGTATCACCTGACTCTGCAAAGCCCTTCCACTCCCCTATTTTTCTATGGGCCTGCAGATAAGGAGTATCCAGTGTATCTTCAAGGCTCTCGCGCCTCAAAGCCTCGTCTATTGCCCGTAATACAACCCCCTCGAAGTCTCCTTTGCCGCCCCAATCGCATAGTGCAATAAGATAACGACCTGCGCGACGTTTCGCTTTCAATTCCTCTGCTGTCTGGGGGTCCACATCAGCATAGTTTTCAAAAAATTTGGGCATGGGCTGTTCGCCTGCTGGAGTCTGAAGGTAGTTGGCAAACATCAAGCAGAGATGAGATTTACCCGTTCCGTACGCACCAGTCAACAGGTAGCAGCGATTGTCCTTGATATTGAGCGATCTGGCGAGCTTCTGGAAAGCCTGACGGTGTGAGGTAATCGGGCGATAGCGAGACATGCGCCCTGTATTTCTAGTATCATCGAACAACTCTAGTTTCAAGTCAACAAATGAGGTATATACTGGCCCTAGGAATTTAGACACGGAAAGAGGCCGAAATAAGATATACTCAAGCCATGATGAGAAAACAGTATTCAGCCGCTTTCAAAGCGCGAGTGGTTCAGGAAATGCTCAAAGAAGAGAAGACGCTGGCGCAAATCGCCGCCGCGTATGAAGTGCATCCAACACAATTGAAGAATTGGCGAGCACTCGCATTGGAAGGGCTGCCAGGTCTCTTTGAGAAACAAGACAGCACGGCGGAACTGAAAGCCGCTTATGAGCAGCAGCTCACCGAGTTCTATGCAGAAATCGGCAAGTTGACCACACAGGTTGCTTGGCTCAAAAAAAAATCTGGAATGGAGCTTGGCGAGAGAGGAACGGGTCGCTCTGGTTGATCGAGCCAGGAGTGAGTTTCCGCTGAGTCTGCAAGCCGATCTGCTGAGTCTGAGTCGTGCGAGCTTGTATTACCAGCCGCGCCCGCCTTCAGCCGAGGAAGTGCGGCTCAAGCATCGCATCGATGAAGTGTACACGCAGTCTCCCTTTTATGGCGCCCGGAAGATCGCCGCGCAGTTACAGCGAGAAGGGATGGGCATCAATCGGAAAACGGTTGGTCGGTATATGAGTGAGATGGGCATTGCTGCCGTCTATCCCGGGCCCAATTTGAGTAAACGGAACCAAAAGGAAGGGGTGTATCCGTACTTATTGCGTCACATCGCCAGTGCTTACCCCATCACATACATTCGCTTGCGAGGCGGCTGGATGTATCTCGTGGCCATGCTGGATTGGTTTTCACGGTATGTGATCAGTTGGGAACTCGATCAGACGCTGGAACTGCCGTTTGTCTTGACAACGGTGCAACGAGCTTTAGGGCAAGCGGTGCCGCTGATCTGTAACAGCGATCAGGGGAGCCATTTTACCAGTCCGCAGTATCTTGCACTGTTACAAGCCGCCAATGTTCAGATCAGCATGGATGGCAAAGGGCGGGCCTTGGACAACATTTTTACGGAACGGTTATGGCGAACCGTCAAATATGAGGAGGTGTACATTCATGAGTATACGTCACCACGTGAGGCGCGTCAGGCCTTGAGCCGCTATTTCGCATTTTATAACCAGGAGCGTCTCCACCAGGCGCTCGATTACCAAACCCCTGCTGAAGTGTATTTTCACGAAGTATCAGCTGGGCAAAGGCAGAACGAATAGTATCCGAAAAGGAGGAAAGTAGCTCTTAGTTTCGCCAGTTTTTCTGTCTTGACAACGTGGGCCACCATGGATGATCAATTGGTGTCGTAACAGCGCGTTTTCCGCAAGCAGTTCGGATTTCCCCTGCGAAGGTCGCCGAGCGTACTGAGCAAAAGGGAGGTCGTGGGTGGTTTGATCCAACGGTGAAAACGTTCTTGGAGTGAGTGAAAGCTGAAGTATATTCGTTGCTTTATTGAAATGAATATATATCGCACGAATTGAATCTCTCCTTCATGAAAATAGGCGCGTCGTCAGAGAACATAAGTAGAATGGACCTCATTGATTGTACTCGCATCTCACATGCTTCGGCAAGAAAGCTTGTTCAATCGTGCGTAACATGCCGATTTTCTGAACGGATGTCCCAAGTAGCCAGCACAGGGTTCTTCCCTCTTCCTCTCTGATCGCGAGAAACAGAAATGGTCTCGTTCGCCATGGGCACTGAAAGCGAGGTGCCTGAAACCCTGCCAAGGTATTTTGTTAGATATCCGAAGGTCCCATTTGCCAGCCGGTCGCCTGCGCCCAATCTTCCGCCGCATCGATAACGATGTCACAGAGCGGGTCTTTGATATCGTAGTAGAAATCGACATCGTCGGGATGCTGCTGGGACAGACTGGTTTTGATCTGTGCATAGGCTGCACTGGCTATAGGATGGGCGCGCAGATAATCGCGAAAGAGGAGAGGATAGCGCTGATTGGGCCGTCCCAGAGCGCGGACATGCAAATGGGTGGGACGCTGATTGGCTGGCGGTCGGAAGTAGCGCTTCTCCCAGTCCGTCTCGGGTCCCTGATAGAGAGGCGGCAGATGGTCTCCGGTAATGTCGGGAACCCGCGTATAGCCAAGCGAGCCGAGCGCGGCCACCAGTTGAGGTGTGCAGGAGAAATCCTTGATAGTGACCTGCACATCGATGACATCCTTTGCTGCCAGTCCTGGCACGGAGGTCGATCCAATATGGTCAATACGCAACGCCAGCTCTCCTAAAGCCGTACGAAGCGGTCGTGCAACCGCGATAAACGCTTCTGGCCAACTCGTATCATATGGGACGATAGTAATCATGGAGCACCTCGATAGAATGTTTTGGGGTGAATGGGCTAAGAAATAGAGCCAGAGAGTATGATAGCATATCGATGCAACGGGAGATATCGCCACAAATCTGTCAGGGGTTCAGGCACCTTGCTTTCAGTGCTCATGGAGGATGAGACTCTCCTTGACTGACGCTCAGGCGAAAGGGAAGAAGCCTATTCTCCATGAGTAAAAGACTGTGCTGGCTACTTCCTTCGAAAGTGGTCCGCAAAG
>WNFW01003502.1_pt1 | contig 10899 bp, 14 predicted proteins | sample 5400131 | NCBI WGS metagenome assembly WNFW01 (sample SAMN13153362, study PRJNA577476) | soil metagenome | isolation source: 20 cm soil or saprolite under grassland replicate 1 | place: USA:California | collected 2016-06-15
GCAAGCGCAACGCGGCGCAGCATGCCCTCCAGCCCCAGCTCGTGCCGACGGGGGCCGCGATAGATGAGGAAAGGGGTGCACGCGGTGCGGACCCCGACGGGGGCCACCCGCTCGAAGACCGTCGTCACCTCGGATGAGAGGTGCGACAGGTTCATGTCATAGACGATGTCGTAGAGCGTGCGGATCAGCCCCAGCGCCCGAGTCGCCTCGAACGAGGAGCCGTACTCGATGTAGCGCCGCTCGACCCGGTGGAACCAGTTGACGGCCGTGATCCCGTGCTCGTCGGGGCGGCGCCCGGTCGCGAGCTCGGCGGCCGCCACCGGCGTCACCGACGGAAAGGTCGAGACGCACTCGCCGATGAGTTGTCCGCGATCGAGCAGCGCCGCGAACGTCGGCGCGGTCCCGTCGGCGACGCAGCGAAGCAGCATGTCCGTGCGCAGCGAGTCCACGACGACGAGGACGAGCTTGCGCCCGCGCCAGCGTCGCTCGCCTTCGGCTCGCTCCCGCGGGGGAAACCATGTCTCCCCCGCGAGCCCCCTTCTTCTCGGCTCCACGGGTGTCACCGCAGCACCCGAAGCCCCGCGTACTTGCGCCGCGCCCGCCGCCGGCGGGCGACCGCGAGGAAGGCGATGCCGACCAGCGCCACGATCGCCACCGGCGGCACGAGCAGCGACACGACGGCGATCAGGAGCGCGACGAAGGCGAGCAGCGCGCCCACGCTTCCGCTCCCCGCCTCGGCGGCCCGCCGCGCGGCACCCGAGGCGACGCTGCTCGCGACCGAATAGGCGAGGAGCGAGGCGACGATCCCGATCGCGACGCCGAGCGCCAGCGGCGGGCCTGCGACGAGCGCGAGCACCACCCCGGCGACGGCGGCGACGACAGCGAGCGCCCAGCGAAGGACGCCGGGGCGTCCCAGGGAGCCGAACAGGCACCCAGCCGCGAGCGCGAGGCCCAGCGCCTGGCAGGCGTCGGTGAAGGTGGAGTCCACGCGACGGGCAAGGCTAACGACGCCGGGGCCGGCCACGCTGTGCCCGGCTGACCGCCATTCGGTCACACTCCACGCGATGCCAGAGACCACGGATCGACCCGCTCAGGATCCCGCGGCCACGCCACCCGCGCATCGCCGAGCGCACACCTCCGCGCGCGACCTCGAGCGCTACGCGGCGCTGTTCGCGGCCCGCACGCAGGTGATGCGGTCCTCGGCGATGCGGGATCTCATGGCCGTGACGGCCCGGCCGGAGGTCATCTCGCTGGCCGGCGGGCTCCCGGATACCTCGACCTTCCCGCCCGAGAGCTTCGCCGCGCAGATGACCCGGATCGCGCAGGAGTCCTCGGCAGCGGCCCTTCAGTACGGGCCGACCGAGGGCTTCGAGCGGACGAAGCGGTGCATCCTCCAGGTCATGGGGGCGGAGGGCATGGCCCCCGACGCCGAGGACGTGATCGTGACCACCGGCGGCCAACAGGCGATCGACCTCGTCGCGAAGACCCTGCTCGACCCCGGCGACCCGGTGATCTGCGAGGCCCCGACCTACCCGGGGGTGGTGCCCGTTCTGTGCAGCTACCAGGCCGAGGCGATCCAGATCCCGCTCGACCGCGACGGGATGCGCGTCGACGAGCTCGAGGCGTCGCTCGAGCGGCTCGCCGCGGCGGGTCGGCGCCCGAAGTTCATCTACACAGTCCCGAGCTTTCAGAACCCGGCCGGGGCGACGATGTCCGCGGCGCGGCGACGTCGCCTGGTCGAGATCGCGCGCGAGCGCGAGCTCCTGGTGGTGGAGGACAACCCGTACGGCCTGCTTCGGTACGAGGGAGAGCCTGTCGAGCCCTTGTACAAGCTCGACGGCGGCGATTACGTGATCTACCTCGGAACCCTCTCGAAGATCCTCTCGCCCGGTATCCGCCTCGGCTGGGCGGTCGCGCCGCCGCCCGTGCTCGAGAAGATCGCGCTCGGAAAGCAGGCAACCGACCTCTGCACCTCGACGCTCACGCAGTACTTCGTCGCCGAGTACTTCGCGGAAGGGCGCTGGCGCGAGTACATCGAGAGCCTGATCGGGATCTACCGCGCGCGCCGCGACGCGATGATCGACGCCCTCGCCCGATTCTTCCCGCCCCAGGCGAGCTGGTCGCGGCCAGCGGGTGGCCTCTTCCTCTGGGCGACCCTCCCCGACTACATCGACACAACGGACCTCCTGGCCCGAGCGCTGCGGCAGAACGTCGCCTTCGTACCCGGCGCAGCGGCGTTCGTCGAAGGTCGCCGCTCGAGCTCGATGCGGCTCAACTTCTCCGGCTCGACCGAGGAGGAGATCGTCGAGGGGATCCGGCGGATCGGCGAGGTGGTCGACGAGCAGGTGGCGCTGTACGAAACGCTCGTCATCCGCGAACCGCGTCCTGCCGCAGACCCGGCCGCCCCCGGACGCGAAGCGGAGGAGGCGGCCGGCGGAGATGTTCTGCCCTTCCGTCGCCAGGCGGGATGAGGATCGCCGTCTTGAAGGGCGGGCGATCGCTGGAGCGCCAGGTCTCGCTGCGATCGGGGGCGCGCGTCGAGGACGCACTTGCGGCGCTGGGGCACGAGGTCGTTCCGCTTGACGTCGGCGCGTCGCTCGTTCGCGCGCTGAAGGACGAGCGACCCGACGTCGCGTTCATCGCGTTGCATGGCGCGGGGGGCGAGGACGGAACGGTGCAGGAGCTGCTCGAGATCCTCGGCATCCCGTACACGGGGCCGCGCGTGGCTGCGTGCGTCCTCGCCGCCGACAAGGTCGCGACCAAGCACGCGCTCCGCGCCGGCGGGATCCCGACGCCCGATTGGGCCGCGTTCAACGCGACCGCCTTTCGCGAGCTCGGGGCAGGCGACGCGCTGGAGGAGATCGAGTCGCGACTCGGATTTCCGCTCGTCGTGAAGCCGGCCCGCGGCGGATCGGCGTTCGGCGTCCGCTTCGCCGGCTCGGCGGGCGACATCCCGGCGGCGCTTCTCGCCGCCTTCAGCTACGACGACCGCGTACTTCTCGAGCGCCACGTCGCCGGTCGGGAGCTCACGGTGGGGGTGCTCGGCGGCGAGGCGCTGCCGACCGTGGAGATTCGCCCCCGAGACGAGGATCGCTTCAATTACGAGGCGCGGTACGAGATCGGCCGCACCGAGTACCTCTGCCCCGCCGAACTCGACTCGCCGCTCGGCGAGGGGACGCGCGAGGCGGCGATCGCGACCTGCACGGCGCTCGGCTGTGAGGGATTCGCGAGGGTCGACCTGATGGCGGGCGAGGAAGGGCCGGAGGTGATCGAGGTAAATGCGGTGCCCGGCCTCACCGACACCAGCCTCTTCCCGCTCGCGGCCGAGGCGGCCGGGCTCTCGTTCGAGGCCGCATGCGAGCGGATCGTCGAGCTGGCGATGCGGCGGGCGGAGGTACCCGCGCGTTAGTCCCCGCCCGCGGCGAAGTCCTCCGGCGTGACCTGATCGAGGAAGTCCTTGAACTTCTCGACGACCTCCTCGGTGTCCTCGACCTCATGCTCGAACTCGATCGAGGACTCCTCGATCACGTCGTCGGCGGCGAAGATCGGCGCCTGGGTTCTCACCGCGAGCGCGATGGCGTCCGACGGCCGCGAGTCGACGTCGATCGTCGAGCCGTTGACCGAGATCGTGATCTGGGCGTAGAAGGTGTTGTCGCGAAGCTCGGTGACCGAGACCCGCTCGCACTTCGCGTCGAGCTGCTCGAGCAGGTCGGAGAGCAGATCGTGCGTCATCGGCCTCGGCGTCGAGGCCCCCTGGAGCTTCATCAGGATGGCCGCCGCCTCGGGATGGCCGATCCAGATCGGAAGGAAGCGGTTGCCGTCAACGGTCTTCAACAACACGATCGGCTGCTTGCCGACCATGTCGAAGCTGACGCCGTAGATCTGCATCTGCTGCACGCTGGCAAGCCCTCCAAGACCGTCGCTCGCTGGCGAAAGCCATTATAGGTTCGGGCCAGGCTCGGCCCGCGGGGTGAATTCCGCGGCGTCGCGCGGGCGCTTCAGCTGCGCGTGCGCGTGCGGCCGCGGGCCTGCCGCTCGAGCTCGGCCGCCCGGCGCTCGTGCTCGCTGGCCTGCCGCTCGGCCTCATGGCGGTCGGCCTCCGCCTGGGCGCGCTGAGCGTCCGCATGCGCCCGCTCGCGCTCGGCGGCGTGACCCGCCTCGACTTGGCGCTGGCGCCGCTCGACCCGCTTGCGCTTCGTCGTGCGCGTCACGAGGGCGAAGAGCAATGCGATGATGATTATTGCGCCGACGACGATCGCGATGATCGCGATGGTGGACATCCTGTCTCCTCCTCTGTCGAATCGACTCGTCCGCCCGGTCGGTTCCCGATCGCCGCGCCACCAAACCCCGCCGAACCGCAGTGCTCGGCCCAGGGCCGTCAGGCCGCAGGTGGTAGCCCGAAGTGGGGGAATACAGCGCTGTCGCCGAACCACGTGATGGCCGAGATCCGAGCGCCTTCGAGGGTGAGCGCCATCAGCCCGTACGGATGGGCGGTCCCCGTCTGGGCGTCGGGGAGGTAACAACCGAACGCGGGCTGGCCATTTGCCCTCGTGGGAACCAGGCGGAGAGGTCGACCGCGCAGGGCAGCACGATCGCGGAGGAAGCTGGCGATCGCCGCGCGGCCCTGGTATTCGAAGGGCTGGGGCGGCATCGTGAGCCACGCGTCGTCGCTGAGCAGGGTGACAACGCCGTCCACGTCGCCGCCCTCCACGGCGGTGGCGAAGCGGCCGACCAGCTCCTGCTCGCGGCGAGACCGTGGCGGCGGCGCGAGCTCACGGTCACCCGCTGGAAGCCGGCGCTCGAGCGCGGCCCGGGCCCGCTGCAGGGCGCCCTTGACCGCGGCTTCGCTCGTCTCGAGCATCTCCGCGACCTCCGTCGCTCGCAGACCGAGCACCTCGCGTAGCACCAACACCGCGCGCTGGCGCGGTGGCAAGTGGTGGAGGGCGGCCATGAACGCCAGGCCGACCGCCTCCTTGAGCTCATAACGCGCCTCCGGGCCTGGCGGCGTGTCGGCCACCGTGTCGAGGAGGGCATCGGGGTACGGCCCCAGCCAGATCGGCTCGCTGCGTCGCGTGGGCTTCGGCGGCTCGCCGATCGGCTCCACCTCGCGCGGGCGACGGCCCTTGTCCCGCAGCGCGTTCAGGCAGCGATTCGTCGCGATGCGGTAAAGCCACGAGCGCAACGAGGATCTCCCGTCGAAGCGGCCGAGCCCGCGCCAGGCGGCCAACAGCGTCTCCTGAAGAAGATCCTCGGCGTCCTCAACCGAGCCGAGGATGCGGTAGCAGTGCAGTTGTAGCTCCCCCCGGTGCGGCTCGATGAGCTCGCGGAACGCCTCGTCGTCGCCCGCGCGGGCGCGGGAAAGCGTTCGCTCGGCCACAGCGGCATCCTCGCACCGCGTTTCCTTCCGCCCCGCCGTGGTGTCTAAGCAGACAGACCCAAATCGACGAAGATCCAACCGGACGAAGCACCGAAGACGATAAGAGCGCCCGCACGGAGATCGGAGGCAAGGCAATGACGCAGCACAAGGTCGGAACGCAAGAGGAATGGCAGGCCGCCCGCGACGAGCTGCTCGCGGAGGAGAAGGAGCTCACCCGCCGTAGCGACGAACTGGCGCGGAAGCGCCGGGAGCTTCCGTGGGTGCCGGTCGAGAAGGAGTACAGCTTCGAGACCGCCGACGGGACCAGGCCCCTCCCGGAGCTCTTCGACGGTCGCCCACAGCTGCTCGTCTACCATTTCATGTTCGGCCCGGAATACGAGGCCGGCTGCCCGGTCTGCTCATCGATCGCGGACAACCTGAACGCCAATCTCCCCCACCTGAGAGCACGCGACACCACCCTGATCTGCTCGTCGAGGGCGCCCTTGGACAAGCTCCAGGGCTACCGGAAGCGGATGGGCTGGAGCTTCGACTGGGTTTCGACGGTCGGCCCCGACTTCCACCGTGACCTCGGCTTCCTGCACACCGAGGAGGAGCTGCGCCCCTTCCTCGAGGGCGACGAGATGCCACCGGCCGTGACGCAGAATGCGCGCGCCTGCGGCACCGACATTGCCGCGTATGTCGCCGAGGGACCGGGGCTCAGCGCATACATCCACTCGGACGGCGCGGTCTACCGGACCTACGTGAGCACCGCCCGCGGGCTCGAGCCGGTGATGGGCTACTACGGCCTGCTCGACCGGACGCCGATGGGGCGTCACGAGGAGGGCGACGAGGTCTTCTGGCTGCGGCGCCGCGACGAGTACTAGAACGCCCCGTCGACGGCTGCCACCTGACAAACGAGACCACGACCGCTTCCGCCGCCGCCTCCGCGGGTAATTATCTGAGCCATGGCGAAGGTGTCGGCGCACCAGCCGCTCGACCTGAAATTCCCGGCGAATTCAGAAAGCGTCACGGCGGCGCGCCACTCGATCGAGGACTACGCGCGCTCGCTCGGGATTGCCGACGTCAAGAACATCGCCTTGGCGGTCAGCGAGGCGGTTGGGAACGCCGTGATCCACGCCTATCGCGAGCACGAGCCCGGGACGATCGACCTGCGGGCGGAGTTGCTGGTGCCGGATACCCTGCTCGTCGTCGTCACCGACGATGGAGACGGGATGAGCCCACACCCCGAGTATCCAGGGCTCGGGCTGGGGCTCCCCCTCATGGGCTCGCTGCCGACGGGCCTTGAGATCGAGCGCCACGATCCGCACGGCACCACGGTGCGGATGCGATTTTCCTTGACCGGCTAGGGTCACGGAAGTAGTATCTGCGTACGCGTCGCGCCCCGCCGAGGAGCGCGGCCTCGGGACGACCGGCTCCATGCTGGGCACGGGCTCGGACCGCTCATAAAGCTTGATCGCGACTGCGAGGCGGCGTGCTGGGTCGCTCTCGCGTCGAGCCTTCGGGAAGTCAAGAAAGGACGGAACCTGATGGCTGTTGCCCTTCAAGTTGAAAGCTCCGTGATCGCCAACGGCGATTCCGAGGTGCACGTGGTCGTGGGCGAGGGCGAGCTCGACATCGCCACCCTCGGCGCGCTTCAGGGAAAACTCGACGCGCTGGTCGATGGAACCGGCCGCAGAGTGCTCGTCGACCTGGGTGCGCTCGAGTTCATCGATTCCCCGGCGATCGCCGCGCTCTACCACGCGAGCGCGAGCTTCGCGCACGTGGCCGTGGTGGTCCCGGCGCACTCGCAGGTGGCGCGGATACTCGAGATTTGCGGCATGCACGAGATGCTGCCGATCTTCCACGATCGGGGGGAAGCACTCCGAGCGCTCGCGTAAATCCGGGCTGGATACGACGAGGGCTCGCTCGCCGCGACTGCTTGCCGCCTTATCCGGCTCGCTCGGACTCGAGGACGAAGAGCTCGACGGCGAAGTCGGGGGCCTGGCGGTTGGCGCTCATGAACGCCGCGACCTGACGTCCGGTCAGCCGCTCGACCAGCTCGACAAACCTCTCCTGCATGCTGTCCTGCCAGATCTGCCGGGCCCGGCGGACCTCGTGCCACTTGCCATCCTCGAACAGCGTCTGCTCGCTGCGCGTGTAACCGCCTCCCAGGACGACCGTCACCAGTTCGGGCTCCAGGTAGGTCCGGCACCGGACGGGGCCCTTCCCGTAGTGGTCCTTATAGAGGCGGACGATCTCCCTCGAGATGTCCGCCCGCAACGTGCCGGCGGGCTCCTCCGCCGGCTCCTTCGGGTCCGCGATGTCCTCGGGTTGGGGATCGTGGTCCGCCATGCTCAGCTCCTATTCTCGCAGCAGCCGAGCGGCGCAGCCAAGCGGCGCCACGTCCGTGCGGACCACCGGTGTCAGGGGGGCCGGGCGGCGGCCTCGTCGACGGATGGGCGATCCTGGACTCGAACCAGGGACCTCCTCCTTATCAGAGAGGCGCTCTGACCGACTGAGCTAATCGCCCCGGAGGCGCGAATTCTAGAGGCGCCGGGAGGCCCGGCGCGGACGGCTAGAAGTAGTCGGCGATCGTGATGCAGCCGGAGATCGGGTGCCCGCCGCTCGCCCGGATCGCGCTGCCCTTCCAGCAGCCGAAATGCCCGTGAACGGTGACGCGGTAGCGGCGCGTGGCGCTGTGGGCGGGGCGCGTCGGAACCGTCGTGCAGAGCCAGGTGTCACCCTCGGCCGCTTGGCAGCTGCCGCGGTCGCCGCCAGCGGCGTCGGCGACGGACTTCGCCAGCTCGCTGGCGTGAACGCCGGTGATCGTCGCGGGGCGGTAGGCGAGGAAAGCGATCGCCGCGGCGAAGACGATGAGCGAGAGCAGGAGGAAGAGCCCGCGCCGGGTCACGCGCCGCGGAGCCGCGCCGCGAACGCCTCGAGCTCCTCGAGGTCGTCGAACCGGAGCTCGGCGGTCAGGCCACGGCGAGCGGGGCGGACGCGAACGCCGTGCCCGAGCGCCGTCTCCAGCGCCTCCTCCGCGCGGGCGAGCAGCGCCTCCTGGTCGGGGTGGGGCACGACCCGGGCGCGTCGCGCTCGACCGCCCTGATTCGCCCGCCGCTCCGTCTCGCGCACCGACCATCCGGCCGCGGCAGCATCACGGGCCAGGCGGCGGCGGACATCGGCGCCGGGCGCGAGGAGGATGGCGCGGCCGTGTCCCTCGCTGAGCTCGCCGGCGGCGATCAGCTCCAGCGCCTCGGCCGGGAGATCCAGGAGGCGGATCAGGTTCGAGATCGCTGGCCGGCTCCGGCCGAGGCGGCGGGCGAGCTCCTCCTTCGAGATCCCGAGGTCCTCGACGAGCGTGGCGCAGGCGCGCGCCTCGTCGACCGGGTTGAGATCCTCGCGGGCGACGTTCTCGATCAGCGCGGTCTCCAGCCGCCGGGCCTCATCGCCGTCGCGAACGAGCGCCGGCACCGTCTCGAGCCCGGCGCTTCGCGCCGCTCGCCAGCGCCGCTCGCCGGCGATCAGCTCGTACCGGCCGTCGCGGAGTGGGCGCACGATCAGCGGCTGGAGGACCCCGGCGGTGGCGATCGAGCCGGCGAGGGCGGCGATCGCGTCCTCGTCGAAGCGCGTTCGCGGTTGGGCTGGGTTGGGACGGACCAGCGCGACCGGGATGTGGCGAAGCTCTGGCTCGGGCGCCTCCCCCGAGCCGGGAAGGATCGCCGCCAGGCCGCGCCCCATTCCTCTAGGCTGCACGAACCTCACCCTCTAGTTGAGCGTTAGACCCTCCTGCGAAGGCCGCCGCGCGGTCCGCCGCCTCGCGCTCGGCGAGCTCGCGCGCCAGCTCGCGATATGCCGCCGACCCGCCCGACTCCGGCGCGTGGGCGAGAACGGGAACGCCGAAGCTCGGCGCCTCGGCGATCCTGACGCTCCGGGGGATCACGGTCTGGAACACGAGCTCGGGTAGGTGGTCGCGAAGCTCCCGCTCGACGTCGCGAGCGAGCCGCGTACGGTCGTCGTGCATCGTGACCACGACCCCGGTCAGAACCAGGGCCGGGTTGAGGTCGCGCCGCACGAGCTCCAGGGTCCCGAGGAACTCGACGAGCCCCTCGAGCGCCAGGTACTCCGCCTGCACCGGCACCAGAACCCGATCCGCGGCGGCGAGCGCGTTCATCGTGACGGGGCCGAGCGACGGCGGGCAGTCGAGCAGCGTGAGCGAAAAGCGCTCGCGGATCGGGCCGAGCCTCGCGCGGAGCCTGGTCTCGTACCCGTCGAGACGCGGCAGCTCCACGGCCGCGCCCGCGAGGTCGCGGCTTCCCGGGACGACCCACAGGTTGTCCGGACCGGCCGGGCGCGCCGCCTCGGCGACCGACGCGGCCCCGACGAGGCATTGGTAGGAGGACGGCGAGAGGTCCCTGTCGAGGCCGAGCCCGACCGTGGCGTTGCACTGCTGGTCGAGATCGACGAGGAGCACCTGGCTTCCGGTCCCAGCGATCGCCGCGGCGAGGTTGACGGCGGTCGTGGTCTTTCCGACCCCGCCCTTCTGGTTGGCGACGGCGTAGACGCTGCGCATCGAGGCCGCGACGTTAGCGCGCGCTTCGGGCGCTCAACTCGCGCGCCGCGACCGTGCGCGCTTCGAAGCGACGCCGGGGCGTCGCGGCAGGCCGTGGGGCGTCGGCCCGACCTTCCGAACGACGTGCAGGTGGCGACTCCGGGCCGCCTCGAACGGGCGGACGGCGAGGACGCGCTCCGGCGCCATCGCGAGCCCCCGGGCGCTGGCCGCAAGCTCGCGCTCCTCGTCCGCATCGCGCCCGCCCTTCCAGGCCACGAGCGCTCCGCCCTCGCGAAGCAGCGGCGCCGCGAGCTCGGCGAGGGCCGCCAGCGGCCCGACGGCGCGGGCGACGACGGCATCGTAGGCCTCGCGGCCGCCAACGGGCGGCGGCCGGGTCGCCCACGTCTCCGACCGCACCGGAACGGCCCGGGCGTTCTCCAGGCCCGCCACAGCGATCGCCTCCGCGATGAAGTCCGCCTTGCGCCGGTTCGACTCGATGAGATCCACGCGCGCCCGCGGCCGAGCCGCCGCCAGCGGCAGCCCGGGAAATCCAGCTCCGGCGCCGAGGTCGGCGATCGCCGCGGCCCGCGCGAGGTCATCGACCTCGAGCCCGGCGAGGGAATCGGAGACATGGACTTCCCACGCGCGGTTCGGCTCGCGGACCGAGCTCAGCGAACGCGGGTCCGCCGCGAGCAGCGCGAGCACCCGCTCGAGGCCTTCCCGCGCCCGCGGATCGAGCTTCGCGGGCGCGACGTCGCTCAATCGGCGACGAGCGGCGCGACGACCACGAACCGGTCGGGCTCGCTGCCCTCGCTGAAGGTTTCGACCCCCGGCCGGTCCTTGAGGTGCTGGTGAGCGATTCGCCGTTCCGTGGGGCTCATCGGCTCGAGCTCGATCTCCTTGCCGGTCGCGAGCGCCCGCTCGGCGGCGCGGTCGGCTTGACGTTCCACCGCCTGCCGGCGCTGGTCGCGGTAGCCGGCCGCGTCGACGA
>WNFW01003503.1_pt1 | contig 10899 bp, 11 predicted proteins | sample 5400131 | NCBI WGS metagenome assembly WNFW01 (sample SAMN13153362, study PRJNA577476) | soil metagenome | isolation source: 20 cm soil or saprolite under grassland replicate 1 | place: USA:California | collected 2016-06-15
ATCGTGCAGGCGCCGATGGCCGGTGCGATGGATTGGGAGCTCGCAGCGTCAGTTGCCGAGGCGGGCGCCCTCGGCTCGCTGCCATGTGCGATGCTCAATGCCGCGCAAATCCGTGAGCAGATGGCCAAAATTCGCGCACACACGAAGAAGGCCATCAATCTCAATTTCTTTTGCCACAGGCCGCCGGTGCTCAACAACGCGCGCGAGGCAAGATGGCGCGAGCGGCTGGCGCCCTATTACCGGGAGCTTGGCATCGATCCGGCGGCGCCAATACCGTCAAGCAACCGCACCGCGTTTGACACTGCCATGTGTGATGTCGTGGAGGAGACGAAACCCGAGGTGGTTAGCTTCCATTTCGGGCTGCCGGAACCGAAGCTTGTAGACCGGCTCAAGGCGGGAGGCTTCCTGGTGATGGGCTCGGCGACGACCGCCAGCGAGGCACGCTGGCTCGAAGCGCATGGTGTTGACGCCGTCATCGCACAGGGTAACGAGGCCGGCGGCCATCGCGGGATTTTCTTAAGCGATGACATCGCCACCCAGGCGGGCACGTTCGCGCTCGTTCCGCAGATCGTCAATTCCGTCAAAGTGCCTATCATAGCCGCCGGCGCCATCACCGATGCGCGCGGGATCGCGGCCGCATTCGCGCTCGGTGCTGCGGGCGTGCAGATCGGCACGGCCTATCTATGGTGCCCGGAGGCGAAGATTTCGGCGCCGCATCGCGCCGCGCTCAGCTCGGCACGCGACGACGGCACCGCGCTGACCAATCTCATGACCGGCCGCCCAGCGCGCGGCATTGTCAACCGCCTGATGCGTGACATCGGACCGATGTCGGACGTGGCGTCGGAATTTCCGCTCGCCGCCGGCGCGATCGCGCCTTTGCGTGCCAAGGCCGAGGCGCAGGGCTCGGGCGACTTCTCGCCCATGTGGGCCGGGCAAGCCGCATCGCTCGGTCGCGCGATGCCTGCCGGGCAACTCACGAAGACGCTTGCCGCCGAGGCGCTGGAGAAGATGCGGGCTCTCGCCGGATCGACGGCGGGTTAGCCGCGGGTGATGCGCAGGCGCGTACCCCAAGGATCGGCGGTTGCAATACCCGTCGGCGTGAGCGCGAGCTCCGCTCCTGTTTGTGCGAGCCGCGCCTTCGCCGCATCCAAGGCCGTGGCATCGGCCGCCTCGAGCGCGACCCACGATAAGCCCGCGCGGTCTTCGTCGCGCCTTGCGGCGCCGGCGCTGTGCCACACATTGGCGGCGATGTGGTGATGATAGCGTCCCGATGACATGAAAGTCGCGCCATGGCGGCGCCGGGTGACGTCGAGCCCGAGCGCGTCGCGATAAAAGGCTTCTGCGCGTGCGACATCGCCGACGCGAAGATGCACGTGGCCAATGCGCAGCCCGTCCGGGGCGCCGGCATATGTCGCGCCAGGGCCAACCTCCCGCAGGATACTCTCGACGTCGAGCGGATCGGTGGTGATCTTCAGATCGCTTCCGGTCCATTCCCAAGTCTCCGCCGGGCGGTCGCAATAGACCTCGACACCATTTCCTTCCGGATCGTCGAGGTAGAATGCCTCGCTCACGGCATGGTCGGATGCGCCCGTGAGCGCCACCTTGTGCCGCGCGACGTGCAGAATCCAACGGGCGAGATCGCCACGCGTCGGCATGAGGAAAGCGGTGTGATAGAGACCCGCCTCGCGCTGATCGTCGGGCTTGGCATCGGAGCGATGCTCGAGGTGAACGAAAGGCACTCCGCCAGCGCCGAGCGCTGTGCGCTCGTTCGCGCGGTCCAGCACGTCGAGCCCGAGCACGTCACGGTAGAAGCCCGTAACGCCTTCGATGTCGCGCACCTTGAGCCCGACCGCGCCGATGTGGAGCGGGGTGCGGTTGGCGAAGGTTGGGATACTGGAAGGGTTCGCAGCGTCCATGACACCTATATCGACGCTACCGGTCATCCGCGCAATAGTCGCGTGCGCAAGGTTGGCGCCGCAAGAGCCGCTCTGCTATAGGCTCGCGACCTTGGTCGGCTCCAGGAGCATCCCATGTCGGTCGATCCCGATACCGTTCGCCGCATCGCGCAGCTTGCGCGCATTGCGGTTGCCGAGGACGAGATCGAGCACTTGCGGGGCGAGCTCAACGCCATTCTCGCTTTCGTCGAGCAGCTGTCGGAGGTCGATGTCGAAGGTGTCGAGCCGATGACGTCCGTCATTCCGATGGAGATGAAGAAGCGGCCGGACATCGTCACCGACGGCGGCATTCCCGATGCCATCCTCGAGAATGCGCCGGTGGCGGAGGAACATTTCTTCGTCGTACCGAAGGTGGTGGAATAACTCGCCCCGCGGCCTATCCCACCATGCCCGGGCGAGCGCTGTAAACCCGAGCATGTCCAGAGGCTGAGCAGGATCATCTCGACCCGTGACCGACCTCACGTCGCTGACCCTTGCCGACGCACGCGATCGCCTTCGCCGGCGAGAATTCTCGGCCGCCGAACTCGCCGAGGCTCACCTTACCGCGATGGAGCAGGCGCGCGCGCTCAACGCTTATGTGCTGGAGACAGCGGATCGGGCGCGCGCCATGGCGCGTGCGGCCGATGCGCGGCTTGCCGCAGGTGATGCGCGGCCGCTCGAAGGGCTCGCGCTCGGCGTTAAGGATATGTTCGCGACCAAGGGCGTACGCACCACGGCCTGCTCGCGCATCCTCGACAATTTCCTGCCGGCCTACGAGTCGACCGTGAGCGCCAATCTCTGGCGCGACGGCGCGGTGATGCTGGGCAAACTCAACAACGATGAATTCGCGATGGGCTCGTCGAACGAAAGCTCTTTTTTCGGGCCGGCGATCTCGCCCTGGCGCCGAAGGAGCGCGAATACGCCGCTGGTGCCAGGCGGCTCCTCGGGCGGCTCGGCGGCGGCCGTGGCGGCGCAGCTGTGCCTCGGCGCAACGGGAACCGATACCGGCGGCTCCATCCGCCAGCCCGCGGCTTTCACCGGCATCGTTGGCATCAAACCGACCTATGGCCGTTGCTCGCGGTGGGGCATCGTGGCGTTTGCGTCGTCGCTCGATCAGGCCGGTCCGCTCGCGCGCACGGTGCGCGATGCCGCGATCTTGCTCACCTCGATGGCAGGGCACGATCCGAAGGATACGACATCGGTTGATCTGCCCGTTCCCGACTACGAAGCGGCCGTCGGCGGATCGATCAAGGGGATGAAGATCGGTATTCCGAAGGAATACCGCGTCGCGGGCATGGCGAGCGAAATCGAGAAGCTGTGGGAGGGCGGCGCGCAGTGGCTCGCTTCCGCCGGCGCAGACTTGGTCACGGTCTCGCTGCCGCATACCAAATATGCTTTGCCGGCCTACTACATCGTGGCGCCGGCGGAGGCATCCTCCAATCTCGCCCGCTATGATGGCGTGCGTTACGGCCTGCGCGTGCCGGGGCGCGACGTCTCCGACATGTACCAAAACACGCGTGCGGCCGGTTTCGGCAACGAGGTGCGCCGCCGCATCATGATCGGCACTTATGTGCTCTCGGCCGGCTATTACGACGCCTATTACTTGCGCGCGCAAAAGGTCCGCACGCTGATCAAGCGCGATTTCGAGCAGGTTTTCGCCGCGGGCGTTGACGCCATACTCGCGCCGGCGACACCGTCGGCTGCCTTCGGCATCGGCGAGAAGGGCGGGGGCGATCCAGTCGAGATGTATCTCAACGACGTGTTCACGGTGCCGGTCAACCTGGCGGGCTTGCCTGGAATTTCCGTTCCGGGCGGCTTGTCAGCCGAAGGTTTGCCTCTCGGGCTTCAGCTCATCGGCCGTCCCTTCGGCGAGGAGCCGCTATTCTCGCTCGCAAGCGTCATTGAGGAAGCGGCCGGGCGGCTTTCACCGCAGCGATGGTGGTAGCATCGCGACAACAACCGTTTATGTATCGGATCGGCTGCTCTTTCACGTTACGAGGCAAGCCTGATTTGTCGCCCCCGATGATGAACTTCTACGAATTCAAGGAATCGTTGGCGAAGACCAAGCCACCGGCCGAACTCACGCCCGCGCTGGCGGCGCTGTGGTGGGCCGGCAAGGACAACTGGGAGAGGGCGCACAACATCGTTATGGATGCGGCCGGCAAGGACAGCGCCTGGGTGCACGCCTATTTGCATCGCGTGGAGGGCGATCTCGACAATGCTCGGTACTGGTACCGACGCGCGCAACGTCCCGTGTCGACCAAGCCGTTTGCCGCCGAGTGGGACGCGATCGCTGAAAGCCTGCTGGAAGGGCTCGCCTGACGCGTCGGCCGGACAATCGTCCGAGCGTGACCCAGGTGCGCGAGCTTGCGAGCTCTCTTATTTGCCCTTCCCTTCCGCGATCGGCGGAAGGTCGGCATCGCTGTTGACGGTCTTTTTGCTCACGTGCTCCCCGCCGCTGAGCAGGAACATCGCGAGTGCGACCGCAATCAGCGCGCCCAAGATGGCGCCGAGCGTCCCGGTCGGGGTTCCTTTGTCGTTCATCGCCGACTCCGATCATTCGGACTCAACACCCAACGTCTGTGCCGCGTGCGAGGTTCCAGCGCGTTCCGGCGCGCCGCGGAATTGCGGCAGCCTTGTGGCGCCTTGCTGAAGCGTTTAACAGACCGCAAGCACGCCAATGTGCGCGGGTAGAACTGCGATGGCGAGAGACGTTCACGATCCGCCCATGAAATCCAAACTCATCAAAGGCAGGATGGGGGATTGGGAGGTTGTGATCGGCATGGAGGTCCATGCCCAGGTGACCTCACAATCGAAACTCTTTTCCGGCGCTTCGACGGTCTTTGGCGGCGAGCCCAATTCGCAGGTCTCGCTCGTGGATGCGGCCATGCCGGGCATGCTGCCGGTCATCAATGAGGCGTGCATCAAACAGGCGGTGCGCACCGGCCTCGGCCTCGCGGCGCGGATCAACCTGAAATCGGTGTTCGACCGCAAGAACTACTTTTATCCCGATCTTCCGCAGGGTTATCAGATCAGCCAGTACAAATCGCCGCTCGTCGGAGAAGGCGAGGTGGTCGTCGATTTGCCGGACGGTGAGACCGTGAGGGTCGGTATCGAGCGGCTGCATCTCGAGCAAGACGCCGGCAAGTCGCTGCATGACCGTCACTCCAGCATGTCGCTCGTCGACCTCAACCGGGCGGGCGTGGCGCTGATGGAAATCGTATCAAAGCCGGATATGCGCTCGTCCGAGGATGCCAAGGCGTACGTGGCGAAGCTGCGGGCTATCTTGCGCTATCTCGGCACCTGCGACGGCGACATGGAGAAGGGCAACCTTCGCGCCGACGTCAACGTGTCCGTGCGCAAGCCCGGCGCGCCGCTTGCTACCCGCTGCGAGATCAAGAACCTCAACTCAATCCGTTTCATCGGGCAAGCGATCGAGTACGAGGCGCGGCGTCAGATCGACATTCTTGAAGACGGCGGCGAGATCGAGCAGGAGACGCGCTTGTTTGATCCGGCCAAAGGCGAGACCCGCTCCATGCGCAACAAAGAAGAGGCGCATGATTACCGGTATTTCCCCGATCCCGATCTTTTGCCGCTCGAATTGACGCCCGACTATGTCGAGGACCTAAAGGCGCAGCTTCCGGAATTGCCGGACGAGAAAAAGGCACGATTCGTGCGCGATTACGGCCTCTCAGGGTACGATGCCGGCGTTCTCGTTGCCGAGCGGGAGACGGCGGCTTTCTTCGAAGACGTTGCGAAGGGTCGGGACGCGAAGGCGGCCGCGAACTGGGTGATCAATGAGCTTGCAGGTCGGCTCAACAAAGAGGGCAGGGACGTTGCCGCCTCGCCGGTGTCAGCCTCGCAACTCGGCGTAATCCTCGATTTAATCTCGGCCGGCACCATTTCCGGCAAGATCGCCAAAGATTTGTTCGAGATCTGTTGGCGCGAAGGTGGCGACCCGCGGGCCATCGTGGAGGCGCGCGGCATGACACAAGTGACCGACCTCGCTGCGATCGAACCGGTGATCGACGAGATCATTGCCAAGAACCCGGAAAAGGTGCAGCAAGCAAAATCCAAGCCTGCGCTCATCAGTTGGTTCGTCGGTCAGGTGATGAAGGCGTCCGGCGGCAAAGCCAATCCGAAAGCGGTGAACGAGTTGCTCAAAAGCAAGCTCGGACTCTAAAGCGTGACGTCGAGCGCATGACAATCGGCGGAGCGCGACACTAATTTGCCGTTCATCTTTCTCGTCGATCGTCCGCGCTTTGTCGGTTGAGCGAATCACCTTGCGTGCCGATTCGCTCGATTCTGGCGGATCGGGCGTTCGGGAGCAGGTTTTCAAGCGGCTGGGCAAAAGATTTTTTGCACAACTTAATTGGTATGCTTAACGTGGGGTTGCGAGGGCGTTGGCCGGGGCGCGCGTGCTCCGTATTCGCTCGACTCGATGCAGTCGCGCGAAAATCGCCACATCATAAAAACCCTTATGTCATCGATACTTTCTAGCGCTGGGAAAAACATCATGCGCGCCGCTGCGCGGTTTCGCTGTGTACGATGTGATGCGCGCCGCCTGCGCGCCGCAACGCGCAGGATCTAACGTGGATGCGCGTCCGGCCGCGCTACATCGCGCAAAAACACTGGTTTTTTTATCGCGCTGTAGTAATCCGAATACGGTGTTCGCGATCCCCGCGGGCACTGGACGACATCGCCACTCACTCAGGCTAGGAGGGCAGCATGGCGAAGAAGCGAAGGAAGACAGCGAAGGCAGCGAAGAAGGGCGCAAAGAAAACCAGGCGCCGGAAGAAGAAGTAAGCGCGCGCCGCGCATCAGTCTTCGACTTCGAACGACGTCGATGACTGCGTCAAACGGGCCGGCGCGCGTCGAAGAGCGGTGAGCGCATCGCATTTCGACATTGCCGGCCCAGTCGACGCCCCGGGGGCGTCGGCGAGACAGGGGCTCGAGCTTCATCGCTTCCGTTCATCGGAGACGTGAAGAGAGGTGGGGGATCTCCCCACCTCGCCAGGAGCAGAACTCTGCTGCTGGATTCGAAGCCCCGGCTCTCGCCGACGCCCTCGGTATGTTCGAATCGGCCCATGCGGCTTCGCTCGCGCGAGGCTGGCTACGTTTGACGATTTAGACTGATTGCAGGTTCGCGGCGGCGGACGTAAACGGCGGGCTGGATCCTCCGCTGAGAGAGCCGCATGGCCCGCACCGCTGCGAGATCGAGCCGCAACAGGGTTGCGCGCAAAGCCCAATCTTCCGCAACCCGAGGCGGGAGCGGCAAGAAGCCGATCGATCTCTATTACTGGCCGACGCCGAACGGCTGGAAGATTACGATTATGCTCGAGGAGTGCGCGCTTGCTTACACGATGATCCCGGTCGACATCTCCAAGGGCGATCAGTTCAGGCCCGGCTTCCTGGCAATCTCTCCTAACAACCGCATCCCGGCAATCGTCGACCACGATGGTCCGGGCAGCAAGCCCATCTCGATCTTCGAGTCCGGCGCGATCCTGCAATATCTCGCGCGCAAGATCGAAAAATTCTATCCCCAGGACGAGCCTGGTCGTGTCGAAGTCGACCAGTGGCTGTTCTGGCAGATGGCCAATCTCGGCCCCAAGGCAGGCGAGGCCAACCACTTCCGCCATTATGCGCCGGAGAAGCTGCCGTACGCCATCGAGCGCTTCACCAACGAAATGAATCGTCTTTACGGCGTTATGGACAAGCGGCTCCAAGACCGCGAGTTCCTCGCTCGCAGGTACTCGATCGCGGATATCGCCTGCATCGGTTGGGCGAGCCGTGCCGAGCGCCACGGTCACGACCTGAGCCGGTTTCCAAACGTCCGGCGCTGGCTCAAAACCGTGCTAGCGCGGCCGGCGGTGAAACGAGGTCTGTCCGTAAAGGTCGAAGCGGCCTTTCGCGTTGATGTGACAGATCCACAGGTGCGCGCGGTTCTGTTCAATCAGCGCGCGCGCTAGTTCGGGCCGCGATCACCTCGGATGGAGCCTACGTGTCCGAGTGGGTTTTGCCCCTGCGCAGCCGCGAAGTCCTTGACCGGTCCCGAGGTGGCCGATAGGCAAATTCGTATCGGAGACGTGGCCGAGTGGCTGAAGGCGGCGGTTTGCTAAACCGTTATACGGTCTAAAGCCGTATCGAGGGTTCGAATCCCTCCGTCTCCGCCAGCTCTCGTCTGTTCAGCTCGAGTTTGACCTGACGGCACGAGCCGCCCAGAGCGGCGCCGTAAACGGCGAAAGGGGCGGACATTCGTCCGCCCCTCGCATTTCTAAATCCGCAGCGAAACTTACCACTCGTCAGTATGGTACCAATCCTGCAGAGGGTAGCCGTTGTAATAGCCGTTTTGCTGCGATTGATAGCCCTGCTGGGGCGCCGATCGGGCGCGCTGCGCCAGAGCGGGCGAAGCGGCAGCCATCGCAAGGATGACGGTGGCAACTAGCGTCTTCATGGTTTTCTCCTACCGGATCATTCGATTGCCTACGCGAGCGATATTTGCGAGCAGGGCCTCGATGTGCAATGCACAATATTTTGAACCCGTCGTGAAGGTTCCTCACGGAAAAGTAAGTCTTTCCCATGGGTTATCTAATTTATGCGGAATTAACGCAGTGCAAAATGTAGGGCACGGGATGAGCCGGCGCGAGCGCTCTCGGACCAGTAAATTCGCCGCAACTTCGCTGAGGGCAGGCTGGCAAATCGGAAGCTAGCCGCTTCCGAAGCGGGTGGCGATCGCATCGAGCGGGGGGCGGGGCCTGTCCTCAGGCGGGGCGCTCGGCCGGCCGATATGTACGAATCCCGCGATTCGCTCGTTGTCGTTGAGCCCGAGCGCGCCGAGCACGGCTCGGTCATAGGCGTACCATTCAGTGATCCAGCTCGCACCGTAGCCGAGCGCGTGGGCGGCAAGCACGAGGCTCATGGCGGCGGCGCCCGCGGAGAGCACCTGTTCCCACTCCGGAATCTTCACATGTGGGGCGGCACGGCTCACCACCGCGATCACGAGGGGGGCGCGCGCCAAACGCGCGCGTTCTGCTTGAATGTGCTCGGGCTTCGCCTGGGGATATTTGGCGGAGAAAGCGGCGGCGATCGCATCGCCGGCGGCCAACCTGGCCGCGTCCTCGAATATAATGAACCGCCAGGGCACGAGCTTGCCGTGATCGGGAACGCGCGATGCAATCGTGAGTAACGTCTCGATCTCGGCTTTGGAGGGGCCGGGGCCGACGAGTTCGACCGGCTTGATGGAGCGCCGCGTTTTCAGGAGTTCGAGAGCGTCGGCCATGGCTGATCCGCGCAAAGGCGGAGAAGATTTACGCCGCCTGAAAGCGGCCGCAACTTGCGCGGCGGACGGGCCGCGGTTGCGCCTAGCACAAGGGCCGCAGTGATGACAAACCGCCCGCCAATGGCTTGAATTTGCCGCTATTGCGGCCGAAAACCGCAGCCTATGGGCATCGGGGGGACGAGGACCCGCAGGGGGGGCCAACTCGTTGTGGCCACTGGCATATGGCTCGCCGCGCTGTCCGCGGCGGCCAGCGCCCAATTCTTCAGCGGCTCCGATAGTTCATTCGCCCCTCGCCCGCCGCTGGACGTACCCTCGGTTCCGCCCGGGCCGGCGCAAAGCCTCATCCCTCCGAGCGGCAATCTGGCGCCGTCTGCAGCGGCCAAAGGACCGATGCTGCAATCGCTGCCGGGCACGACGAACCCTGCTGTACAGGCTCATGCTGCGCCCGGTGCGCTCGCCGCGCCGCCCGTCCCCGCTGGACAGGGAGCGCTCACGCTCAGTGCGCGGTTCGGTCGCGATCTGCCGACGATCAACAGCGGATTGCATTGGCGCGTCTATCGCACCGAACAGAACGGTCTTCCGCGGCTGGTCAAAGAGGACAAGGGGCCGGCGCCGACCTTTGTCTTGCCGCCCGGGCCTTACATCGTCAGCGCTGGATTCGGGCTGGCCAGCGTGACCAGGGCTGTGCAGGTGCGCGCGGAGACGATGAAGGACGTGTTCGAAATTCCCGCCGGCGGACTGCGCATCGAAGGCCGTGTCGGGAATGCACGCATCCCGCAGGGGCAAATTTCGTTCGACCTTTACAAAGGTAGCCAGTTCGAGCCCGGCGATAAGCGTCCCATTGCCACCGCAATTATGACCGGCGACATCGTCTTATTGCCGGAGGGGGCTTACCACATCGTCTCGAACTACGGCGATGCCAATGCGACGATGCGCTCCGACATCCGCGTGGAGGTCGGCAAGTTGACCGATGCCACGATCACCCATCGCGCCGCGATCATCACGCTCAAGCTCGTGAACGAGCGTGGCGGAGAAGCGCGCGCCAACACCCAATGGTCGGTGCTCACGCCCGGCGGCGACGTGATCAAGGAATCGATCGGTGCCTTTCCGCGGGTGATACTGGCGGAGGGAGAGTATCGCGCCATCGCACGCAACGATAACAGGACCTACGAGGGCGAGTTCCGTGTCGACAATGGCGTCGATCGCGAGGTCGAGATCATCGGCCGTTGATGGCGTCGCATTTTTCTGAAGCGCAGGCGCTGACCTCGTAACTCGCCGCTCGCGCCGGACCACGGGCGGCCCGCATGATCGCGGAAAGATTTACAATGTGGCTGCGCCGGATCGCCGTCGCGGTGCTGGTGGCCGGGATTCCCGCGGGCAACGCGGCACCACTCGTCGCACCAGGCGATCAGCCCGGCCGCGAGCGCTACCGCTTCACGCCATCGCCGCTCGAGGGTTTCATGCAGCCGGCTCCACCGGATCGGCCGCTGTTGCGGTGGGACTGTAGCCGTCGCCGCGCCTCGCGATCGCAGCAGCGAGTCCGGCGAGCTCGGAATTGTTGAAGTCGGTCAGCGGCCGACGCAGAACCGGTCATGCCGCCTGCTTCATCCTTCGCATATCCGGCGGCACCGCCTCCTCGAGGAGGCTGCGCAGGAGAGCGTCGAGCGCCAGCACGCTCTGGCCATC
>WNFW01003504.1_pt1 | contig 10898 bp, 7 predicted proteins | sample 5400131 | NCBI WGS metagenome assembly WNFW01 (sample SAMN13153362, study PRJNA577476) | soil metagenome | isolation source: 20 cm soil or saprolite under grassland replicate 1 | place: USA:California | collected 2016-06-15
CGCCAAGAGACATCAGCGGGTAGCCAATCATGCCTCCCGCGAGAGTGGGCACGGGATCGAGCAAGCCGCAGTAACGACCGACGAGCATCCACGCTGAAATTCCCAGGAAAAGCAGCGCGATTCTTGCGGGGAGACCGAAGCGGAAGGTGGAGCGTCCGTGAAAAATGACAGCCAGGAGTATTCCCAAAGCGATGGAATCGAGCCGCGCAAAGCTGTTGTACCAAAGGGGGTCACCAGCTACATGCCGGAGGAGAAGGATGAAGCGAGCCGCCGAGGCTACCAGCAGCAAACCAAATGCGATATTGCGAATGGTTTGCATGGATGCCTTGCGAAGGACGAGCGGCCAAAGCAAATAGAATTGTTCTTCGAACGAGACGCTCCATAGAGGGCCAATAAACGTGGCGCGCGGAAAGCCGTGAAAAACCATCATCCAATTGCCAGCAAAGAGCAAAAAGGAAAGCACGTAATTCCAGCCGAAAGTCTGACTGTGGTCGAACCGGGCAAACAAGATGGCCAGGGCGATCATGAAGAAGTAGAGCGGCCAAATCCGAAGAAGACGGCGAGAGTAGAAAGCCCTTAAGTCGACAGAGGCTTTCAATGCTCTTTCGCGAAGCAGCAATTCGGTGATCAAGAAGGCGCTGAGAATAAAAAAGACATCGAGGCTGCACATGCAGGCCTTGATGGCGGTAGTGATCCAGGAAGCGAGGACGAAAGGAAAATGGTGCGCGAGGAAGAAGGAGGCATCGCGCGGGAGGGTGTGATAGCTCCAAACCCCGAAGAAAAGGAAGATTCGAACCGCATCCAATTCGGGAAAATAAAAACGGCCGGCGAATGCCGAGGAAGGAGCAGGAGCCGGCGAAACGTTTGCCTGAACCGGAGTTTTGGACTCCGGCAGTGGCAGTACTACGAGATCGGGCGTGGCCATTGCTATGAGCGTTTCTTAGGGCTAGTTGGATTCCGGGGCAAGCCAGATTTTTCGTTGCAAGGCCTGAAGCACGTCCAATTTCAAGGCGCGAAATGCCGGGTTGGAATCATTACGTGACACGCAGAAGAGGGTGAGGGCGTAAACGAGACTGCCGACGAGAGCGGCTGCGAGGAGGTCCGGCCAACTGTCCACCTCGAAAAGGAAGCGGGAGGCGGCGAACGTAGCGGCTGCCGGAAGGGCCAACAAACATGGCTTTACGCAACCCTGTAGCAAATAGCGGCGCAGCGGCAAGTCCAAGATCTTGCACAGGTGGCGAGGAACAAGAACCAGACTGGTCAGGAGCAGAGTCGCCGCCATAACGAGTGCCAGACCTTCGAGACCAGCAATTTGTAGTGCCATGGCGCCGAGTACGGTAATCGAAAGTCCCTCACCAAGCCGGTACCAGAGGAGCTGCTTATGCCGCTCAATGCCAAATAGCATGGATTGAACGCAGCACTGAGTGGACGCGACGCCAACGCCCAGCGTGAGAAGAACAAGGAGGCGGTAGGCAATGGCGTACTGCGGCCCCACCCAAAGAGTGAGCAATTCGCGGCCAAATACAAAGAGGAAAGCGGCGAGCGGGGCAAGCAGCAGGAAGGCGCTCTGAACGCTCATCTGAATGAGTTCGCGGAGCTTGGCAAAGTTGTTGCGGGCCTCCAATTGACTGGAAAGAGGATTCATGATCTCCGTCATGGTGCCTATCCCCTCTCCCGGAAAGGAGAGAATCTTCATGGGAAGCGCAAAAATGGTCACAGCTATGGGTGAGAGAAACCGCGCGATTAAGACAGGATAGATATAGGTGCGCATTCTCTCCGCGATGCCCACGCCAACACTGATGGAACCATAGCGAAACATGTTGCGCAAGACGGCGGTGCGAATCCACTTGGGGTGAAGAGTGAACCCAGGGTGTGCCCGGAGAGCGAGCGGCACTTGGACGCAGTAGGCAAGCAATTGAGAAAGAATGGTGGTGGCGCCCACGGCGAACAAGCCGCCGCCGGCATGTAGGACATAAATTATGGCGACGACGCGAAGCGCCAGACATCCGACGGTAGTGAGATAGACCTGATCGAAACGCCCGGCTGCTTCGAGGGAACTGGCGAAAACCATCAGAGGCAGAGTCATACCTTGGACGAGGCCCGCAAGCAGGAAGAGAGACGTGAACGCGCCGAGCACTTCGGTATGAATGGAGAAGAAGCGAGAAACCGGGCCGACCGAGAGATGCGTAGCCAGAATGACCAATAGACAAGCGCCGAGGTAATAGTAGAACGCCGACGCGACAACCTCGTTTACGCTTTTCTGATCGTTGAGTTCCTTGTGCTTGGAGACGTAACGAAGAATAGCGGAGCGGACGCCGGCATCCAAAATCCCGTAGTAGCCGACCAGGTTCGAGGTCAGGACCCAGACGCCAAAGGCCTCATCGCCCAAGCGATGCAAGACATACGGAGTAAGGAAGATCCCGACAGACGCATTTGCAATGACGGCGACCCAACTCGTTGCAACTGCCCTTAGGACGAGGGAGATGCGCATGAGTCCTCTGAAGATTCGTTCGAAATAATGAAACCCTTTATTTCACGATCTCATGCAAAGAACGATCAAGGCTTTGCGGGTGAACATGGAGGTGCTCTTTTGATGCGTGTCGATTCTTCAGGCAGTATTCCTGAAGCAGCGTTTCCATCTTCTTCGTGTTTTTCTTCATATCAAATAGTTCTTCCACTCTTTGACGCGCATTCCGGCCCATGCGCAACGAGAGTTCGTCGTCATTGAGCAACTTCAGGATGGCTGAGGAGAGTCTGCCGATGTCCCCCGGGGGAACAACGAAGCCTGTCACCCCATCCAGGGCGGCATCCGGCAGACCGCCATTGTAAGAAACCACGGTGGGCTTGCCCATGGCCATGGCTTCGAGATGAGCAATGCCCAGGCCCTCGATCCAGGTGGTCGGGCAATGCACAAAGAGGTCTAGGACGGAAAGAATCTCAGGAATGTCGGTGCGCCAACCCGCAAGAATGAAATGATGGGCGAGCGCGAGATCCTGGATCCTGTTCTTTAAGTTTTTCACGAATGGCCCACTCATGCCGTTTCCTTCGTCCCCGACGATCAGGAAGACCACGTCTTTATAACTTCTAACAACGGACGCAGCAGCTTCGACGAGCTCACGGTGTCCTTTGCCCTCAATTAAACGAGAGACACAAGCAACAATCTTTTTGCCCTTGGGGATGCCCAGCTCCTTTCGCAGTTTGGGATGGAGCGAGGAGGGAGCAAACCTTTCCAAGTCGACGCCTTCAAAAATGGAGACCATCCTTTTTGTCGCCAAGTTGTTTTCCACCTGGTCCTTCGAAGTGGCCGCGGAGATTGCAATGAAGAGGTCTACCCAGGGAGTCAGGATTTTCTTGAAGAGTTTGCCCTCACCGATACCACCAGCTTTTCGGCAAATGCAGGGAATACCGCTGATCCGGGCAGCCAGGGTTCCGACGAAGTGATAGTGGACGTCATTGTTCAAGAGAATCAGGTCGATATGATTTTTCTTCAAAACCCGCAAGAGTTTCCACAGCCGGGGAAGATCGACGAGAATCGATTGAAGAAATAAATGCATGGCCACCCTACTCAGGTGCAGCCATCGCCACCTCGACTGAGCAGGCAGGAATTTCGCCTGGAGGTAGTACTCGAGCGTGCGAGATCGGCTGAGGAAGAGTGTTGGCACTCTCATGTGCTGAACTGCGTTCGTCTCCGGAGAAACATGGAAGTAGTAGAAAGCAACAAAAGGCTCGAACTTCTCTCTGTCTAAATACCTCAGAAAATAGCGGAGGAACGCGCCGGGGCCGCCATAACCGCCGCCACTGTCGATGATTAAGATTTTGTTGCGCTCAGATGATTCACTCATATCGTTCAGACGAATTCGCTGAGAACACAATCCCGGGCGGACTGCCGAGGGTGGGGAAGGCAGGTGGGGCTAGGACGCGGCCCGGAAGACGCTCTCCACAAGAAACGGATTCATGTGGAGATAGCGCGTGGCATTTCGTTTTGAGTCGATGAACCGGTATATGCGCTCAGCTTGCTCCACAGTCAATCCTGTGGCGGCGCCTGCTTCGATTGCAGGAAGGCCCTGGTTTCGCGCATAAAGGCAGAGGTCCATTTTATCGTAGGGAAGAGCAAAGTAAAATTCCTCTTGAGACTGGTCCAAGGAATACGTATCGGTAGTGGGCTGGCGTTGCTGAATCTCGCGTGGGATGTTGAGGTACTTCGCGAGCAGATACACCTGGGTCTTGTATAAGTGGGCGATCGGTTTGAGGTCGGCGGCTCCGTCACCATTCTTTACAAAGAAGCCCTGCTCGTACTCCAAACGGTTGGGAGTGCCAACGACGGCGTAGTTGAGACGATCGGCGTGGTAGTACTCGATCATTTTGCGTGTTCGCTGCTTGAAATTACTGGCTGCCACTATCCCCAAAAAAGCTTCTGCGGTGAGACGGGCGCGTGTTTGAGCGCCTTCCGGGGATTGCACCACGACGGAATAATACGGGTAGGTCGGACCATTGAGGAAATTTGGCAGGACAATCTTGCACTTGTGACCTTCCACGTATTCGGGAACGATCCTGCGAATAGCGTCGTCGCGGCGCCGGTAGCATCCTGCGGCTCGAAGAATCGGAGTGATGTCTTCGAGAATAGTTTCGATTCCCAAAGTATCGGCGACGAGACGGGCTAAGTGCATCGTCTCGGGAGAAGATTCGGCTTCCGGCATGAACAAGCCAAGCACGCGATCAGCCCCGAGGGCTCGCACGCACAATGCAGCGGCGACGCTGCTGTCAATGCCTCCGGACAGCCCGAGTACAACGCCTTTGCGCTTCAGTTGGTGATGGAGACAGTCGCGGATACTTGATTCGATGTGTTCGGCGACCTTGGGAGCGTCAATCTCCAAGACTTCGGGCGACAACCTGGTTAGTATATTCATTCGGTGGCTCCCACGGAGACAGCGAGTTCGCGCTTGCTGATTTTTCCGGTCGAAGTTTTCGGCAGCGAATCGCGGAATTCGATGAACTTTGGAACCATAAAATCTTCCAGGTTGGCAAGGCAGTGGCGCTGGACGTCGCGCTCAGTGAGTTGTGCGCCCTCGCGCACGGTGACGACAGCTTTGATTGCCTGGCCCAAGACATCATCGGGAACACCGAGGACGGCTGCTTCGGCGACGCCGTCTAGGGAATATAAGGCGTCTTCGACTTCCTTGGGGCTTACTTTTTCTCCACGAGTCTTGATGATGTCGTCCTTGCGGGCGACAAAATACAGAAAACCTTCTTCATCCATTTTGAAGAGATCGCCGGTGTAGAGGACGTTTTCTCCGGGGAGGGGGCCAGGGCGCAACACCTTGCTGGTTGCTTCCGGTGACTCCCAATATCCTTTCATCACATTCGAGCCGCGGACCACCAATTCACCGATTACCTTTGGACCGACACGCCGGCCACTGTCATCGACGATGTAAACCTCTTCATTTGGCATGCCTCGGCCGACGGAGGTTGGCCTTTGGTCCAGCTGATCGGGTGGCAAATAAGAGACGCGCTTGCATTCGGTGAGGCCATACATCGAGTACAACTTGGCGTGGGGAAAGAGATTCCGCAGCTGGTGGATGTGGTGGGTGGGTAGGGCTGCGGCCGTGTTGGTGACATAGCGAAGGCTGGAAAAGTCGTAGTTTTGCAGATTGAGTTGCAAGAGGATGGCCGAGATTGTCGGAACGAGAGGAAAACCGGTGACTTTTTCCTGGACTAGCTTCTCGATGACGACATAGGGATAGGTGAAGGATCGCTCCAGAATGATCGTGGCCCCAACCTTGAAGGCCATCAGTACCTGGTAGAGCCCGTAATCGAAGGAGAGCGGAAGAACATTCAGAATGATGTCATCCGGCACGTTTTCGAGATAGGCCGTGATGGAGGTTGCGGCGGAGACGATGTTCAAGTGCGTCAGCATGACGCCCTTGGGCTTTCCGGTGGATCCGGAGGTATAAATCAGAGCGGCCAGATCAATGTCAATACATTTCTTGGGAGGCGGCAGTTTTGAAAAACGATCGCCATCGAAAACAGATTCAAAAGAGAGCACCGCTAGAGGAGCGCTTTTTGACGGATCGTCCTGACGAGGCGTTGAATCCGTTCCAGTTACAAAGACACTCTTGAGATAGGGGAGTTGCGAGCTGGAATTCTCGACGGCTGCACGTTTGCGGACGTCGGTAATAAGAGCCACGGCTCTACAGTTATTCAATATGTAGGCCAGCTTATCCGGCTTGGTCGTCGGGTTGACTACAAGAAAGACGGCCCCCGCTTTCAAGACGGCAAAGATGGATAGAACGGCTTCGACGGAGTTCTCGAGGTAAATCGCGACGCGATCACCGCGGTGTACGCCGTGTTCGAGCAACGCCTGCGCCAATTGGTTTGACTGCTCTTCGACTTCCCTGTAAGTCAGGCGGCGTTCCCGGCAGATCAGGGCAGTCTTGTCAGGCAAACGCCGGGCGCTCAGCTCAAGGAACCCTTCGACCTGCATTGTTTTTAGCCCTCAAGAAGCAACTTGCAGCTTGGATTCAACGAATCGGATCAGATTATTAATGGAATCCAAGTTATCGGGAATGAGCTCCCGATCCTGAATCTTGATCTGATACTTCTCTTCCAGAAAGGCAACTAATTCCAAGACGCCCGTGGAATCGATAATGCCTTTGTCCAAAAAGGAGTCATCATTTTTCAAATGACCGTCGCCTTGACCAAAGAGGAAGTTGTCAATGACAAACTGCCGCAATTCCTGTTCGATATTCCGCATAAGAAGAAGTCACTCCGAAATTTCTGACAAATTGGTCAACGACAAGCTGGGCGGAAAGGATCCCGACGAACCCCATGTTGTCTCTTACCCCGATGGCGCGGCCCCTCCGAAACTTTTCGACAAGACTTTCCACAGCCAGCGGATTGAAGAGCCCGTCTTGTCGTACTCGCTCCGCTGACAGCAGCGCGTCAACATAATCGTGCTGTCTTCCCTGAAAGAAACTCTTTCCATCGGGCGCCCGATAGGGCTGTTTCGGTCTGTTGCTGACGCACGAGGGTACGAGGCCGTTAGAGCAACGCTTCAGCAAATACTTTTCATTCAGGACTTTCATTTTCAGATAAGACGGAATCCTGGCGGCAAACTCAACGACGCGATAGTCGAGGAAAGGAAATCTTCCTTCGACAGAGTGAGCCATGGCAACGCGGTCTCCTTGAGAAGAGAGGATATAGCCCGGGAGAAGATACGCCGCTTCGAGATACTGAGCTTGGCAAAAACTATCCCATGCGAAATAGTTTGGTGGCAGGTCACCGCGGAGAACGTCCGAGCTATCTCGGGACCCAACTTGTGATTTGATGTCGTCCGAGAAAAACAGCTTCAGCTTGGAGGTCAGCTCCCATCGGGGAAGGTGGGAAAAGAATTCGTTTTTTAGTTCGTGCGACCGTGCCTGAAAGAAGGCGCTCAGGTAGGTGTCGGGCTGCCTCTGGATGCCCTGCTGGTAAGGATACAGTCTTCTGTAAAGCAATGGTCTGAAAGTGGATCCGTCCTGGGCGGCGCAGAACCTGCGAATCTTGGCTTCCTTAAAAATGTCATAGCCGCCGAACATTTCATCCGATCCTTCGCCGGTGAGCACGACTTTGTAGCCATGATCCCGGACCAGTTGGGAAAGAATGTAGAGGGGCGCAGGGGCAGTTCGAAGGATTGGTTTTTCCGTGTGCCAGATGACGTCGGGAAAAATGCGAGCGATGTCGTCGTAAGTACAATGTACCTGGTGATGGTCAGTCCCGAGGAAACGAGTTACCTCATTCTGGTACTCGCTTTCGTCGAACTCAGCATCGTCAAAGGTGACGGAGAACGTCTTCAAAGGCGTGCTCGTGAATTTCTTGATCATGGCGGTGACAAGCGAGGAGTCCAGCCCTCCGCTGAGATAGGCGCCAACTGGTACATCGGAGCGAAGCCGAATGCGGGTAGCGTCTATCAAAAGATCGAGCAATTCCGCTGCGTATTGTTCCTCCGTGGCGGACGCGCTGTCCATGCCCTTCGCGACGGGCGAGAAGTCAAGATTCCAGTAAGGGCGAATCGAGATTTGCTTGTTCTGTACGGTCAAAGAGTTTCCGGGAGGAAGCTCCAATATATTTTTGAAAATCGTCCGTGGCGGAATGGAGACCCAAAACGTAAAGATTTGATCGAGAGCGACGGGATCGATTTCTCTGGGTACGCCGGGAACAGAAAAAATAGATTTGATTTCGGATGCAAAAAGGAACGCCCCATTGGAAACGGTGTAGAAAAGCGGCCTGACCCCGAGCCGGTCGCGGGAAAGAAAGAGCTTTTCCCGTTTACTGTCCCAAATAGCAAAGGCCCACTGGCCATTGAGGTCGTGCACGCATTCCTCGCCTTTTCGTTCGTAGAGGCGCAGGAGCACTTCGGTGTCCGATTGCGTGCAGAATGTGACTCCCTTTTTGATCAAATCGTTCTTCAATTCGATGTAGTTGAAGATTTCTCCGTTAAAGACGATGGAGAGAGATTTGTCTTCGTTGTGCATCGGCTGCTGGCCAGAGGCCAGATCAATGATGCTGAGACGCGTGTGAGCAAGACCGGCCAGCTTGTTTGTGTAGATGCCCAGGTCGTCCGGGCCGCGATGTTTGACCTGCCGGGCCATGCGCACCAGACGAACGGGTTCTACACCTTCGCCATTGAAGTTTAAGATTCCTGCTATGCCGCACATAGGTTAACCAAATTCCGAGGTGTTCAGCGCAAGGCTGGGTCTTATTTCGAGCAGCTTTCATCGCCGGCTTCGCCACCGACCGTGACACCAACGCAACCAGGCATCTGGCTGCCCTTCTGGAGGGAGCGACGCGCGACCAGGGTATCCTCGAGGAACAGGAATTCGATTCCTGTATTCAGAAAGGTCTCGATAGCTTCGCGGGGCGTGTTGACGATGGGCTGGCCCTTGACGTTGAAGCTGGTGTTCAAAACCATTTCGCGTCCCGTCGTCTTTCCCACGGCTTCCAAAAGCGCATGGAACTCCCGGTTGTCGGAGGGAGAAACTGTTTGAACTCGCGCGGACCCGTCCACGTGCGTGACGGCCGGCAGCGCGCTGCGATGCTCCTGGCGGACATTTACGGTGGTGATCATGTAAGGAAATTCAGCGCGTGCGGGGACGTCAAACCATTTATCCACTTCGCGGAGAGTGACGGCGGGCGCGAATGGGCGGAAAGCCTCGCGCATCTTCACCATCGCGTTGATACGATCACGCATTTCCGGATGCCCTGGATCGGCCAGGATGCTGCGATGGCCGAGGGCGCGCGGCCCGAACTCCATGCGGCCGCGATACCAACCAACCACATGGCCATCTGCAATCAGGCGGGCGGCTTGTGCACAGGTATCCGAAAGGCTGTCAAAAGAGCGGACTTCAATGCGGCCGTCGAACTCCTTGAGCGCTTGTTCGATTTGGGAGAGGGAGTAAGCCGGCCCATAGAACGGTACGGGAATGCGGGCGTTGCGGATGCCGCCATTCTGAGCGGCCCGGAAAGCGGCGGCTCCGAGCGCGGAGCCATCATCGCCCGCAGCCGGTTGCACAAAAATGTCGTCGAACATGCCGGACTGCAACAGCTTTCCATTGGCGGTGCAGTTGAGAGCCACACCGCCGGCAAGAGCAAGGCGGCGCAAACCGGTGCTTGTTCCGAAATGCTTGCAGATGTGCAGCATGACACGGTCGAGGCACTCCTGGAGAGATGCAGCGACATCGCGGTGCACGTCCAATATTTCGTCATTCGGATTGCGCGGCGGAACGAGATGTTCCGCGAGGTATCTGCGCGTTGCGAGGTGGTTCTCACGTTCGTCGCGCGACCGATTCAGATGGAGAAGAGGGATGCGGATGGTTCCGTCTTCGCGCAGTTCGACGGCTTGCTCGAAAAATGGCCGGAAGCGCTCCGGGTTGCCATAGGGCGCTAGACCCATGATTTTGTACTCGTCGGCGTTGAAATCGAATCCCAGATGCAAGGTCACAACGGAATAGAGAATGCCGATGGAATCTCGGGCTGAGATGTCCTTGAGTTTCTCCAGTTTGCAATTATGGGCATGATAAATCGAAGTGCTCTGAACCTCTCCCATGCCGTCGACGACGAGGCCCAGGCACTCTTCCCACTCGGAGCAAAAATAGGCACTTGCAGCGTGAGCCAGGTGGTGGTCAACGTGGTGGACGTGGTCTGCCGGGTAGCCATCCAGGTAGCGCGCGACCTGGTCGAGAACGGCTTCACGCGAGTAGACATCCTTGTAGAGAGCGGCGGTAACCGGATTGAAACAATAGGCCGCGCGATGTGGGGCGAAATCAAAAGAATGTACGATTTCATTCACATCGCTCAGTGCGATGCCCCCTTCGTTAAGGCAATAGGAGATGGCGCCGACTGGGAAGTCACCGGTATGCTTTTTTCGACTGAAGCGCTCTTCGGCTGCAGCGGCGATCAGCTCACCGTCAATAAACAAGGCAGCAGCAGAGTCGTGTCCCTGCGAGATGCGATATTCGCGTTCCTCGAGATTTGGCCAATAGGCCTTCTTGAACGGAATGGACTTTTCGAAACCGCTGACTCCGAGAATAATCAAGGGCGTATTTCTCCAATTCCAGTTTTGTGTCAAATAGATAAGTAGAGCCGAGGACGAAGTTAGCCACCTTGGAGGCGCATCCACCATTCGCCTTCCAGCCGGGTAAGGAATGCGTCACCCTGTTGAATGGCTTCGCGCAAGTCTGCCCGTTTGGAACTCACCAGCACCCGGGGACCATTGAAGCTGAACAGGCAGCGCTCTTCGGAAAAATCCGTGACGAATTCGGGATCCATGCGACCGGAAATGGCCGATGACCCGAACCGCCACGCATGAAAAAAGAGCTGATCCAGAACGCGGCGAATGGAGTTCTTAGTCGCTACAAGTTGCA
>WNFW01006427.1_pt1 | contig 10898 bp, 8 predicted proteins | sample 5400131 | NCBI WGS metagenome assembly WNFW01 (sample SAMN13153362, study PRJNA577476) | soil metagenome | isolation source: 20 cm soil or saprolite under grassland replicate 1 | place: USA:California | collected 2016-06-15
CAGTTGTCGGAGAGGCGCCGCCAATCTTCCGCGGCCATTTGCATGCGCTGCGCAAGACATTCCTGATAGGCGCCCAGGGCTTCAGGAGCGGACCGGGTCGCGGCGAGTTTCGTGGCCAGCCCCGACCAGAGGTCTACTTCCGACTTGATGCGCGCGAGCCAAGCGCGGCTCGCTTGCTCGCACGCCTCGAGCAACTCCTTTTGTACACCCAGCATCGCCTCTGTTTGCTCGGGGCCGAATTTCGCAAAAGGCGTCGAGGCGTCTGTCGGCTTGGGGGTCATGAGATATCTCCGAAGTAGCTTGCTTATGTTCGACTTTCCCCGACGGAGCACACATTATACACCTTCCGCTTGCGCCAGCGAGAAGTTGTGATCCACTCCAAGGCAGACATTCTCGTTGCGATGCCAGAAGGATGGCCCGACGACACAGTCATTGCCGGAAAGTGTGCCGCGATATAAGAACAATGGCCTGGCACGAACGAAATGAAGAACCAGGGAGGAGAGCCCATGAGACGAGCGTTGATCGCCATGCTGCTCGCCGGCGCAGTCGCCGTGAGCACGACGAAACCGGCGGAGGCCCGCTGGGGTGGTTGGGGGTGGGGTTTCGGCGCCTTCGCCATCGGCGCGCTGATCGGCGCGGCGCTGTGGCGGCCGGCCTACAGCTATTACTATCCGGCCTACAGCTACGGTTACGGCTACCCGGCCTATGGTTACGGCTATGGCTACCCGGCCTATAGCTACGGCTACGGTTATCCGGCCTATGGGTACGGCGGCTACTATCGGCCCTACTATGGTGGCTATTACCGCGCGTACGCTCGCTACCCGGTGGCGCGGCGGGCTGCCGTCCATCGCGTCCGCTCGCGCTGATAAGCTCAATCGCCCCTATGCGCTCGACGTGAGTTCGGATCGCTGCACTAATACCTGCAGCGCCGATCACTCCTGCATCGCTTCTTCGCGCTTCGCTCGCAATGCCGGCAGCGCAATCGCCACGAGCAGCGCGACGCCAGCCAATAAAAACGCGGCGGAGATCGGGCGCGTGATTAACACCGTCCTGCATGAGGCAGAGCCCCCGTGGCAAGCGCGGCTACGGCGCAGCGAGGAAGGATGCCTAAATCTCGCGCACGATGGCGCTCTCATGCCAGCGCCGCAGCATGAGATGCGAGACGAGCGACAGCGCGAAGAAGATGACGATGCCGACGAGCGAGAGGAGGAGCAGCGCCGCGAACATGCGCGGGATATTGAGCCGGTAACCCGATTCGACAATGCGATAGGCAAGCCCGGAGCCCGCGCCGGCCGAACCGGCTGCGATTTCTGCAACCACCGCGCCGATCAGCGAGAGCCCGCCCGCGATCTTCAACCCGCCGAGGATATAGGGCAGCGCCGCCGGCAGCTTGAGGTCGAAGAGCATCTGCAGCCGTGTCGCCCCATAGAGGCGGAAAAGGTCGACGAGGTTGTGGTCGACGGAATTGAGCCCGAGCGTGGTGTTGGCGAGCACGGGAAAGAAGGCGACGATCCAGGCGCAGGCGAGCACCGCCGCCGGCTGCGGCAGATAAACGAGCAGGAGCGGCGCGATTGCCACGATCGGCGTCACCTGCAGGATGATCGCATAGGGATAGAGCGAATATTCGATGAGCCGCGACTGATTGAACAGGACGGCAAGGCCGATGCCGCCGATGGCGGCGAGCAGAAAACCTTCGAGCGTCGTGGTCAGCGTGACGAGAAGGGAGGCCAACAACACCGCGCGGTCCGAGATCAGGGTGGAGAAAACGAGCCACGGGTTCGGCAGCACGTAGGGCGGAATATTGCCGGCGCGCACCACCAGCTCCCACAGCAGCACGCCGAGCGCGAGCACCGCGATCGGGAGCAGCACGCGCAACGTCCGATCCGCGCCGGGTGATGCCCCGTCCTTTGGTCTCGCCTCGCTCATGGCCGTCCGCTGGTGCTCCCTTTCAAGGTTCATCCGTAGCGCCGGACGCGCGCGCCAAAGCGTCCGAGACCCGCCGGCAGTGCGCGGCGTAGTCGGACGAGGTGCGGAAACGCTCGTCGCGCGGATAGGGCGCATCGATCGCAAGCTCGGCGAAGACGCGGCCCGGCCGCCGCGTCATCACGACTATCCGCTGCGAGAGATAGACCGACTCGAACACCGAATGGGTGACGAACACCACGGTCTTGTCCAGCGACTGCCAGAGCGCCAGTAAGTCGTTGTTGAGACGAAAGCGCGTGATCTCGTCGAGCGCCGCGAACGGCTCGTCCATCAAAAGAAGCTTCGGCTCGGTGACGAGTGCGCGCGCGATCGAGGCGCGCATCTTCATGCCGCCCGAGAGCTCGCGCGGATAACTTGCCGCGAAGCCGGAAAGGCCGACGCGCGCCAGCGCGGCCTCAACGCGTGCTTGCGCGTCCGCTTCGAGCCCGGCGAGTCGCAACGGCAGGCGCACATTGCCCTCGACCGTCGCCCACGGCATCAGCGTGGGCTCCTGGAAGACGAAACCAATGCGGCGAGGGATGGCGGCCTCGGCCGCGGGCCACTCGACCCGTCCGTTCGTCGGCTCGGTCAGGCCGGCGATGATGCGCAGCGCCGTCGATTTGCCGCAGCCGGATGGGCCGAGCAGTGAGACGAACTCGCCCGGCCACACGTTGAGGCTCATGTGCTCGAGCGCGACCACGCCGTTGGCAAAGGTTCTGCCGACGCCGTTGAGCGTGACAACGGAGGTGGCGGGTTTAGGTGGATCAACGGGCACGACTCCCCTCCCGAGCCCTCAGAGGGGTGAGTTTAATCACGTGCCACGGACTCGGACGATCCCGGGTCTGCACCGCACCACTTCGCTGCGCTCGTGCTGCGGTGCGCCCGGGACACGCTCTCATAACGCGCAATGGAGAGCCTACTTCCGCAATCCGGCTTCGGTCATGAACGCAACCCAACGCTTCACTTCGGCAGCGTGAAAGTTGGAAAACTCCCGCATGCCGAGCCCGGTCGGTTCGAAGCCGATGGCGCGAAATTTCTCGGTTATGTCGGGCTGCTTGACGATCTCCGCGATGGCGGCGCCGAGCGTCGCGTGAATATCGTCGGGCATTTGCGGATGCCCGTAGACGCCGAGCCATCCGGTCAGCTCGACACCACTCACCCCCGCCTCCTTGAAGGTCGGCACCTGCGGAATACTCGGCAGCCGATAGGGGCTGCTCACGGCCAGTCCTTTGACCGCGCCGGTCTTGATCTGCTCCATCACCACCGGAAAAACCTCGATGAGCACGTCGATGGAACCACCCATGAGATCGTTGAGCGCCGCGGGCCCGCCGCGGTAGGGCACGTGCACCAGCTTGGTGCCGGTTTGTTTCATGAACAGTTCGACCGCGAGATAGTCGAGCGCGGCGGTGCCGGTCGAGCCGAAGGTGAGCGTGCCGGGCCGCGCCTTGGCGTAGTCAATGAACTCGCGAACCGAATTCACCGGCATCTTCGGATTGACGATCATGGCGGTTGCGTATTCGGCGGTACCGGCGATCGGCGCGAGGTCGCGCAACGCGTCGAATGGCGCATTCACCTCCATGGCGTAGCCGAGGACGAAATTTCCCATCGTGCCCGCCATGAGCGTGTAGCCGTCGGGCTCCGCCTTGAGGAGTTCCCGCAAACCGATCAGGCCATTGGCGCCGGACTTATTCTCGATGACGACGGGCTGGCCGAACTTGGCGCGCAGGCCCTCCCCGACCAACCGCGCCGATAGGTCGGTGATGCCGGCCGGCGGGGCCGGAACGATCATCCGCAGCGGGTGCGAGGGAAAAGATTGCGCGAAAGCCGAAGCCGCGAGCAGCAGGTAAAAGGCGACGGCCAACAACGCGCAACTCAGCGTGTCCCGCGCGCGCGGAGCGAGACCCCAGGAGCCGCAGGCCGGAGCATCGAGTGCGCGCCTTTGTGTGGCCCTGGGTCCCGGCTCGCGCTCGCGCGCCACGGCGGGCCGGAAAGAAATAGAAGCGCGCTCGCTTGGCCGGGACACGTCGATCCTCATTGCTTGGGCCGCAGATCGAGACCGACCTTCTTGTTCACGAATTGCAGCGTATAGGCCTTGTCAAGCGCGACCGCCGGCTTGACGGCGCCCGCGCGCACCATCTTGTCATAAAAATTTTTCATGCGCGCGTCGGTCATGGCGCCGACGCCCAACGTAACTGCGTCGCCGGAATCGATGATGCCATATTCCTTCATCTTGGCGATGGAATAGGCGAGCAACGCATCGGTCATTTCCGGGTTCTGCCGCTTGATGAGCGCATTCGCGGCTTTGTTGTCACCGTAGAGATAATTCGTCCAGCCGATGATCGAGGCGTCGACGAAGCGCTGCACGAGGTCGCCCTTGCTCGCGACCAGGTCGCGGCGCGTCTCGATCAGGGTCGAATAGCTGTTGAAGCCATAATCGGCGAGGAGGAACACTTTGGGCGTAAATCCCGCCTGCTTCTCGATTGCAAAGGGCTCCGACGTCACATAACCCTGCATGGCGCTGCGCTTGTCGGCAAGGAACGGCTGCGGATTGGAGGTATAGGGCTTCACCCGCTTGTCGCTGAAACCGAAATCCGCCCTGAGCCACTGGAAGTAGCTCGCGAGCCCCTCCTTGGAGACAAACAGCGTGAGCTTCTTCAAGTCGTCGAACTTCTCAATTCCCTGCCCCGGATGCGCGATTAGCACTTGCGGGTCTTTCTGAAACATCGCGGCCACCGCAAGCGTCGGAATGTTGCGCTCGACCGCGTCGAAGCTTTGCAGCGTGTTGGCGCTCATGAAGAAGTCGAGCTTTCCGGCGAGCAGCAGCATGCGGTTATTCACGTTGGGCCCGCCCGGCACGATGGTGACGTCGAGCCCGTAGCGGCGATAGGTGCCGTCGGCCAGCGCCTGGTAATGCCCGCCGTGCTCGGCCTCCGCCACCCAGTTGGTGCCGAAGGACACCTTGTCGAGGGTTTGCGCATCCGCGGCCGACGGCGTGCAAAGGGCGCTGGCGGTGGCTAGCGCGCAGGCCACGCACCTTAATCGTGCGGGGATCATCCGAACCCTTTCAATTCGTCATTCCGGCCGAGCCGCGATAGCGGCGAGAGCCGGAATCCATAACCACGGCCGGTGATTATGGATTCCGGGTTCGCGGGCTTCGCCCGCGCCCCGGAATGACGAGCCAGAATTTATCGGGGCGTGCATGATAGCCTGCCCGCTACTGCTCGAAGCGCTCGATGAACCACTTGAGCAGTCGTGTCCAGATCTCGTCCTTGCCGACCTGGTCTTCGATGCCGTGCTCGAGATTCGGGTTGTCGTTGACCTCCATGACGATGAAGCCACGGTCGGTCTCCTTGATGTCGACGCCGTAGAAGCCGTCGCCGATCGGCCGCGCCGCGCGCACGGCGATGTCGATCAGCTCGGGCGGCGCCTTGTCGAGCTCGAAGGTGCGAAAGCCGCCCTCGTGCGAGGAGCCGTCGGGGCGATGCTTGACGATCTGCCAATGCCCGCGCGCCATACGATACTGGCACACGAACAACGGCTCGCCGGCGAGCACGCCGACGCGCCAGTCGAACTGCGTGGGCACGAATTTCTGCGTCAGCAGGAGGTCGGTCTCCTCGAACAGCTCCTCGGCGATGCGGCGAAATTCGTCCGGCGTGTCCACCTTGTGGATGCCGCGCGAAAACGACCCATCCGGAATCTTTACCACCAGCGGCAGGCCCAGCTCGTCCATCGCTTTCGGCAGGTCGTCGACATCGGCGAGCATCATGGTCGGCGGCGTCGCCACCTGGTTCTGGCTTAAAAGCTCCATGAGAAAAACCTTGTTGGTGCAGCGGATCATGGAGATCGGGTCGTCGATGACGGGCATGCCTTCCTGCCACGCGCGGCGGGCAAAGCGATAGGTGTGATTGTCAATGGATGTCGTTTCGCGGATGAACAGGCCGTCATATTCGGCGACCTCGGAAAGCTGGCGGCGCGTCACCGGCTCGACGTCGACCGAAAGCCTTTCCGCAATACGCGCCATGTGCTTGATCGAATCAGGTGAAGACGGCGCCATCTTCTCGTTGGGATCATAGAGCACCGCGAGATCGTATCTCGGCACGGTGCGGGCCTTGGGATCGCGCCATTCGCGCTTGGTATGCTGATGCAGCGCTTCCCGCAGGAATGCGGCCTCGCCGTTGGCGAGCCGCGTGATGTTGCGCGGACGGATGCGGTCGATCGACAGCCGAGCGCCCGACTCGACGTTGACCTCCAGCGCCGGGCAGCGGAACCAATCGAACAGCATCCGACCGAATGATTCGAAACGCGGATCACGGGCGATGCCGAAGCAAACCAGGAGCTTGAACTCGCCTTCGGGCTGGAAATCGGCGCGGCGCGCACACCGGTTGAGCTCGTCCTCGAGCTTCGGCAGCGCGTGCTCGTAGAGCTTGGCCTCGCGCAGCTCCAGCATGGTCTCGACCGTGGGCACGACGCGGTGCCCGCGCGCCTCCGCCAGCAGCGAAGCGTAATAGCCCTTCGACTGATAGGCGTAGGAGCGCGCCAGATTGACGAGCTTCGGCCGTCCCATGTCGAACAGGCGCCGACGGGCGAGATACTCGCTCGTCGTGATGACCTTGTGTGGGGTCTCGGCGTTGGGAAGGTCTTTAGGCTGGTCGACCAGAATGACCCAGCCGGTCATGAACGTCCTTTCCGGATGACGATGGCCGCGCTCAGCCGCTCGCGACCCAAATGGGTCACGCGCTCGAACGCGGGCCATGGTACCGCGTAGGTCTCGGCGGCAGCCGCCATTCCTTGATCACCTCTGATGGCCGCCGGATCGTGCATGAGCACACGACGTCCATCGCGGCCGAACGCGAAAATCCAGTGCGGTCTTCCCCTTGCGACCATGTGATAGCCCGAAACGAGGACGACGACCACGCTCCCGGCGGCGAACGCGCGCATGAGAACCGATTCGCTCACCGGAGTCAGGTGGGTGGGGACACCGAGCGCCTTGGCCTCGCGCTGGAACGCGAGTTGGGTGAGGCGCATGACGCGGCGCTTGGCGGCGGATTGTGCGGTGTCGAGGAAATACGGGCCGGGGTGGCTGACATAGACCTCCGGCTCAAGCCCGTGGCGCTTGAGCGCGACCGCCATCCCGTATGGCTCGCACCCGCCCGGTCCCGAAGTCATGAAGATCGTGGTCGCTTCGCGCCAAAGCTGAAACTCCAAGGCGGGCTCCGGCTTGAAACTCCGATCGGCCCAGCCGAGCGCCATCATGATGCAGGCCGGCCCGCAGGTGAATTCGGTGGTCTGATGAAAATAAGGCGGCGCGGTCGCGAGCGCCGGCAGGTTGGGAACGAGCCGCTTTTCGAAACGCAAGGCATCGCCGCCGTCCTCGTAGTAGCCGCGAATGCGCCCGAACTCGCGATAGCCGCTCTTGCGGTAGCGGGAGATCGCGGGGTGGTTGCTCACATGCACTTCGAGGCGGATAGCGCGACAGTCGCGCGCGAGCGCGGCGGCTTCGGCGGCCTCGAGCAGCATCGGGCCGACCCCGCGTCCGCTCATGTGCGGCGCAACTGCCAGGGAATAGAGACGCGCGAGGAGTGAGCACGACCGGAACAGCACGATGGCCGTGCCGGCAAGCCGGTTGTCCTCAGCCACCATCACCTCTGCGCTCGGAGATTTGAGAAACTGGCGCAGGCTGCGGCGCGAGAGCCGGTCGGTCGCGAACACGCGATGCTCGAGGTCCATCAAAGCGTCGAGGTCGGCGCGCTCGGCCCTGCGAACGCGGATCTCGGCTATTGGCGCATGAGCAAGACGGACGGGCATCGCGGAGACTTAAGAAGATACCAGCTTCGCCATGGGGCTGCACCGGGGCGCTTACCTCAGCCCACATTTGTCGTGAGGACCGTTGAACCCGTTCGGGGCCTGCCGCGACGAACCGGACGAGCGGCGGCAAGCGCCGCAAAAAGAATAAAGCCGTCTATCCACCGGAGGTTTCGCCTGCGGGGCAAACAGTTGTGATCGGCGCGAGCGCCCCCATCCACCCCCGCGTCGATCCGGCGGTCCGCCCGGATTTCTGCATCCGGGCGGACCTGCTCTTATTCGCTCGCATCAATTGACTAAGTCCGTCTCGGGCGCCGTCCAGCACGAAGTGATGCGCCGCAGGCTCCGATCGTTCGGGCCTGTGGCGATACCGGATCAGCGGCGCACCGCTTCGCGCTGCGCCGCGTCCGCGACACGGGTCCCACGCGGGCAAAGTCGGCTGTGAGTGAAGTTCGAGGCACACCCTTGTCGAGCGCGTGCCCGATGTGCGATTTTGCAGCAGTGACATTGTTCGCCGATTGGTGACGGTCGGCATCTTTGCCTGGCAGCTCGGCGGCCGCGCGCTCTGGCTCGTGCCCGCAACCTTCGTCCTCGCAATGGCCGCGGGCGCGGTGCTAGGGATGGCTCAACTCCCGCTGCCGTTCGTCGAGATTGGCATCGCCATCTCGGTGATCGTGCTTGGCGCAGTTGTGGCGTTCGCTCGTGGCACTCCGATTGCCCTTGCCGTCGCGCTTGTCGGCATGTTCGCCATCTTCCACGGTCACTCTCACGGCACCGAGGTGGCGCTCGATCCCGCCGCCAGCGGCTATGTTGCCGGCTTCATGCTGGCGACCGCGTTGCTGCACGTCGCCGGGATTGCGCTGGGCTGCGCAATCAGCCGCATCGCCGACAACCGCGCAGCCTACCGGTTCGGCGGCGCGCTCGTCGCACTCGCGGGCTTAGCGATCCTCACGCAGACAATTTGAAGATCAGAGCCATCGCTCGTGCCACATCGTCCCCTCTCCCGCTTGCGGGCAAGGGACAGGAGGGGCATTCAAAAATATAGAGCGCTTAGCGCGCATCAAGTCCCATCGCCAGCACGCGCGCAACGTGAAGCGCCTCGCGCCCACTGCCATGCTTGATCTGATGGCGGCATGAGACGCCGTCGGCGCAGATGAGCGTGTCGGCGCTAGCTTTGCGCACGGCGGGAAGGAGCGAGAGCTCTGCCATCTTGAGCGACACGTCGATCGTGTCGGCGCCGTAGCCGAAGGCGCCCGCCATGCCGCAGCAGCTCGATTCGACAGTGTCGAGCGCCAAATCTGGCACGAGACGCAGCACATTCTCGACCGCGCCCATGGCAGCGAAGGATTTCTGGTGACAGTGGCCATGCAATAACGCCCTTTTCGCCACCGGCTTGAGCGGAAGTCTCAGCGCGCCTGCCTTCGCCTCGCGTGCAAGAAACTCCTCGAACAGCAGCGCGTGTGCGGCCAAACGGCGCCCATCTTCGCCCTTCACGAGCGCCGGAATCTCGTCGCGGAAGCCGAGGATGCAGCTCGGCTCAAGCCCGATGAAGGGAATTTCGCGCGCGAGGAACGGCGCGAGCGCGGCGACGCAGCGCGCCGCTTCGCGTCTCGCCTCCTCGATGAGACCTACTGCCAGGAAAGTGCGCCCGCAGCAGAGCGGCCGCTCCCCATCGGGAGGCTTCGGCAGATGCACGCCGTAACCGGCGGCGGCAAGCACGGCGAGCGCGGCCTCGATGTTTTCCGGCTCGAAGTAGCGGTTGAACGTATCGGCAAAGAAAACGACCGTTCGCGACCCTGCGCCGCCATCGCCCGCCGGCTCGCGCCATACGTCGGAACGCCATCGCGGCAAGTCGCGTCGCGCGCTCAGCCCCGCGTATCGCTCCGACCATTGTCGCAGGCGCGGCGCATCGTTGCGCATATTGGCGAGTTTTGGCCATTTGGCCGCAAGCGGCGCGTAGCGAGGCAAGTACCCGATCAGCCGGTCGCGCAGCGAGAGCCCACGTTTGGCCAGCCGCGCCGCTTGCGCCTCGACCTTCATACGCGCGATGTCGACGCCGGTCGGGCATTCGCGCCGGCACGCCTTGCAGGAAACGCAAAGCTTCAGGGTCTCCGCCATCTCATCGGCAGCGAGCGCGTCCGCCCCGAGTTGACCTGTGATGGCAAGCCGCAGGGTGTTGGCGCGCCCGCGCGTGACGTCGCGCTCGTCGCGGGTGACGCGATAGCTGGGGCACATGACGCCGCCGGCAAGCGTGCGGCACGCGCCGTTGTTGTTGCACATCTCGACCGCGCCCTGGAAACCGCCGCCGGCGCCGGGATAGGCGGACCAGTCGAGGTGCGTGCGGATCTCCTCCGCCCGGTAGTCAGGCCCGTAGCGGAAGAGGGTCCGATCGTCGAATTTCGGCGCGCGCACGATCTTCCCAGGATTGTAAAAACCCCTGGGGTCGAAGCGCTGCTTGAGCTCTTCGAAGGCGCGCACGAGACGCGGCCCGAACATTTTTTCGTGGAATTCCGAACGCACGATGCCGTCGCCGTGCTCGCCGGAATGCGAGCCCTTGTAGGCGAGCACCAAGTCGAAGGCTTCCTCGGCGATGGCGCGCATCGCCTTGACGTCGTGCTCGAGCCGCAGATTGAGCACGGGGCGCACATGCAGGCAGCCGACCGAGGCGTGCGCGTACCAGGTGCCGCGAGTGCGGTGCTTGGCGAAAATGTCGGTGAGCTTCGAGGTGTATTCGGCGAGATGCTCGAGCGGCACCGCGCAGTCCTCAACGAAGGAGACGGGTTTACCCTCCTCCTTCATCGACATCATGATGTTGAGGCCGGCGGTGCGGGTCTCGGTGATGGCGGCCTGCAGCTTCGGATCGAATATCTCGATCATGCCGCCCCATTTCGCGCCGGACTTGTCCCAGCCCAGCCCGAGAGCCGCGATGACGTCCTTGAGCTGCATGAGGCGGCGCAGGTTGTGGTACTGGTCATCCTCGGCAAATTCGACGAACAGCACGGCCTCGGGGTCGCCGCGCACCACCGCCTCGATCGTCGACCGGAACATCGCGATGTCGCGCGCCAGGCCGAGCATGGTGCGATCGACGAGCTCGACCGCGATCGGGGCGAGCTTGACGATGTGCTGCGCGGCCT
>WNFW01003898.1_pt1 | contig 10897 bp, 7 predicted proteins | sample 5400131 | NCBI WGS metagenome assembly WNFW01 (sample SAMN13153362, study PRJNA577476) | soil metagenome | isolation source: 20 cm soil or saprolite under grassland replicate 1 | place: USA:California | collected 2016-06-15
AGCAACAGGTCCACTGAATGATCTGGCCCGACGTAAATAGTGTTGTTGTAAATCAGGCTTTCTTTCACGGGACCGGCGATATTGATGCCGCGCGTGCGGTCATTTTGGCTGATGTTGTAACGCACTACCGTGCCCGTGTTACCGGCGCTTTCTGCAGGCTTATGCCCGCCTTCGTTGCAAATCAGGAGAAAACCACCGTCGTTGTCGTGGCTGTAATTGTACTGGATGACGGTATTGCGGCTATTCCAGTCGGAATCAAAGCCCTCCCCGTCGCGCTGTCCCTTCGTTCCGTAAGCTTCGTTGAACTGAATCACCGTATTGTCGGCGCTCCAGGCCCAGATGGCTACGTTGTATCCATCCGACCTTTGATTGGCATGCCCGACAACGTTGCGTTCCACGATGGCGCCGTCTGTCGCAACCACCACGATGCCATCGCCGCCGATATCGTGCAGCTGATTCCCCCGCACAACAAGGCCCAGGCTGGGAAACCAAGTCGAGCGCACCCACGAATCCGCCCAGCCGAAAATTCCGCTGCGGTCCACGCGGTAAATCTCGTTGTTCTCGATGCGTAAGTCGACAAAGCGGCTCGGTTTCTTGGCGCCCACTGAGGTGTAGTTAATTCCGCCATTCGGCTTGACGTCGTCCACTCCATTCACGTCGTGGATTGTCAGCGAACGAATATAGATGTGGTGCGCCTCGCCATAGTTTTCCAGCGCAACATGAAGGCCACGTCGTTCGGCGCGTTGTGGACCGGTGTTCGTAATCTCAAGGTCCGCAATTTCCCAATACTCCTGGTTTTTCAACAGAACGGCGTCCTCGAACAAACCGTCGCCGTTGATCACCGGCTTCACTCCGCCGCCATACATCCCAACTGTGATCGGCCGCCCTTCGACCCCCGATCCTTTCGGCCACAGTTGTCCATTCCACATGGAGCTGGATTTCAATAGGATGCGCTCACCAGGAAGAAATGTTCTCGCATTCACTTTCTCCAACGACTTCCAGGCGCTCGCTGGACTTGTGCCCGCGTTCGAATCGTCACCGGCTCGTGAATCCACGTAATAGATGTTACTTGGAACGTCCACACGTCCGTCCGGCCTTCTCACCGCACTGGCATCACCGTTTGAGCCAAGGAGAGTGCCGAGCAGAACGAAACCCAGAAGGTTCTTCATTCTTCGAGAATTCACCGATAGAGCGATCCTCCTCGACGTGAACCAACGATGCAGAAACCGTGTATTTTGCCGTTCCCGCCCGGGCAGATTCACGATCTCCCCAGGTCGGGGCCTGACGGGGCCGCGGAGCGGCTCGCTGCACCGCGAACAGATCCTCTCTCCCTCAAGACGCTTGCGGCCTAGAACGTGAATCGCAGAGCAAACTGGCCGGTTCGCGGAGAGCTATTCACGCCGGTTACGAAACCCAACGGCTGGCCCGCGCTAGCTTGGGTATGCGAGCCTCCGCAGCCATTGATTCCAAAGTAGTGGCGATTGAGGAGGTTATAAAACTCCGTGCGAAACGAGAGTTTGTATTGTCCTTCGGAGCCCATCGAGAAGTGCTTCAGAATGCTCGCGTTCTCGTTTGCGCTGCCCGGGCAACGCAGCGCCGAAATCGCCGAAGGGCCGGATCCGAACTGTCCATAGGCCGGCGCAGTGACTACGTCCGCAGGAAGGTAGAAATCGCTGGCCGGTGCCGGATTTGCAGACGTTGGCGGCGTGTACTGGCTGCGCCTAAAAATCGGCCCGCTGAATCCACTTAGATTGAAGTTGGGGTAGATGTTGCCCCAGCCTGCGTAATACGGATTGGGCACTCCGGCCTGGAAGGGCTGCCCTGAATAATAGACCACCAGTCCCGCGACGGTCCATCCGCCAACAATGCCATTCACCAAGCGCCCGCGGTTAGACATCCACTGACGTCCCCTTCCGAGCGGCAATTCGTAACTCACCAACCCCTTCACAACGTGAGTCTGGTCATAATTTGTAATGGTGTGGGCAGCCTCAGAGAGATTAGAGAGATCCTGGACCGGGGTGTAGTCCGCATACGTTTCCTGGAATGCCGTATAGGTGTCCCCTCGTTGGCGAGACAACGTGTAGTTCAGGTCCATGGTCAATCCTCGGCCCGCGCGTTTCTTCAGGTCGATGACCATGGAATTGTAGTAGGTCTGCGCGAGCGGCAAGCCCACATAGTAGAGCTGATCATAATAAAAGGTATCCATAAGGCCAGCCAACTGCGGATAGGGAGCAATCGCCTGGTAAAAATCGCCGCAGAACCCCGGGTATGGATAGTTGATGCCGAAGCTTGCGGCATCGGCGGCGCTGCAAACGTTATAACTATAGGGATTATACGGAATGCCTGTGTTGATGTTGCCAAAGAACGTTTTAGCCGAGGGCTCATTATAATTGAGGGCTGTGTCAGGCAGACGGTGGCCGCGGTTCCCAATGTAGGCTGCCTCTATTCGCATTGTCGGGGTGATCTCGTACTGAACCCCAACGTTGAAACCGTCGGTGTAACCCGCCCGCAAGGCACGCGGATCGACACTTGCCACTACGCAGCAAAATTGCGTAATGTCGACATTCTTGTTGCCGGGCGCAAAGACTCCAGGGTAGCCGCCGTCCCAATTGAATGCGGCATTCGCCTGATTTGTGCCTTGGAATCCGGGAGCAAATCCGTAAGGCGTGCCTTGCCAATGCTGCGTTCCGATTGGCACATAGAGGATTCCGAACGAGCCTCGGAAGACCCATTTCCTCCACGGGGAATACGCAAATCCCAATTGGGGCCCGAAATTCGTCGCGTATTCGTTCTCCTCGAAGCTGTCAGACCCATTCTTGGCAAAAACGAGCGCACCGGGAATTCCTTGCGGACCGATGGCGGTTAAGTCAAAGTTAGCCCAATGGCCGTATTTCTCGTGAAACCGGAATGTATATTCCCACCGAAGTCCCAAATTCAGAGTCAATTTGGGCGTCACTTTCCAGTTGTCCTGTGCGAACAACGACGTCGCCTTTCGCCGTCCGTATAAGTCGTAGGCCGTAGCTTCTTTCGCATTGGTCACATTGCCGAGAAGGAAGGTGGCGAAGCCGAAACCAACATTGCTGGAGTAAGCTGTACCCGGCGCACCCGTTGTACTCGGCAGGAAATTGAAGGTCAATGCTCCCGATCCTGTGTGGCTGTTGATCTGGTAGGCGCGGAAGTTGCCGCCAAAAGTAAAACTGTGGCGGGCTTTGCTCCAGCTCACGGAGTCGCCGTAAATGAAAATCGCCCCACTGTAGTTGTTCTGCCAACTATTACCGATTGAAGTCACACCGTAGTTATTGACTGCGCTACCGAAAGAGATCTGCGGAAAGTTGTCGGCTCCTGTATTCCCAAGTCCCAGTTGCGAGGCCCAGTTCGTTCCGGTAGATATCGGGTTATTCCCGTTCCAGTACCAATTGTAGGTCGCGCTGAAAACGTTCAGAAGATTCGGTGCCAGTATATGCGACTCGCTGGCTCGGAATTCATAGGCGCGCACCAGCTGCACTCGATCGTCGGCCAAAGGCCCTCCGTCCGTGCTGCCCGCAGCCCAGATGCCGCCGCTATCGACCAGGGTTCGCGGACGGTGGTTATAAATCCAAGAACCAGACAAGCGGTCCTTGTCCGTCAGATTGTGGTCGAGTTTAATCACCGCCTGATTGGGGGTCTGCGCAGGCGAGTTGTTGCTGGGGAGCCGGTTGTTCGCGACGAGACCAGCGCTCTCCGGTGTATAGTACTTCTGGAATAGCGGAATGATCTTTTGTGCCACGGCGCTGATTCGGCCGGAAGGGACCATATTGCCTGTGAATTGATTTCCGGTTTGCGGATCGAAAATCATGCCCGCCTGAAGTGGCACGGTTTGACCGGCATTGTTCTGAACGTTGATCGGATTTGAAAACGTCCCCCCCGAGCCATTGCTCTGTCCGCAGTTTCCTGCGCTGCCCGTCGAGTCTGTACAGAGATTGGCACCGAGTAAGGCGCTGAAATCACCACCCAACATCGCCCCTGTGGGGACGAATTGAGTGGGACCACCAAGCGAGAAGTCGTTTAACTTATAGCGTTCAAACGTGCCGAAGAAAAACGTCTTGTTCTTTCGAATCGGGCCTCCCACGCTACCACCATAGTCCCAGGCTCGCGCCTTTGTCTTCGGCGTGCCGGTTAGGTTATTGGTCCAGCTGTTTGCATCGAGCAACTCATTGTGTCCATAACCGAAAGCGCTGCCATGAAATAGGTTTGTCCCCGACTTCAGATTGAGCGCGATGATGCCGCCGCTCGTGATGCCGCCCTCCGCGTCAATTCCGCTGGTCTGCGCTTGCAATTCCTGCACCGCTTCCATACTCGGCCCGATTTCCATCGAGTCGCCCTGAATAGTTGCGGTAGCAGACGTGCCATCCACCGTGAAGTCCTTCGTGAAGCCCTGCGTACCGTTCACAACGGATTGGTATGGATTGCTGATAGGGGAATACCCGGGCGTAATCGCAACGGCAAAGTTCTCAACAAACCTTCCGCCATTGTAAATGCTGAGAGGAAGGTCGGTGACTACATCTCCCTTCATGTTTGTGCCAATAGCCGCATTCTCTCTGTCCACGATCGGGGCATCCGTCGTAACCGTAATCGACTCTACTGCCGCACCGACCTGCAAGGCCCCGTTAATTTGCGCGACTTCGGTCGAGTCCAGCGTGATGCTTGGTCGCTCCAGAGTCTTAAACCCATCTTTTCGAAACGTTATCGAATAGGCTCCCGGGGGCAGATTGGGAACCACATAGATACCATCGGCGTTCGTAACCGCGTGAGCTATGATGTCAGTTCCTAGGTTCCTCACGGACACTTCGACACCCGCCACGACTGCTCCGCTGGAATCTGTCACTGTCCCCGTGATGGTAGCCCGATTCGCTTGCGCTCTGACCATCCCCGCAACGAACAATTGGAGCAAACAGACACACAAAAGAAGTCTACGCATCCCACCCCTCCTTTGCCCACGGGTGTAACTCGATTCTGTTCGCGTTGCGAACCTCACAACCCGCGGCTTGTATTCTTGAATTCCCCGATAAATTGCCTTATGGCTGACCCCTTCAGCCATTTGGACCCGTTCTGGATCCCGCAATCGTTCAGTGCGCTTAGGTTTGCCTTCAAACCGCAGTCGTATGTAAACGATTGCTCGAATGTCTGGAAAACTACCCCGCAAGCAGAACCATGTCAATGCCCTGGCCTCGATCTTGCTGTTTGATAGTTATCAAGCAATCGTTTGCTCGAAGACACCGGCCCAGGAAGGCTTCACTCAGTAGTCGACGGAATATAGCTGGCCCGCAAGAACCACCTTTGATTTTTCCTCTGACGAGCATCGGACCCGAATCGGAGCACCGGACGCAAAATTAGCGTGTTTGATCTCTCCCGCGCCCCAGGAGAGGCCGCTCCACACTTGCTTGTCGTAGTTGATCTCAATCGGCAAAGTCTTACCGCCCTGCTCCGCTACAATCTTCAGCACGGTTCCGACTGTTTTTCCGTTTGGAGGGCCGCCGGGCCAGCTTCGCATAATGCCTCCATCCTGCCCGCGCTGCTGAAAAATGATGCGTAAGTCTCCCTTCTGGGGCGGCGCGATGGTCGCTTCAATCGCATTTGAGCCGTTGTCCGAAAAGGATGCCTGAAGCGGAGTAATCGTGCGGGGGATGAGCACATCTTCCTGAACGCCAAGATCGAACTCCGGCGCGGCGTATCGCCCGAAACCTACTGCGGCCATTTGCGCCGGTCCCAGTGTGATTTTGTTTCCCTTCAGCAGCGGGACAAATCCTGCGTCACGAAAAATCACCCGGCCATTGCCGAGCGGCCCCTGCACCTTGGAGAGCACCGGTAATTCAATTTCCTTCACGGCTTGCGCAGGATTTACAACCGCATAGACGGAGCCGTCCGCGTCCAGCGAACCGAACCCATACGGCTGCACGTCTCCGGGAATACCGCCGAACGTTTTTGTTCTTCCTTTGGATTGCAACCGCTCGTAGATTCTTTGAACTCGCGCGAACCAGTGTCCCTTTTCCTCATCAAGCAATTCCAGATTGCCGTGGATCGTATTTACCCAGCCGCCCCGCGCAACCATTAGGAGCAGCATTCCTTTCCACGCATTCGTTTTTCGGTAATAGATTGTCCCCGTGTTTCCGATCATGAAGCCAGTGGAATCGATACGCTCGAGTGGAAGAAAACTCTGTTCGTAGCGCCGCACCATGTGATCGCTGTAAATGTCCATCGACCTCCAGAAATTTACCTCCGGCACATCCGATGGGCGTGGATCTCCCGAGTAAAGTGAATCGAATACCTCCAGCCAGCGCAAATCCACTGGATTGCGAAAGGGAAAAGGTCCCGCCGTGGACTCGACATCACCGCCAAAGCCGTTGAACGCCACGAGGACCACATCTGGATTTTTCTGCCGAAAACGTTTCAAAGCCTCGCGAAAGGCAGCCGCATTGCGCGCTTGAATCTCTTGCGGTGTTAGTGTCTTTTCCTCCGCAGGCGTCGCCGCGCCAAAATCCACAAAATCAAATTTGAACATGCGGATTCCGTGGTCGTACCAATACTGCATTGCCTTCATGAAGTCGGGCAGAAAACCGCCCTCATAAAAAGACATCGACCCGCCCTTGGCAGTGAGCGAATCCCGCCACTCGGGGGCCGCATCAATCTTTACGAGCGCGTTCGTGCCGAACCACAATCCCGGAAGAATCCCATTGGCCCTGCACTCGGCGATCCACCGTTCAGGACCATTGGGCCAGTTCGGCTTTCGCCAGATGCGATACCCTCCGTCCGGGGCAAACCAGAACGCGTCCATCATGTAATAATCGAAGTGAACGCCAACTTTGTTCAACCGCACAATCTCGTCGAGCTCCTTCATCGCCAGCGCTTCGGTCAGTGGAATGTTGTCTGATAATTCATCGTAAGCGGACCAATCGTTATAAACCCAAATAGGGTCACGCAACAAAGGCTCACCCAAACGCGTCGCAGCCCATGGCATCGCCGCGGGGGAGACCGATTGTTGTTGCGCTGCTGTCGAAATCGCGATCGGGAAGAGAAAGCACGCAAACAAGGTGAAGATTCCGGCGCCGCTCATGAATTTCACCATTACGCTTCCCATGCTTCTCATCAGATCCTCCGAGCAAACTGAGGCTTATCGTCAAAAGGTGTGCGACTCTGCATGACTTTATTTTTTTCCGGAGGACGCCACTGGCCAGTCATCCGTTCTGAACGGAGAAGCCGGAAAACCCTCTTTGTTGTAGAGATGGCAATCGGGACTTCCGGCCCAAGCATAGCGCACGGCTACCGGAGACAATACCTCAGGACTGGAAACCACGATATTTTCCCCTTCGATTCGTGCGTTGGCCCAATGGAACTTTCGATCGGCCCCTGCAATCGAAAATCCACGCAGCACTCCGTCTCGCGCTTCAAGCCCCGTCCCAGTGTGCAAGAAATCTATCTTGACCTCGTTTCCCACGATCTGCATGGAATCATAAATAGGTCCTGAGTACACGATCTTCTTGCCGTACGCTGTTCCCAGAGTCCATTTCGCCAGGCGTTGACCAATCTCTTCCTTATGGGGCGGATGCAGGTTCCGGGGATCTCCAACATCGATGGTCACCGCCAGTCCGGTATTTGGCACTTTCTTTGCCGTCAGCAGTTGCGCCTCGCGCAACTCCGCCCAGATGGAATCTCCCAGCTCCGGACTATCGCCATGATTTGGCAACTGCACGATGAGAAAAGGAAAATTCCCTTCGTTCCAACCGTGTCGCCAACCGTCAATCAGCGCCGGCAAAAGCGTCCGATACTGAACTGCGCGCCAAGTGTTCCCTTCTCCCTGGTACCAGATCGCGCCGCGAATGCGGTAGCGCTGGAGTGGCACAACCATGGCTTCATACAGGCCGGCAGGAGGGCGCGGCGGGTATCCGGCGCTCGTCATGTTGGTGATCGCAAAGCCGGTAAGCGCATTGATTGTGAAGGGCGAGTTGACTCCCCATCCAGCCTGCTTCAAATCCTTGAACCAGATTGTGTTTTGTTTCCATTCCGGAGTGGCCTGAAACTCGCCGGTCGAATAGTCGTCGTAATCTTGAATCGTCGGCTGGAGCGTGCGAAATTGAAAACTCCCATTTCCCCGCACCCAAAAGCGCATCCCCTCAAACGAGCTTAGGTTGAACGCGGAGTTATCTTGCCTGAAGCTGGCCACGATCCGTGACGAACTTGCGCCGTCGAGCGTCCCCTTCACCCGCCCGGCAAAACCTCTGCCACCCCTCCCTGGTGTGACTAGCTCGAACACGCTGTCCGGAGCGCCTTGCCAATCGTATATCCAATTTCCACCTGTTGAGATTTGCGCCGCGCCATCGTCGAAGTTGCTCAGGACCACTGGATCATGGGAGTCGTTCCCCGCACGAAGGAGTTCAAAATCATCGAACTCGATGGAAAATTCCGTGGGATGCGCTGCGTAGGACTTCACGTCAGCGGCTGACGCGTCCCATCGCTCTACAATCGGCTTAAGGTCAGGCTCGCGCCGCAGCGAATCCGGGTCTGTCCATTCCTCCCCGGCGGTACCTGGCCAGGCACTAAGGATGATTCCGACGGGAACACCGAGCTCCTTGTGCAACTGGCGCGCAAAAAAGTAACTCACTGCCGAAAAACTCTTGGCGGTCTTCGGTGAGCACACCTCCCACGCCGCCGGCAAGGTATCTGGCTGTGGTTCAAGTGCGATTCTCCTGGGAACGGTGAAGAATCTTATGCCTGGATATGTTGCGCGGAAAATTTCCTCCTCGCCGCCTGTGGCGCCGCTCAAGGCATACGTCATGTTCGATTGGCCCGATGCGACCCAGACTTCGCCTAGCATCACGTCGCGGAATAGGATCGTTTTCTTTCCTTGTACGATCAATGTGAATGGACCGCCCGCTCGCATGGCGGGTAGTATGACTCTCCAGTGGCCATCGGAGTCCGCAATCGCCTGTCCGCTGCCAGTCCCAAGGCTGACGGAAATCTTTTCTCCCCCAGCGGCCCAACCCCAAATCCGAATCTCCGTTTCTCTTTGTATCACCATGTGATCGCTGAACAGATGCGGCAGCACCGGTTCTGCATGAAGAGGTAACAAGAAAACAAAAAAGAACAAAAAGAAATAAACCAATATGCTGAAACTTTTCATGGAGTGACAATGCTTCCTGCGCATAAGCTCGCTGCTCTGCGATTCAAGAGTGAACCACAGTATTGCATCTCAAGCCTGTTGGCAGTAGCTTCGAGAAACGAGATCTTCAACTCACACCCTTGGGGTTGTAATCTCGACGATTCTTAAACGAGCCCCCGGACCTGTTCAGAGAAAGCTCAACACTGAGGCAGTGATACCGAGCACCGAAACCTTGATGCATATATCGCCCACTTGCGCACCTACCGACCCCTCTTCCGGCAGCTTTGGGCTTGCGTGAGTGAAGGAGGTGACATATGCACACGGCCAAAACACTAGGATGGGCAGGAGGACCCCACTCTTGGGGGCCCGCAGCCGCCCAAAATTTCGCGAGGTGGGAGAATCCATAAAAACCGCCAGGCAATTCTGGGTCACTCAGACATAGAAGCTACACTCAACACGTACATGCATGCAATTCCCGACTCGCAACGGGCGTGCGGTCGATCGATTCTCAGGAGTTTTGTTCCCAGATGTGACTAAATTGGCCCCCGGCTCGCAGGAGCCTAGGAAGGTCAATTAGTCTGATTCAAGAAGAATACAGTAGTGAACCGGGGAGGACTCGAACCTCCAACCCGCTGATTAAGAGTTCACAACTGGTACTGTATACTGATATGCATCGGACCGTAAGTGTCCGTATCTACGTGTAATCTGCAATCCTTTTTCCCTGCGTACATGCCCTTACGGGTGCATCACGGTCACTCTGGCGGCCACTCCAACGAAAAAGGCGTGAAAAGGGCCATTTTTGCAAGAAAAAGCGTGTTTTTCTGTAGAGAAAGCATGCGTTCGAGCCGCCTGCGCCGGTGGTCTTGCCAACGGAGAGAATGCTTTCCTAGGGGTGCCCGCCGGTATGGGGAAAGGGAACCTATCTACGCTCAGACCGCCATAGAAACGCAAGAATGGCCACTCCTGCGGCCACTCTCGAGAAATGGTCAAATGAAGGAATGCATGTAAGTGCTTTGGGATGTTGGTGAACCGGGGAGGACTCGAACCTCCAACCCGCTGATTAAGAGTCAGCTGCTCTACCATTGAGCTACCGGTCCAAAGTTGTGTTTAGAATTTTACACGGGACAAACAATTTTGTCGAACAGCCGGACAACAGCCGGAAACAGCCGGAAACGGTGGTAGTGACTCGGTTTGACTTGTGATAAACAGCTGAAGGGGGCCCTCCAGGGTACCTTCCCGCATTCACAAAAAAGACACTAAACATGACCGAGTCGTCTGCCAATAGGTCAAGCACACAAAAAAGACACTAAACATGACCGAGTCGTCTGCCAATAGGTCAAGCACACGAGTTTCAAAGATCATCAAAGCGCCGCGTGGGGCTGCTATCGGGCCTTTCTTGACCCCGTTTCAATTGTCGCGCGCCCCGCGCCGGACAATAGGAGCGGCCATGTGCATGTCTTCGACGCGCGCGAGGGTGGCATATTCCGAATCCCGCTCAAGTACCAAGACCAAGCGCACTCGCCCATGCAAGGGAGATTTGTCGAATTGATCCCTTACGAAAGGAGCGTTGAAGTCATTGTATTCGAGTCGCGGGAGCCGCGATTTGCAAGGGAGATGAGAATGATTGTGAGCTTTGCGGACGTCGACGGAGGAACGGAAGTCGCCGTGCTCTGCGAGGACATACCAGAAGGCATTCGACCCGAAGATAATGAAAAGTGCTGCAAGGATCTCTACAGAAGCAGCCGCGCTCATTGAGTAATGCCA
>WNFW01011948.1_pt1 | contig 10894 bp, 11 predicted proteins | sample 5400131 | NCBI WGS metagenome assembly WNFW01 (sample SAMN13153362, study PRJNA577476) | soil metagenome | isolation source: 20 cm soil or saprolite under grassland replicate 1 | place: USA:California | collected 2016-06-15
TGGAGGGCCAGAAAACGCTCCATCAACAGGGTATCCATTTGTGTGGTGCTCATACGTTTCTTCCGGAATTCTTTAGCGTTCGCAACAGATCGGTCAGTTGGCGCACGCGATCTGGAGCCGGCGGGCTTTCCACCACGACATGCGCCCAACGCCTCTGCGGGGCGACATACCGATCGTGCATCGGCGCCACCGTCTCCCAAAATTGTTTCCGCACCGACTCCCGGCTCCTCCCACGCTCGGCGGCATCGCGCGCCAGACGGCGGGCCAGCCTCATCCGTACCGAGCAATCGATGAAAATCCGCAAGGCGAAGAGCGAGCGCACCGAGGGACGCAGCAGCAGCCAAAGTCCTTCGACAATGTTCAAAGGTTTGGGATGAAAGGTTTGTCGTCCGGGCAGCCGGGTGTGAGTGATAAAATCGTAGCGGGGCACACGAATGGAACGCCCGGCCCGGCACGCCTTCAGCGATTTCTCAAACAACGGCCAGTCAATGGCGCGGGGATGATCGTAATTTATTTTCTGGCGTTGGCTCGGCGACAGGTGAGAGCGATCGCGATAAAAGTCATCCAGCGACAGCCGCCCCACACCGTTGCCCACGGCCGTTTGCAGATGGTCCGCCAGCCAGGTTTTCCCGGCGCCGCTGCCGCCCACGACCGCCACCAGAGGATTTGTGGTTCGAGGTTTCATACGTTTACGCTGCGTTGTGCCTCGACAACCACTCGCGCGAACAGGTCTTCGAGACCGGTGATGTATTTCGAGAAATCGTAATGCTCCGAGACCAGTTGCAGTCCCCGCTCGCCCATTTGCCGGGCGACGGTTTTGTTGCGCAGCAACTCCTCCACTCGGGCGGCGTAGGTGGCCCGGTCCATCCACGGCACCAGGTAGCCGTTGTGCCCGTCGAGCAACCACTCCTTGATGCCGCCCGCGTCAAACGCGACCACCGGCAGCCCGTATCGCATCGCCTCGATCCCCGCCATGCCGAGCGGTTCCGGCCAGACCGAACTCATCACCACGAGGCTGCACTCGCGAAAATAATTCTTCACTTCTTCCGCCGGGACATAGCCCTGGAAATGCACGCGATCGGCCAGTCCCAGCTTCCGGCTCAACTGTTCGCAGAATGGCCGGTGGTTGCCATCGCCGAGAATGACGCATTCGAACGGCGCGCCAACGCGGGCCAGCGACTCCAGCAACACATCCACCCCTTTGCCGCGAACGATCTGACCGGCATAGAGGATGAGGTTCCGGTCGCTGAACGAACTGCGCAACGCCGGTTCTGCCTCGGGAGGAACAGGGACATGCAGTTCAATTTTCTCCGCCCCAAAGCCGTTGTGAATCAGTTCTGCTCGCAAGTAGTGGGAGTTGACGATGAGTCGATGAAACCGCCGGTTGAGCTCGAGTTCGTTCTTCTTCGCCGAGTAGCTGACCCATTTCACGGGCAAGATGCCGTCGCGATTGCGGGCGATCACCGCGGCGCACGGAAAGATACAGAACGGCGAAACAGCTCGGGTGCAGATCCGGCGCGTGAAATAAAAATATTTGTAGCTGCGCATGCAGCACAGGTCGTGGTCGTGCACCATCCGCACCAGCGGCACGCCGGCGGAAGTCAGCGCTTCCAGGCCGTCGAGGTCGGAAAACCCTCCCGCGCGGCGTTGACCGCGCCGGAACTGTTGCCTGGAGCGAGTGGAAAACGATGGGAGAAAGTTTCCTCCCAGGCCGATTCTCCTTGGCGCGTGCCCGGCCCGTGGAGAATGCCCACGGCGTGCCCGCGGCGCTTCAGTTCCCTGGCGGTTGCGAGCACATTGGCTTCGGCTCCGGCCAAGGCCCCAAAACGTTCATGCACAAAAAGCATTCGCATATTCGCAGCCACTCGGACACATAACTTGTTTCCTCAACCCCTCTGCGATTTATCTCCCTTCGGTTCTTTCACCGGAGCCGGAATCATCGCAGATTCAACCGTCACCAAGCTGTCACAACCTGCGCGAGCTTTGAAGTGGGTCTAATCCTAAAACGGACATGGGGAAGATACCCCAATTGGAGGGGGGACGTTGCGTAGCGTCGGTTGGGCGAGCCTCCGCCGGAATCGGTCTTGCTTACTCCACCAACTGATTTTTGATGGCATAATGCGTCAATTCGGCGTTGCTCGTCATGCACGTCTTTTCAAGAATGCGCGTGCGATAGGTGCTGACTGTTTTTACGCTTAGGGAAAGTTCCACCGCGATCTGACTGACGGTCTTGCCCGAGGCGATCATCCGCAACACCGCGAACTCGCGATCCGACAATCGTTCGTGTGGCGGCTTGGGCGTATCGATGGCCAGATACGAAGCCATTTTTTCCGCGAGCGACGCGCTGACGTAGCGTCCGCCGGCCAGCACCTTTTTAATCGCGCCGACGAGTTCCTCCGGCGCGCTTTCTTTGGTCATGTAGCCCGACGCGCCGGACTTTAACACGCGCACGGCGAATTGATCCTCCGGGTGCATGCTCAACACCAGGACCGGCAATTTTGGTTTTTCTTCTCTGATTTCCTTCAACGCCTCCAGTCCGCTACGGCCCGGCATGGTGATGTCGAGCACCACGGCGTCCCAGTTTTCCTTGCGCAGGCGGTCGAGCGCTTCGCGGGCGTTGGCGGCCTCGCCGAAGTGAGCCTGCTTGAACTCATCGGCCAGAATCTGCTTCAGTCCCCGGCGCACCACGGCGTGGTCGTCTGCGATGAGAATCCGCATGGTCAGGTTTCCCTGGTTGTTCCCGGTCGGACCAGCGGGATGCGCAAGCCGACGGTTGTTCCCTTGCCGCGGCGGCCAACAATAGTGACCTCGCCGTCGAGCATGGTGGCGCGTTCGCGCATGCCGAGCAGGCCGAGCGATTTCGCGCCGGAAAGGTCGCGCGCCGTCATGCCTTTGCCGTTGTCCTGCACTTCCAGGAGGAGTTTCCCGTGGCTGGCCTCCAGCTTGATTTTCACCCGCGAGGCATTGGCGTGCCGCGCGATGTTGGTGAGCGTCTCCTGAAAAATTCGGAACGCGGCAGTGGCGCGTTCCTGGCTCAAAACTATGTCGCTCAAGTTGGAAGCGAACTCGCATTTGATCCCGGTCCGCTTTTGAAAATCGTGGATTTGCCATTCAATGGCCGCTTCCAGGCCGAGGTCATCGAGCACGCCTGGCCGCAATTCGGTGGCGATTTTGCGGACGGTGCTGATGATTTCGTCCACGACTTCCGGTATTTCCCTGGTCTTTTGCCGGAGGAAACGCAGCGCGGGAAAGTGGCCGGCCTCAGCGAATTTTTTGTCAAGCCAGGCGAGCTCCATCTTCAAACCTGTCAGCGCCTGGCCCAATTCGTCGTGCACCTCGCGGGCGATGCGCGTCCGTTCCTCCTCGCGCACGGATTGCAGATAGGCCGCCAGCGCGCGCAACTGTTCGCGTGAATCGCGCAATTGTTTTTCGGCCTGCTTGAGTCCGGTGATATCGCGCGTGACTTGCGCGAATCCGAGCAAACTGCCCTGGTCGCCGCGCAGCGCGGTGATAATGACGTTGGCCTGAAAACGGGAACCGTCCTTGCGCACACGCCAGCCTTCGTCCTCCGCGCGGCCTTGAAGTTTGGCCAGCTCCAGGTTTTGGTCCGGCTTGCCCCGTCTGACATCCGGCGCGGTGAAGAAGCGGGCCAGATGCGCGCCAAGGATGTCGTCCGGCCGATAGCCGAGCAGGCGCTCGGCGCCGGCGTTCCAACTGGTCACGTGTCCGGCTGGATCGAGCATGAAAATCGCGTAGTCCTGCACCCCTTCCACGAGCAAGCGGAAGCGTTCCTCGCTCTCCTGCAAGGCCTGTTGCGCGCGCTGGCGTTCGCTGACGTCACGGAAGGTCAGCACCACGCCGGTGATGTTCCCGGCCATGTCTCGGATTGGCGCGGCGCTGTCGTCGATGGGTGTCTCGGCGCCGGTGCGGGAGATCAGGACGGCGCGATTGGTCAGGCCGACCACGACCCCCTCGCGCAACGCCTCGGCCATCAGGCTTTCGATTCTCTCGCGCGTTTCGGCGCTGACGGTCTGATACACTTCGATCAGCGGTTTTCCGGCAGCATCGGCGGACTTCCAACCGGTCAGTTTTTCGGCCATGGGGTTCATCAGCGTGATCCGGCCCTGAGTATCCGTGACCATCACAGCATCGCCGATACTCTTAATGGTGGTGGCGAACCAACGTTCAATGCGGCGGAGCCGACGCTCCATTTTGTGTTTGTAGAGGGCGATCTCGATGGTGGAGTAGAGGCGCTTCTCTTCGATGGGTTTGAGCAGGTAGCCCAGCGGCTCGGTTGCCTTGGCCCGCTCCAGCGTCGCGTCGTCAGCCTCGCCCGTGAGATAAATCACCGGCAAACTGAAGCGTTCGCGGAGAACCCGCGCGGTTTCGATGCCGTCCATCTCTCCTTTGAGCCGGATATCCATGAGCACCACGTCCGGCCGCGCCAGGGCCGCTGCGGCCAGCGCTTCTTCCCCAGAGTGAGCAACGGCGGGGGCCTCGTAGCCGAGACTTCTCAATCGCTCTTGAATGTCTTCGGCGAGGAGGCTCTCGTCCTCCACCACAAGGATGCGTGCCTTTTCCATACGCCGCGCTGTTTGGCTCCAGTATGGGCGAACAGGCCGTGCCAGCGTGCTCTTTTATTTTTTCGAGCCTTCGCCTGGCCGGTGGATCGGAATGCGCACGCCCACCGTGGTGCCTTTGCCCTGCCGGCCAATGATGTTGACTTCTCCGTCGAGCATGGTAGCGCGTTCTCTCATGCCGAGCAATCCGAGCGAGCGAGTGCCCGACAGTTCGCTCCCGGTCATGCCGCGCCCGTTATCCTGCACTTCGAGGATAAGTTTGTCGCCTTCCTCCCTCAAGTGAATATCCACCTGGGTCGCGTCGGCGTGACGGACAACGTTGGTGAGTGTTTCCTGAAAGATGCGGAAGACCGCCGTCGCCCGATCCGGGCCGAGGTCAATTTTTTCAAACTCGTTGATTTGCCATTCGATGGCCGCCTCCAGCCCCAGATCATCCAGCACCGGCGGGCGCAGTTCGGTGGCGATTTTGCGCACGATCGCAATGATGGTGTCCACCCGCACAGGCAATTCCTCCAATTTTTCCTCGAATTGCTGGAGATCCTCCGTGTCGCTGACTTCAGCCACTTTCTTTTCCAGCGAGGCGAGGTCCATTTTCAATCCGGTCAGGCCCTGGCCCAGTTCATCGTGCACTTCGCGGGCAATGCGCGTGCGTTCCTCTTCGCGCACCGATTGCAAATAAGCGGCCAGGGCGCGCAACTGTTCGCGCGAATCACGCAACTGTTTTTCGGCCCGCCTGCGCTCGGTGATGTCGCGCACGAAACCCGTGAACATCGGCGGGCCATCAAGGTTGACCTTGGTGATCGCCAATTCAACCGGAAATTCCTTGCCGTCGGCGCGCATGGCCATTATCTCGATCCGTTTGCCCAGCATCGTGGCCTGGCCGCCAGCGAGGAAGCGCTCCAGGCCGCGGCGATGTTTGTCGCGCAGCGAGGGCGGAATGATGACCTCAGCCAGTTCATTGCCCATGACTTCCGCTCGGACGCGGCCAAATATCTTTTCCGCGGCCGGGTTGAATTCGGTGATGCGCCCATGGTCGTTGATGGTGATGATGGCGTCCAGTGCTGAATTCAGAATGGAGCCTTTGCGCGCCTCGCTTTCTCGCAGTGATTGCTCGGCTTCTTTGCGTATCGTAATGTCTTCCAGGCTCCCCTCGTAGCAAATCACCTTGTCCTGGTCGTTCCGTATGACACGCGCATTGACCTCGGCCCAGATGATTTTTCCGTCGCGGCGATAAAATTGCGTCTCGAACAGACGGATGATCCCCGACAGTTTGAGCGCCTTCAGCAGTCTGTGCCGCTCCTCTGCATTGGCGAAGAAATTCAACGCCTTGACTGCCGACAGGGATTCCCGGTCCGGATAGCCCAACATTTCCATCAAGGCAGGGTTGGCATCCACGATGGTGCCGTCGGGACCGAACCGGAAAAGTCCCACCGGCACGTCATCGAACAGGCTTTGGTAACGCCGCTCCGCTTCGTGCAGGGTTTTCCGTTGTTTCGCCCGCTCCAGGCCCATGTGCACGGCGGAGGCCAGGCGCACGTAATGTTTGGGTGACTTGAGGACGTAATCGTCCAGCCCGGCTTTCATCGCCTGCACTGCGATCTCCTCGTTGCCGCTGCCGGTGAACATGATGACCGGACATTCCGGCCAGCGCCCTTTCACGGCGAGCACTACCGTGAGTCCATCGGTCCAGCGTAACTGGTAGTCCGTCACCACCAGGTCCCAGCGGGTGGCTCCGATGGCTTGCGACAACTCGCGGGCGTTAATGACCTGCCGGAATTGGCAGTTGGGAAATTCACGGGTGATTTCCCGCCGCACCAGCGCACGGTCGTCCGGGTTGTCGTCCACGATCAGGATGTTCAAAACGTCGTCCACGGTCATGCGGCGGTGCACTGGACCTGCGAGGCCAGTCCCGTCGGGTTGGGGTCGGCCAGAAGGTCCGGGTTCTGATTCAGCATCAGCCAGTAAGCCTCCAGCGTTTTGACGAGTTGGATCAACGTGTCAAAATCCCCTGGCTTGACCAGGTAGGAATTGGCGCCCAGGTCATAGGCCCGATTAATGTCGGTGATCAGACTGGAAGAGCTCAGCACGACGACAATCAATGGTTTCAGGCCCGGTTGTTGCCGCAGCCATTCCAGGACTTCAAAGCCGTTTTTTCGAGGCATTTTCAGGTCCAGTAGCATCAATCCCGGGGAGGGATACCGCGTCGTGTCATTGAATTGGCCTTGATGGCTCAGGTAATCAATCGCCTCCTGGCCGTCGCGCGCCACAGGCAACGGGTTCTTCAAACCGGCCTTCTGAAAAGCCCGTTGCATCAGGAAGACTTCGTTCGCGTCATCTTCCACCAGCAAAACGGCAGAGTTCGATCTGTTCATGAAAAAATCCGTTTACGTCCCTTATAAGATTACAATTTGCCTTCTGACGGTGGCAGTGGGTAAAGACCTGAACTTCGCTGGGGCGGCCACCCCCCCTTTGAAATAATCAGTTGTAGGATTGCCGGCACTGATTTTCGCCTTGACAATCCGAGCGCGGCAAGGAGCTGGGAATCCAGGCTCGAACACACCATGCCCAAAAGTTTAATCCTTCAGCTTTTAGTAGGATTGGGGTGACTGTCTATGGGGTAAAACCCTACCTTCAGTATTCGGTGATTGCCCTATTCCCCTGGGTAGGGTTCACTTTATAGTACTGAGACATGGAACCCAAACATTCAGGTAAGCAGGAGGTGGTCATGAAGGCAGCCATGAAACGCAAAGAGAACAAAGCTCAACTCACCGACAGTCGCCCGCCCGAAACCAGCGCCGCGCTGTTGCGCGAACTGGTGGCGCACCTGCGCCAGAACCGCACCCAGCTCCGCGAAGAGTGGGCCCGCCGCATCACCGACGCCGAACTGCTCACCGCGATGAGCAAGGAGGAAATTTTCTCCGAAGCGACGTCCGTGTACGACAACTATGTGGAAGTGCTCGAGACCGGCAGTGTCGAAGCGCTCCAAGCGTACGCGCGCAGCCTGTCCGAGCGAATCATTCCGCGCGGTGTCGAAACGCACGAAGTCGTCGGCATCGTGCTGCTGTTGCGCGACGTGCTCGCCCGTTCTCTGTTCAAGAAATATCAGGCCGATTTCGAGTTGCTCAACCGCGTTCTGGACGCCTACGAGCCGGCAGCCAACCGCATCGCCAACACCGTTGCGGTGAGCTTCGTGCAGGAACGCGAACGCATCATTCGCCAGCAACAGGAAGCGATCCGCGAGCTTTCCACGCCGGTGCTCCAGGTTCGCGAGCGTTTGCTGATCTTGCCCATCATCGGCGTCATTGACGCGCAGCGCGCGCGCCAGTTGACCGAACAACTGCTGCGAGGCATCCGTCAGAACCGCGCCAAAGTGGTGGTCATCGACATTACCGGTGTGCCCACCATTGACTCGACGGTGGCCAATCACCTGGTGCAAACGGTCGAAGCGTCGCGGCTCATGGGCGCCAGCGTCATCATCACCGGTTTGTCGTCCGAAATCGCGCAGACGCTCGTCACCATCGGCGTGGATTTGAGCAAGATGAATGCGGTCGGCGACCTGCAAGGGGGCATCGAGGAGGCCGAACGCCAGCTCGGCTACATGGTCAACATGACCGGCGAACAGATTTTGGCGGAACCACCCGTATAGTTGGGGGACATTTATGCATGTTCCAATTCTAAAACAAGGCGATTACCTGATTGCCACCATCCAATCGGTGCTGTCAGACGCCGATTTGTTGCAACTGCGGGATGATCTGGCTGATCGCGTGGGCCAGTTCCGTTCCCGTGGTGTCATCATTGATGTCACCGTCCTCGACGTCATCGATTCCTTTGCCACCCGCACGCTGCGCGGCGTTGCGCACATGCTCAAGCTGCGCGGCGCCGAGACCGTCATCGCCGGGATTCAGCCGGACGTGGCGTTTGCCATGGTCCAACTTGGCTTGACGCTGGAAGGCGTGGGCACGGCGCTGGACTTGGAGGAAGGACTGGCCTTTCTCAATGCGAAAACGAAACGCGGCGGCAGCGTGTGGCGCGGGCCGACACCTCCGCGCTCGGCGCCCAAAGCGCCTCTGGATGCCCAGAACAGGAGGGCCAACCGGCGCCGTAAATGAGCACGTTCAACGAGGAACTTTGCGTGCCGATCAAATCGGACTCCGACATCGTCGAGGCCCGTCAGAAAGGACGGGCTTTGGCGATTCAGTTGGGGTTTAGCGGGAGTGACCCGACGGTCATTGCGGCCGCCATTTCCGAAGTGGCGCGCAACATCGTCAATCATGCCACGCGGGGTGAAATCGTTCTTTCCGGAATTCACGAAAGCAGCAGGCTGGGCATCCAGGTGCTCGCCCGCGATGAAGGGCCTGGCATCGCCGACATTGAGCAGGCCATGCAATATGGCTATTCCAGCGGCAAGGGGATGGGTGTCGGGCTGCCCGGCGCCAAGTGGCTGATGGATGAGTTTGACATTAAATCCCAAGTCGGCAAAGGGACCAGGGTGACGATGCGAAAATGGGTGCGTTGATATGAGCACTACCCTGTTTTATCGCAAACCGTTCATCGAATGGGGAGTCGCCACGAAGGCGATCCCCGGCCAGAATGTCTCCGGGGATTTGCACCTGGTCAAACCGTTCGGGCATGGGGCGCTGGTGGCGGTTGTGGATGGCCTGGGCCACGGCGACGAAGCCACCGCCGTTGCCAAAACGAGCGTCGCGGTGCTGGAGGAAAACCCGGACCAATCGGTCATCACGCTGGTCAAACGCTGCCACGACGCATTGCGCAAGACACGCGGCGTGGTGATGACCCTGGCTTCGTTCAATGTGCTCGACAGCACCGTGAGTTGGCTGGGCGTGGGCAACGTCGAAGGGCTGCTGCTCCGCGCGGACAACCTGGTCATGCCGACTTTCGAATACGCCCTGCTGCGCGGCGGCGTGGTCGGTTATCAACTGCCGCCCTTGCGCGCCAGTGTCATCGCCATCGGGCCGGCCGACCTGATGATTCTTGCCAGCGACGGCATCAGCAGCGGCTTTAACCGGGATTTGAACGCGTCGGAGCCGCCGCAACAGATCGCCGACCGCATTATGAGTCTGCACTTCAAAGGGAACGACGACGCCCTGGTGCTCGTCGTGCGTTTCCTCGGAACCCGTCATGAATGATCATCCCTTGCGCGACCTGGCGGAGCAATACACCTGCGCCCTGCAGAAGTACCTGAAGACGGAAGGGGAGCAGGCGCTGCACCAGGCCTACGAACTCGGACGCCGGGCCGTGACGGACGGGTTGGGCGTGTTGGATATCGCCAAGATTCATCAGCAGGCGTCCGTCGCTTTGCTGTTGCCCACCATCGCTTTGGGCAAAAATCAGCGGCACGTGCAGGCGATCGAGGATTTCCTCATGGAGGCGCTGTCGCCGTTCGAAGCGCATCACCGCGGTTTCCTCGAAGCCAACGTCCGTTTGCGGGAGCTGAATGAAACGTTGGAGCGCCGCGCCGCCGAGCTCGCCGCCACCAACCGCGAGCTCAGCCACGAAATCAGCCGGCGCAAGGCGTCTGAGGAAATGTGGAAACGATACGAATCCATTGTCAACACTTCGCGCGAATTCCTGACGCTGATCGCTTCCAACTATCGCTACGAAGCCGTCAACGATGCCTATTGCGAAGGACATGTCAAACGCCGGGAGGACATTCTCGGCTCAACGGTGAAGGAGATTTGGGGCGAGGCCACTTTCACGAGGATCATTAAGGGCCATCTCGACCATTGTTTCAAAGGCGAAGAAGTGCATTACCAGGCCTGGTTTGAAATGCCTAAGCTGGGCCGGCGATATTTTGATGTGAGTTATTATCCCTATCATCAGAAGTCGGCGGTCACGCACGCCATTGTCGTCACCCGAGACGTGACCGAACGGTGGCTGGCCGAGCGGGCGTTGCGCCAAAGTGAAGAACAGTTCCGCACGTTGATGCAATCGGCCATCGACGCGATCATCCTTTCGGACAGCGACGGCCACGTCATCGCGTGCAACCAGGCTGCGCGCACGATGTTCGGCCGGGCAATGGAAGAGGTCGTGGGCCATCCCGTCAGCCTGCTGGTCCCGGAACGTTACCGGCGCGCTCACGATGCCGGCATGAAACGCGTCCGGCGAGGCGAACCGCAGCACCTCGTCGGCAAGACCGTGGAGATGCACGGTCTCAGGAGAGACGGCAGTGAATTTCCATTGGAACTTTCACTCGCGTCCTGGGAGACCGAGAAGGGAAGATTCTTCTGCGGCATCATCCGCGACATTACCGAGCGCAAACGGGCCGAGGAGGAAATTCGCCTGCTTCAAACCAT
>WNFW01003507.1_pt1 | contig 10892 bp, 15 predicted proteins | sample 5400131 | NCBI WGS metagenome assembly WNFW01 (sample SAMN13153362, study PRJNA577476) | soil metagenome | isolation source: 20 cm soil or saprolite under grassland replicate 1 | place: USA:California | collected 2016-06-15
TGTGGCCGCCACCGCCACCACCACCACCGCCCATGTGGCCGCCTCCGCCACCGCCCATGTGACCACCGCCACCACCGCCGCCGTGGCCTCCACCGCCACCGCCGCCTTTGCCGCCGCCAGCGAAAGCTCCCGTGGGAGTAGCTAAGCCAATTGCAGCCAACGCCATTAGGGCAATTATCGTTTTGCGCACCATTGTTTGTCCTCCCTTGGAGGTCGCCCCGAACGGTAAAACCCTTGCCAGCGGGATTATTTCGAGGATCGAAAAGGGTTTGAGTAAACTGTCAGTGACCCGGGAGTGAGTCAATTTGACTCAGGGACACCCAACTTAGTCCGCGCGAATCTCGCACCCCTTGCGGGGGGAAGAGAGGCGATGCGCGAACTTTGCAAGGCGGCGATCGAAACCGACGACATCGGCTTGATCGTCCTCATCATCGCCATCGCAATCCTGTTGATCGCAGGCAAGCTGCAACAGTGCGGCAAAAAGAAAGGCCCGCCATGACTCAGGGAAGCCCGCTGGTGGGGGTAGCTGCCGGGGGCAGTTTGACGAATCCTAGTCCTATCGCTGCTGCAGCGGCCTTAGGTGCTTTGGCAATACGGCTGTGAGTGGAACGATATCGATCTCTCGCCCGGCTTCATCTGCAATCACGAACGCCTCCGGGACCTCTTCTTTACCGGCCCGAATGGCCTCAGCCAGGATTTCACGGGCAGCTTGTTCGGCTTCGCGCTGAGCGGCCGAAAGGTCCGGCAAGACTTGCCCTTCGTCGTCGGTTAGCAGTTCGCCGTCCGCACGAAGATGAAAATAGAAACGTGCCACGGTGATCTCCCTTCATCAGAGACCAATCTATACTGCGCTTGTTCGTTTCGTCTGTCGGACGCCTGACCGCAAAAATTTGTTATTGCCAAAAGGGGCCAGAGTCGGCGACCAGACAGACGGCCCGACGAATTTGTCCGTACATTCAGGCCATCACCGCCCGGTCCCCAGCAGTTATCGGTGATGAGAACGCCAGTCGCGCTCCCGCCTAATCCAACGGGAGCAGCAGCTATGCCCCACACGATGACGACTGAAGAGAAGTGGCGTGAGCAACGCGAGGCTATCCTAGATCAGGCCAAAACTCTTCCACATGGCAGAGAGCGCGATGAACTGATGCGGAAGGCGCGCCAACTAGAAACCGCTTCTCATATCAATGAATGGCTCTCATCGCGGGATTGAGGCCACCAGAGTAAGGCCGGCCCCAGCGGTATTATTATAGGAAGATTTTGCCTAGCAGTCTGCGCTTTGATGCCGGCATGTCCTGGTCCGATCGCTTCGAGGATGATCCGATCCCCCTCCCCGACGGCCGGCAACTTGTCACCCAGAGAGACGCCGCAGACTACATTACCAAGCTCCCAAAAGCCGAGCATGACGCGCCGGAATGGCAGGCCGCGGTAGAGGCGCTGATCCTGATTGCGGAGAACGGCGGCCCGACGATGTTGGCGCGCATCGGCATGATGCGGGCGCTGAATGGGCACGGGCCAAACGCAGCGCCAACACCACGACGGAAACAGGCTAAGGCTTATAGGATCGTGCGGTGAGACGGCTCAGCCGAAACCGGGTAACGACGTGTCACCGGTCCGCCGCCCCGGTCCCGGCCTTCACGCCACGCTCGGCCAGAACTCCCGGCTCGACGTGCGCTCGACGATCCGCTGCAACGCCTCCGGCAGCCGATCGTAATACAGCTTCAGTTGCTCATGCCCACCCTGTTCCGAGCAAAGCAGGTAGTATCGCGCGGGATGCAGTCGAAGCGCCAGACGCCAGCGGCATCGAGCTGCCATTCCGGGTCGGCTCGAAACGCGCGAATGCCCACGACGTGGCCAGGGCATTGCTTGCCGTTGGTATAGGTGAACGGGCACCGGATTTTTTCGGTGGGGGTTTTCCCGGTTGGGATTTTTTCGGCGGGGACTTTTCCCGTGGGGACTTTCTCGACGGTGGTCATTGGCGCGCCCATCGCTTCAATGGCCGCTCTAGGCATTCCGGCTTGACGCGACTGAAGGTGTAACGAACGGCCATCTGTATCCGCGCCACCAAGACACACCAGAATTCCAGGTTCATCATCCTTCGCTGGTATTGGCCCGCAGGGTTTGAATGTTGGATTGACGAGCGCGGTGTCGCTGCCTGTCGTGCTCTTGGTCATCGTGATCCCCCTCGCGTTGCTAGAAGTGAGAGCGCTCGATTCTGATCGCCCCAACAAAAGCCCGCAATAGGAACCGGGCCACAAATCGGCGTTGCGCACCGAAACCTGATGCGAAAGCAAAACCTTTCATTTTGCCTTTACCTATCAATTTTTAAAATAATTCGCGAGCACGATCAGATGCTTTGGATCGTTCATTTGACCGCGCTTGACCGAAAGTATTTGACTTTTTGACAGGTCGGGGAAGCTCGCGATTTATGTGGCGCGACGATTCCGCCGTCGTGTAGCCTTCGGGCAACCGAGGGAGGAAAGGAAAGTACAAAATGATCCGAATGTCGCGCGGAAAAGGCGAGCCCCCGACCCATCCTCGAGACGCTTGGCGGCTTCGCTGAATTCTGCCGAGTGCAGTCGCCGCTCTCTGCCGCTGTAGCTGTGCTTCCGAGCGAGGTTGTAGGGCTGCGCAACGACATCGCTGTTATCGATGCTTGGCTTGGTCGCTTCGTTGTCAGAATGCCGAACGAGACGGTAGCGGCACCAGGCACCATGGCGGAGGCCGCATCATGACCGCGGCCCTGTTGTCGCAAAGGGAGGCGCTCACACCCTGAAATGAGAACGGGCCCGACCCTTCCCGAGGTCGAGCCCGCAAATGGCGCTGGTCGGATAAGTTACGGCAGCGGCGCCAACCATCAGCAAGATGGCAATGTCTACTGTGGGGCGCGATCGAAGACAAGGCCGGTCCGAAAGATGCGAGGGCTGATCGCCGGCGCGACGCAGAGCGCCGTTAAGTTGGCATCGAGATGATCCGCAGCGTCGCGAGATCATCGCCCTAAGCGGCGGCAGGCTCCGGCAGGCAAGATCGCAGCGGGCATAGGGGCCAACTCCACCATCTCGGTGGGGCTGGTCGTCCTATGCCCGTCACAACGGACCCACACAACGGGCAAGGACTCAAGAGAAGGGGGGATAGTGATTGGAGAGGCTGGCGGGCCGCGTTCGCAACCACTTGTCAACCATCTTGGGCTATTCTGGCGTCCATGGGGATTCGGATTGACTATGCCGAAACGGCAGCGCGAGCGCTTCGGGGCCACGCCCTCCTTGCTGCTTGGCTGCAAATTCTGAACGAGCACGATGGCCCGGACCGCGGGCGCCCCGGAATTCCGGCCGGATCCGCCATCCCATCAGCGAACCCGGCGCCTAGCGGACCACCCCCAATGGGGATCATCTGGTTGCCCTAACAGCCAGGCTGCGTCAGAAGGCCTCTAGAACTTCAGTCCGCCCAGTTCGATCGATTACTGCGGAAGCGGAACACGGACTCCCAAATCACTGCCGATCCTTCTGACGACCAGATTCGCAGCGGCGCACATCGAAGCCATTCTACCAGCGCTAAAGGCGCCGCCACGACATTCCCTCGAAGCCTCAAACTGCGGAACATCCGCATAGAGAGCGAACACTAGCGCTGTCATCAACCCAGCACGGATCTGGTCAGCATGTACAGGACGCGGGAGTGCAATCGCGGTCATATTCCAGCCCACGGGCGAATCAATGCCATCAGCCTACGCCACGCCGCCTATAGGCGCACATGCGCGCGACTTTAAAAAGATCGGCGCCGTTTTGCTCGGCGAGACCCCACCGGCCGGGACTGGCGACTTCGGCTCCAAAAAAACCCCGCCCGCAGGTGGAGACTGCGGCCGGGGTGAAAAGGAGTCGGCGTTTGTCCAGTAACCCGGGCGCCTTGAGCCAAGTCTACCAGCGGAATGCCGAGTCGCAACCATTTGATGCCCGGCCCGTGCGGTGAAGGAGGCCCCGCCGCCGGGTATGGGGTAACGGCGGAGCCCCGCGCCGGGGGAAGCCTAGGATGTCCACCGGGCACTAGACCAACGGCGAGCGTAACAACACGTTCCTGCGAGCTCGCCCATGCGGCGCGGGCCTGGATGCGGTTCGGCTTGGTGAAGGGCAGCGGCACGCTGCCACCGCTCGACGGCGGGCGTCAAATCGATGCCAGGCGCCTATACCGAAAACCACCACGTATTTGCCTTGCGTGACTGAGCCATTTGCAAGGGTTTCTCACGCGCCGGTTCCATACACTCTTCCGTTATGGTGACCCATCATCTCAAGGGGATTCGCCATGAAACGGGTCGGCATCTATCTCCGGGTTTCGACAGACAGCCAGACGACAGACAACCAGCGCCGGGAATTAGAAGCAGTAGCAGCTCGCTCCGGCTGGCAGGTGGTCGGTTTCTATGAAGATGCCGGTATCAGCGGCGCAAAGGGTCGCGACAAGCGCCCTAGCCTCGACCAGCTACTGAAGGATGCCACTGGGCGCAAGGTCAACATGATTGCCGCCTGGAGCGTCGATAGGCTGGGCCGCAGCCTGCAGGATCTGGTCGGGCTTTTGCACGAACTCAATCGCTGAAGTGCGACCTGTATCTTCATCAGCAAAGTCTTGATACCGGGACGCCATCGGGCCGCGCCATGTTCCAGATGTGTGGCGTGTTCGCTGAATTCGAGCGCTGCATGATCCGTGAACCGGTCAATGCCGGGCTTGCCAGGGCCAAGGCCAAGGGCGTCAAGCTCGGACGTCGCAGGGTCAAGCCGTCAATCGAAGCCCGCATACGCGAGCTGCGCGCCGAAGGCATGGGCCAGAACAAGATTGCCCGCACCGTCGGCTGTGGCGTGTCCGCTGTGCAGAGGGTGATCAGTGCGCCGGTGCCGGCATAGGCATCACAAACGGGGGAAGCGATGCAAAAGGCCGATAATTGGGACGACGAAGCTCGCCGCGTGCGCATTCTGCGGCGGGCCATCATGAAAACCGATGATAGTCAGCAGGCCTTTGCCGAGAAGATGGGCTGGCATCAATCCGAAACGAGCCAGTTCGAATCCGGCTCCCGCATGGTGCCGCGCAGTAAGGTTCTCAAGATCCACCACAGAGTGCCCGGTCTAGACCCGCTATGGCTGACCGAGGGCAAGCTCGACAACATACCGCTGCCGCTTACCGGCATTCACCTAGTGCATTTTCAATGCCTTCGCCTTCAGCCCGATCTACCGACCGCAATTTGCCAAGAGTAATACGAGATAAATCAGCCGCGGAGCCGCGCCAAAGAGGCTCTAATCAGGCGGCCCGAGGCTATAAGAACGCATCCACGGTTCACTCTGCCCCTTGGCGGGCCCTTGATAGCCAACGCGCTTCGACGATGAGGTGAGAACATTTTTGGAGGCCCTAAAGGCCGCCGGCCTTTAGGTTGTTGATGCATTCAGACCGGAATCTCCAACGCTCGTCGCCGTGCAATCCTCTGGCGTCCGCTCGTTTGGAGCATTCCAGCGATTCAAATGACCGCTGGCGGACGGTGTCATTCGTCATCATGGAGTCGGGGGATGGCGTTACATACGGCGATGGGGTGGCGGCCGGTGTAATTTTGGGGATGGTGACTGCTTGCGGCCGCTTAAGTGGGACCGGGGATTTAGTGCCGATAGTGGCAGGAGTGGGCGTAGGCAGTGGCGTCGGGGCCGAAACTCCCGTCGGTGCGGCAAAATAGAAAACGCCGTTTATAGGAGAGGTGGAGAACCAAGGCTGTTGCGCTCCCCCCGTAGCAGACTTCACAGCCAATCCCACATCGTTTAGAGCGTCGAAAATCCCGAGGCCCGGCTTGCGGATCGTTCGGGCAAGAGCGCTTGTGAACGGACTGTGTCCATCGCTGCCATCCTGCGCAACGCTACCGGGTTGAGTAGCGAATGAAATGAGCGTGCCTTCAGGAGCACGCATTTGAGCTAAGCCAGTCTCAAGTGCTCGTAGCCCGCGCCCGCCGAATGGATTATTGCGGCAAGCATCAAGAAACACGATATTCAGCCGAGTGCCAGAGGCTTCCATTTGCCTGAGCACCAGGCCCACTTCTTCAAGCTCAAAATCAAGATCAGCTTCACGTGTCGGATTTGCATTTATGGGAACGAGATAGTTTGCACCCCGCACCTGCAGGCCGTGTCCAGCGTAGTAAAACAGCCCAACATCCGCTCCTTGTAGCTCTCGACCGAAACTCCTCACGGCATTGTCAAACCCAGTCTTATCTAGGTCGAGTTGTGCTTGGTTCCCCACAACGGCGAAGCCGACACTGCGCAACGTGTCGGCCATGAGCCGCGCGTCGTTGGCTGGGTTGTTTAGCCGTGGCACATTTTGATAGTTTGAATTACCAACAACCAAGGCGATGCGCTTTCCGGCCAAAGCGACGCTGGTCGGCGCTGGAGCTCTTGCCGGCGAAGGCTCCCCAACATCGGATTTCGCGATTGTTGAGGCTCCATGTTCTATGGCGTCAGTTACCCTTACGACGGCCGCCAACGCATCGGCGGTAGGGTTGACTGAGACGAAGTACTGGAAATCATCGAGCGCGTTTTGAAGTTTGCCTTTTCGCTCCCAAGAAAGCCCTCGACCGTAAAAGGACTGAAATACTTTGGGTCGGCTCGGCAAGCGCGCCGCCAATTAAGCGAAGGATTCCATCACCCGTGAAATCGCGGGGTGCTTCCGGTTTTTAACCTTGATCCAATGCTTCGACCGGCCAGCCCGATAGGGACGATCGCGCCGCTTCGACACCAATCCGTCAAGTCCCATCTGGCAGGCGGCCTTGAACAGGTCCGGGCCGATCTCGCCCTGCTCAAACGGCGCCACGAAGATGCCGTCCGGCCTGCGTGCCAGCAAGCGGGCGAGATTGGTTTTGCGCATCGACAGTGGCAGGCCGCGCAGGTCCTCGCCGTCGAGCGCGAGGATGTCGAACACGTAAAGCTGCACCTCGTCATCATGCTTGCGCGAATGCAGCGCGTTGAAGTCGGCGATGCCATCAACCCCGAGCACGACCGCCTCGCCATCGATCACGAACTGCTTGTGGCGGCTCTTCAACGCAGCTTCCACGATCCATGGATAGCGGTCGGTCCAGTTGTAGCCGCCCCGGGTGATCAGGCGCACGCGGTCGCCGTCGCGCTCCAGCCGTAGGCGGTATCCGTCGTATTTCACTGCGTGGAGCCACTCGGGACTATCGGGAACGGCCTTGGCGCCGGTCGGGAGGCAGAAGCCGAACATGCGCCGAAGATAGCCACTCGGACCCGGCATTGCGAATCACCTATGGCCGTTTCCGGGACCGCCTTGCGGCATATAGAGACGCCCGTGACCGTCGTGATTAGCCACGGGCGGGAGCCACGCCTAGGAAGCCCTAGCGCCCGAGCCTCTAGAAAACGCGCCTGGGTTATGAATTGCCACGGATAAGAAATGATAACAAATGGCAACATTTTGGGGAGCTTCGCTAGAGGTTGTTGTAATGCCGTGGCCGTTGAGAATGGCAAACTAAACCATTGCGGAAAGCCTTAAACGACAGAGGAAACGCACAAAAGTGGAAATCATCTCATGAGGGAAGCAACGTGAGGTTTTTGCGTAGGTCCTAGCCATTGAGAAATTGCGGCTAAACAATTGACCGAAGCCTTAAACTACAGAGACGCCGTGACCCGTCGTCTAAAAAGAAAACAACACAAATCAGAACAACTGGAGCCGCGCCAAGGAGGCAACAAATGTCAGGCCGCTCGTGGCTCTCTGCCGCGATCTCGTGCAGCGTAGATGTGGAGGGCTACTTCGCCAAACTGTCAAAGCAGCGACTAAAGCGCGGCGTCTTCCGCTCCGTCGTCGAATCAACAGGCCGCAATCAACCGCTTCGTCGCAGAGACCAATGCCGAACCTATGCCCTTCGTGTGGACCGCCGACCCCAACAAAATTATCGCCGCGGCCACGCACACGAGGGAGACGTCAATTTTCCGCCCAACTCGGAGATAGAGAGGCCCGCCTGCGGATCGGGAACCATCCGTCAGATTCTAACCACTAGCCCGGCAGCCTCTTAGTACGGGCGGAAGCCGCCGCCGGGCTGGCGGCCGACCGGCCCTAAGCGCCTAGCGGGCGGCGCGCGTAAAGCCTGGCCCCGTTGCGCGACCGGTGCCGAAAGCCGGGATTGATACGGCGCAGTCAGCAGCAGCAGGAAGAGCGCCCTATCAGCTTGGTATTTGCCCGCGCGTCGGTCGCTCTCCGAGCCTTGCATCACGACCGTTCCTTCGGTCGTACACACACGCCACCGCCATTTTCGGCCGCGCTTATTCAAGACCACTTCAAAAATTGGAAATCGATCAGGCATAGCAATCGCGACGTTCCGAGCGCTTACAAGCGATCATCCTCCATAACAAGGCGTCCAGACGTTAATTCCAGTTTCGATGAAATAGTCTTTAGAAACTATCAACGAAGTAATTTGAAACAAAAAACATTTTGTAATTAACTATGTAGTTGGGTAACTGCCGCCACAATTGGCGTCTTCCCTGCCTGCACTGTTTGGTCCATTGCATTGATCGTAAAGGCGTAAAGGGCAGTACCGAAATGTCATCCGCCAACAAGATCGCCCTCTTTATCGACGGCGCAAATCTCTACGCAACGGCCAAGGCGCTCAGTTTCGATATCGATTACAGGCGCCTGCTCACCGAATTCCAGAGCCGTGGAACGCTGGTGCGCGCGTTCTACTACACCGCGATCATCGAGGATCAGGAATATTCGTCGATCCGCCCCTTAGTCGATTGGCTGGACTACAACGGCTACACCGTGGTGACCAAGGCGACGAAGGAATTCGTCGATGCCGCTGGCCGCCGGAAGGTGAAGGGCAACATGGATATCGAGCTCGCGGTTGATGCCATGGAACTCGCCGAGCATATCGACGCGATGATTTTGTTCTCGGGAGACGGCGACTTTCGCTCGCTTGTCGAAGCGGTCCAGCGCCATGGTGTTAGTGTCACCGTGGTTTCGACTATTGCCACTCATCCGCCGATGATTGCCGATGATCTACGGCGCCAAGCCGACGTCTTCATTGATCTCAAGGAACTGCAGTCAAAGATCGGCCGCGATCCGTCCGAGCGCCCGGCACCGCGCGAGCCGCGACATCAGGCACCGCAGTTCTTGCAGCGTGGGACCACGATCGGACCATCACGCGACGATGACGATTTTGATGATTGAGGTGGCCTGGCTTGGCGCAATGCACAACGCCGCCCAAGCGGAGTATGGATCAGCACAACGGTGAGCGAGGGCACGAGGCAGATGAGAACGACCACTCCGCCTTGATAGCGCATGTACCAGTTATAGAGCTCGATTACGACGCCGATCACACGTGCTCGTTAGCACGCTCTACCCTCTCGGGGCGGCAACCAAAGCTCCTGATAGTTGCGAAACTTCGCAAGCGTCTTGTCGTATCGCGTCGGCTCGACCCGGCGGCACCGCGGGGTGATCTGGCCCCTAGTCTGGACCGCAAGGCGAGAAGATCAGCCGCGTGACCGGCATCTATAACCAGTCCACGCGCGAGAAACAGAAGCGCGCGGTGCTGGACGGCATCGCGCTGGAGCTGCGGCGGATCATCGGCGAGCCTGCCGTGAAGGCCGTTGATCAAACTGGTCCACTTGGACCAGTTGAAAAACGCACCGGCAAGGACGAGCTGCGGCTCGCGGCGTGATCAAGGCAAATTCGACAATTGGTCGGATTTGAACAGCCCGGTCAGCACAGCGCTGGCCGGGTTCTTTTTTTGAAACACCGTGAAACGCGCTGTTTGGCCGCTGGTGCGTGGGCGAGGTGGCTGGGTGTCTGGTAGCGGCGACGTCGGAAAACCGCACAGGCGGGGCGCGCTGGTGTGCTGTCGCGCCGGCGATGCAAGAGAGAATCAGCTAAACTGCCGCAGTCAGCATGCCCAGCGACCGCTACCCCTTAGAGGACTGAGCCATGGACCAGAAAACATTCGTTCTGTTGAACGGCGTCATCTTCGCGCTAGTAGCCTTGCTTCATCTATTGCGGATTTACATGGGCTGGCCAGCTGTGATCGGCGGCTGGACGGTACCGATGTGGCTGAGCTGGCTCGGCCTCGTCGTTGCGGGAGGCTTGGCGTATTTCGGAATAAGCCTCGGTACGCGCCGACCGCGTTGAATTGGTCACTCACTTTTGTTGATAGTACCTCAGATCGCGCGCGGAGGCCGCTGATGCGTCGGCGCGCGGGCCGGTGTCTGGTGGTAGGGCCGACGTCGATCGAACGCACGGGCGGGGCGGGCCACGCCACGAACAGAGCGGCGATCATAAATCCGAGGATGACGCGCGTCCGGCCACATGTCGGCTTTACCCCCGGAAGCAGACATCAGTCGGGCAGGTCGGCATGTCCGCTTTGTGCCAGCGGACGAAACCGCTCGCGCGGTAGGGCGCCGCGGCAGCCGGCACGACCAAGACGATAGCGCGTCAGGGCGTCCTGTTTTGAGATGAGGGGGTCGCAACCTCACTCAAGACAGAGTGTGCCGTGGAGCGATCAGGCTACAGTTCTGTTGCGGCGTACGATCGAAGCATGAAGATGCTCGATCTCGCGCCGAACATCAGCAAGGCTGCATCCGCGGCGTCAGCGATTTCGAATGACGAAATCGGTGCAGTCGGAGATGCGGTGATCCTGATCAGTGATAAGATGACATCTCGAAATAGTTTTCGTTGGACAGGCTCGAGGTCTTTTCGAGCCCTCAAGTATCGGTTCGGCCCATGCGCTTCAAAGATCGGTATCGGTGCGTATAACGCAGAAGTTGAAATGTGCGCTCTTTTTGCAACGCGTAACTCTTTGAAATTACAAGAGGTGCGAAAGGTGTTTTTACCCATTCGCAACATTCATGCCAGAACGTTAAAGTTGTGGTCGCGCAGCGAGCCGG
>WNFW01004349.1_pt1 | contig 10891 bp, 8 predicted proteins | sample 5400131 | NCBI WGS metagenome assembly WNFW01 (sample SAMN13153362, study PRJNA577476) | soil metagenome | isolation source: 20 cm soil or saprolite under grassland replicate 1 | place: USA:California | collected 2016-06-15
CCGGAAAGACGACGAGATTTTCGGAAAGAAATTTCGGCTCGCGCGCGATGGTCATACCATCGAGTTCGATCGTTTGTGCGACCGGCTTGGATCCTTTCCGCCCGACGAAAGTCAACTTGCGCGGTTCTTCGTTAGTGGCAACGAGCGCCCCAAAAAGATTGGGCGCGATGCGGCGGCCACGACCGCTCACGCATGGAATAGCCCAAGCGATGGTTTCGCCGAGCAAGTTTTGCTTACTGAAAACCGGCGCCAATTTTGGCGGCAGGTTCAGCGGCAATGTGGCTTCGCGATGGAAAAGGGCTGGTTCGTTTAGCTTTCGCCAAACCAGCCAAAGTTTTACCTTGGTCGCGCGCAAAATTCTTGGCGCAAAATAAAAGAACGCCACAAGTGCGATTAAAAAAATCGAGAACGCGATGATCGGATGATAGTGCAACAAAGCGAGCCCGCCGATCACTACTGCATCCTCACCGACACTGAGTGCAATATTTGAAAACGGCTCTGGCGATGTGTTTGAAAGGAGGCGGGTCGTAGCCTTGGCGGTGTGCGTCGCGAGCGCAGTAGTGCCTGCGAGCAACACAATGATAACATCCAAGGTTGGACTGGAATGTCCGAGAACCTGGATGGCGAGAAGCGCGCCCCCGATTGGTCGAATGATGGTATGGACAGCGTCCCAGACCGAATCAATCCAGGGAATTTTATCTGCGAAAAATTCGAGGAGAAAAAGAATGCCGGAAATAATCACGACGATTGGCTGGCCCAGGATCGCGAGCGATTGATATTGTGGGGCAAGAACGATCCAGTGGAAATGAATGGCAAGGCCAGTGGCGAAAACAGTCAGGTAAAGATTTAGCCCCGCCAGACAGGCAAGTCCGAGCGCGACACTGAGGAGATTCAATCTATCCACGCGAAATTATCGGTGCGCGGAAACGATTGTCACATGCGAGTTACAATCGAGATCAAATGACGAACCCCGAATGACGAATGACGAAATAATGACGAAATGGCGAAGCCCGAGTGAGTCGGCGAATCGCGTTTTGCCATTCGGACTTGTCATTCCTTCGTCATTCGACATTCGTCAGTCGTCATTTCATACTGCGCCGTGCTCGATATTCGAATCGTTCGCGAACAACCAGATTTTGTTAAGAGCCGACTGGCGCTTCGCTGCAGTGGTGACGAAGAGAAGATCGACGAATTGCTCCGCGTCGATGCGGAACGACGTCGCGCGATTAAACGAAGACGTTAACCTGGTAGACGGGCAACAAAAGGAAATGCTGTTGGAGATTCCCAATCTGCCGCATTTGAAAGTGCCGATCGGGAAAGACGCCAGCGCCAATCCAGTGGTGCGTTCGTGGGGAGCGAAACCGAACCTCGACTCTCCGTTGGATCACGTCACCATTGGAACGAACCTCAAGTTGTTTGATCTCGAACGCGCTTCAAAGCTGAGTGGGAGCGGTTTCATCTGTTTTACCGGCGCCGGCGCGCGATTGGAGCGAGCTTTGATCCAGTTCATGCTCGATTTGCACACGCGCGAGCATGGTTACGAAGAAATGAGCCCGCCTTTTTTGGTGCGGCGCGAATGCATGATCGGAACATCACAGCTCCCAAAATTCGAAGCCGATATGTACGGACTGCAAAATAATCAACTCTTTCTCGCCCCGACTGCGGAAGTGCCGGTAACAAATTTTCACCGCGAAGAAATCTTGAGCGCGGATGAACTGCCAAAGAAATACGTTGCCTACACACCTTGTTTTCGCCGGGAAGCGGGTTCGGCAGGTCGTGAAACGCGGGGCATCATTCGCGTCCATCAATTCGATAAAGTGGAATTGGTCAAAATCACTACCCCGGAAAGTTCCGGCGAGGAACACGAGAGTCTGACCGCCGATGCCGAGAAAATTTTGCAATTGTTTGGGTTGCATTATCGCGTGATTGAACTTTGCGCCGCCGATCTCGGCTTTGGTGCCACCAAAACCTACGACATCGAGGTTTGGTCGCCGGGACAAAATGCCTATCTAGAAGTTTCGAGTTGCTCGAACTTCGCCGATTTTCAGGCGCGGCGGATGAATCTCCGGTTCAAGGATGCGGAAGGCAAAAACCATTTTTGCCATACTCTTAATGGTTCAGGCCTGGCCTTACCGCGATTGTTTGCCGCGCTGATCGAAACGGGTCAGCAGAAAGACGGTTCGGTGCGGCTGCCGGAAGAATTGCTGCCTTATTTTGGCGCGGAGCAGATTCGGTAAGGATACAGGTGCGCCACCGCCGCTCCTTGGAATAAGTTGGGCAGGCGTTCCCGCCTGCCGACTAATAGACCGGCAACCGGCGCGGTTGCCCTACAATTGAAGATCGAGTTGCTTGCGATCTTCCGCCGAAGTTTGCGCTTCGGTGGAGGGCAAAGGGAGCTCGTACCCCAGACGCTCGGCCAGCCGTTGTGCACTCTCCAGAGCAAACCCTTCGAAATGATTGTTCACGTAAGCGTAGACGGCACGAACATCCGAAAGTTGCCGGTCGATCTTCAAGGCCCAGCTTTCCATCGCGGCTTCGCGTTTCCAAAGCAGTTTTCTGTAGCGATGCCGGTGTTTGCCGTCCCGGTCATATTTAGTGGTGTAATCTCCGAGCAGCCGGACGTACAGAAAGTCGGTCGTCCGCGGCTGAAATTCAAAAGGCGCCAAATTGCGCTCATTGAGCGGCGAAGTGTCCGCCCAAACCCAGCAGATGCGATGTTTTTCCAAAAGATGAATGAATTGTGGTCGATGCCAGCCGGGATGGCGAAATTCGATGGCAAAACGAAAATCCCGCGGCAATTGTTCGACGAATGAACGAAGCGGTACTTTCCCTTCTTTTGGAAGAAACGACGGCGGCAATTGGATGAGGATAATGTGTAACTTGGGGACGAGCGGTTCAACCGCGCACAGAAACCCGCTCAACTCTGCCGAGCAATCGCGCAGCTTGCATTGGTGCGTGATCTCGCGGGGCAGTTTGCAAGAAAAACGAAAATGCGAAGGAGTGAGGTCGAGCCAGCGCCGTACCGAATCCGCGCCCGGAGCCGCGTAAAAGGTCGAATCGATCTCAACGGTCGGAAAATAGCGCGCATAAAATTCCAGCCACCGGGATTGGGGCAGGTCGCGCGGATAAAAAATCTCGCGCCAATCCTCGAAGCTCCAGGCACAAGCCCCAATCCGGATTTTTTGCTGCTCATTCAGGTTCACTGCCTTCAAGTTACTTCAGACTTGAGCGAACGAAAAAGCACCAACGTTGTCTAAAAACCCGCCTTCCGGAGGCTCATTTTTGTGCCGGCTAGCTTGACTGGATGCCGGAGGCAAATACCCTGCCACGTTCCATGCGATTACGATTGTTTATTACTATAATGGGAGTGCTCTGTCTCGCCGGTGGCGGACAGGCGTCGATCATTTTCCGACCGGGAGAGAAAGTGAAATATGTCGGTCCCGGGGAGGAAGAAATCAGCGGAAACGCGCAGCAGCTTTACGACAAGGCGCAAGAGGCGGAGAAACAGGGAAATATGGGCCGCGCGATCAAGGCCTATACTCAACTTTTGAAGAAGCACCCCAAGGACGCCCTGGCTCCAGGCGCCACTTATAGAGCGGCACAGTTGCTCGAGTTCGAGGGCGACTATATGAAAGCAGCCATGACCTATCGCTGGTTGGTGGAAAGATATCCCAGCAGCCCCAATTTCGACGAAGCGATCGAGGGGCAGTTTCGTGTCGGTGAAATGTATCTTTCCGGAAAGAAAATAAAGATGCTCGGAATTCCAATTGCGACCTCATTGGATCGTGCGGTTGAAATCTTCGCTGCGATCGTGCGGACCGCGCCCTTCGGCAGATATACCGCCCGGGCTCAGTTCGATATCGGTCTGGCCCGGCAGAAACAGTCTGCAAATGATGCTGCGATTCAGGCCTACCAGGCCGTGATCGACAAATTCCCCAATGATCCGATTGCGGCGGACGCGCAATATCAAATCGGATATATTTGGTACGAAGCGGCGCGTCTCGGGACTAATGATCAAGCCGCGACCCAAAACGCCAGGACGGCATTCGAAGATTTCCTCTTTCGTTATCCAAAGAGCGAGAAAGCACAGCAAGCCCGCGAAAATCTTGAGCGTCTGCAGCAGAAATCGACCGGCGATGCCATGAAGATTGCCAAATTTTACGACAAGGAGAAAGCTTATCGCGCGGCCGTCATTTACTATGGGCAAGTAATTCGGGAGCACCCGGGAACGACGGCGAGCGCTGAAGCCCAAAAACGGATCGATCAAATTCGCGCGAAGGTGGGTCCAACGGCTTTGACGCCCGCCGTTGCGGTGAACGAACCGAAGAAAAAGCAAGTGGCTTCACGAGCTCCCGCCGGCAATCCCAGACCCTCCTTCCGCAATGGCGACGCCGAAGTTGCTCCGCTCCCACCACCGGAACCAGATTCGAACTTGCCGCCGCCGGCCTCGCTTTTGCCACCGACAACGACGGCGCCTGAGCCGTCCCCAAGCCCGGAGTCATCGCCTGCTCCGGAAGCCGCTGCCACGCCCGAGCCCTCCGCCTCGCCTGATTCTGCCGCTTCGCCGGCGCCGTGAAAAACCTCCTCACCGCGGTCTGTTTGCTTCTTACCAGTTGCCTTGGCTACCACGTGGGGCCGGTGAAACCCGGTGTTCTGCGCGATGTCCACCTTGTTGCGGTGCCGACGTTTGAAAACAAAACCTTACTGCCGCGCGTCGAAGTGCTCGTTACCGACAGTGTTATCAAACAACTGCAACAGGACGGTACTTACAAGATCGCCGACCAGGGTAATGCCGATGCCGTCTTAAAGGCTGAGATCACCGAAATTAATCGTACTCCCGCGCGATCGGTGCGCGGCAACGTCCTTGCCACGACGGAGTTTAACCTCACCATGCACGTAAGGTATAAACTTGAAGCGCACGGCGGTACTTTGCTCATGCCCTATGCCGACGTCGTGGGCACCACCAGTTTTTTCGTTGGGACTGATGTTACGACCGACGAGCGACAGGCTTTGCCCCTGGCAGCCGAAGAACTCGCGACCCATCTTGTAACCCAATTGAGCGAAGGCTGGTAATTCCCAATGAAAGGCGAGGAGCACCTTTGGGGAGTCCTCAATGACAAGCTTGATACTCTGAGCGCGACCAATCACCTGGCCGAAGCGATCCGGGTAGGGGAAAGCGCGCTAGAAATCGCCAAACGGAGCTTCGGCGCCGGTGACGCCAGGCTGGCCTTCAGCTACGAAAAACTTGGTTTATTGCATGAACAGAACGGGAATCGCTCGGGAGCGAAGGCTTATCTGGTCAACGCTCACCGGCTGCTGGCCAGGATGCGACCCGCCGACGATGAAGCTGTTTTCCGCTCTTCCCGGCGACTGGGGCAACTCTGTAATGAGCTTGGCCATACTGAAGAAGCGATCGATTTTTTTGAGCAGGCGGTCGCAGCGGCTCCGCAGGTGCCCGGACTACCGTTTTCTGATCTAGGCGCCCTGCTGAACAATGTTGCTCTTATGTGCCGCAAAGCCGGCCGCGGCACCGCCGCTGAACCATACTACCTCCGTGCTCTTCAAATTTACGAAAGCCAACTCGGGCCGGAACATCCCGATGTCGCTTCCGTACTGAATAATCTCGGCGTCTTTTATACAAACGAGAAGCGTTTTACGGAGGCGGAGCAGGTTCATCTCCGCGCGCTCGCCATCCGCGAGAAAGTATTTCCTCCCAGCCACCCCGACATCGCCCAATCGAAATGCAATCTCGCGGTCGTTTATCATTCGCGGGGCGATTACGAGCGGGCTTCAGAACTTTATCGCGCTTCACTCCAGGCTTGGGAGGAAGCGACGGCCAAGCCGCCAGAGGAATACGAAGTCGTGGCGGCGAACTACGCCGATCTTCTCCGTTCACTCGGTAAGGCCCGTAAAGCGCACGCGCTCGAAAACCGGGCCCGCAAGAAACGACGCGGTTGATTGCGGTTGCGCAGGCTGCGCGGATAAGTCAGCTTCCCTCCGCCAATTTTTCGAGCTCACGTGGCGGAACTGGCAGACGCGTACGGCTCAGGACCGTATGGGGCAACCCGTGGAGGTTCGAGTCCTCTCGTGAGCATTGCTGATCCTAGACCAGACATGCAGCAAAGACGATGCGACCAAAGTCCAATAGTTTCCCATCCCGCGCTTCAACAGAATCTGGGCGGGGTGCGACACCCGCGTCCGGCGAACTTTAATCTTTAACCGAATCGTGAATGCGTTAAAACAGCTTGTGGGACATTGGACATGCCAAAAAGACTTAAATATTTCGTGAACGTACAGCTCAAAGTGGATCGGGTCGGTCCCATCATTTCGCCGCTGGCGCACCCGCTCGGCGGGATTCTTGCTCTGTGAGAAGGGGTCCGATGAAAATCTCCGTCGTTATCCCCTGTTATAACGAACGCGATACTATTGCCGAAATCGTGTCCGCGGTCCGGACCGCACCTCTCCGGGACATCGAGATCATCGTCGTAGATGATGGTTCGACTGACGGCAGCCGCACGATCTTGAAACGCAATATCGAGCCAATTGCCGATCGTGTCATTTACCACGGTGTTAATCGTGGCAAGGGCGCGGCCTTGCGCAGTGGCTTCGCAGCCGCTACCGGTGATATCATTCTCGTCCAGGACGCCGACCTCGAATATAATCCGCAGGAATACCCTCGCTTGCTCGAGCCGATCTTAAGCGGCAAAGCAGATGTCGTTTTCGGTTCGCGTTTTATGGGCGCCGGCCCACATCGTGTAGTTTATTTCTGGCACATGATCGGCAACAAACTGCTCACTTTGCTCTCAAACATGTGCACAAACATCAATCTCACTGACATGGAAACTTGCTACAAGGCATTTCGCGCTTCCGTCATCAGGGCCATTGATCTGCGCGAAGATCGCTTCGGATTCGAACCCGAAATCACGGCCAAAGTAGCCCGCGCCCGCTGTCGGATTTACGAAGTCGGTATCTCTTACGACGGCCGTACCTACGAAGAAGGAAAAAAAATTACCTGGCGCGATGGAATCCGCGCCTTCTACGCCATCATCAAATACAACTTCTTTGTTCGCGGTGGTAGCGCCGTTTTCTCTAACGAGAATTCGCCGAGCGAACCGACCGAGACTGTTGAATTGGGACCGCGCCTGAAGCATTCCTGATGACGGTCCGCTTTTCCTACGGGCGCATTGCGCACGTATTGCTTTGGGGCGGGTTGGCCGTCGCGTCACTTGGGATGAGTATCCCCAAAATTTACTCCGGCGTGACCCAGTATCCGCTTCGTCCTACGGGCCCGCTCCATACTTGCGATAGCTACCTTAAATTTGCCACCGGCGCGTCGGGCGCATCGAAGGACCTGATCTCGATCTTTCAATCGATGACCGCGTCCAAGCGCATCATCATCTTCACCCGCAAGGACGACGCGTTTAGTTCTGGATTGGGAATGACGACTGCATACCTCGCTTCGCCGCATCTTGTCCGTTTATTCGAAATCAGTGGAACGCATCCGGACAACGAACTCTCGAAGATGAACCCCGACGAGCTGGCAGCGGTGGTTTTTTGTCGCGTTAACCGTCCCAATTGGTTGCCTGCCGGGAAAGTAATCGGCTCCGGGCTGGAAGTAGTCTCGACGTCGGAAAAAAAAGTGCGTCGATGAGTGCGCTCGCTTTGCTCGGCGCATTCGGGACCCTTCTCGGCGCCGGCTATGGTTTCCTAACCTTGCTCGCTCGGAAGGAGACACAACTTAGTCTTACGGAGCAAATCGCTTTCTCCTGGCTCCTTGGAACTGGGGCGGTTTCACTGCTTCTGTGGATTTTTGGTCTTTTTGTCCATGGCATATTGCTGCCCGGTCTCGTTAGCATCATTTGCCTTTCCCTGGGACTCGTTGGCTGGAGACGAATGGTGCCGCGACCGCTTCGGCGTAAGCCGAACCTCTTCGAAATTTTTCTCGGGATAATTGTTTTTCTGGAAATTGCGATCGTCTTTTATCTTTCATTCGTTCATACCCTTGGTTGGGACGGGTTGCTCAACTGGGAAATCAAAGCTCACTACGCCTTTGCCAACGGCGGCGTTATTCCCGCAACCTATTTTAGCGACAGCGGTCGCGCCTTCAGTCATCCGGAATATCCGCTGGCCATTCCGTTCACCGAGTTGTGGCTTTATCTTTGGCTCGGTGAAGCCGACCAATTCTGGGCGAAAACCATCTTTCCAATTTTCTATGTTATCGGAACATTTTTGGTCGTCGCATTGGGCAAGCGTTTCACCGGAAAAACATGGAACGGGCTGCTCATGGCGGCCTTTCTGTTTTTTGTCCCACAGATTACGGTTGAAGTCGGGAGTGCAATCGCTGGTTACGCAGATTTTCCGCTGAGTATCTTTTATCTGGCAACGATCGGGTGCCTTTTCTGCGCCACCGAACCAAAGAACGATGCCTTTTTCCGCCTTTACGCCGCATGTCTCGCCCTGCTGCCGTGGGTAAAACGTGATGGCCTCATTCTATGGATCGTCGCGGCAGCTTGCGGAGTATTCGTCATTTTACGGACGAAAAGATCATCTCGGCATTTTTTGGCATTGTTCCCAGGGCTTCTGATCATTTGCGGCTGGCGCCTTTATCTATCGGCCATGCACGCGCCACAGGCCGCCGCCGATTTTCTGCCGATGAATTTGGAGACCTTTAGCAGTCATCTCGACCGTATCCTTCCACTTTTTTCTGCACTTTTGGCCGAATTCCATAATCTTCCTATCTGGAGTTTGTTTTGGTTTGTGGTCGCGGTTGGCGTGGCATACTTGCTGGGTCAAATGCGCAATCCAGGTACACCGGTATTGCTAAATGCTCTGTTCGTTCCCATCGTGCTGTATCTGTTGATTTATGTCTTCAGTAGCTGGCCCAACTACCTCGAGCATGTAGGTCTTTCGATTAGCCGGCTGTTACTGCATGTCGCTCCAGTTGGATTTCTGATCATCCTGCTCGCGGTTTCTCGCCGAAGGGTGAAAAGCCCGGCGCCTGTCCACGAGCGCGGCGTTACTTGCACAATGGCGGTTTCCGAGCGAACGCCGGTGGTTGAGCTCGCCTGAGGAAAACGCCCGTGCACGTGATCCCGAAGTTGTACGGGAAATGTTTGATCGCGTCGCGAGACGATACGACCTCGCGAACCACCTTTTGAGCTTTGGCCGGGATTTCTTCTGGCGCAGACGGGCAGCCGAGATTGTCGCGAAATGGAATCCGGCTTGTGTGCTCGACCTCGCCACGGGCAGCGGCGATCTCGCGCTCGCCCTTCAAGACAAAATCCCTCGTGCCCAAATAGTCGGTCTAGATTTTTCCAGTGCCATGCTCACACTCGCGCGCAGCAAGGGAGTTCGCCAGCTTATTGCCGCCGATGCTGCCCAATTACCGTTAGCGGAACAATCGTTCGACGCCATAACCGTCGCGTTTGGCCTGCGAAACGTGCGCGATTGGGCGGCGGCGCTGCGCGAAATACGTCGTGTTCTGACCTCCGCCGGTCATCTGCTCGTGCTCGATTTTTCTCGGCCGCCAAATCCGATCCTTCGTTTCCTTTACCGATTTTACCTGCGCCGAATCTTGCCCCTCGCTTCCGCACTCATTACGCGGGAAAAGGAAGCCTACCAATATCTCGGCTCTTCTATCGAAAATTTTCCCAGCGGTCGTGCGATGTGCGATTTGATTGAAGCCAGCGGATTTCAAAATGCCATAGCCGAGCCACTTACCGGCGGTATCGTGACGATTTACGCTGCGGAAGTGTAGCTGCCGCGGTCTCAGCGGCACTTCGGAAGTTCTGCCGCCGGCGGCAGCTAGACGTTCAGGGCGTTGGCGCGGTCATGGGGGAGGTCGCGACTGAGGGCGACGCACTGGCCGAGGGTGAAGGTGATGGCGGTTGCACCAGCTCTGCTCGCAACGCCCTCAAGTCCGAGTTACTAATCACAAAGGCGCCTTCCTGTTCGTCGGCTCGCGCCATCGATGTTCCATCAGGCGAAGATCCGCCGATTGTCAGCTTGTGTTGGGCCTTTTCATCCGGCGAAGTAGTAAAACTGATGACGAGCGATGGTTTATCGAACGTTCCCGGCGGAACATTTGCGATCCAGCGAACGGCATGCAGCGAGGCGAGCGTGTTCAGCAGCGCTTGCACCTTCACGGTGTTGATCGGCCCGCTACCACTGACCCATTGCCATTGATTGTTCGTCCCGCGGATCAAGCTTTGTTCGTGATCGGTGAAAAGCGACAACCGGTGGATTTGTTCCGGTTTGAACTTGAAAATTGCCAGTTCCTGCCACTGCAAAGGATCGGCAAAAATATTATCGAGTGTGGAGTGGCGAACCGCTACTACGAATGGTTCCTCGCCGACACGCGCGAAGATATTTTCACCATCGATTTTTCCGAATGCGATCGTCGCCAAAGGATGCTCACCCGCCTGGGTCTCGGCCGTGTTCTCCGATGCAAATGAGCTGAGGGTGACCGTTAATTGCGGCTTATCGAGACCATATTTCGGCAAATCGGATGCAACGTCGGTGACGAAATTCGTTACTTGCTCACCGGCAAGCAACTCAATTAACCGGCGTGCTTCTGCTGCATTGGCCGGGCGATTGTTCCGATTGATGATCGTCCAGTTTTGACCTTTGCGGGCCAGCACCGTTTTTGTTTTTCCGGGAGCATCAATGGTGATGCGGTCCAGCTGATTTTGATCAAAACGCACCAGGTGCCGGTCACGTAAATCGTTTGGTTTGGTGCCCAAAATTGCTTCAATCTTGTTCGGCAGGGTGTAAACGAACTTGCGCGGCGCGAATCGGACGTAAACCTGGTCCTTTTCTTTTTCGGGCACGCCGCCTATCTGCAAAATCTGGCCCTGCTTGTCGTTGTCGCTAAAAATCGTCACCGTTCCCC
>WNFW01006861.1_pt1 | contig 10890 bp, 8 predicted proteins | sample 5400131 | NCBI WGS metagenome assembly WNFW01 (sample SAMN13153362, study PRJNA577476) | soil metagenome | isolation source: 20 cm soil or saprolite under grassland replicate 1 | place: USA:California | collected 2016-06-15
CGACGACTACCAGCCCCGGACCCGACTCAGCGAGGCCGCGTCGACCGCGGCCGGGTCGCGCTCGCCCACACCCGTGCCGGAGCGCCTTCCGGTGCCGCCCGACCTCGTGCCCAACGGCGAGACGCCCGCCCCGGCGGTCCCGTTGCGGGGGGCCGCGGCGGTACAGGTCGAGCGCATGGAGGAGAGCCTGGGCGTGCCGACGGCCACCTCGATGCGGGCCGTCCCCGCCCGTCTGCTCGAGGTCAACCGGACGATCCTGAACGCGTACCTGCAGCGAACGGGCGGCGGCAAGGTGAGCTTCACTCACCTGATCGGGTGGGCGGTGGCGAGGGCGCTCGCCGAGGTCCCCGCCATGAACTCGGTCTTCCGCAAGGTCGATGGCCGCCCCCACGTCGTCCGCAGCCCTCACGTCAACCTGGGCCTCGCCGTCGACGTGAAGAAGGCGGACGGGACCCGCGCCCTGCTGGTGCCGAATATCCGTGGGGTCGAGTCGCTCGACTTCGGCGCCTTCTTCGCCGCCTACGAGGACCTGATCCGCAAGGTGAACGCCGGCAGCCTCCAGCCCGACGACTTCGCCGGCACGACCGTCACCATCACCAACCCCGGCACCATCGGCACCCTCGCCTCCGTGCCGCGCCTGATGGCCGGCCAGGCCGCGATCGTCGGCGTCGGGTCGATCGACTTCCCCGCCGAGTTCGCCGGAGCCGACCCCGGCGCCCTGGCGGAGCTCGGGGTGGGCAAGGTCCTCACGCTCACGAGCACCTACGACCACCGGATCATCCAGGGGGCCGAGAGCGGCGAGTTCCTCCGCCGGGTCCAGGGATTCCTGATGGGGGAGCGGGACTTCTACGAGGACGTCTTCCGCAGCATGGGCGCCCCGTACGTGCCGGTCGCCTGGAGCCGGGATGTCAACCCGCCCGCGGACTCGCTCGAGCTTCGCGCGAAGCGGGGCCGCGTGCGGTCGCTCATCAACATGTACCGGGTCCGGGGCCACCTCATCGCCGACCTCGACCCGCTCGCCGCCAAGCCGCCGGAGATGCATCCCGAGCTCGATCCCGCGACCTACGGCTTCACCATCTGGGACCTCGAGCGGAAGTTTCTCGCGGCCGGCGTGGCCGGGGTCGACGGCGAGCTCACGCTCAACGAGATCCTGGCGATCCTCCTCGACGCGTACTGCCGGAAGTCGAGCCCCGAGTACATGTACACGCAGGAGCCGGACCAGAAGCGGTGGATCCAGACCCACGTCGAGGGGGTCAACCCGAGGCTGGATCCCGGCGACATGCGCCACATCCTCGAGGAGCTCTCGGAGGCCGAGGCCTTCGAGCGTTTCATGCACACCAAGTACGTGGGTCACAAGCGCTTCTCGCTCGAGGGCGCCGAGTCGCTGATCCCCATGCTGGACGCCATCCTCGGCGACGCCGCCGACGCCGGGCTCACCGAGAGCGTCATCGGGATGAGCCACCGCGGGCGGCTCAACGTGCTCGCCAACGTCGTCGGCAAGAGCTACGGCCAGATCTTCCGGGAGTTCGAGGGCGACATCGACCCTTCCGCGGCCCACGGCTCGGGCGACGTGCAGTACCACACGGGTGCTGCGGGGGAGCACGTCTCACGGCTGGGCAACTCGATCACGGTCACCCTGGCACCGAACCCGAGCCATCTGGAGTCGGTCGACCCCGTGGTCGAGGGCATGGTACGGGCCAAGCTCGACCTGCTCGACCGGGTGAGGGAGGCGCCGGTCCTGCCGCTGCTCATCCACGGCGATGCCGCCTTCGCCGGGCAGGGCGTCGTTGCCGAGACGCTCGCCCTCTCCAAGCTCAAGGGCTACTGGACCGGGGGGACCGTCCACATCATCGTGAACAACCAGCTTGGCTTCACGACCGGGCCGAGCTTCGGGCGCTCGAGCCAGTACGCCAGCGACGTGGCCAAGATGATCCAGGCCCCCGTCTTCCATGTGAACGGGGACGACCCGGAGGCCTGTGTGCGGATGGCACGCCTCGCGTTCGAGTACCGCCAGGTCTTCCGCCGCGACGTCGTCATCGACATGTGGTGCTACCGGCGCTGGGGCCACAACGAGGCCGACGACCCCGCCTTCACGCAACCGCTCATGTACCGGGCGATCGACGCCCGGCGCTCGGTCCGCAAGCTCTACACCGAAGCGCTGGTCAACCGGGGCGATCTCGGCGTCGACGAGGCGGAGCAGTTCCTGGAAGGCTTCCGCAACCGCCTGCAGCAGGCGTTCGACGAGACCCGTGGCCCCTCGAAGCCGCCGAAGATCGAGTGGAAGCGGCCGGCCCCCCTCTCCCCGGTTGCCATCCCGACGGGCGTGGAGCGCTCGGTGCTGGACCGGGTGCTGGTGGCGCTGGTCAGCCTCCCGCCGGGTTTCGACCTCCACCCCAAGCTCGCCAAGTGGCTCGAGACCCGCCGCCTCGCGCTCCAGGAGGACGCCGTCGACTGGTCGCTGGCCGAGGCGCTGGCCTTCGGCTCGTTGCTGACCGAGGGACGCACGATCCGCCTCGCCGGCCAGGACACCCGGCGGGGGACGTTCAGCCAGCGCCACGCCGTGCTCGTGGACCAGACGACCGCCGCCGAGCACGTGCCCCTCGCCAACCTCGCCGGTGGCTTCGAAGGCGCCCTGCCCGACAGTCCTGCCCGCTTCTTCGTCTACGACAGCCCACTGTCAGAGATGGCGGCCATGGGCTTCGAGTACGGCTACGCCGTTGCCAATCCCCAGGCGCTCGTCGCATGGGAGGCCCAGTTCGGCGATTTCGCCGACGGGGCACAGGTGCTGATCGATACCTACCTGTCGTCGGCCGAGGACAAGTGGGGGCAGGGCAGCGGCCTCGTCCTGCTCCTGCCGCACGGGTACGAGGGCCAGGGTCCCGACCACTCCAGCGCTCGCCTGGAGCGCTTCCTGCAGCTCGCGGCCGAGGACAACATGCAGGTCGTCGTCCCCTCGACCGCCGCCCAGTACTTCCATCTGCTGCGCCGCCAGGCGCTCCGTTCCCAGGGCAAGCCGCTGGTGGTGATGACGCCGAAGTCGCTGCTCCGCCTTGCCGCCGCGCGGTCGGCGGCGGAGGACTTCACGCGTGGCTCGTTCGGAGAGGTCCTCGACGATCCGGCTCCGCCGGCTCACGCGGAGCGCCTCATCTTCACCCAGGGCAAGATGTACCACGACCTCGCCACGGCCAGGGACGAGCGCACGGCGCCGGTGGCCATCGTGCGCATTGAGCAGCTCTACCCATTCCCAGCCGTTGCCATCCGCCGCATCCTCGACGGCTATCCCGGCACCGGGCAGCCCGTCTGGGTGCAGGAGGAGCCGGCGAACATGGGCGCCTGGCGGTTCCTGCAGGCCGCCTTCAAGGATCATCTGGGCATCGACCTCGCCGCCGCCACCCGGGAGGAGAGCGCGAGCCCGGCCACCGGCAGCCTGAAGGTCCACAGCCGGGAGCAGGCCGCCCTGGTCGATCAGGCCCTCGCCGGCCTGGGAGCCTGACCCTCGAAGTCTGGCAACAAACCTTCGCTCTGCGGAGAAACGTTAGGAGGCTTCTCTTTTACGTCGGCTGGGCCTCGGTGAGGCCGAGGCGCCCGGCGATGCCGGTCGCACGGTTGTTGATCCACCCCGCCTGTGCCGGGTCGCAGACCCGGACGTGTGCCGCCACCTCGCGGCCGACGGTGACGAGTCCCCCCTCACCCTCGAACGTCAGCGGCCCGTCGAAGGGTGCGGCCTCGATCATCGTGAGGATGGTGGCGGGGCGGATGCCGATCTGGTCCAGATAGGCGAGCAACTCCTCGGAGATCTCGGAGATCTGTGCGACGGCCGCACGCTCGCCCGAATGCAGCGCGTCGAGGGGCCGCAGCTCGCGTCGGTCGACCGGGCAGATGGGATGGCCGTGGGGGCAGTACTCGGGATAGCCGAGGGCGGCTGCGAGATGCTCCTCGACCCGGCTCGAGATGGCGTGCTCGAGGCGGTGTGCATCCCGGTGCACCTCGTGCCAGGGCATACCGAGGATGTCGGTCAGCAGGCGCTCCACGAGGCGGTGCCGGCGCAGCACCATGTGGGCCAGCGGGCGCCCGTAGGTGGTCAGATGGATCGCCCCGTCCTTCGCCCGCTCGAGGTACCCCTCCTCGGCCAGGCGCTTCAGCATTTCGCTCGCAGAGGGCAGCGAGACGCCCAGGGTCTGGGCAAGGATCGTGGCCGTGCAGCGCTGGCCCCCTTCCTCGAGCCGCTTGATCTGCTGAAGATAGTCCTCGACACCCCGCACTCCACCATCATAGGGTCCCCACCAGGAGCGCGAACAGGATCCGCCAGGCGACCTGCGGGAAGATCGCTGGTAAGGTGGGATCGGTCAAGCCCGACAGGGGGACACATGTCTGAAGCATCACGCAGAAGCGTCGACCGGATCTTTGATCCCTCCTATGTGGACAACCTGAGCACGGCGCCGGTCGAGGAACTGCGGAAGAAGAAGGGGGAGTGCGAGGCCCTGGAGGCCGAGGTCTCCTACGCCCGCCGCCTGATCCAGGGCAAGCTCGACATTCTGCGCCACGGCGTGGAGCGCGTCGCGGGGGGCGACAAGCTCGAGGTCACGGAGATGGTGGAGGACCTGCCCGGCATCCTGTCCGAAGGCGTCGGCGGTTCGGCGTCCCGGCTCCCCCGGATCATTGCGCCGGCGAATGCCGACACGCAGCGGCGCGAGGTGGAGCGCCTCGCCTCAACGGCCGACCTCACCAGGCTCGAGGAGCTGTCCGCCACCGAGTTGGAGGAGATCGTCGAGCGCCTGACCGAAGCCGAGAAGGAGACCTCCCACCGCCGCCGGCGCATCCAGGCCGTCATGGACTCGATCACCGGTGAGCTGATCCGGCGCTACCGGGAGGGCAAGGAGGACCCCACCTCCATCCTCTCGAACTAGGGCACACACCACGAACGGGCTCCGATCGGAGCCCGTGTTTTCTTGAGCGGAAAGGGGCCGACGGCGTCAGCCGTGCTCCTCTGCCTGGTCCGGGCCGTGCCCGGGGCAATGGGGGGGATGGGCGTCGCCGTCCCGGTTGCTGTCGCCGCCGTCGTGGCCGTCGTGGCCGTCGTTGCCCTCGGACCTGACCTCGGAGTCCGCTGCGGCATCGTGACCGGTCGGGGCGGCGGTGAGGTCAGGGTTGGCGGTGTTCTTGTCCCTTCGGTGGCCCCGGTGGGTCTCGCCGGTCGATGCCACGCCGTCCCCGAGATCCCATTCGGGCGCCACGGTGACGGTGGCGGTAGCGGCCGCCGAGAGGTTGGGTAGGGGTGGGAGGGCCGGTGGCGGGCCCACGACGATGACGACGGGAGCCGGGACCTCCGTCACCGGGGGGAGGACGGCCGGCGCGGGGCTGGCGGGCGGCGGGGCGGTCGGGGGTTGGGCCCCGGCCGGGGGAGCCGCTGGGGTCACCGGCGCCGGCGGCGCTGCGGGAGTTGCGAGCTGAGCGGCGTCGGGGAGTGCCGGGACGATTGCCGCCGGAGGCTTCGTGGCGGCCGGTGCGACGGCCCGTGGCCTCGGGCTGGCGACGAGATGGGGAGTCGCCGGGCCCGAATTATTGAGCGATTTGGCTCCTGAATTGGAGCCGGAATTGGCAATGGAGGGGGCCGCCGTGCTCTGCAGCAGTGGGGCGGCCGCGGGCGGGATCATCTTGATGGCCGGGGCGCCTGCCCGCTCCACGGTCGGCGCGAGAGCAGACTGGAGCTTGGCATTGATGGCAAGCATCGTTGCAATGACAAGTCCCGCCATGAGGGCGGCGGCGACTGCGAGAAAGGCTTTGCTGTCACCGGCACGGCCCATTCTGGCTCCTACCTGCAATTCCGCCCCTTCGACCGATTCGGCCCGCCGGTCTTGGGCCCGAAGCCCCTGGCCAAGAAGTAACTAGTTCCTGCGATCTAACCGTCGGCTGGAATCGGCCGCTCCTTTAGAAGATTCGATGAAAAAAAACTTCACGGAAGCCGTCTTCCCCCCAGTATTTTCCGGGGTTCTTGCACGTCGCTTGCACAGGCCAGCAGTCCGCGATCGGCATTGGCCGATCCGGGCGGAGTGGCCCTGCCCGGTGCAGGTTGGACCGCGCCCGATGGACAGGCATGCGTACTCTCAGTTTGCCCAGACCGGGCCGGCGCCCCTCCCGTGCTAGCGTCTCCGCGACTTAGGAGGTGACCGGCTGGACGTCAAGCTCACTGAGGGTCCGGAGGCCTTCGACCTGCCGGAGTGGCCCCTGCTGGTCGAGCGAGATCCCTACCGCCACATCTTCGCCACCCCCGAGTGGAGCCGCGTGTGGTGGGAGGAGTTCGGCGCCGGGCGCCGCCTCCTGGTGCTGACCTTCTGCGATCCCGAGCCGGTCGGCCTGGCCCCCCTCGTACTCGACCCCGAGGCCGCCGTGCTGAGCTTCCTGGGCGGCGAGGACCTCACCGACTACATGGGCCCGGTCTCCGTCGGCCACGAGTCCCAGCGGGCCATCGCCGACGCTCTCCTCGACCATGCCCTCGGAGAGATCCCCTCATGGTGCAGCTTCGACGCGCGCTGCCTGCCGGTCCCCTTCGGGTTCGCCGAGTGGCTGGTCGAGGCCGCCGACCGCCGGGGCCTTCCCTTCGAGATGGACGAGCACGAGATGACCGCAGTGCTGAGCCTGCCCGAGTCCTTCGACGCGTACCTGGACCGGCTCGGCCGCAGCCGCCGCCACGAGTTGCGGCGCAAGCTTCGGCGGTTCGAGGAGGCAGCGCCCGATGCCCGTCTCACGACCGCCACCGAGGAGACCCTGGAGGCCGACCTGGAGGACTTCTTCGCCATGCACCGCTCCAGCGTGGGTGAGAAGGGCAGGTTCATGGGCCTCGAGCGTGCCGGCTTCTTCGCGCGGATCGCCCGCACGTTCCACCCCCTCGGCCTCCTCTCGCTCGACTTCCTCGAGGTGGGAGGCACGCGCGTGGCGTCGACGTTCTCGTTCACCTACTCGGGGACCTTCTCCCTCTACAACTCCGCCTTCGCTGCCGGTGCCGCCGCCCTTTCGCCCGGGATCATGATCGTGGTGCTGCTCATCCGGCGCTGCATCGAGCAGGGCCTGCAGCGCTTCGATTTCCTCCGGGGGACCGAGCGCTACAAGTTCGACCTGGGGGCGGAGCGCCTCCCGCTCCACGCGGTGAAGATCACCCGTCCCGACGGTGCCAAGGGCCCCTGCGCGTAATTTGTTTGGTCCCTGACTAGTTACGCACCTTGGGTAACATGGGTCCCAGTCGCCGATTTCTCCCGGGAGGGGCACCCTGGCCGTACGGGATGCATCCGTCGTCGCAGTTCCGCACCGCCCGATGCGCCGCGTCGCCATGCTCGTCGTGCACTCCAATCCCGTCGTCGAACCAGGGGTTGGTGACGCCGGGGGCATGACGGTGTACGTCAGGCAGATGGCCAGGTCGCTCGCCGCCCGGGGCCTCGACGTCGACATCTACACCCGGCGGGACAGCGCCGAGACCCCGGATGCCACGTTCCTCTTCCCCGGCGTCGTGGTGCACCAGATCCCCGCCGGAGCCCCCGGCATCTCCAAGGGGGAGATTCCCGCCCACCTGCCCGAGTTCACGGCCAACCTTCTCTACGAGGTCGAGGCCCGAGGCGTGCGCTACGACCTGATCCACAGCCACTACTGGCTGTCCGGGAGGGTCGCCTCGATCCTCTCGGCCCGGTGGGGCATCCCCTTCGTCCACACCTTCCACACGCTGGGGCGCGTGAAGAACGAGGGCCGCGCCAGCGGCGAGCCGGTCGAGCCCGACTGCCGGCTCAGAGGAGAGGCGCGGGTCATCGCCGAGGCGAATGCGATCGTGGCCTCCGCCCCCGATGAGCGGGAATGGCTGATCGACCTCTATGCCGCCCACCCCGAGCGCATCCACGTCATCCCCCCCGGAGTCGACCACGCCACGTTCCGACCGGGCGACCGCGAGGCAGCCAAGGCCGCCCTGGGGCTCTCCGGCAAGCAGGTGCTCCTCTTCGTCGGCCGCCTCCAGCCGCTGAAGGGCGCCGACACCGCGATCGAGGCGCTCGGTCATCTCGTCGCCTGGGGCGGCCGACGTCTGCCTCGTCCCGTCCCATGCCGAGTCGTTCGGCCTGGTCGCTCTCGAGGCCCAGGCCTGTGGCACTCCCGTCGTCGCGGCCGGCGTGGGCGGTCTGCGCTCCATCGTCCGGCATGGTCAGACCGGCTTTCTCGTCCAGCCCGGGGCCGGCGCCGCGTTCGCCGAGCGGGTGTGGCGCATCCTCTCGGACCATCCGCTTGCGACGAACATGGGCAGGCTCGCGGTCTGCGGCTCCTCGGAGTTCTCGTGGGAGCGCTCGGCCGACGAACTCTGCGACCTCTACGCCCAGAGCGCTCGCGACTTCGCCGAGGCCTTCCGGGGGGCCCACGGCGACCTCGCCGCGGGAGCGGGAAGAAACTTCACAGCGCGGGAAGAAATCTCCGGCCACACCCTTGACGCCCCCGGCGTCGGATAAGTATCTTGCCCCCTGTCCCAAGCGGTCGGCAGAGACTTTGTCAGTCGAGACGAGTCCGCCGGGAGAGCTCTGGCAGGGCCATCAGGCTTCATCCGGCGGTCGGCCGGTGGTGTGCGGGGAAAGGCCTTTCCCCAACGCCTCGCTGATAGCCGGTGGGCGCCGGCCCTGGTAGGAGTACTTCCGGTAGGGCGAGCGAGACTCGACGGTCTCCAAGGTCGCTTGGGACACTTAGGGCCCAAGGTGCTGAAGGGCCGGCGGTCGGAGTGTGTGGGGAAGTGCGCTCCGGTTGTCGTCCCCGAGTACCTTGGGCCTTAACGCGTCCGCCGGTTTTTCCCCTTCGCTCCGCCGGGCTGCTCCTCCCCCCTGGGACCCCCCTCACCTCTCGGGAGGGGCGTGCTAGGTTCCTCGCCAATGGCCACGTCCATCGAGATCCCCGAGCGTACGATCGCTGTTGGCTACCAGGGGGAGGCCGGGGCCTACAGCCAGCGCGCGGTCAAACGCCTCTTCACCCAGGCCACGTCGGTGCCCTTCCACTCGGTGCACCGGGTGTTCGAGGCCGTCGAGATCGGCACCGTCGCCTTTGGCGTGGTGCCGCTGGAGAACAGCCATGCCGGGTCGATCAACGAGAGCTACGACCTGCTGGTCCGCCATGGCGTGTCGATCGTCGGCGAGACCATCGTGCGGATCTCGCACTGCCTGCTCGCCCTGCCGGGCACCCCGCTCGACGAGGTCCGCACCGTCTACTCGCACACCCAGGCGCTCGATCAGTGCTCGGAGTTCCTCGACTCGCTGCCGGTCGAGCGCATCGCCGTGCACGACACGGCGGGGGCCGCACGGATCCTTGCCGAACGCAAGGAGTCCGGCGCAGCGGCCATCGCCTCGGCGGAGGCCGCCGACCTCTACGAACTCGAGGTGCTGGCCTCGGACATCGAGGACCGGGCCGACAACTCGACCAAGTTCGTTGCCATCGCCCGTGGTGGCTCCGACCTCTTCGGGCCACCGGAGAAGACCTCGGTCGTCTTCGCCACCGCTGACATGCCCGGCGCTCTCTACCGGTGCCTCAAGGAGTTCGCCGATCGCCACCTCAACCTTTCCAAGCTCGAGCACCGGCCCTCGCGGGCCAAGGCCTGGCAGTCGAACTTCTACGTCGACTTCGACGCCCCGGTGCACGACCCCGCCGCGCAGGAGGCGCTGCAGGCGGTCGCCGAGCTCACCTCGTTCCTGCGCGTGCTCGGCTCGTACCCCAGGGCTCGCTGATCGGCGGCTGATCAGCCCCGGAGGACAGCCTCAGCGAACAGGCGGAGGTTGGCCGGCCGCTCCGCCATCCGGCGCATCAGGTACGCGTACCACGCCTCGCCGAATGGGACGTAGACCCGGACACCGTAGCCCTCCGATGTGAGCCTCACCTGGAGGTCCCGGCGGACGCCGTAGAGCATCTGGAACTCGAATCGGTCGAAGGGGATGTCCTTGCGGCGGGCGAAGCGGATCGCCTCCTTGATCATGAGCTCGTCGTGCGTCGCCACTCCGGTGTAGGGATTGTGCTCGAGCAGCGGCTTCAGCAGCCGGCGGAACGCGTCCCGGGTCTTCCAAGGACCGTAGGCGATGTCCTTGGGCTCGTCGTAGGCCCCCTTGACGAGGCGGACGGCGGGCTTCAGGTCGGCGACCCCCTCGACGTCGGCCTCGGTGCGTTTCAGGTAGGCCTGGAGCGCGAGGACCGGGTGGTCGAACTCCGTGCGCACGATCCGGTAGGCCTCGATGGTGCGGTCGGTGTAGGTGTGGTTCTCCATGTCGATGGCCACGCGGGTGCGGGCGGTCGCCGCCGCAGCGCAGATCTGGCGCAGGCGGGCGAGCGCGGCGTCGAACGAGAGGTCGAGGCCCAGCTGGGTCAGCTTCACCGAGACGTGGGCGTCGATGCCGCTGCGGCCGATCGCAGCCAGGCTGTCGAGGTAGGCCGCGGCGGCCTGGTCGGCCTGGGCCTCGGTGGCCACGTTCTCACCGAGGTAATCAAGGATGGCGCCCATCCCCCCGTCGTTCAGCCGGGCGGCAGCAGCCATCCCGTCCGCCAGGGTCTCCCCGGCGACGAAGCGCTGGACGACCGGGCGGGTGAGCGAGGCGCTGGTGACGAGGCGCCGGACCCCGTCCAGGGCGGCGAAGCGCAGCAGGAGCCGGTTAGGCATGCGCGGAATGCTAGTCCTAGACGGAGGAGGGCTCCGGGGCACCGGGTCCCAGCTCGAAGCCGATGTCGCCGGCATGCAACGGCTCCCCGCACTGCGCGCAGCGGATCTCCGCGTGGGTCAGCTCCCCGCAGGTCCGGTGCCGGAGGAGCACCGGCGGGCCAGCGTCGCCCGCAGTCCAGCGGTCCCCCCAGGCCGTGATCGCCATCAGCACCTCACAGAGTTCCTCGCCCTTGCGG
>WNFW01003512.1_pt1 | contig 10885 bp, 4 predicted proteins | sample 5400131 | NCBI WGS metagenome assembly WNFW01 (sample SAMN13153362, study PRJNA577476) | soil metagenome | isolation source: 20 cm soil or saprolite under grassland replicate 1 | place: USA:California | collected 2016-06-15
GCGGCGGCCGGGTATCGCTCGTCATCGGCGTCGCGGCGGCACTCGCCGCGGCGGCGCTCGGCACGCTTGTCGGGCTCGCCGCGGGCTATCTCGGCGGCTGGGCCGATCGGGTATTGATGCGCGGCACCGACGCCATCATCGCGTTGCCGCTGTTGCCGTTGCTGATCGTGCTGGCCGCGCTCGACCTGCATAAGCTCGGCCTGCCCGAGCGCGTCACTCAATCCGACGAGATCAGCGTCCTTCGGATCGTAGCGCTCGCCGTGCTGGTCGGCTGGACGACGGCGGCGCGGCTGGTGCGCGGCGCCACGCTCGTCACCCGCAACCGCGATTTCGTTCGCGCCGCACGCAGCCTCGGCGCCGGCGTGCCGCATATCCTGTGGCTACATATCTTGCCGAATGTGCTCGGACCGCTGATCGTCGCGACGACGCTCAGCGTCGGCGACGTGATCCTGTTCGAATCGGTCCTGAGCTTTCTCGGGCTTGGCGTGCAGCCGCCCTTGTCGAGCTGGGGCAGCATGCTGAGCAACGCCCAGGAGCTGATCGCCACGGCGCCGATGCTGGCGGTCTACCCTGGGCTGCTGATCTTCCTGACCGTGGTCGCCTGCAATCTGCTGGGCGACCGTTTGCAGCAGCGGGTCGATCCGGCGGCGGCGAGCAGACGCTGGTCGACAAAGAAAAACCGCCGCGCGGAGCGCGGCGGTGAGAGAGCGCCAGGGCCGTTCTAGGCCCCGGCGATGTCGGTCTGATCGTTAGGGCCAGACGATCTCGACGCGGCGGTTCTGCGGCTCGCGCACACCGTCGGCGGTCGGTACGCGCTGGTCGTTCTTGCCGCGGCCGCTGACGTCCATGGCCTGGCGCGGGACGCCGAACCGGCCCAGCGCGTTGGCGACGTTGTTGGCGCGCCGCTCGGAGAGCCGCTGGTTGTAGCCGGCGGAGCCCGAGGCGTCGGTGTAGCCGGTCACGTGGATCGTGACCATGCCTCCGGCGCGCCACGCATCGGCGGCCTGGTTGATGACGCGCATGCCGTCAGGCGTGATCGTGTCCTTGTCCCAATCGAAGAAGACGAGGAACACTTGACGCTGCACGACCGGCGGCGGCGGCGGGGCTGGCGGCGCCGGCGGCGGTGCACCGAAGCGGACGCTCAAGCTCGCGACGACGTTATGCGTGCTGTACTCGGACTTGTACTTGACGCCGCCGATCGCTTTGAAGGTCGGATCGGTCGTCGCCAGATAGCGGTAGTCGAGGTCGAAGGCCAGGGCAGGGTTAATGTTATACCGGATGCCGGCGATCCCCTGATACCCGAACTGCCAATCCGAGCTTGATGCGAGCGTCACATCGCCGAGCGGAGGTTTTGTCGCGATCGAATCGTGCAGATTGACCGCGCCAATGCCAAAGCCGAGATGCGGGCTGACGATCCAGCCCAGCGGGAAGTCGTAGATCGCATTCGTCATCAGCGCGTAACGGTTGCGCTCCCCACTCACCGGGATCGATCCGCCGAGGGCGGCGAGCCTGGTCGCATGATTGTTAGCGAAGCTGAATTCCTCTTCGAAGCGGATCGGGCCCCATTCGTAGCCGGCGCGGGCGCCGACATTGAACCCGTCGCTAAGGCGCTCGGTCAGCTTGACGGAGCCTACCCTGTCCGACACGTTGTCGGTCAGAGCAGTCCAGCCACCCTCGATCCCAAAGTAGAGAGCTCCGGGCCCACTGGGCATGACGAACCATTGCGCTTGTGCGTCCGCCCAGCTGAACGCCATGGCGATGGCGACGCCGGCGCCTAGCAGAATGCGTTTTCTCATCACCTTTACCTCCGGCCCCAATACGCGTACGACGATGGTTACACCAACGCCGTTGCGTCATGTTTAGCATCGACCTCTGCGTTGGCAATCGGTTTTTAGCTCGCCAAGCCCGTCAATTCAGCTAATGCCGATGACAGCGACATTCGTGCAACAGTTTGGCGGCAAAACTGGCGGAATCCGAAGGATTGGGCGCGGCATTTGAGCAACACTCAAGCATAAGCAGAGTGCGCTCGGGCAAGCCATACTATGATCGCTGAGCGGCGCTTCGGGCGGGTTTCCGGGCACCGCCAAGCGACCGGGATGCCGGCGCCTGTTCAACGTGGAGTAAAACAGCCAAGGCTCGCGGCGGTTCCGCGCCCAGCGGCCGCTCACGCGTCCTCGCCGAGCGACAGCAGGCTCGCATTGCCGCCGGCGGCGGTCGTATCGATCGAGACGGTCCGCTCGACCGCGAAGCGGTGCAGATAGCGCGGCCCGCCGGCCTTTGGCCCGGTGCCGCTGAGCCGCTCCCCGCCAAAGGGCTGCACCCCGACAGCCGCGCCGATCATCGTGCGGTTGACATAGGTGTTGCCGACCCCGAGCCGGCTCAGGACATGCCGGACGGTTTCGTCGATCCGGCTGTGAATACCGAGGGTTAGGGCATAGCCGGTCGCGGCGATCTCGTCACAGACCGCGTCCAGCCGGTCGGCGCGCCACCGGACGACATGCAGAATCGGGCCAAACACCTCGCGCTCGAGGCGGCCCGCGCTGTCGATCTCGAAAGCGCGCGGCGCGAAAAAGGTGCCATGCTCGGTGCCGGCGGGCAGCGGGCATTGGTAGAGGAGCCGGCCCTCGGTCGCCATGCGGGCGGCGTGCCGTTCGAGCGCTTGCCGCGCCGGCTCGTCGATGACCGGGCCCACATCGGTGGCGAGCAAAGCCGGATCGCCGATCCTGAGCTCCGCCATCGCGCCTGCCAGCATTGGCAGCAGCCGATCGGCGATGTCGTCCTGCACATAAAGAAGACGCAAGGCCGAGCAGCGCTGCCCGGCGCTGTCGAAAGCGGAAACGAGAGTGTCGGCGACGACCTGCTCGGCGAGCGCCGACGAATCGACGATCATCGCATTCTGCCCACCGGTTTCGGCGATCAGCGGCGCGATCGGACCCGGGCGGGCCGCCAGGCTCTGGTTGATCGCGCGCCCGGTCTCGGTCGAGCCGGTAAACGCGACCCCGGCGATTCGCGGATCGGCGACCAGCGCGGCGCCGACCGTTTCGCCGTCTCCCGGCAACAGATGCAAGACATCGCCCGGTATGCCAGCCGCCAGCAGATGCCGCACCGCCGCGGCAGCGACGAGCGGGGTCTGTTCGGCCGCCTTGGCAATGACGGCATTGCCGGCGGCGAGCGCGGCCGCGATCTGGCCGGTGAAGATCGACAGCGGAAAATTCCACGGCGAGATGCAGGCGAAGACGCCGCGACCGTGCAGCCCGATCTCATCCTGCTCGCCGGTCGGGCCGGGCAGGCGCTGCGGCATGGCGAATTCGGCGCGCGCGCGGGCCGCGTAATAGCGCAGGAAATCGACGGCCTCGCGCACCTCCGACAAGGCGGCCGGTACGGTGCGGCCGCCCTCGCGAATGATCAGCGCCATCAGCGCGGCGCGGTGCTGCTCGTAGAGATCGGCGGCGCGTTCGAGAATCGCGGCGCGCTGTTCGGCTGGCGTATTGTTCCAACTCGGCGCGGCATGCACAGCGCGGGCGAGCGCCTGTTCGACCGCCCCCGGTCCGGCCGCGACAACGGTCCCGATCTCGCGGCGGCGGTCGCTGGGATCGAAGACCGAGGTTTTAGTGCCGGCGAGTTCCGTACCACCGACAATCGGCGCGGCACGCGCGGGCAAGCGTAATGCCTCGGCGAGGCCCTTCCGCAGATCGGCCAGGGCGCGGGGATCGGCGAGATCGAGCCCCTGAGAGTTGCACCGCTCGGGCTGGAACAGATCGCGCGGCAGCGGGATCTTGGGGTGCGGCTTCCGCGGCAATGCCGCGAGCCGCGCAATCGGGTCGGCGACGATCTCATCGATCGGCGCGCGCTCGTCGACGATGCGGTTGACGAAAGAGGTGTTGGCGCCGTTTTCGAGAAGGCGGCGCACGAGATAGGCGAGCAGATCTTCGTGACCGCCGACCGGAGCGTAGACGCGGCACGGCCGGTTCATCTTGTCCCGGCCGACGACCTCGTCATAGAGCGCCTCGCCCATGCCGTGCAGGCGCTGAAATTCCCAATCGGTTCGCCCGCCACTCAATTCGAGGATTGCGGCGAGGGAGTGCGCGTTATGCGTCGCGAATTGCGGATAGAGCGCGCTACCGGCGGCGAATAGCTGCTTGGCGCAGGCGAGGTAGGAGACATCGGTCGCGAGCTTGCGCGTGAACACCGGATAGCCAGCAAGCCCACGCTCCTGCGCGCGTTTGATCTCGGTGTCCCAATAGGCGCCTTTGACCAGGCGCACCATCAGCCGGCGGTTGGCTCGTCGCGCCAGATCGGCGAGCCAATCGACAAGCGGCAACGCACGCTTTTGATAGGCCTGCACCGCGAGGCCGAGCCCGTCCCAGCCGGCGAGCTCGGGCGCGAGCGCCAAGGCCTCGACGATGTCGAGCATCGGTTCGAGCCGGTCGGCCTCCTCGGCGTCGATCGTGAAGCCGATCCCGGCATCGCGCGCCTGCCGCGCCAAGCCGAGCAGCACCGACAGCAATTCGCGCGCGATCCGCTCGTGCTGCGCGATCTCGTAGCGCGGGTGCAACGCCGACAGCTTGACCGAGATGCCGGGCGCCGCCTCGACCGAGGCCCCAGCGGCCGCGCCGCCGATCGCGGCGATCGCATGCGCATAGGCGGCATGGTAGCGCTCTGCGTCGGGCATCGTGCGCGCCGCCTCGCCGAGCATGTCATAGGAATGGCGATAGCCGTGCCGCTCGGGCTCGCGCGCGCGGTCGAGCGCCTCCTCGATCGTGCGTCCCATGACGAACTGGCCGGCGAGGATGCGCATCGCCGCGGTCACCGCCTGGCGCCATACCGGCTCGCTCGAGCGTGCGATCAGGCGACGCAGGGCATCGCCGACATCATTCTCATTTTCGGGGCGCAACAGCCGCCCGGTCAGCATCAAAGCCCAGGTCGAGGCATTGACGAACAGGGAGCCGGAATGGCCGAGATGGCTGTGCCAATCGGCGGCGGCGATCTTGTCGCGGATCAGCTTGTCGACGGTCTCGGCGTCAGGGATGCGCAACAGCGCCTCGGCGAGGCACATCAGCGCGACGCCTTCGGGCGAGGACAGCGCGTATTCGTGCAGGAAGGCGTCGAGCCCGCCCTTGCCGAGGCGTTCGCGGCGCACAGTGTCGACGAGCCGGCGCGCCGTGGCGGCGATGTGCTCGCGCGCTTCGAGGGGCATGTCGGCGGCGGCGAGGATGCGCGCATCCGCTTCCATCTCGTCCAGGCGATGCGCGTCGCGGATCGCGGCGCGCAATGGCGTTTCCGGGGGCAAGGGAGCGGTGAAGACGAGATCCATCTGCGGCTAGACTAACGGAAATCGCGGCTCGGGATGACGATCTCGCGTGGGTCGTAGCCGGGGATCCGTTCGGGCAAGGCGAGGGGCGATTTGCGTGCGTTCGGTGATGGGAGTTCGGCGCCGGTGCGGTCGCGCAAGGTGCCGAGGCGACGGGTCCAGTCGCGCAGATCCTCGGCGACGATATGGATGACGCTTTCCTCGCGCTGCAGGCGGCCGCGGCAATAGAGGAGGGTCGCGCCAAGCGCGGCGCGGCGGAAGCGTTCGAGCGTCGCGGGCCAGACAATCAGATTGGCGATGCCGGTCTCGTCCTCAAGCGTGACAAAGACAACGCCGTTGGCGCTGCCCGGGCGCTGGCGGATCAAGACGAGCCCGGCAACCGCGACATGGCGATCGACCGGCAGGGTGGCGAGGTCGCGGGCGGCGACGAGGCCTTCCTGCGCGAGCTCGGCGCGGAGAAAGGCGAGCGGGTGGCGTTTTATCGTCAGCCCCAAGGTCGCGTAATCCTCGACGACATGCTCGCCGAGCGGCATCTCGGGCAACAGCCCCGCCGCACGCGTTTCATTGTCGTTTTTCGCTGCAAGCCTTTGGAGCGAAGGTAAATCGGGTTTTGAGTCTCGTTGCTCGATCTCGTCATTCCGGGGACCTCGCGTAGCGAGGGAGCCCGGAATCCATGAACACAGGCTTTCGGACTGGGCGACATCGGCGGCGCCAAGGTTTTTATCGTCCGTGTTCATGGATTCCGGGCTCGGCCCTTTGGGCCGCCCCGGAATGACAGCTGAAGCGGCGGCGAAGAGGGGGAGGGGAGCATCGCCGAGTGCTTTCAGGGCCCAGAGGCCGCGGCGGCGGTCCAGCCCCAATGAGCGCAGCGCGTCGGCAGCGGCGAGGCGTTCCAAGACGGCGCGGCCGAGCCCGCTGCGATGCCACAGATCGGCGGCGTCGACATATCCGCCGCCGCGGTTTTCGACGAGGCGTTTTGCATCGGCTTCGGCGAACCCTTTGATCTGGCGCAGCCCGAGGCGGAGGACACAACGCGGGGGAGAAGCGTTGTGCGTCCTTCGAGACGCGCTCTTCGAGCGCTCCTCAGGATGAGGGAGGTTATTAATGCCACGAACAACTATCTCCTCATCCTGAGGAGGCTGCGAAGCAGCCGTCTCGAAGGACGCACGGCCCGCGATGCAGCTGTCTAACTCTTCCAGGGTGCAGTCCCAGTGGCTGAAATTGATGTCGGCCGGGCATACCTCGACGCCGTGCTCACGCGCATCGCGGACGATCTGCGCCGGCGCGTAAAACCCCATCGGCTGCGAGTTGAGCAACGCGCAGGCGAAGACATCGGGGTGAAAGCATTTGATCCAGGCCGAGACATAGACGAGGAGCGCAAAGCTCGCCGCGTGGCTTTCCGGAAAGCCGTAGGTGCCGAAGCCCTCGATCTGGTCGAAGCAGCGGGTCGCGAAATCGGGCGTGTAGTTATTGGCGACCATGCCGGCGATGAATTTGTCGCGGAACAGATGGATTTCGCCGTTGCGCTTGAAGGTCGCCATCGCGCGGCGCAGCCGGTCGGCTTCCCCGGGCGGAAAACCGGCGCCGACGATCGCGATCTTCATCGCCTGTTCCTGAAAGAGCGGCACGCCCAAGGTTTTGCCGAGCACGCGGCGCAACGCCTCGGAGGGATATTCGACCGGCTCCTTCCCCGAGCGGCGGCGCAGATAGGGATGCACCATGTCGCCCTGGATCGGCCCGGGGCGCACGATCGCGACCTCGATGACGAGATCGTAGAACTCGCGCGGCTTGAGCCGCGGCAGCATCGACATCTGGGCGCGGCTTTCGACCTGAAAGACGCCAATCGAATCGGCGCGGCTCAGCATCTCGTAAACGCGCGGGTGTTCGGCCGGGATCGTATCGAGCGTGTAAGAGCAACCGTAATGCTGCTCGATCAGCGCAAAGCTCTTGCGGATGCAGGTCAGCATGCCGAGCGCGAGGACGTCGATCTTGAGAATGTGCAAGGCGTCGAGATCGTCCTTGTCCCATTCGATGAAGGTGCGGTCCGCCATCGCCGCGTTTTCGATCGGCACGAGCTCCGACAGCGGCCCGCGGGTGATCACAAAGCCGCCGACATGCTGTGACAGGTGGCGCGGAAAGCCGATCAGCTCGCTCGCGAGATCGAGCGCGAGGCGCAGATTGCGGTCGCGCGGGTCGAGCCCGGCTTCGCGCACGCGCGCGTCGGCGATGCCCTCGTTGGACCAACCCCAGACAATGCCGGCGAGCGCGGCGACGACATCCTCCGACAATCCGAGCGCCTTCCCGACCTCGCGGATCGCACCGCGGGCGCGGTAGCAGATGACGGTCGCGGCGATGCCGGCGCGGTCGCGGCCGTATTTGTCGTAGATGTACTGGATGACCTCCTCGCGCCGCTCATGCTCGAAATCGACATCGATGTCGGGCGGCTCGCCGCGCGCGGCGCTGATAAAGCGCTCGAACAACACGTCGATCTTCGCCGGATCGACCGAGGTGATGCCGAGGCAATAGCAGACGACCGAATTGGCCGCCGAGCCGCGGCCCTGGCACAGGATGTCCTTGCTGCGCGCGAATTGGACGATGTCGTGCACGGTGAGGAAATAGCGCGCGAAATCGAGCTGCTCGATCAGCTTGAGCTCATGCTCGATCCGCTCGCGGATGTGCTCGGGAACACCGCCGGGGAATTTCTCGGCGGCGCCCTTCCAAGCCAGCTCGGTCAGCCATTGCTGGGGTGTGAAGCCGGGCGGGACCGGCTCCTCGGGATATTCGTAGCGCAATTCGTCGAGGCCGAACCGGCAGCGCGCGACGATTTCGAGCGTGCGGGACAGCGCGTCCTCATAGCCGCGGAACAGCCGCGCCATCTCCGACCCCGGCTTCAGATGGCGCTCGGCATGAGCGGCGAGGCGGAAACCGGCTTCCGCGATCGTGCAATGCTCGCGGATGCAGGTCACGACATCCTGCAAGGGCCGCCGCTCGGGCTCGTGGTAGTGCACGTCGTTGGTCGCGACGAGCGGCAGCCCGGTCATGGCGGCAATATCGGCAAGGCGGGCGAGACGGCTGGCATCGTCGCCGCGATAGAGGTGGTGCGCCGCGAGATAGGCGCGGCCGCGGAAATCCGCCGCGACCTGTCTCGCAAATGAAAGATGGGCCGCGAATTCGGCAACGTCACCTTCTGCCGGCGGCAGCACGATGAGGATCTGGCCTTCGCCATGGGCGACGAGATCGGCGTAATCGAGATGGCATTCGCCTTTTGGGGCGCGCCGCTTGCCGAGGGTCAGGAGCCGGGTCAGGCGGCCATAGGCGGCGCGGTCTTCGGGGAAGGCGAGGAGGCTCGTGCCGTCGCGCAAATCGAGGCGGCAGCCGATTACGAGGCGGATGCCGATGGTCTTCGCCGCGTGGTGGGCGCGCACGATGCCGGCAAAGCTGTTCCTATCGGTGATCGCGATCGCGGCGTGGCCGAGCGCCGCCGCGGTCACCACCAGCTCGTCCGGATGCGAGGCGCCGCGCAGGAACGAGAAATTGCTGGCGACCTGTAATTCGGCGTACCCGGAGATCGGGTCGGGGCCGATGCCGCGGCTGCTGGGGATTTTTCTCGCCGGTTTATCACCCTGGGGCCGCAGGCTGCCGTCGCCGATCAGGCGCGACAGCCGGTCGAAGCTGGCGATGTCGCCGGAGCGTTTCGGGGGAAGCTCGGGCATCGGCGGCTCAAGTCATCAGGCGAAGATGCCGTGCACAAACCAGCGCGGCGGCGGGTCGCCGGGAAGGCCGGCGCGATAGAGCCAGAAGCGCCGGCCCTCTTCGTCCTCGACACGGTAATAGTCGCGGACCCTGTCGCCGCTGTCGCGCGGATCGGCGGCGCTGTCCTCGATCCACCATTCCTCGGCGATGCGCTCGGGCCCGTCGGCATGCCGGACCCGGTGCTGACGCCGCCGCCACGTAAAGCGAAACGGCGGATCGTCGGGCAACACCCATTGCGCCTCGATCGGCTCCGGCGGCCGGAACAGCCGCACGGGGCGGGGCGGTTTGCGACTATTTCCCGTGGGCTCTCCGGATGTCATTCCGGGGCGCGCCGAAGACGCGAGCCCGGAATCCATTTTCCAGAGGCCGGTGTTCATGGATTCCGGGCCTCGCCCTGCGGGCGATCCCGGAATGACATTGGAAGCGCTGCCTCGTTTTTCTTCGATCCGGATATAGATCGAGGCGTGTTCGGGGATGTGGCTGGAACGCGGCTCGATATGGCTGATCGCGTCGAGACCCAGCCGGTTACCGAGCCGGTCGAGCAGAGAAGCGATGCCCCCACCCCGACCCTCCCCCGCAAGCGGAGGAGGGAGGATCGTCACGCCAGCGGCAGGCGGGTGGGGGCTGAATTCGGTTTGCTCAGGCTCGAGTTTCTCGGCGGCGAAGACGGCGAGGATCATGTCCTCGACGCCGAGGCCGGGGTCGACCGTGTCGAGCTTTGCGGCGAACAGCTTTGCGAGGTGGCGCGGGTCGCGGGTCGGCCGGGCGGTGCCGAGGCGGATGTGCTCGACGCGGCCGTCGACGCGGTGAAAACCGAGAGCGAGACGGCGTGCGCCCATTCCCTCGCGCGCCAACCGCGCCGCGAGATCCTCGACAAGCCGCTCGATCGCGCGGGCGAGATCGGCGGGATCGGCGATCGGCTCGGCAAAGCTCAACCGCACCCGCCGGCTCGGCGTCTCGCCGAGCGGCGACAATGGCTCCGGCAGATCGCCAAAGGCCTGGTCGAGCCGGTATGCCACGCTGTTTTCAAGCCCATTGGCACCAAAGCGGCGGGCCAGCGCATCGCGCGGCATCGGATAGAGCTCGCCGATATGCCGGAGGCCGACCCGGCGCAGACCCTGAACGGTGTCGGGGTCGAGCCGCAACGCCTCGACCGGCAAGGGCGCGAGCGCGGCACGTTCGTCTTGCGGTGTCGGGAGTGCCGGCGCGCCGGCGTCCGCGGCATGGCGCGCCAGGGCCCAGGCGGTGCCTAACGTGCTCGAGACCGCGATGCGGTGCGCGATTTGTTGTCGTAACAGACGCCGGGAGATGTCGGCGACGAGCGCTGCTTCGCCGCCCCACAGATGCGCCGAGCCGGTGATCTCGATTTTGATGCCGTCGGTCTCGTCGGGGGCGGTCCACGGGCTGTAGCGGCTGCACCATTCGGCGAGCCGGGTCAGGGCGGCACGGTCGGCCGCGGGATCGGCCGGCGCGGTCACGAGACCCGGAACAAACGACAGCGCATCGGGCAAGGGCATGCCCGGCGCGAGACCGGCCTTTGCGGCGGCCGGGTTCAGCGCGGCGATGAGGCGGCGCCCGCCGGATGCGGTCACCGTCGCAAAGGGCGGCTCGTCAGCCGGTACGGCGTTGCAAAGGTTCGGCAGCGAGCCGCCCCTCTTTTCGGTCAACCGCCGCAGCCGGTCGATCGGCCAGCTCGGGAGAAAGACGTACATGACCCGTCGCATCCGCCACCTCCACATCCCCCGACTCCACAACCCCCGACTCCACAACCCATTGGGCCGGCACGCCGCCGCGGCAGCGCAACAGTTCGACCCGCCAGCG
>WNFW01003513.1_pt1 | contig 10884 bp, 13 predicted proteins | sample 5400131 | NCBI WGS metagenome assembly WNFW01 (sample SAMN13153362, study PRJNA577476) | soil metagenome | isolation source: 20 cm soil or saprolite under grassland replicate 1 | place: USA:California | collected 2016-06-15
TCACTCGCTGATGTTGGCCATGGCAAAGCGGTCCGCCCGCGAGATCGAACAACGACTCGTCAGCGCGAACCCGGCGGCTGACCGTGTCCTCCTTGAACGCTTCCTGCGCGCCCGGCGTGGTGGTCGCGGAGCCCTGGTGGCGATCAACAGAAATGCGATGTACACGAACGCCCCGGCGGCCAGGCTGGTGCGCGACGTCGACCATGCCGTTCTGTGGGACCTCGTCTCGTCGGCGCTGCTCGATCAGCGGCGGGCCCAGCTCGAGCTGCCCGTGCCGCCGGGAGGTTCGAGCGTGGTGTGCTGCGAAACGATCGCGGACGGCGGCGACCTCATCGGGGCCCTGTTGCGCTTCCAGCGCGACTCGCCCGTTGCCACCGACGCCCACCGTGCCGCTCCTGAAAGGCGGCGCCACCGTCCGACACTGGGGTGGGAGAGCCTGACCGGAACCGAACGCAGCGTCGCCGACCTCGTGGCCGAAGGCCGCACCAACCGCGAGATCGCCGCCTCGATCTTCCTATCGCCACACACCGTCGGCTACCACCTCCGCCATATCTTCGGCAAGCTCGGCATCGATTCCCGCGTCGAACTGACCCGTCTCCTCGTCCAGCGGGGTCAGGATCTGGCGTAGTCACGCCAGCTCACGAGCCTGTGCTCCGCTCTCGCCCCCGGGTCATCGCCCCGGAGGGCCACTCCGTCCCACCCCCGCCCGGCGGTCAGTAACCCCCGCCGCGGAGGCTAGGCCAGTGCCCGAAATGGACTACCAGGGCGCGTGATGTCCTGGCAACCTGCAGGCCCCGATACTTCGTCCATGACCGCAAACTCCTTCGGAACCGAGCTGACCATGGAAAAGGTACCGTCCAGAAGGCCGGCGCCACGGTGGCGGGCTGTCGCGCGGGTCATCACGGTCGTCGCGCTCGCCGCAAGCTGCCTGACCGCCGCCGGCGCGCCGGCGCATGCGGCGAATCTGGAGCAACACAACCCGGTCACCTACAACATGCAGGGCGCGTCCGCCGACACCACCCCGAAGTGGTCATCGGACATCCCCAGCTTGCTCAACCATGACGTGATCGCGTTGCAGGAGGCGGGACCGCTGCCACCGCTCGACCCGGGAGGAGTGTTCTCGTACCAGGACAGGCGTTCGGTCAACGGGATGACCGTCTACCACTACACGCGGAACTTTGGCACACGGAGCCGCCCGAACTTCCGGCACGTCTACTTCATGCAGACCGACCCGAACGGCAACCGGGTCAACCTGGCGATGGTGACCCAGAACGCCGCCGACCAAACCTGGTTCCTGTCGCCCGCCTTCGCCGGCTCCCGTGCCTCGTTCGGCGTGCAGTTTGGCAACACCGTCTTCTACACCATGCACGGGCTGTCCGGCGGCGGCAACGACGTGCCGAACATGGTGAACCGGATCGTGGATGGCAGCCAGGCAAACCACCTCGACTACGCCATCCTGGGCGACTTCAACCGAGACCCGTCCACCCTCATCGGGGGGCCGTTACGGGCGAGCGCCCACATCTACCGGTCGGGCCAGGCGACGCAGCAGAGCTCCGGTGAGCTGGACTACATGGTGGCCTCGCGCGACATGGGGGCGCTCGGGCTCCTGTACCAGGGCCACCGCCTCGGCGGGTTCTCCTCGGACCACTACCCGGTAGAGTTCGGCGTCGTCCCGCTGCGCGCCGCGGCGGGGTACTCGATCGGCAGCTACAGCAACCACGGCTCCCAGGAGCGCATCCTCGACGTCTACCAGAACAACAGTGCCAATGGGACGCACATCATCACCTACGATCCCAACGGGGGCGGCAACCAGAAGTTCACCTTTGTGCCCACGTCAGGCGGTTACAACATCAAGAACATGTCCACGGGCAAGTGCCTGGATCTCAACCGGGGTCCCGGAGCGAGGAACGGCGACTACGTCAACGAGTGGGATTGCCTCGGCCAGTCCACCCAACAATGGAGGGTCTTCCCCTGGCCCGGCGACCCCGGCGCAGTGGGGATCTACAACGTGTCGAAGAACGACTGCCTGGACGTCTTCCGGAACGGGACCGGCAACGGGGTGTGGGCCGACATCTGGCCGTGCAAGCAGTCGGACAACGAGAACCAGAAGTGGACCCTGCAGTACCTGGGCTACTCCTTGCAGTCGGGATAGTCTCCGCACTGGCCGGGGGTCATGCGCTGCATGTAGCCGTTGTTGAGCAGCCAGGCGACGTTCGCCGTCGCCGTTGTGCCCGGCAGGAGCGAGGCGACGAGTTGGAACTGCAGGCCGAGCCCCCGCTGCCCGAACCCCGGGGCGATCGGCCCCGCCTCGACCGTGAAGGGCTTGACCACCCGGTAGAGGTGGTAGTTGCACGTGAAGGCGGGGTCGACGTCGTCGAGGCTCTGGGGCGGCAGGGCCCGCTCGGCGTACGGGGTGTCCTCGGGGGCGAGGAACGCCCCGAACTCGCTGCCGAAGCGGTCGATCTCCTGGCCGACCTGCAGGCTCCAGCTGAACTCGATGGGCGTGCCGCCCGGATCGAGCAGGAACCCGTTGTCGGGCGGGTACTGCCAGCCACCGCTGCCCCCGTTGGCCGTGGGATCCCAATAGGTGGTGAGGAACTCCTGCTCGGTGAGTCCGGCGAATCGGTGGTACCCGCGCACGATTGGGGCGATCGGACCGGCGTTCGGAAGCTGTTGGGGACCGAGCCTCGAATCGCCGTCGAAATAGGCGCTGCTGCAGGTCGTCGTCCTCGCTCGATGCGCCTCGGCAACAACACCGGTCGCGGCGCCCACGGGCAGGGCCAGCGCGAGGGTGGCAGTGACGATCACCAGCACAACCAAGACCCTCAGGCGACGCATCCGAGCCCTCCTGATCTGCCAAGCGGAGCTGTGTCGTAAAGCGAACGAAGGGATTCTAGCCAACGAATCGCCCCCGGGCGGCCCCATCTTATTTTTGGATCAGCCGGTCGAGGCTCGTTGGTCGCCAGCGATCCCAAGAGGTCCGATACAGGACAAACCGGCGCAGCGGATGCCCAGGGGGCAGACTTGGGTGGTCGAAGTCGTCGGCTGGGTCGTGGCTCATGCCGAGTCGCTGCATCACCGCCCGCGACCGCACGTTGTTCGTGGGAGTGAAGGAGACGATCTGCCGAACGCCGACCTCGTCAAAACCGTACGTCATCGCTGCGCGGGCTGCCTCCGTTGCATAACCATGGCCCCACGCCGATCGCTTCAGTCGCCAGCCCACCTCAACCGCGGGAGTAAAGTGCGCCTCGAATCCCGGGACCGCCAGGCCCGTGAACCCTACGAACTCGCCCGAGGCGACGAGTTCGACTGCCCAGAACCCGAATCCACGCTGTTCGAAGCCGACCTCGATGTGATCGACGAGCGCGTCACTTTCTTCTCGTGGCAAAGGCTCGGGAAAATGCTCCATGACCTCGCGGTCGGCGTTCAACTCGGTAAAGGCGTCCCTATCCGTATCTCGCCAGCGCCGGAGCAACAGCCGCCCGGTACGCAGCTCGGGTCCGCGGGACATCCGGCAAGCCTACAGGGCTTGCTGGCTACAGAGCGTTCCGGCGAGAGACGGCGTCGTAGGCGGCCTTCGCCTGGGCGTAGTGGCCGGCCAAGTGGCCGGTGAGGACGCGCTGCACGATCTGGGGCAGGGCCAGCTCGCCCCAATCCATGTGCACTCCCGTGGCCTCCCAGCCGGCGGCGGGAATGGCGGCCAGCGTGCCCTGTGCCTCCTCGCCGGCGGCATTCAACTCTTGGAGCATGGACCCCAGGGGGTCCCCGCCGTGCGCCAGGACGTAGCCGGTCCGGTCGGAATCGTCGAGGCCCCGACCGAACGACCGGCCCGGCTCGGCGGCGATGCCCGCCATGACGCGTGGCCAGTAGCGCAGGAACTCGACCGTGTGGGCAAGCAACTCCATGACCGTCCACTCACCGGGACTGGGCGCTTCGTAGAGCAGCGCGGGATCCACCTCCGCCAGCCACGCGCGGAGTTGGGCCACCCCGGTCCCGATCTCGTCTGCCGCCGCTCTACCCGACACGGATCTGAAGGATAGCCAAGCCGCCACGTGTCCGCGCTGTCAGCAGGTCACGGGCGCGACCACGCGGGGACGCGCCCGACATACTGTTCATTGAGCACTCGTTGGCGCACTGTGAGGGGAGGAAATGACGTTACGCAACACCGAGTACCGCATCACGTTCAGTTCCAAGGTGGGTCGTTTCTACTACTACTTCGCCAAGGACGGCAGCGGTTGGCATCAGATCACTGCCGCGGGCAACCGGCACAAGGCGACGGCCGAGCAGGTGCTCAACCATATTCTGCCTGCGCTGGCCAAGGTGAAGCCGGGCGTGAAGGTCACGGTCGAGTACACGCCGGACATCACCGGAGTACACCCCTGACGCCTCAATCGTTCGTGAGCTGGTGAGGACCGCAGTTCTCCTCATGCGAGCCGGCGGCTGTCGCGGGGTGGACGCGCTCGCAGAGTGGTGTTCAGGTCGGCGACGGTCCTGCCACTGCGCACCCGGACCCGTCGCCAGACGAAGGGGCGAGACCGGCCCGGGGGAGCGGAGCTTCACCTTGGCGGGGCCTTCGGCCTTGGGCATCCCGTCATACTGCTCCTCATCAGAATTGCGATGCTTACCCGCTCGGCAATCGGATCCAAGTTGTCAGCGACCGAATTCTCTCGGCTCAGCCCCGCGGATATTGTGGCTCGTGGTCGGTCGGCGTAGATGCACTCCGACCCTCCTTGTATCAGAACGCCAGCCCTGCTGCTCTCACCCGCATGACCACAAGCCTCACGGCCACCGGCAAAGTCCTTGTCGTGAGCGGCCTGGGCGCCCTCATCCTCCTCGTCGGGTTCCGCCTCCACCTCCTGATCCGCTCCGCATTGCGCTCGCGTCGCGCGGGTGGTTCTGTCCGAGACGCACCTGGCTGGTTCGGCGGGCCCACCCATCGGGAACTCAAGCCAGCAGACAGAGCGGCGATGGTCGGGCTTCGAATCTGGTGGATCCTCGGTCTCGTCTTGCTGGCCGTCGGCGCGGGCGTCACCATCTTTGCCGTTCTTACCATCGGATCCAAGTCCCGGACACAGGTGCTGAGCGCTCCCGTCGGGCGCCGGCTTGTGTTCCCCCGTGTGCGCCTGACCGATAATCTGGACCTCCCCGATCCATGGGGGGCCAAGAGCATGACCATCCTCAGGGTGGGAAACGAACCCCCCACGCCGGGCGGGGCTGGGCCGAGCGGCCCAACGATCCGCGCCGTGGTGGAGTTCTGCGCAACGGATGGCATCATGCCTCCCGATCCTGGGAACTTCGAACTACGCTTCTCTGGCGGCGCTGTTGTTCATGGAGCAGCTCTTGGTATTCCCGGTCCCCTGGCTGCGGGTGCATGTGCCCGAGGCCCAATCACTTTTCCTGTCCCCGCGGGTGCCGTCCCGATTTCCATTGCATTCCCAGAGCCGTCAATGGAGCGAACCTTCATCTGGACGGTTCGGTGAACGCCGATGCCAGTTTCCGGCATGTTCTATCAGGACCGGCTTGCCGAAGGACCGCGAGGGCGGTTGCTGTACTCGTCCTGCTGTACCGACGACAGGGGAGTGACGCCGAACCACGGCACGAGGTCATTGTTGCTGCCCGGCAGGTTCAAGGCTGCGAAGACCACCCCGGACTGAGCCCACATCGTGTTCTCCACGTAGGCGTGGTTCTGGGGCTCCAGAGACTGGGTCAGCACCCACCGTGGGTGGAGGCCGAGCGTCTGGCCGGGGCGGGGAAGAAGTCCGCCCGCAGCTTCGCCAGGCGCGCGGTGGGGAGATACCCCCCGTTGTTGGCTTGGTGGCAGTCGGTCCACTCGTTGTCACCCGGTGTGTAGACAAGCGGCTTCTGGAACTGATCGAAGTCCGAGCGAATGGTGGTGAAGTAGTCATCGGTGCAGAGGCTGCTCCCGTTCTTGATGTCGCCGACGTGGGCCACCAGCGACACGTCGGGGTCAGCGTTGATCTGCGCAATGTTGGCAGGGAACTGCGCGAGCTTCGTTGTCCCGTAAGGGATGTCGCCGATAACAGCGATGGTCGAGGCCTGAGGACTCCCCCCGAATGGAAGGCCCACCCCGAGACCGACGGCGTTTCCTGTGGTCGCTCCTGCTGAAGTTGCGGCAACGCCGATGAGCATCGCTGCCGCGACCAACGCCGTGAACGCGCGCTTGTATCGCATAGCCCTCCCCTCCCTCGTCGTTCCTTCGGTGGAGGGAGCCTTCCACGCCGACCTTGACGACCGGCGACCGGCAAACGAATGCATTGCGAACACAGCACGAACATTTCGCGACGAGACGGCTCGAGGTGGACGGCCCGCGGAGAAGGCGGGGGAGTGGTCATCTCGCCAGGAGACCTGCCGTGATACCGACCGGTATCGGTCGGCCAATGCGGAGGGGGCTCCAGGTCGGCGCCGTGCTGAGCCCGCGCTGGGCCGGAGGCGTTCGGACATTTCACGTGCATGCACCAGGGAGTGGTTTAGCTGTCCCTCTCTCTGGGCCAGTCCCTCTCCACCGCCTTCTCGAGGACGACGTCGTGGCATCAGTGGTCGCGGGGGTGACTGGCGTCGGCGTCGCTCTCGTTACTACGTTTGCAGGACCGCTCTTCGTCGATTGGCTCGCCCAGAAGAGACGCGGTCCCGTACCGCCCGGACCCACCGCCGCCCAGCTCGAGGCATGGCGCGCACTCCTGCGGGTCGCCGTGTTCGATCGGCGGGTTCGCGGAGAAGGATCCCAGCTCGACCAGATGGTGCGCCAGGGAACCGTAATCGACCCGCGGCCAGGGTCGGCCAAGTCGCCGCCAATGCGTTACTGGGAATGATGAACGCGGCACGCACCTGGGGCTGGCGGTCCACGGCGACCGCCATGCCTACTACGCCGTCGAGGATCTTGTCCCACACCGGAGCACCACTGAAGCCCTGGCTCCACTCAATATCCCGCATCCTTCACGTCCTCGATCTGAAGGCACTCGGCGAGTTCGGCGGCTACATCGGAGCCAACGCCACCTGGATCCCGAACTACGGGGAGCGCTACCGCTCTGGCGAGGCGATCTCGAACGCCTTCATGGAATCGGCGATCAACCAGGTCGTGAGCAAGCGCATGGTCAAGAAGCAGCAGATGCGCTGGTCGCCGAGGGGGGCACACCTCCTGCTCCAGATCCGAACTCGCGTGCTGAACGACGACCTGGCCGGGGACTTCGTCGCTGGTACCCCACCCCTCATGCCGAAGTCGGACCGGCAGGGCCTGGTGGCGTGACCTCCCCCCGCTTTGTCCCGCTCTCCTGAGAGTTGCCCCTCACGGGATCTCCAAACCGGCTTGGTGTGCCGTTTCCACGTGGCACTTGCCGGTCGCCCATGTCGCTGGCCGCAAAATCTTGCCGCAGGGACGACGTTGTAATTTCATAGTCATCGATGGACAGAACCGTAGTCATTTTATTGTCATCCCAAGTCGCCAAGACGGGCAGAAGCTGCGCCCCCGCACAGAGTTGGAAAATGGGTCTAGGCAAGAGCTGGATGTTCCGGTAATATCCCGCCTCATAGAGGACACAGCTCGGGGCAGAACCTCCGAACCGTCCGGCACGCAGTGTCCTCACTGGCTGTGGCCCTCCATTGGCCCGGAGAGGGACCTTTGATAATGAAATCCTTGAGAGCGCTTCGGCACGGTGCAATCTCCTGCATCGTAAAGGAGTAAAGACCTCGATGGAAACCAGTGATACCGGTCGAGTGACGACCAGCGACTACCAGCGTGACGTGGCCAAGTACTGGGACACCCACACCAACGACCCCGTCAACTTGGCGCTCGGCAAGATCGACGACATCTACCATCACCATTACGGGCTCGGCGATCCAGACCCGGCAGTGCTGCAAGCCCCGGACGGAACTCGAGACGAGCAGATCATCGGGGAACTGCACCGGCTGGAGACCGCCCAAGCCGACGTCCTCCTCGACCGCCTAGGCAGGATAAATGCCGCGGACCGTCTGCTGGACGCTGGCTCTGGGCGCGGCGGAACGAGCATCATGGCCAACGCACGCTTCGGTTGCAAGGTGGACGGCGTCACCATTTCCGCCTATCAGGTCGACTTCGCCAAGGAACAGGCCGCAAAACGCGGGCGGAGCGACCAAGTTCGGTTCCACCTCTGCAACATGCTCGATACCGGATTCCCCGACGGCGATTTTCGGGCCATTTGGACCAACGAGACCACGATGTACGTCGATCTGTTCGACCTCTACCAGGAATTCGCCCGCCTGCTCGAAAAGGGCGGACGCTACGTGAACATCACCGGCTGCTACAACGACGTCCTGGGGGCCAAGTCACCGTCGGTCGCCCGCATTGACGAGCACTATATTTGCAACGTCCATCCCCGAAGCATCTACTTCAAGGCCCTCGCAGCGAACAAGCTGGTCCCAATAGAGGTCCTCGACCTGACGCCTCAAACCATCCCCTATTGGGAACTCCGCAACCAGTCCTCCTTGCGCACTGGCATCGAGCAGTCGTTCCTAAGCGCTTATCATGAGGAGAGCTTTCACTACCTGCTCATCGTCGCAGACCGGGCGTGACGGGCGAGTGGTGACGGAGTCGGTGCCATCGGATCACGGTGTGCACGGTGAGCAGGCGCCCGTCAGTTGGGCAAGGAGGGTTTCATCAACCATTAGGGAAGGAGGCCCTGATGCCTGTGTTTTCCCGTGTGTCCACTCCCGCCGCCACCAATGACCTGGCGGGCGTGGTGGTTGCCCTGCTCTCCAGCCAAAAACGCCCTGCCCCGAGAGATCTTCTTGGACCGGTCGGAGATCAGCTTCCCGGGGGCGAAGATCCGGTAGCCAAGTGGGGGGATCGGCTCGTCACCGGTCCCATGGGCCTGGGGACGTCGGCGGCCCGGAGCCCTTGGGGCTACACCGCCGCCGGCGAAACAGTCACAGCCAGTGGCCGTGGCGTGCCACCCCCTATGCTCGACGGACCCACCGGATTGGGCACCTCCGCCCTGCGGGGTTCGGCCGCGCAGCCCGCTGACGATGGATCAGGTATGGAGCTGTACTGTCCTCCTGCGTTCCGTGACAACGTTGCCCTTGGCGACTTGGTCAACGACTGCCTCGTCGACTGGGCCGGGCAGGTCGGGATCTACCCCGGACAGCTCGACCGCGTGAGAGCAGCCAATTTCGGGCGTCTGATGATGCTCACCCATCCCGCCACAGATGACCCCGACCGCCTCCTGGCGGCAGCGAAGTGCGTCCTGGCGGAGTGGGCCACGGACGACCACTTCCTCGACGACGAATCCATGGGTGCCGACGCGAGGATGATCGGCTCGCGTCTGGGAGTCACCTATGCGGCCATAGACCCGGCCGATCTTCCGGCCCGGTACGCTCCCCAGCTCGACAAGGCTCTATCGGATGAGCCCGTCGCGGTCGCCTACCGCTCGGCCCTCGACCACCTCGCTCGTTACGCCACCGCGACACAGGTCGCCCGACTCCGCCACGAACTCGCCGTCATGTGCATGGCCTACAACCATGAGGCGGACTGGCGCAACTCAGGGCGAGTCCCGCCGGTCTGGGAGTATCTGACGCACCGGCATGAAAACAGCTTCTTGCCGCCGATGGTCCTGGTCGATCCGATCGCCGGCTACGAGCTTCCCTCTTTCGAGTTCGCCGATCGGCGGGTGCGCCGTGTCTTTTGCCTGGCCGGCAGCGCGAGTGTGATTCTGAACGATCTGTACTCGATGGCGACGGAATCGGACACGGACTTCGACCTGCCCAAGGTCATCGCCGCCGAAGAGAAGTGTTCTCTAAGGGAGGCGATCGAGCGCGCCGTGCAGATCCATAACGAGCTGATGCACATCTACGAAGCGGAGGCGGCTGCCCTGAGCCAGTTGGGCTCGCTGGCGCTGCGGCGCTTCCTGACCGACATCTGGGCCTGGCTTGGTGGCAACCGCCAATGGCACAGCACCACCCCGCGCTACCAGGTCTCCAGCAACTCCTAAGTAATAGACTTGCCCGTGGGGAACAATCGAGCGGAAACTGGCGCCTGGGCAGACCAGTGACCGTTATCCTGGACAGTCCGAGCTCCCAGGGCCGGCCCAGCCACTCCCTCATTTCGGCCGACGTGTAGGCAGAGCGGGGCGCGTCCGGCCGGTCAGTCAGCCGAGGATCTCCACCGGGATGCCTGAGAGGGACCTCATGCACCCAGGGCCCCGACTTCCCAGGCACAAAAGAGCAGGTCAGATCGCAAACCGGCGGAGGCCCACGTAGGTCATCCGGCCGCGGTCAAGGTGCCCTGGGAAAAGCTAGTTCAAGAGAGCGATTCTCTGCAGCCCGAACTTGCTCGGCTGGGTCAGGATGACCTTGTATTGCCCGTTATGGTATTGCCAGGACGGCAGGTCACGGCCGCAGGAGCTGGGAGGATTCCCCGGGCTTTGGAAGGATCCGAGCAGGACCTTGTCCTGAATCCTGTACGGCCCCTCGGGAATGTCGGCCCTCGCCATCGCGATCACCATGGACGTGTTCGGATCATTGCAGAACGGACTGCCCTGGTATCCCTCGAGGACCAGGTAGAAACCGCCGTCGTCGGTGCCAGGGGAGCCAGGGATGTAGCGAATGACGTCCGCGGCCCCGTACCCTGCACTGAATACGGGGCGGTCTTCTGCGCCGCCGTTCTGACGCAGAAAAGTAACCGGCGAAGTGGACCGCACGAGGTTGTTGTTATAGCTGGAGTCCACAGCAGTGATCTGCCGAGGGTCGGAGCCATTGAATCGAGCAACGCCACGTTGGAGGTAGGGGGGAGACGTCCCGCCCGAGAAACCGTGGTAGCCGATGTAGATGTGGTTGCCTGCCTTGTGGATGTAGGGCGTACCGACATTGCCGATCTGACGGTCGGCAGAGATCGTT
>WNFW01003514.1_pt1 | contig 10884 bp, 9 predicted proteins | sample 5400131 | NCBI WGS metagenome assembly WNFW01 (sample SAMN13153362, study PRJNA577476) | soil metagenome | isolation source: 20 cm soil or saprolite under grassland replicate 1 | place: USA:California | collected 2016-06-15
CGGGCGCGGCCCCCTCCCCTATCTCTGCCTGAAAAATGAGGTTGACGACATGGCGGTCGGGCGCCAGGCTCTCGCAGACGATGACGAGCGGCCCTACGCGCGCGTCGAGGCCCAGCTCTTCCTTGAGCTCGCGGCGCAGCGCCGCGTCGAGCGTTTCGTGGCCCTCCAGTCGCCCGCCGGGGAGCACCCAGTAGCGCTGGCCACGCTTGCGGTGCTCGACCAGCAGGATCTGGTTCTGGCGGATGATGATCGCCGCCACCCGCAGCTGCGGCGTCACGGGATTAAACGCCTGCACCAGCGACGCGAGACTGATCAGCGATGTGCTCATCGTAGTGGTGGTCGCTTACTCGCGCGGCAGCTGCAGCGTCTGCCCGGGCGTGAGCAGCGGCGTCGGCAGCCGGTTGGCCTGGAGGATCGCGTCCACGTGCGGCCGCGGATCACCTCGGTAGTGGGCGGCAACGATGCTCCAGACCGTGTCCCCCGGCGCGACGACCACCCGGTCGCTCGTCTGCGGCCCGCTGCCATAGGCCAGCCGGCCGGTGGCGAGCACGAGCGCCGCGGCGAGGACCAGGATGCGGCCCCAGCCGCGGCGGCGCTGGGGTCGCGGATAGCTGTGTCGGGCGCCGTCCTGCACGAACATGCGTTCGTTATGGAACGCTAGCACGAACAGGCGTTCGCGTCAATCCCCTATCCGAACAAGTGTTTGCAATGGGCGAACGGATGTGCTAGGATGCCCCCGTTTTGAAGAAACGTGGCGGTCAATCGGCCGCCGCCGGGGCGCGAAAAATCACCCGATTCGGCCCGGAAATTACTGTGCTACCATGCTGTGATCGCGGTCTGAACCCCTCCTCTCTCCCCTCCCTGGACGCGCCGCTTGGGATGGCGCCGGGTGCGAGATGATCGGCTCTTGGCCGTCGACATCGGCGATAAAGGGAGGGGACGATATGCCGGAACCGTTGACCAGCAGGCAGCGGGAGATCCTGGAGTACCTGAGGTTTCGACAGAAGATCCGCAGTTACCCACCAACGGTTCGCGAAATTGGCGAAGCGGTCGGACTCTCCTCCAGCTCAACGGTTCAAAACCACCTCAACACCCTGGAGCGTAAGGGCTACATCCGGCGTGATCCCACCAAGTCGCGCACCATCGAAGTCGTCGATATCGACGAAATGCAGGCCAAGCTGAGTAAGGTCGTGGCGGTCCCCCTGGTTGGGCGCGTTGCCGCGGGCCAGCCCTTGCTGGCCGAAGAAAACATCGAAGACCACCTTGTGCTCAGCCAGGAACTCGTCGGCTCGGACAATGCCTTCGCCCTCGAAGTCCATGGCGACAGCATGAAAGACGTCGGCATTCTCCCCGGCGATTTCGTCGTGGTCCGCCCCGGCAAAGATGCGCCCAACGGCAGCATCGTCGTCGCCCGGCTGGAAGACGACCAGACCAACGAGTCCACCGCCACCGTCAAGCGCCTCTTCCGCGAGTCCAATCGGGTGCGACTGCAGGCGGAGAATCCGGCCTACGAGCCGATCTACAGCACAGCCGCCCAGCTCGAGGGCCAGGTGGTCGCGGTCGTACGACTGCTGCGCTGATCGTTTAGGTCAGGCGCTGCGATCCACGCCGGGAAAGCGGAAAGGGTCGAACTTCGTCACCAGCCGTCGCGGTAAGGCGCCGCGCATCAGCACCCCGTCGCCGCGATAATCGACCGCCTCCACGTTGCCGTGGGCATGGAATTCCGCCTGCCGCGCGTGCTCGCTGTACGGCAGGAGCACCTCGATGGGAACCATTTCTCCGGGTAAGGCCTGGGCGATGGCGCGGCCCAGCGGCTCCAGTCCGGTCTTTCGTAGGGCGGCAATCGGCACAACGGCGAGATACGGTGACCAATCCTCGGCGAGCAGCTGGTCGACGGCCGACGGGCTCAGCTGATCCACTTTGTTGAGCGCCAGGACCTTCGGCTTCTCGAGCGCGCCCAGGTCCTGCAGCGTTTCGTGCACCGCCTCCATCTGGTCGCGTCCGTTGTAACGCGTCGCGTCGAGCACATGGAGCAGGAGGTCGGCCTGCTGCACCTCTTCGAGCGTGGCCTTAAAGGCGGCCACCAGATCGGTGGGCAATTTCTGGATGAAACCGACGGTGTCGGTGAAGAGGACCTCGCGGCGGTTGGGCAGCCGCACCAGGCGGGTCGTCGGATCGAGGGTGACGAACAATGCATCTTCCACCTGCACCTGCGCGTGCGTCAGTGCGTGGAGCAAGGTGGATTTGCCGCTGTTCGTGTAGCCGACGATAGCAACCACCGGATAGGCGATGCGCCGGCGTCCCTCGCGGCGCAGGGCGCGCTGCTTGCGGATCTCTTTGATGTCCCGGTCGAGCTCGCGGATGCGATGGCGAATCCGCCGCCGGTCGCTCTCGAGCTTTTGCTCGCCGGGGCCGCGGGTGCCCACGCCGGCGCCGAGGCCCGAGAGGTCGCGACCACCCTGCAGGCGTGGCAGGAGATGATGCAGCTGCGCGGCCTCCACCTGCAGGCGGCCTTCCTTGGTGCGGGCTCGCTGCGCAAAAATGTCCAGGATCAACTCGGTGCGGTCGATCACCTTGACGTCGAGCTTGCGTTCGAGGTTGCGCTGCTGCCGCGGTGACAGTTCCTCGTTGAAGACCAGCAGGTTGAAATCGGCCTCGTGTTTCAGCGCGTGGAGTTCCTCGACCTTGCCCTTTCCCAGGAAGAGCGCGGGATCGGGTTTTGGGCGGCGCTGCGTGTCGGTGCCGACCACGACCACACCGGCCGTTCTCGCCAGCTCGCTCAGCTCGAGCATCTGCTCTTCCACGGCGGCCAGCCCCTGGTCCTCGTAATCGAGCGACATCAGGTAGGCACGCTCGTGCCTGCCATTGGAGTTCCGGATCAACTCGCCTCTGCCGTCATGATACCGGCGCCCAGTCGCGCGATCGCGAGCTCCAGATCCGCGGGAATCCAGGTCACGCGCGAATCGGCCCTAAACCAGGTCAACTGACGGCGGGCGTATTGGCGAACCTGGCGCACGGTCGAGCTGTGCGCCGCCTCGAGCGAGAGCGCGCCGTCAATGAAGGCCGCCATCTCGGGATAGCCGTGGCCGAGGCGCCGCAGGTCCGCCCTGGGGAAGTCGCGGCGGATGCGTCGCACCTCTTCGACAAAACCCTCGTCGATCATCCGTTGCACGCGCGCCTCGATCCTACGATCGAGCTCAGCGACCGGTACGTCCAGCCCGAGCACCATGATCGACCAGGGTGGCGGGTTCGAGGTGCGTACCTCGCTCGGAGGCCGCCCGGTCGCGGCGTGAATCTCGAGCGCGCGGATCAGGCGCCGCGGGTTGCGACGCGCGCGATCGGCGGCCGCGGGATCGATCCGGCGGAGCTCGGCGTCGAGGCCATCCGCACCCTCCTCGTCGAGGCGCTGCTCGAGCGCCGCCCGCAAAGCTGGGTCGGGCGGCGTGTCGCCAAGATTCCACCCGTCGAGCACGGCGCGTAGATAGAGGCCCGTCCCTCCCTGCAGCACCGGCAGTTGCCGTCGTTCGGCGATCTCTGAAATCGTCCGAAGGGCGATCCGCTGGTAGTCGGCGGCGGTAAACGGCTCGTCGGGGTCGACGACGTCGATGCCATGCAGGGGAACACCGCGCAGCTCCGTTCGGGTTGGTTTGTTGGTCCCAATGTCGCAGTGGCGAAAGACCTGCCGCGAATCCATCGAGACCAGCTCGCCGTTCAGCCGCTCGGCGACGCGGATGGCCAACTCGGTCTTGCCGCTCGCCGTCGCCCCCACGATCGCCACCACGCGCAACTTGGCTACGGCCGTTTGAACAGGCGCCTCAACTGGTCGTCCGGCAGGATCACGGTTGTCGGCCGGCCGTGCGGGCAGCTGATCGGCTCCTCAGTCGTTGCCAGCGAGCTCAACAGTTGGCGCGCGGATTCGGCAGTCATCCCGTCGCCGAAGCGAACCGCGCTGTGGCATGCCAGCAGCGCCGCGGTCTCGCGCAGCCGGCGATCCGGGGTTCGCTCGCCGAGCAGGTCCGTGAGGAGCAGTTCGAGCACGCGCGCGACGCGACCTTCCGGCATCTCGGCCGGCGCCGCGCGAATTCGAATGGTGTGCGGGCCGAAACGCTCCCCCTCGAATCCGAGCCTGAGTAGCCACGACTCGTGCTCCTCGAAAGCCGCGATCTGGCCCGGCGTTACGTCCAGGACATTGGGGATCAGCAGCAGCTGGCTCGACGGCTGCCGCTGCTCGAGGCGGCGAACGATCCGGTCGAAAAGCACTCGTTCGTGTGCGGCATGCTGGTCGATCAGCACCATTGCGAGGGGCGCCTCTGCCACCAGGTAGCCGCGCAGCAGCTGCCCGACGTACTCCAGCGGCGGCAGCCGCGGGCCCTCGCTCCCGCCAAGCGGGGCGGGCCCGTCGGCCCACGCGAGCGGCGCTTCAGTGCCAGGCGAGCGTTTGAGACGTTCAGGGTGGGGGTGGGGGCTCGTCTCCCGCAGCTCGAGTAGCGGCCCGCCACCGGAGGACTGCAGCTCGTAGATCGGGCTCTGCCGAAGCGCGCGGTAACAGGCGCGCTCGACCGCCCCGAAGATAGCGCCCTCGTTGCGAAAGCGGACTTCACGCTTGGTGGGATGAACGTTGACGTCGACCTCGGCTGGATCCAGGCGCAGGTCGAGTACCGCGAGCGGGTACCGATCGGGCTCGCGCAGCCCACGATAAGCCTGCTCCACCGCGAAGGCCAGGTTGCGGTGGTGGATGCGGCGGCCGTTGAGGAGGATCACGACGTGCTCGCGACTGGCCCGGTGCAGCGCCGGTGGACTGATCAGGCCGGACACCATCCCATCGTCGACCGCGAGCATGGATGCGGCCGTCGGCGCGTCGTAGACGGCGGCAAAGGCGGCACGCCGGTCGCCGGTTCCGGAGGTTTCCAGTGCGCGGCGCCCACCGACGTCGAGGATGATCCCGACGGTCGGATGCGCCAGGGCCAGCTCGCCAATGAGCCGAATGATGACCGCGGTTTCGGTGGCGGGTTGCTTGAGGAATTTGAGACGGGCCGGGGTGTTGAAAAAGAGCCGGCTGACGCTCACCCGAGTCCCAACCGGACTTCCGGCCGGAGCGGCGGCAATCTGCGAGCCGCCCTCGACCAGCACGCGGTAACCCCCTCCCCCACCGCGGGGCCGGCTCACCGCTTCTACCCGCGCGACCGCGGCGATGCTTGCCAGCGCCTCACCTCGGAAGCCGAGGGTGCGAATCGTTCGCAGGTCGTCGAGCGAGCGAATCTTGCTCGTGGCGTGCCGCAAGAACGCGAGCGGCAGGTCGACCGGGGCCATCCCCTCGCCGTCGTCGACGACCTCGATCAGGCCTTGCCCGGCGGCCTCGATGCGCACCTGGATCCGCGATGCGCCGGCATCGATCGCGTTCTCCACCAGTTCCTTGACCACCGCGGCGGGCCGATCGACCACCTCACCGGCGGCAATACCATCGGCGACCGCTGCCGGCAGGATCGTGATGCGGGCGGGCTCGAGACCGGTGTCAGTGCGTGACATGCTCTCCCTGCCACGCGTAGAGCTTTTCCAGCGCCTCGCGCGGCGACAGGCGCTCCAGGTCGAGCTGCTTGAGCTCGGCGACCACCGGGTGATCCAGCGGCAGACTGAGTTGCGCGCTCGCACCCGGACGTTCCAGCGGCCGTTGTCCCTCCAGTTCCGTGAGGACCTGACGCGCTCGTACTACCACCTGGCGCGGAAGGCCGGCAAGCTCCGCGACATGAATGCCGTAGCTGCGGTCGGCGCCCCCCGCCACGACCTGATGCAGGAAGATGACACGCTCGCCTTCTTCGCGGACTTCCATCCGGAAGTTGCGCAACCGCGGCAACCGCTGGGCCAGCGCGGTCAGCTCGTGGTAATGGGTTGCGAACAGCGTCAACGAGCGCAGCTGTGGAGCATCGTGCAGGTACTCCAGGATCGCCTGGGCGATGCTGACGCCGTCGTAGGTGCTGGTGCCGCGGCCGACCTCATCGAAGATGAGCAGGCTGCTGGGGGTCGCGTGCGCGAGGATGTGAGCGGTCTCCACCATCTCGACCATGAAGGTCGACAGGCCGCGGGCCAGCTCGTCGTGCGCGCCGACCCGCGTGAAGATCCGGTCGCACAGCCCGATGACGGCACGGCTGGCCGGAACGAAGCTGCCCACCTGCGCCAGCAACACGATGATGCCGGCCTGGCGAAGGTAGGTCGACTTGCCTGCCATGTTGGGGCCGCTCAGGAGCACAACCTGTTGATCGCCCGGGTCCAGCCGTAGATCGTTGGGAACGAAGCGGCCGGGCCCGAGCGCGGCCTCCACCAGAGGATGCCGGCCATCGACGATCTCGATCCCCGGCTCGTCGCGCAACACGGGTCGCACCCAGCGGTGTCGCGCCGCCACGGTGGCGAGCCCGGCGACGGCATCCAGCTGACCGAGCCAGGCGGCGGTTTCGAGCAGATCCTTGCCGGCCGCGGTGATCCGCCGGCAGAGCTCGCTGAACAGAGCCTGCTCGCGGGCGACCATCGCGCTCTTCGCGTTGAGGACCAGGGCTTCCTTTTCCTTGAGCTCGGGCGTGACGTAGCGCTCGCCGTTGACGAGCGTTTGCTTGCGCGCGTACTCGGCGGGGATGGTCTCGCGATTGGCGTGGCTGATCTCGAGGTAGTAGCCGAACACCTGGTTGAATCCGACCTTGAGCGACCGGATGCCGGTCCGCTGGCGTTCGTTCTGTTCCAGGCCGCCGATCCAGTCGCGGGCGGCCCTCGATCCATCACGAAGGCCGTCGAGTTCGGGGTCGAACCCGGGCCTGAAGACCCCGCCGTCTTTCAGTGTCGCCGGAACATCGTCGAGCAGCGCCCGCCCCAGGCGATCGCGGAGCTCCTCTTCCGATGGCGACGGGAGCGAGCCGGCCAGCTCGGGCCATTTGCTGGCCATCCGCCGCACGTCCGGCAATGCGACCAGCGCCTTGAGCAACCCGCGCAGGTCGCGCGGGGTGGCCACCCCTTGTCCGGTCCGCGCGGCGATGCGTTCCAGGTCCGGCAGGCCGCGCAACGCGGCTTGCAGCTGGCCGCGCGCCAGCGGATCCCCGACGAGCAGGGTCACGCGGTCGAGCCGATCGTCGAGCGGCGCTCGGTCCCGCAGCGGCTGGTCGAGCCAGCGCCGAAGCTCGCGGGCGCCCATCGTTGTGGTTGCCTCGCCCAGCATCGTGCCAACGAGGTCGTCTCCGGTTGAGGGGCGCTCGCCAGCCAGCCCCAGGCTTTTACGGGTCGGCGGGTCGAGATGCATGTAAGCGCGGGGATGCTCGGCATGCAAGCGGAGCAGCCCGGGCTCAAGGCGCAGGTGGGATCGCTCGGCATGGCGTAACAAGGCTTGGGCGGCCGCTAGCGCCTCCGGCCACTCGTCGCAGCCGAAGGCTGCCAGGGTTTCGACGCCGAGCAGAGTCTGCAGGCGGTCGACGGCCGCGCGAGCATCAAAGTCGAGTGGATCGGCCCAGCTGACGGGCGTCGTCCCGACCAGCGCGATCAGGCGCGACCGGTCCCCTTCGGACGCGATCAGCTCCGCCGGCCGCAGCCGCGTCAGCTCATCGCGAAGCGCGTCATCGGTCGGCTCGACGCGCAGTAACGCGAGCTCGCCCGTGGAGCAGTCCAGCGCCGCGACGCCGTGATAGTGCGACCGCAGGCAGACCGCGACCGCGTAGTTGCTGCCGCCGCTTTCGAGATAGGCATCCTCGACGACAGTACCGGGCGTTAGCACGCGGACCACTTCGCGCCGCACCAGGCCGCGTGCTTCGCCGGCCGTCTCGACCTGGTCGCAGAGCGCAACCTTCATGCCGGCCCGCAACAGCTTTCCGACGTAGGTCTCGTAGGCGTGGTAGGGCACGCCCGCCATGGCAACGCGATGCCCCTTGCCGAGCTCGCGCGACGTGAGTGTGATGCCTAAGAGGGGGGCCGCCTGTTCGGCATCGTCGCCGAAGGTTTCGTAGAAGTCGCCCAAGCGGAAGAGCACGATGGCGTCGGGATGCTCGCGCTTGACCGCCTCGTACTGCTCGAGGACGGGGACCGGCTTCAGGGTTCGCCTAATTGAGGACCTGGCCTCGAAGTTGCCAGGCGGTGGCGTGCTCAATGGACACTCGACGGACGGTGCCGACCTGCGCGCCCAGGGGCGCGGACCCGATCACCACCCGGTTCTGCCGGGTCCGCCCGGTGGCCTCCCCGTTCTCGGCGCGCTCAACCAGTACCTCGACGGTCCTGCCCAGCCAGCGCCGGTTCGCAGCTTCGGCGATCCGCCGCTGGGCCTCGAGCAACACGTTGATGCGACGTTTCTTCTCGGCCGGCGCCACGTCATCCGCCTGCCGGGCGGCGGTCGTGCGCGGTCGTGGCGAGAAGCCCTGGATGTGGACCACGTCGAACTTGATCTCCTCGAGTAGGGCGAGCGTTCGCTGGAATTGCTCCTCCGTCTCACCCGGGTAGCCAACGATGACATCGGTCGATACGGAGAGTTCGGGGATGACGTTGCGGGCGTGGGCAATGATCGCGCGGTACTCGTCGACCGTATAACGACGGCGCATCTGCTTGAGGATGGCGTCGTCGCCGGACTGGAATGGCAGGTGCAGGTGCTCGCATACCCGAGGCAGGTCCCGGATCGCAAACAGCAGGTCATCGTGGACGTGGCGAGGATGGGACGTCAGGAAACGCACCCGCCAGATGCCGGGCACCCGCTCGACCGATTCGAGGAGGGTCGCCAGCCCAGCCTTGCTCTCCGGGTCGCGGTAGGAGTTGACCGTCTGGCCAAGCAGCGTCACCTCGCGTACGCCCTGGTTGGCAAACCGGCGCACGTCGTCAACGACATCCTGCAGCGGACGGCTGCGCTCGGTGCCTCGAACGAAGGGCACGATGCAGAAACTGCAAACCTCGTTACAGCCAAAAATCACCGGCACGTATGCCGTAAGGCCGTGCTGCAAGACCACCCCACCGGTCTGGGCCGGGTCTGTCTCGTACTCGCCCTGGAGATCGTCGATGAAGGCCTCGTACTGGCGCATGTCAAAGCGGTAGTCGAGGTCGGGCAGCCGCTCGTAGAGGCGGTCTTTTTCCTTGTTGGCCATGCATCCGGTCATCGCGATGGCGCGACCCGGACGCGCTCGCTTCCATGCCTTCAGCTCGCGGAACCTTCCATACGCCTTTTGCTCGGCGTTCTGACGGACCGAGCAGGTGACCAGGATCGCAAGGTCCGCCTGGTCGAGATCGGCCACCGCACTGAAGCCGGCAGCGGTCAGCCCCTGCGACAGATAATCCGCATCCGACTCATTCATCTGGCAGCCGCTCACCCAGAGGTGAAAACGCTGACCGGAGGGCGGGCGCTTGTGCCCATTCGGTCGTGGCCGCCTGAAACTGAGCGGCTCGAGGGTTAGCGGTGCGCCGGGAATACGGAGGCGGGGCGGGGCAGCCGATTCAGGCATCGACCGAGTTTAGCGGGACTCGACCAGCAGACGGATCCCGGTCCGCTCCTCACCTTCGATGGTGATGTCGATGAAGGATGGGATGCAGACCAGGTCGAAGCCGCCGGCCGCGACGTAGCCGCGCGAGATGGCAATCGCTTTCACCGCCTGGTTGATGGCCCCGGCACCGATCGCCTGCACTTCAACGCGGCTCTGGCTCCGAACCACGCCTGCGATCGCCCCAGCCACAGCGACGGGCTTGGATGTGGCCGAAACCTTCAGGATCTCAATCGCAGCCCGGGCCGCACGGGGAACGCCAGCAGCCGGGCTGGCCGATAACGTCTTCTCCCCTGTCGAGCCGTTCGATGGCGGTGTGCTGGTTTCCAGAGTGTCCATCTATTCTATCGAGGCATGACGACCGAACGTTTGATTGCCCCCCGACACCTTAACCCCCAGGGCAGGGGTCGTCAAGCCGCTAGGTGACCTCGACCTCCCGATCCAGGCGCTCGATCGCGTCCGCCTTGCCCGAAAGGGCATCGATCCGGACCAGCACCGAGTTGAACTGGACCGGTCCATCGGCCACCTTGAAGCGGTACGGGACCCCCGTAAGGAAGCGCTGGAGGCTGGCCTCCTTGTCCATGCCGATCACGGAATCGCGGGGCCCGACCATCCCCAGGTCACTGACGAAGGCGGTGCCGCCCGGAAAGATCCGGGTATCGGCGGTGGGAACATGCGTGTGGGTCCCAAAGACGAAACTGGCGCGACCGTCGAGGTACCAGCCCATGGCGATCTTTTCCGAGGTCGCTTCCGCGTGGACATCCATCAGCCGAAGCTTGGTCCCGGGCCCCTGGCGCAAGACCTCGTCGGCCGCCTTGAAGGCCGAATCGATGGGCGGCATGAAGAGCTGGCCCTGCACGTTGCCGATCAGCACCTGGCCCTTCTCCCCCAGGTCGTGACAGAACCAGCCGCGCCCCGGCGCCCCGGACGGATAGTTGTGCGGGCGGAGGATCGGTCGATGGTCCTCGAAGCCGGTCATCATCTCGCGCTGATCCCAGATGTGGTTGCCGGAGGTGAGGACGTCGATCCCCAGGCTGAACAGGTCGTCCGCGATCTTCGGCGTGAGGCCGAATCCGCCGGCGGCGTTCTCACCGTTGGCGACCACTAGATCGATGGAGAACTCGCGGCGCAGCTGCGGCAGGAGGCGAGCCACCGCCTCTCGTCCGGGACGCCCGATGATGTCGCCGATCGCCAGCACGGTCACGACCATTGGCCGATCGTAGCAAGGCGGTCGTGATCGAAGCGTTGCTCCGCGAGCTCCCGAGCTTGACGATTGGCACCACCTTCAACCAGTTTCGGGACGCGGGCCCGGACGACCTCCCGGACGCGCCCGCGATCCGGCTCGCCAATCTGCGGCACTACCTCGATGAACGGAGGGAGGCCGACGTCGTCGCCGTCG
>WNFW01007227.1_pt1 | contig 10882 bp, 7 predicted proteins | sample 5400131 | NCBI WGS metagenome assembly WNFW01 (sample SAMN13153362, study PRJNA577476) | soil metagenome | isolation source: 20 cm soil or saprolite under grassland replicate 1 | place: USA:California | collected 2016-06-15
TTTCAAGCAGGTACTGGACGCGCATGAGCCGCACCACGCCATGCAGGTAGGCGACGAACCCGAAGACCGTCGCCACGGTCAGCGCCAGCAACGTCGTCACCGACACCACCGGCGCGAACTGCCTGACCGACGGGACCGACGCCTGGTTGCTGACCAGGATGATCACGGAGAAGACAAAGGTAGCCAGGAACAACCCGAGCGTCACCCGGGTGACCCGGGAGCGGATGAAGACCCGCACCGTCCTGGGCGAGTACTGGCTAGCCGCGAGCTGGATGGCCACCAGCGTGGTGGCGAACACCACGGCCACGAACGCCAGGGTGGCGGCCGCGATGGCGGCGGCGAAGGTGGCCGCCGTGCCGGGGTCGCTCACCAGGTCCGGCCGCACGCCGACCGGGGCATCGACCCGGGTGTCCAGCCAGATGGTGAGATTGGCCGCGACGATAGCGGCCGCCGCGAAGATGCTCGGGAGGAACCACAATGACACCGCGATCCGCTGGCGGAAATCAGTGCGCCACAGCGGCTCCGGGTGCACGGGCAGCGCTCTCATGGACCGAGAGTCTGCCAGCCCGGCACTGGCCCCGGGAATATCTGACGCCTCTAGGATCGGTCCATGACCTGGTTGACGTCGCTGCCGACGGCGGTGCTGGTCATCAGCGGACTGGTGCTCGCGCTGCTGGCCTCGACCGGCGGTCGGCTAGCGGTGCGGGCCCTGATCCCTGCCGCGGAACGGGAGGGAGCCCACACCATCGCGGCGCCGCTCATGCCCGCGCTCGGAGCGATCTTTGCGCTCCTGATGGGCCTGACGCTGGCCAGCGAGGCTGGTTTCCTGGCATCGGCGCAGGGAATCGTGAGCAGCGAGGCCGCTGACGCATCCCGCCTGGCCTGGGCGGCGACCAGCCCCGGCGTCGACTCGGAGCCGATCCAGTCCGCCCTGCTCGGCTACCTGCTTGCGGCGCGGGCTCATGAGTGGAACGGCAGCAACGCGGCCAACGGCGACGATCCCGCCACCACGCACGCCATCGCCAGCCTGGAAAACGCCGTCCGGACCCAGGCCGCCCGCCCCACCCACGGGACACCCGCGAGCACCGAACTGCTGGCCTCCCTGGATGCCCTCACCAGCGACCGCCGCGCCCGCCTGGCCGCGGCCTCACATCAGCTCCCCACCCTTTACGTGGCCGTCCTGCTCCTCACCGGAGCGGCGTTGATCGTGAACGCCACCGCCCTGACGCTGCGCAGCGGCCGGCGGGCGGCCCTGCTCGTCGGCGGGCTCGCGGCCGTGATCGGACTCAGCCTGGCCCTGCTGTTTGCCCTGGGCACGCCGTGGCGAGGCCCGATCACCGTCAGCGGGCAACCCATCGATGCCGTCGTGCGAGACCTGAACATCGGCTACTTTCACCCCTTACCCCCCGACGCGAGGATAAAAGCCGCCCGGGAGCGCTCAGGAACGCACGATCGGACAGGTAGCCTAGCGCGTGCCGGCCAGCCATGACCGCTGCACACGTGGCCACACAGAACGTTCCTGGCCGACAACATCGGCCACCTCGCCCAACTGCATGCCCGGGCCGTTCTTCATGTTCACCCTGGCCAGCCGTCAGCGGTCCGTCGCCTCAGCCGAGCCGTTCGAGCAGGTGGTCGCCGACCCGGATGGCGTTGGCCATCGCGGTGAGGGCCGGGTTGACCGCGCTGATGCTCGGGTAAAAGCTGGTGTCGACCACGTAGAGGTTGTCGAGTTCGTGGGCCCGGCAGTCGGGGTTGAGTACCGATGCGGCCGGGTCCGAGCCGAACCGGACGGTCCCGGCCTGGTGCGCGCAACCGGCGACCGGGATGTCGGTCTTCATGTACGCGAACCGGTGAGCCAGGTGGCCGGGGTGCATGCGGAGCGAGCCCAGCATCGAGTGGAGCTGGTGGTACAGCTGCTTGGCGGCGGTGGGGTTGCTCGGCGTGTACGCCAAGTGCACGGCGCCGTCCGGGCCGAGGGTGACCCGGTTCTCTGGCTGCGGCAGGTCCTCGGTGGACAGCCAGAAGTCTACGGCGTGCGCGGCGACGTCGCGCAGCGCCCAGGTCGGCGCGAACTTGGTCTCGAGGGGTTTTTCGCCGCGGAACATAGCCGCTTGTGACTTGCCGATCATCTGGATGTTGCCCATCGGGTAGTCGAAGTCCGGGCCGCGGAAGTAGAAGTCATTGACGCCGAGCGTCTTCTGGAACACGGTCGGGTTCGGGTCCTTGGACAAGGCGAGAACGGCCTGGCTGTCGTGGTACATGAAGTTGCGGCCGACCTGATCGGAGCCGTTGGCCAGCCCGTTCGGGTGCTTGTCGGTAGCGGAGGCCAGCAGCAGCTTGGCGGAGTTGACCGCGCCGCAGGAGACAACCACGATGTCGCCCTCATACTGCTCGGTTTCGCCGTCGTGCTCGACCACCACCTGGGTGACCGCGGTGCCAGCCGGGTTGGTCTCCAGCTTCACCACTCGCGCGTTCGTGACCAGGGTGACGTTGACATGCTCCAGGGCGGGGCGGACGCCGATCACCTCGGCGTCGGACTTGGCGTGCAGCGGGCACGGGAAGCCGTCGCAGTCCGCGCAGCGCACGCAGACGCTGTACGGCGTGTTCGCCTCGTTGAGCAGGATGCCGCACGGCGCGTGGAACGGGTGATAGCCGCCCGCGGCCAGGTCATCAGACAGCTGCTGGATCCTGGGCTCGTGGGAGACCGCGGGATACGGATAGGGCGCGCTGGCCGGCGGGTCCGTCGGATCCTCACCCCGCGCGCCGTGCACCTGGTACATCGTCTCGGCCGCGGTGTAGTACGGCTCCATGTCCTGGTAGGAGATGGGCCAGGCGGGCGACAGGCCGTCATGGTGGTGTAGTTCGCCGAAGTCCTCGGCGCGCATCCGGTACAGCGCGGCTCCGTACAGCTTGGTGGCGCCGCCGACGAAGTAATGTACCTGCGGCTGGTAGAACGACTTGCCCTTCGGGTCGTACCAGCTGTCCGGGGAAATGTAGCGGCCGTCGACGAACACGTCTACGGTGGACCAGTTCTCCGGCTCGCGGGGCAGCCAGTCGCCGCGCTCGAGCAGCAGGATCCGCTTGCCCGAGGGGGCCAGGTGACGGGCGAGCGTGCCGCCGCCCGCCCCGGTCCCGATCACGATCACGTCGTAATGTCCGTCCATGCTGTGCTCCTTCCGAGGCCGGGTAGCCGGCCTGCCGGTTCAGAAAATAGCGATCGGGTTGACCGGCGAGCCGGTCGCGGCACGGAGCCGGAGAGGCGCGACGACGCAGAGGAATGACCAGCGGTTCAGCTCCTCGCACACCGCGACGAGGTCGTCGAATTGCAGCCAGTCCAGCAGGTGCAGGCCCATCGCGTTGACGGCGAGCACGTGCACCGGAAAGTCGACACCCTCGGCCGCGCTCGGCGCCGTGTCGTTGTTGCCGTCGCTGCCGAGTACCGCGATCCGCCGTTCCGCGAGGAGTTCCAGGGCCGCTGGATGCAACCCGGCACGCGCATTCGCGGCGTCCCACGGCCCGAGTGCTCTGCGCCGACTGCGGTGGCCGACCCTAACGAAGAGCAGATCGCCCTGTTCGATGCGGACCTCCTGCGCCGCCTCCGCCGTGACCACGTCATCGGCAGTCACGTGATCACCCGGCTCCAGCCACGGCACCCGCCGCACTCGCGGAATGTCGAGCAGCAGACCACGGCCGGCGATCCCGCCGCCGGCCACCTCTATGGAGAGCTCAGTGGCCCCCGCCGCCGTGACGGCGTCCGCGGTCAGGCCGTTGTAGAGAGTCCCGTCGAAGATCACGTGACACAGGGCGTCGATATGGCTGTCGGCATTGCCGTGGATGTTCATCGCCACCCGGTCCATGGCGAATGAGAGCCCGGAAGCGGGAACTGAACTGGTCCCGGTGTGAGTCATCTGGTGCACGGCGGGATCGGGGTTGTCGGGCGCCACCTCGCTTTCCACCGGCGCCGCCAGCGACACAGCGCGGCCACGCCAGACATCACTGGCCGCCGCCACCACCTGCGCGGGGGAGATGTTGTTCAGCGCTCCCAGCCGGTCGGCTGGTCCCCACCGGGACATGTGCTTCACCCGATCGTAAAGGGCCCGGAAATCGTTGGCGCTCAGCTCAAAATCGCTCATCTCGCCAGACTTATCCCGCCCGGGCGGAGGGCTCGGTGCCAGCGGCGGAGGGCTCGGTGCCAGCGGCGGAGGGCTCCGTGCCAGCGGCGGTGATGTCGGGCGGCAGCCCAGCGGCGTACGCATCGTGCACGGTGGCCACGTCCCTAGTCGTGAACGTCCGTTCCCGGCGCACGTCACGGGTGAAGGCGAGCCACCAGGTCAGGATGGCGCCGAGGCGGTTGCGGTAGCCGGTGAGGAAGGCGATGTGGATGAACAGCCAGGCCATCCAGCCGGGGAAGCCGCCGAAGTGCAGGCGGCCCACGGAGATGACCGCGCGGCCGCGGGAGAGGTACGCGGCTGAGCCTAGGTCGTGGTAGCGGAACGGCTTGCCGGTCGGCCGTCCGGCTATCTCGCGCCGGATGCGGTTCCCGGCGTACAGGCCCGTCTGCATGGCGACCTCGGCCACGCCGGGCAGCTTGTCCAGGCTCATCATGTCCCCGGTGACCAGGATCTCGGGATGACCGGGGATGCTCAGGTCGTCACCGACCAGGATGCGGCCAGCGCGGTCCTGCTTCGCGCCGGTGGCCTCGGCGACCGCGGTGGCCACCGGCGGCGCGGCCACCCCGGCGGTCCACAGCACGGTGCCGGCCGGGTACTGGTTTACCGTGCCGTCCTGTGCCTTGACGCTGAGCCCGGTGGCGTCGATGTGGGTCACGATGGAGTGCATGTGCTGCTCGACCCCGAGCTTGGTCAGGTTGCTGGCCGCCTTGGCCGACAGGGCCGGGCCGAACGGGGCGAGCGGGGCGTCACCGCCGTCGAAGAGCAGCACCCGGGCGTCCTCGGGCTCGATGCGGCGATACTCGTCGCGCAGCGTCTTGGTGGCCACCTCGCGGATCTGCCCGGCCAGTTCGACGCCGGTGGGCCCGGCGCCGACCAGGGCGAAGGTGAGCCAGCGGCTGCGCTCCGCCGGATCTGTCGCGGACTCGGCCATCTCGAACGCCCCGAAGACCCGGCGGCGGATCAGCAGGGCGTCCGCGATGGTTTTCATGCCGGGCGCGTAGCGGGCGTACTCGTCGTGTCCGAAATACGATTGCTGCACCCCGGCGGCCATGATCAGGTAGTCGTAGCCGAATTGGATCTGCTCCCCGAGCGGCCGCTTCGCCAGTACCTGGCGTCGTTCGGTATCGATGCCGGTCACGTCCGCCATCACGCAATCCACGTTTCGGTGCTTGCGGAGCACGTCCCGCAGCGGCGCGGCGATCTTCCCCTCGGACAGGATTCCTGTCGCGCACTGGTACAGCAGGGGCTGGAACAGATGATGCTGGCGAGTATCAATGAGGGTTACCTGAACGGGAGCGCGGCGAAGCGCCCGGGCGGCGAACAGCCCGGCGAATCCGCCGCCTACGATCACCACGCGGCGCTGGCTACCCTGCTCGTTCATCGCACGTTCCGATCATGTCTGTCGTTGACGGCTGGATCCGGTCAGCCGGCCGGGTCGTGCCACTTGTCCCCGCCGGGCAGTAGCCGGTCGGCTTCGGCCGGGCCCCAGCTGCCCCGGGGGTAGGGGTGCACGGGCGTGACGTCGCCGAGTACCGGGTCGACGACCCGCCACGCGGCCTCGACGGTGTCCTGGCGGGCGAACAGCCAGCGGTCCCCGTCCAGGGCCGCGCCGATGAGCCGGTCGTAGGGACGCATGTCCGATCCCGTCTGCCCCGCGAACGTCAGGTCCTCCAGCAATGGCTCCATTCCGGCGCCGGGCTTCTTGCCCGCCAGCGTGAGGCCGACCGCGGTTTCTGGCCAGATCCGGAAGCGCAGTGAGTCGCGGACGGCGAACGGATCGATGCCGAACACGTCATGCGGTGGTGGCTTGAAGCGGATGTTGACCTCGGTGACGGTGACCGGCATGCACTTGCCGGCCCGGATCAGAATCGGCACGCCCTCCCAGCGCCAGGTGTCGGCGGCGAGCCGGACCGCGACGAAAGTCTCCGTGGTCGATTTCGGTTCGACCCCCTCGACGTCGTGGTAGCCCTCGTACTGGCCGCGCACGGTGTGCTCGGGACTCAGCGGCCGCAGCGCGGATATTACCCGTGACTTGGCATTTCGCCAGTCTGCCAGGCCCGGCCTGTCGGGCGGGTCGGCCAGCACGGTGGCCAGCACCTGGAGCATGTGGTTCTGGACGACGTCGTTGATGGCCCCGGTCCGGTCGTAGAACCGGCCCCGGTCGGAGACGTCGAAGGCCTCCGCCATCGTGATCTGGATGCTCTCCACGTAGGTCCGGTTGAGCAGCGGTTCGATCATCGAGTTGGCGAACCGGACGAACAGGACGTTCTCCACCGGATCAAACGCCAGCCAGTCATCGACCCGGAAGATCGCCTCCTCGCCGAAGTACTGGTGCATGGTGTCGTTGAGCTGCCGCGAACTGGCCAGATCATGGCCGAACGGCTTCTCGACCATGACCCGGGCATCCTTGCTGCGCCCGGCCGTCGCGATTCCCTGGGCGATGCGCCCGAACAGCGGGGGCGGCACCTCCAGGTAGTACAGGATCCGGCTGCCGGGGCCGATGGCGTCCGACATCGCCTTATACGTGGCATCGTCGTCGAGGTCCCCGTCGACATACCGCAGCAGCCCGAGCATCTTCTGCGCCGCGGCCGTATCCGGATCCATGTGATTAAGCCGCAGCGAGGCTACCGCGTAGTCGCGGAACTGCTCCAGCCCCCACCCGCTCTTCGCCACCCCGATCACCGGCACGTCGAGCACGCCGCGCTGGACCAGACCCACCAGCGCCGGGAACGTCTCGATCTTGGCCAGGTCGCCAGTGGCGCCGAAAATCACCAGCGCGTCAACGTCGTTGGCAGCCATATCAGCTCCTCTACCGATCTACCTCGTAGCGCTATCCATCGGATCTGGCGGCCACCTTCCTGCCATCACTCGGAGCGGGTGATGCTAGGCGGCAACCTCGCAGCCAGCCGGCGGTATTCATCAAGAACGGCAGCGCCGCGCCTCATATCGCCACTGGCAGGAACAGCCAGGAGGTGGCTAGCGTCTTGCGCCGGATCAGCCGCAGGCCCCGCACCCTACGAGCCGACGCACCGATCTGCCACGCTGCATTCTGACGGCGGCGACTACCTCGGCGCCGATAACGGTTCTGATCATCGGCGGCTGAGGCTCTACTCAAATCACCCGGCAGGGATGACGTTCGGCGCTTCCCGGACCGCCATATTCGGTCATGTGACCGAGCGCTGTGACCTCATTGTCATCGGCGGCGGCGCGAGCGGAGGCACGCTGGCGCACACCGAGATTGATAAGAGGCCAAAACGCCTTACGTTCCTATCCCGACCGCGAGAGGTCAGGTACCGATGAGCACGTTCCCGCCTATTGCTGATTATGGGTTCTTGTCGAATTGCGAGCAGAGCTGCCTGGTCGCGCCGGACGGGGCGGTCGAATGGCTGTGCCTGCCCCGACCCGATTCCCCGAGTGTGCTCGGGGCGCTGCTGGACCGAGCCGCTGGCATGTTCAGGTTCGGTCCCACCAATATCTACGTTCCTCAGCACCGCAGATACGTGCCGGGGACGATGGTGCTGGAAACAACCTGGCAGACGCCGACGGGATGGATGATTGTCCAGGATTTCCTGGCTATCGGCCCGGTCCAGCACAAGGGACGGCGGCCGGACTACCACCGGGCTCCGGCTGATTTCGGCGCCGTGGGCGCGCTGGTGCGGATCGCGACATGCATCAGCGGCCGGGCGATGGTTATTGCCGCGGCGGAGGGTGATATCCACCTGGAGGTGGCGGGCACCATCCCGCTCGGCGTGATGGGCGCTCGCTGTTACGGCCGTACGACGCTCACCGAGGGCCAGTCGGCCTTCGTCACGCTGTCCTGGGGCGGTGACCACGTTCCGGCTAACCAGGACGAGGCGTTCAGTACGCTGACGACCACGGTCGGCTTCTGGCGTGACTGGCTGAGCTCGGCCAAGATTCCTGACCATCCGTGGAAGACTTACCTCGACCGCAGCGCCCTCACCCTGAAAGGACTCAGCTACGCTCCTACCGGCGCCATCATGGCGGCGTCGACGACCTCGCTGCCGGAAACGCCCGGCGGGGCGCGTAACTGGGACTACCGGTTCACCTGGATCAGGGACTCGGCGTTCATGCTCCGTTCGCTGTACCGCCTGGGTTTCGACTGGGAAGCGATCGAATACTGGGGCTTCGTCATGGACGCGGTCAGCGGGGGTGACCTGAACCGCAAGCTACAGCTTCAGATCATGTACGGCATCAGCGGCGAACGCGACCTGACCGAGCGGACCCTGGACCACCTGTCCGGGTACCGCGGGGCGCGGCCAGTCCGGGTCGGGAATGGTGCCTGGAACCAGCAGCAGCACGACGTCTGGGGGATGATTCTCGACGCCCTGGCTGTCCAGTTCCGCAACGGAGCCTCCCAGATCGTGGCGCCGGTGTGGGAAGGGCTCGCCGGGTTCGTGGACGCCGCCCTGCAGCACTGGCGTGAACCCGACCAGGGGATCTGGGAAGTCCGCGGCGACCCGAAGCACTTCACCGCATCCAAGATGATGTGCTGGGTAGCGGCCTCGCGTGGTGCCGATCTCGCCGAGGAGCGCGGCGACGACGAACGTGCCAAGCGCTGGCGGGCAGGCGCCGATGAGATAATGACCGAGATACTGGACAAAGGCCTGTCCAGCCGCGGAGTGTTCCGGCAGCACTACGAGACCGATGACCTTGACGCCGCGCTCCTGCTGCTGCCCATCATGGGGTTCCTGCCACCCGACGACAAGCGCATCAGAGCCACCGTCCTGGCCATCGCCGACGAGCTGACCCAGGACGGCCTAGTCCTGCGTTACCGGGTCGAGGGAACAGACACCGGGTTCGAAGGCGAGGAAGGGACGTTCACCATCTGCTCCTTCTGGCTCGTAAGCGCGCTGGCCATGATCGGCGAAACCGAACGCGCGCTTGCCCTGTGCCAGAAGCTGCTGTCGTTCGCCGGACCGCTGCAACTCTACGCGGAGGAGATTGACGTCACGACCGGCCAGCATCTCGGCAATTTCCCGCAGGCATTCACCCACCTAGCCCTGATCGAGGCCGTGTCGCTGCTCATCCAGTCCGAGCACGAACCCAATAAGCCTGCCTCCTTCGGGTAAACGGGAGCGCGAGAAATGCGTCCTGGATAGCTAGCGCGAATGGAGCGCTCGACGATCCGTGAAGCTGACGGCAAGCACATTGCCATGCGGTTTTAACGGAATCTGAGGGCGAGCAACCTCCCGCTAACCATGATCCTGGCACAGCAGGTCAAGCAGGATTTCAACTGCATGCGGCTTGTTCATGGTGGTGAGCGCCGGGTCACGGCGCTGATGCTTCGGAAGAAGCTCGTATCAAGGACCCGCAGGTTGTCGAGGCCGTGCGCCTTGCGGTTGGCGTCGAGTACCGAGGTGACCGGAACTGTCCCGAAACGGTTCAACCCAAGCCCGGCACCGGCTGCTGCTCCTGATCAGCAACCCGCTGGCGAGGTGGTTCCGGTCGTGGCCACTCGCCGCCGGGAGTCATTTACCGGCCATCGGCTCATCCGCGCCGGGCGACGCGGCTCAGCCACCCGTGCGCAGCGGCGCGGACTGGCGGAGAGGCGGGCTGCGCGGCCGGCTCCGGCGTGGTTTCGGGGGACGGGGCTGGCGGCTGGAATTCCTGGCGGCTGACGCGCCGGCGGAACACGTAGTAGGTCCAGGTCTGGTAGGCGAGGACCACGGGCAGGAGGATGACGACGACGACGGTCATCACCTTGAGTGAGTACCCTCCGGAGGCTGTGTTGCGCACGGTGAGGTTGTACGCCGGGTTGGTGGAGGAGACCATCACATTGGGGTACAGGTCGGTGAAGATCGCCAGGATGCAAGACGCGATGGTGACGGTGGTGGCTGCGAAGGCGAAGCCCTCGCGGTGCTCGTAGACCAGCCAGACGGCGGCAATGACGGCGAGCACGGCGAGCAGCTCGATCACGTTGAGGAAGAACGTGGTGCCGGCGGTCACGTGCGTCCAGATGATGAAGCCGACGACGGCGGCGCCGGTGAAGGGGGCGATGCGGCGGGCCACCTGCCAGGATCGCTCACGCATGTCGCCGGTGGTCTTCAGGTACAAGAATGTCGCGCCGTGCAGCAGGCAGACCAGTACCAGGGTGACCCCGGTCCACAGGGCGTAGGGCTGGAGCAGTTCCCAGAAGGAGCCGGTGTAGTTCTGGCTGGAGTTGATGGGCAGTCCGTGCAGCAATCCGGCCAGGGCCACCCCGATCAGCAGCGGGGCCAGCAGGCTGCCCGTGGTCAGCAGCACATCCCAGGTGCGGCGCCAGCGTGCCGCGTCGCGTTTGCCGCGGTACTCGAAGGCCACACCGCGGACGATCAGGGCGGCCAGGAGCAGGACCAGCGCGAGGTTGTAGGCCGAGAACATCGTCGCGTACCAGCCGGGGAACGCGGCGAACATGCCGGCCCCGGCCACGATCAGCCAGACTTCGTTGCCGTCCCACAGCGGCCCGATCGTGTTGATGGCGGCCCGGCGGCCGGCCTCGTCGGTGCCGATCACGGCGTGCAGCATGCCGACGCCGAAGTCGAACCCCTCGAGGATGAAGAACCCGGTCCACAAGATGGCGATGATGATGTACCAGAACGGGATGAGACCCATCGTGACCCCTAGTACAGGACGGCCGGCACTGGCGCGTCTGCGTCGGTCCCGGTGCGGGGGGGCGGGAGCTGTTCGCGGGAGTAACGCAGCATCAAGAG
>WNFW01006105.1_pt1 | contig 10881 bp, 14 predicted proteins | sample 5400131 | NCBI WGS metagenome assembly WNFW01 (sample SAMN13153362, study PRJNA577476) | soil metagenome | isolation source: 20 cm soil or saprolite under grassland replicate 1 | place: USA:California | collected 2016-06-15
ATTGCTGCGACTTTGCCGAAGGAGTCGCGTAGCATTCGCCCTTCCTCGGTCTCCTCGGAGATGACTTCAACCTTGCTTGCTGATTTTTCTGCATATTCCAGGAAGCTGTCAATGATGTCGCCATGATCTGTAGACTCGAGCATTGGTTTGCCGCAGTTCTTGCAGGGTCTCGTTGCTAGTTCGTTGATGACTGCGTGGGCTTCGTATCTGGTTCCTCTGAACTCTTCAATGTTCCCGCAATTCTTGCACTTGAGGACTACCCGTTCTCCTTCCAGTTTCTCCGAGATGAGGAGCATGTCGACCAGTCCTTTCTCAAGGTACTCCTGAACCTTCTTCTCTCCGAACGCTGCTTTGCCAGTTTCGTGTCCTAGCTCGTAAAGGAATTTTTGAACTAGCTGTTTCTCTTCGCCGTATCTGACTCCTTTGAGAATCTCGCTGCTCTTCTCGACGACTTCTTCGACTCCTGCTTCACTGGTGTAGCTTGTGTCGATTAGCGAGAGGACTTTCTTCTTGAGCGTATATTGCAGGTACTCGCCTTCCTCAAAGACGTACTTTGTGGGTCCGGGTCCGCCGATGATGATTCCTTTCAGGTCTGGAATTTCCAGCATCATCTCGTTGAAGTGCTGGCCGACGCGTTTGTAGTAGTCGTTGATGACTTGTTCTCTGATCCGCTCGAACCTTCGAGCAGACTGTCCACCAGCCCTGCTCTTGCCGGGTGTTCCCGACGTGAAGGTCTTCAGAATCTCTACTCTGCGTCCCTTCAGAGTAGCAACGACTGCCTCCGTCCCATCGATAACTAGTATCCCAAAAGTGTCTTTGTCGGCGACGAGTGCGAGCAGTGGTTCGACGTGGAATCGGGCGTCGCATCTGTAGAAGCCGACCGTGATCGGTTCCGGCGGAATAAGAGTGTAAGTCTCCATTTTCTCGCTGCCAGCTCCGTTCTGTGGGATTGCGCCTGCGAAGATTACAAGCCCTGTTGGAGGTGGTTCTTTGAAGAGCTTCAGTCGTTGCATCGTCCGTTCGATACCGTCCTGGACATTGTTCCGGGTGGTGCGCGATTTTATGTTGACTGCGGTGCCAAGTTCTTCCCGCAACTGTCCCAGTACTTCGTGTATCTTTCTGTCGGGTGGGACGTAGAGGCTGATGAGTTCTGTGCCTCTCCCCTCCTTCTTTGCTAGTTGTTCGAGGGTTCGTTTGAACTTGAATTGTGCGACGGAGTCGGGGCCTGGCATCTAGCGTCCTCCTGCCTTTGAAAATTCTTGTTTAAGGGCTTGGCCAGAGCGGCCGCTATTCGTTCAAAGAGAAACGTTGTGTGTCGAACTGGATTCGACCGGAATCTTGCTATTCATTTTGACCAGTCCTCGTTAGTAATAGTGGTCAGAATTGTATTAAATCCTTGTTTCAAAAGTCCCCTCGAAGACTGCGCTGATCACTTTGGGGGTAGGGCTCTCTCTTGTCCCTCCAACTGCTTCTCCACTCTAATATACCGAATCAGTTCGTTTCTGTCTTCAGACTCGGATGAAGGCTGTTGTGAAGCTAGGGGGCGCGCTGTTCAAGCGGGACCCGGACGTTGACGCGTTAAGGAGCATGGGAAAGGTCCTGTCAGGTTTCGCGGGCGAAGGGAATCAACTGGTGACTGTTGCTGGTGGTGGTCAGAATGCGCGGGTCTATATTGATGTGGCGCGGAAGCTGGGGGCGGATGAATCTACTAGCGATCTGCTCGGGATAACCGTGACCAGAGCTAACGCGGAATTGTTCAGGCTCGCTCTTGGCAGTATTGCCGTCACGAAGATTCCTACAATGCTCTCGGAGCTGATTCACTATGTGAGCCCTGGGAAGGTAGTGGTCATGGGTGGTCTTCAGCCTGGACAGTCGACGAATGCTGTGGCAGCTCTAGCGGCTGAGATAACCCGTGCGGATTTTCTTGTTAATGCGACAGATGTTCAAGGAGTCTATACTGCGGATCCGAAGAAGGATCCTAAGGCGAAAATGTTGAGGTCAGTGAGTGTTGACAAGTTGTTGAGCTGGGCGATGGCTGGGGATGTTTATGCTGGCAAGTATGAGTTGTTGGATATCGTTGCGTTGAAGATCATGCAGAGGGCGAGGATTCCGACGAGGTTCGTCTCATTGGAAGATCCGTCGAACGTAACGAGTGCTTTGCGAGGCAGAGACATTGGAACCCTCGTATCTTATTCGTGAGAGGCCTGCTCGATGAAACTCTTAGACCTATTTCAATCTAAAGCCCAGGTCAGACTTGTCGAACACTTGCTTCAGAACCGGGACAAAGTCTTCAACCAGGCCGGTCTCGCGCGAATCCTCGATGTATCCCCGTCAACTGTCGCGCGGATCGCAGAACCACTAGTCAAATGTCGAGTATTGATGTTCGAGAGATATGAACAAGGAATGAAGATCTTTGCCTTGAACAAGGAGGAACCTGCGGCGCGCAACTTGATGGATTTTTACGATAAGATTCGCCAACTGTAACTACCTGGTCGTCGACCCATCCTATCATCTGGACCCTTGTGCCTTCGCACCTGCAAGTCTCTTTCTGATGGGGGCGCTTGTGAGTTCACGTAGAGCATCAGCGGCAATCCATTTTGCAGATCTCGATTCAGACTTTGCGATCTCGTGGCATGTCCTGATCGCAGCCGCATTTAGGGCTGAGTTTCGTTTACCGATCTGTCTTACCGCCCAGTTCACAGCCTTCTTGACAAAGTTGCGTTCGTCTGAGGCCTCTCTGACGATTACTGGGAGGAAATCTAGAAACGTCTTGTTCGACGCTTTCTTGTCGTGAACGGCAAGTTCAGCCATCAGTACAAAGCCAGCTCTCTTGACATATTCCTCTTTTCTCTTGGACCATTCGTGCGCCTTTCCGATTGCAAATTTTGTTTTGTCGAACAGGTTTCCACAGCAACCATCTACGACATCCCAAGAGTCAAAGTCCAACGCCCATTTGTCCATCTGGCCCTCTGACACCTTTGCGGGATCATCTACCATGGTCGCGAGTATGCGTGCTTCATGAATTCCTGTTATCCAGAGTTGCTGGGCAAGCTCGTGGTCTATGCCGATTTTCTTAGCTAGATCCCGAATTTGAGGAATAGAGACTCCGAGGGCTTTGCTTGTCTGTATTCCGAATCTTGACATTCCCTCTCGCGCTTTCGGGCTCCCTCTCCGTCTCAGCTCTTGCAAAATTGAATCCACCGTCATATGAGACAACAGTGTTCTTGGATTCTGATGATGACAAAGGAGCATCTGTACCACATCCGGTTTTTCAAGGTGGCTTGCGATTGGAACTCTGTCAACCTAGCGATCTTTTGACTATCGCCCTCTTCTCTCTCATGACCGATAGTCTTGCTTCAGCTGAAGCGTTTTAGGACATTTATTCCGTTTTGGGTTGCATAATGGACTTGTTTTTACATCCGGCTTCTTATTTGCTCCGCGGCAATATTCACGCGAAGTGGCCTTAACAAGATGGGCCCCAGGCTGGCGAATATTCGTGGTTCTTCCTGTCTTGAGATTCGCTGTCGTGGCTACTAGCAAAGAATGGAACTCGGGCGCGCCTCATCGAACGACTGCTTCTGGTAACGTTTTTCGGTATTTTCTATAATTGAGTAAAATCACGCTCGACGCGCTATCCTTCGCATTTTCAGTATATCTCAGGATATCGAATTACCGTCAACAGTTAATTATCGGTCTCACCGTTTTGCCCTTGGCTTTCCGGAGATTGGTTGCTCTCACTCGTTTTGGAGGATCTTCGAAAGGAAAGGCCCTGCAGATTCTGTTCATCGCTTCGTTTCTTTCGATATTCTTTATGTCATCGATTTCGGTTCCCTGGTCTCTTCAGTCGTCTCAGCCAAGGACTTCGACTCAAAGTCCGCCCCCGGCCGGCAACTACTTCGATCACATTGTTACTATAATAATGGAGAATCAGGGGATCGAGAATATTTGCGGCGGAAATCCACCACCCTGTAATGGATCAAATTCTCCCTTCCTTTCCACTATAGGAAACAATTACGCACTTGCCACCCAATATAACTCGGTGAACCCAGGGGGTAGCCAGCCAAATTATGTGGGTCTGATCGGAGGCTCAACATTCAATTGTGGAATTGATTCATGCCCAGCAAACATAAACGCCACGAACCTAGTGGACAGCCTAGAGAAGGCAGGATTAACTTGGAAGGCTTACATGGAAAATCAGACAATTACAGCCGGGTGCGATCTTGCCACCACTCCAGTTTACGAACATGAGCATAACCCGTTTGTTTCCTTCTCCAACATCGTCAACAACTCTACCCGATGCCAGAACATAGTTCTTGCAAATCCCAGCCTGAATGCGACCTGCACAACTACAGACTGCACTCTGATCAACGATCTCAACTCGAATTTCGCTGCGAACTTCATGTGGCTCACGCCAAACGACTGCAACAACATGCACGGTGGCAGCTTGGGCATCTGTCCGTATTCGTCTCCGACATCGATCGTTACAGGGGATAATTACCTAAAATCGCTCGTGCCGGACATTCTCAAGAGTCGCACGTTCAACACGACTAGATCAGCCCTCTTCATTGTTTTCGACGAGGGCACCAATTTCTGTCCTGTCAACCCGGGGATCAAAGAGGATTGCGTTTATGCAGCGTGGGCGGGCTCTGCGGGCGTGACCAAGATGAAATTTGTATCGAGCAATTTCTACAATGACTACTCGTATCTTCGAACCATCGAATCCAACTGGAACCTGCCTACTCTTACCGCAAACGATGCCGCGGCCTCGCCGATGGCGGAATTCTTCGCTGGTCAGCAATCTGTGAAGCTGGTTTCTTGGAATCCGAAAGTCCCGTGCACTCCTTTGCTAGAAACCGTGGAGCAGATCATTGGGAATCAAACAAACTCGAAGGGTGGTGCTTCGGAAAGTGGAAGCATCTTTAGTCCGGGGATCACCAACTCTACTTATGGACCAGATAACACGAAAAGTTGGCTGTCAAATTCCACCTCAACACCGCCCGGGTGGAAACGACCTGGAACACCTTGCGTTATCACAAATTCACAGGGTGACGTGATCTCTGCCTTCGTCCAGATAAATGGTGTGCAGAGAGATTTCATCAACTTCTCTGCTTCCACTCCCAGCACCCAGTTCAAGACCATCAACGGTGGGACTACATATCCTAACGGCGCCCAGTCTGACAGCAGCTTCAATATTCTCACGCCGGGTTATGGTACAGCCTCGACTAACTGCCAGTCTGGAAATGCAACAGCAGACTGTATGCATAGTCTTAGCGTTACGATCGATAAGGACTGGAAAGGCGCTTCCTACTGTGGACCCTATACGGCTTGCGATGATACAAGTGATTACAATGGGCTAGTAAATCGGACCCAAGCGTACAAGTCTCTCATAGACGTGCAAGGGTTCGTCTTCTGGAACCCGGCTCTGAACAATTCCTCTCACAACTTCTCAGGGTGGGAGCTTCACCCCTTTACCGCTTGGAGAGAATCGACAAGCGCTCCGGATTTTGTGCTCAGCGGAAGCCCGAAGGCTCAGACCATACTCCCAGGTACGTCGGCCTTCTACAACGTGACGGTCAACACAATCAAACTTTTCATAGGTAGCATTAGCCTCAGCGCAACGATCTCTTCCTCCTCTGGAGCAACGGGCCCTGCTCCCACGCTGACAATGGTACCGTCGCAGGTTACTCTGCCTGTCAATGGAAGATTCGTAGGCTTCTCGCAGTTGAATGTAACTACGGCTTCCCTAACTTCGGGGACCTATAATATCACTATAAGTGGGACAAACGGGACCTTGACGCGTACGACACTTGTCACCGTCGTAATGGTAGGATTCACACTCTCGGCCTCACCTCCAATCCTCTCGGTTGCCGCAGGCTCGACATTAACGTCAACCATCACGCTTACTAGTCGGGGAAGCTTCAACGGTACAGTAACATTCGCATCACCGCAGAGTTCGTGTAACGGATGCGCGACAGGCACGCTGAGTTTGTCAAGCCTTCTTCTCAAAGCCGGGGGAACAAATCAAACGATCCTTACTGTTGACGGTATTAACTATGGTAACGCCACAATTACTATCGCGGCTTCCTCCACTTCACCCGCATTCTCTGCTACATCAACCGTCAACGTTCACGTCTACGATTTTAGTCTCAGCGCCTCACAACGGACTTTAACCGCGAACGCTGGCTCCACAGTTTCGACAACGCTCCAGGTGTCAAGTCTCAATCGGTTCAACGGAACGGTTACTCTAACGGTCTCAAGCGCTCCATCTGGACCGCGCATTATTCTGACACCGGCTACTCTGAATATCACTTCCGCCGCAACTCTGTCTTCGTCATTTGCATTCAACACTACTGCCATAGGAACTTACACCGTAACCGTAACCGCATCGAGCGGCGGCCTATCCCACCAAGTCATAATCACTGTTACCGTCGTAGACTTCAGCGTCACGTCAGTCCAATCTGTCCAAGTCAACGTGGGCTCGACTGGAACTGGCACTATAACCCTGACGAGTTTGAACGGTTTCGCGGGTACGGTTACGCTGACGAACTCGACGAGCCCCTCCGGAATCATTGCGTCTCTCAGCTCGCGGAGTGTAATCCTCACCTCCAGCGGGTCAAATTCTGTCATACTGAATGTCCGAAGCATTACGGTCACGAACTACACACTTACAATAACTGGCACAAGTGGCACACTCGTTCACACAATTCACATAACGGTGAATATTGTCGATTTTGCAATAGCCGCCAGCACCGTCACTCCAATATCGATCAATGTTGGTTCCGCTGGCAATTCAACTATCACCGTGACCGGGCTCAACGGCTTTACGGGAGTCGTCGCTCTCACCGTCTCTCCGTCTACGCCTTCCGGACTTGTTTGTCTGCTCTCTCTGAGCAACCTTTCGTTACCACCTTCTGTAGTAACGTCTGTCTTGTCGTGTAGGTCATCTGCTGCTGGAAACTACACGGTAACAGTCACAGGAACTAACGGGGGGCTTTCTCGCACCACCGCTCCTGCGATAGCATTCCACATTGTCGACTTCACGATATCAACGAGCGTGTCTTCTTCCACTCTGCAAGTTGGCCAAAGTCAACAAACGACGGTTAACTTGGCGAGCGTGAAAGGCTTCGCCGGAGTGATTACACTCGGCGTGATTATCACTTCGTCAGGGCCGTCTGCCAGTTTTAATCCGAGCGGTGTCACTCTAACTTCGGGAGGATTCGGGTCCTCAATTCTGACCATCAATGCTGGGCTGTCGCCCGGCATCTATACGTTGAACGTTACTGGAACGAATCGAGCATTAACGCATTGGGCAACAATTCTTCTCACTGTTCAAGACTTCAAGATTTTACCTTCTGCCACAAGCGTGACAGTCATTGCAGGAACAGTCGGGCCATCGACGATTACGGTGAGTAGCCTCAACGGGTTTTCGGGAACCGTGACACTTTCCGCTATAGTCTCGCCCTCTGTTGGTTTGACATGCAGCCTGTCTCCACCGAGTGTAGCAGTGAGCACGACCATTCCAAACGCCAACTCGACTTTGTCCTGTTCTGGGTCCGCTGGTGCATATACAGTAACAATTACGGCATCAAGTAGCGGACTAATTCACACTGCCACAGTCGCCTACACGGTCCAGGACTTCACGGTTAACGCAAACCCAACTACCGTAACTGTTTTCTTGGGAAGTAGCGCGTCTTCTACTATCACAGTAGCAGGTCTTCAAGGCTTCACTGGAACGGTTGCCCTGACAAATGCTGTCTCACCGTCCATAGGCTTGCTGTGTACTCTGAGCCCCCCGAATGTGTCACTTAACGCGACGGCAACTTCAGGAACGTCCATCCTTTCCTGCACGGACTCGGCTCTATCTGGAACATTCAACGTAACAGTAACCGGCAGGGGGAGCGGATTATCGCATTCGGCCTCAGTTAAGTTCGTAGTAGGAACAGCCTTCACGTTAACTGGCAATCCGACGAGCGTTGCTGTACTCACTGGGACTACCGGCACTTCTACCATAACTGTCAGGTATGATGTCACGTTTTTTGGGACTGTGACGCTCAATGATACGGTTTCTCCCAGCCCTGGTCTTTCGTGTGCACTTAGTGTGACTACGTTCACAACATCAGGAAATTCAACGCTGTCATGCTCGGGCTCACCAGGACAGTACACGGTAACCGTGAACGGTACAAGCGGCAGCAATACGGCGTCCACAACGGTCCTCTACCGAGTCCAAGACTTCACCATCTCTGCGAGTCCCGCAACGGTCACGGTAAGTGCGGGTGTTGCTGGGACCTCCACTATCACCGTAACTGGTCTCAACGGTTTTAGCGGAATTGTCAGCTTGACATCAAGCATTAGTCCCACTACTGGAATCGCCTGCACTCTGACACCGACCAGCGTTACTGGTTCTGGCACATCGACGCTCTCATGCTCCGGCGTCGCTGGAGTTTACAACGTAACGGTAACAGGCACCAGTGGTGCACCCGACAAGTGTATCTGGCTCTGGAACGTCCAATCTCTCCTGCAGTGGGTCCGCCGGGTCGTACACTGTCACAATAACTGGCACAAGTGGTACTCTGTCCCACTCGGCAACTGTCACCTACACGGTTCAGGATTTCACTATCGCGGCCAGTCCGACCAGCGTTACAGTCCTCGCTGGAGCAGCCAGCACTTCGACGATCACCATAACTACGCTCCAAAGCTTCAGTGGAGTTGTCAGTCTAACGTCAACAATTAGCCCGGCAACCGGTCTGACATGCACTCTAACTCCGACGAGTGTCACCGGTTCCGGAACCTCTACCCTGTCATGCAGTGGAAGCGTGGGTAGCTACGCTGTCACAGTAACCGGCACCAGTAGCAGTTTAACTCATTCTGCCACAGTCACTGATGCTGTTCAAGACTTTACGGTAGCTACTAATCCAACTGCTGTCACCCTGAACGCAGGATCCACAGGCACCTCGACCGTCACCATCAATGCACTCCAAGGCTTCAATGGAGTCGTCAGCCTGACCTCGAGCATCAGTCCAGCCACTGGTCTTACGTGCACGCTTACACCAACCAGTGTAACAGGCTCTGGCACCTCTACGCTATCGTGCGCTGGCTCATCAGGAACTTACACCCTGACAATAACAGGCGCGAGTGGAACACTGTCCCACTCAGCCACAGTGATCTACACGGTTCGGGACTTCACCGTAGCCGCTGCTCCGACAAACCTCACTGCTAACGCTGGAGTAGCCAGCACCTCAACCATTACAGTTGCCCCAGTGAACGGGTTTGCAGGAACAGTCGCCTTAGCATCCTCAATATCCCCCGCGGCAGGCTTGACCTGCTCTCTAACGCCCGCAGGCCTTACCCTCGGAATCTCGCAAAATTCCACTCTGTCATGCGCTGGATCAGCAGGCGCTTACACTGTAACAGTAACTGGAACGAGCGGTTCTCTAGTTCACACGGCGGCAGTGACCTACACAGTTCAAGACTTCACGATCACTGCGAGTCCAACCAGTGTCGCTGTCGCAGCAGGTGTTGCTGGGGCATCGACCATCACCATAAACCCTCTGAGCAGTTTCAATGGCGTCGTCAGCTTAACTTCAGGCATTAGCCCGACTGTTGGTTTAACCTGCACGCTGACCCCGACAAGTGTGACGGGATCGGGAACCTCGACCCTGTCCTGCAGCGGATCGGCAGGGGTCTACTCCGTGATCCTCACGGGCGTGAGCGGTACTCTGTCTCACTCTGTGACAGTCACTTACACTGTCCAGGACTTCACCGTTACCGCCAATCCTACAACTGTAAGCTTTCCCTCCGGCGGGACCGGAACTTCAGCCATAACTGTCTCTAGTCTCAACTATCTTGCACTTCCTCGACAGCCGGCACTTTCACAGTGACTGTCACCGGAAAAAGCACTAGCCTAACAAATACTGCGACTGTGACCATTAACTCAGGAACCGCCTACGCAGTAACGGCCAATCCTACGGCCGTTACGGTCCTTGCGGGAACGACAGGGACCTCAACAGTCACGGTTACCGCACAGAGCGGTTTCACCGGCACTGTCAGCTTAACTTCTTCAGTTTCCCCGAGTATCGGCCTAACATGCACTCTTTCCCCCACGGGCGTAATCCTCGGAACCTCAGGCAACTCAACACTCTCCTGCTCTGGAACTGCGGGTGTCTATACCGTGAACGTTACTGGAACAAACGGCCCGAACAGAGTCTCTGCAACCCTTGCATTCACATCTCAAGACTTCACTATGGCCGCGAACCCGACATCTGTCACTAGTCTCGCAGGTGTCACAGCGACCTCAACCATTACGGTTAGCGGTCAGAGCGGTTTCAGCGGCTCCGTCTCTCTAGCTGACACCATATCACCTTCGACAGGTCTGACATGTACCCTCTCGCCAACAAGCGTGACTGGGTCTGGAATGTCTAGTCTCTCCTGCAACGGATCTGGGGGAAGTTACACAGTGACCGTTACCGGAACAAGTAGCTCCCTCTCCCACTCCAAGGCGGTCACTTTCACGGTGCAAGACTTCACAGTCTCGGCCAACCCAACCGGTATTACTGTTCTCGCAGGAATCTCCGGGACCTCCACCATCACTGTCACCGCACTCCAGGGTTTCACCGGAACTGTTGTCCTAGCGTCATCCATGTCGCCCTCGACAGGCCTAACTTGCGCACTATCACCAACGAGCATGACGCTAGGGACATCGGGAGCTTCTACATTATCATGCTCTGGGAATTCTGGAACCTACACAGTAACCGTGAGCGGCTCGAGCAACACCCTATCTCATTCTGCAACTGTAACTTACACGGTACAAGACTTCACGATCGCTGCAAGCCCAACCGCAGTTACGGTGAACGCTGGAACCGCGGCCACTTCGACAATCACAAT
>WNFW01003516.1_pt1 | contig 10879 bp, 6 predicted proteins | sample 5400131 | NCBI WGS metagenome assembly WNFW01 (sample SAMN13153362, study PRJNA577476) | soil metagenome | isolation source: 20 cm soil or saprolite under grassland replicate 1 | place: USA:California | collected 2016-06-15
GCCATACGGAAGTAATCGCCAAAACGGTGCCCTAAGTCATCGGCAACTTCCAACGGGTTGCGGTCACGTACTCTTGCCACAATCGCCGAGCGCATTTCTCACAGTCATCCGGCGTTCACGAATCCAGCACCATTGCGGAACCTGTGGCGATCGTCACGCGGCTGGTTTTTCTGCTCCGCTTTACCTGCTCACATGTCTCGGCCGATACCGCACCGATCTTTCCAGTTCAGCAGGCCGCCCTTTTTCTGCCACTCATTTTCTCGGGCACTGCTTCGGGCTAATTCCTGCGTCCGGCAGCTTTGCGTCTTCTGCTTTTGCGGTTCCTCCCAACAAATCTTCTGAAAAGAGCGCCGAAGATTTTGTGACTTGAACGATCGTTTGGCCATTTCGGAAGCATCGTTTGGCCGTTTCGTCGGCGCCTTTAAGTCTTGGAAATGCAAAGTCCAATTAAATGACTAACCGGGCACTAAAAAGGGTTAGTCTGAGCAATCCCAGTCAACCAAAGGACCGGCCGCCTAGGAATATGGGCTATTTCAGCTTTGCGTACTCGGCTTTCGCCTGCTTCAAGATGGGAACGTCGGGGTCGGCGTCTTTCCATAGTGTTAGGAAATCCTGATATGCGGCGCGGGATTTGGCGGTGTCGCCTTGCATGACATAGGCGCGGGCGAGGCCGAGATGGGCGAGGGCACCGATCGGGTTGTTAAGAACCACGCCCCGATGGTCAAGTAGTTTCTGGAACTCGGTGGCAGCGGCACTTCCGTTGTCTGCCAGCAGGTAAGCTTGACCACGCTCGTAGGCCGGGTACAGGGAAACCAGCTCGTAAGGAGCGACGGGTTCCAAATCCCTAAGCGCTTGGGAGGAATTGCCCTTGCTGAGTTCGATGGCTGCGTTGACGGTCGGCAGCCAAAAGAGCTTCAGTATGGTATCGGCCGGGTAGCTCTTTTCCATTTTTTCGGCCAGCGCCTTGGCGCTCCGAGCATCGCCGATGCAAGCCAGCGTGAGGGTCGCCACTTGTTTCACTCCCTGCCCGGGAGAGAGCGCGAACGCCGCCGTGATTTCTTTCTTCGCCGAGGCAGTGTTGCCCAACTCTGCCTCACGCAGCGCAGCGTTGACCTGCCACAAACCAGCTCTGTCTCTGGAGTCAGCGCGGACGGCCGAGTCCACCGCGCGGCGGGAGAAGTCCCGTGCCTTGCTCAGCCGGCCGTGGTAAGCCTCGCTATCAGACTGCTGAAACAGCAGGACATCTTCATCCCCGGATTTCCCAGCAGCCCAGGCTACCTGCTGCTCCATCTGCCTGGCGTCTCCTCGCAGAAACGCTAGAGAGTATATAGCGGAGCGCAAACCTCCGTTGTCAAGCTTGTGCGCGAGTGCTTGATCGAAGGTGACCTTGGCCTCATCCAGACGGTTCAGGGAGAGGTACGTTGCTCCCAGAGTTTCATAGTTGATGGCCAAATCGGGCGAAAGCCTTAACGCTTCCTGAAATTCCACGAGAGCTTTGTCATTTTGCCCCAAGGATGAATACTCATTACCCAAGAAGTTGTGCGGAACCCAATCACGAGGATAGTTTGCTGTCCACAGCTCGTTGGCCTCCATCGCCTTGTCCAGTTCCCCTGTATTGTCAAAGTAAAACGCCGTGATGCGCAGTTTCTCCCGTTCAGTGACTCGGTCGCGCATTTGGAAAGCCTTGGTCACATATTCCAGCGCGAGCGACTGTTCAGCGAGAATGCTGTGCGATAGCCCCAAATCGGCATACGCCATGGGGAAATTGGGGTCGAGTTCAACCGCCCGCCTCAGGAATGGAATGCTTTGCGTGGCTCCCTTTTGACGTCTTATTGTCACGCCCATGCTGTAGTTTTTCAGGGCTTCGAGCGAAGAGGTTGTGGCCTGTTCGAGGGGAATATCGAATTTCTGCACCGTCGTCAGTGACTCGCCCAGTTCGCCGCGTAGCTTGGCCACAACTCCCCCTAGCGTCTGCAACACCTTCTCTTTGGCCTCTGCCGTGACCTGTTCCTGGGCCAGGAGATCTCCAGTCTGGCAATTCACTACATTTAGTCCCATCACATATTGCCTACCTAATCCGGCAATGGACCCGGCTACGTACGCCTTGCTGCCCACCCGTAGGCAAAGTTCGCGGACTACCTCTGGCGTGAGTGGAGTGTTCGCCGGACGGGCCATCAGCTTCAAGATTTCAGCGACTTTGTTCTCGGAAAGCACATTCAGGAACGGCGACTGGTTCAAGGCAATGGTGAGTGCCTGCTTGAGCGTGTCATCGAAAACCGGGTCGCCCGAGCTGTTGACGAAATCGGCGACAACGATGGTGTCTTTGTCGGTGAGCTTCTGAGATTTGTGTGAGCGCCAATACAGACCGCTCGCAATCAGGACAATAAATAAGGCCACAACGGAGCCGACGGTCCAAGCGAGTTGGGGACCTCGCTCATTAACGACAGGTTCATTCCGCGAAATACTCTTCTGTTTTCCACTTGGTGGTCTCGAAATTGCCTCCGCTCGCTCGTGCTCCTGTATGGCGCTCACCGCCGCCGAGCGTCCGCTATCGGTGTCCCGCTTCAAACGTTGCAGGTCTGCCCGAAGCTCGGCAGCGCCCTGGTAACGCAGATTGCGGTCTTTCTCCAATGCTTTGCTGATGATTCTTTCCAGTTCAGGTGGAAGATCGGGATTCAATCTTACGGGAGCTACTGGAATACGATTGAGGATGGCGTCGAAGATCGTGGCTGAGCTATCTCCCCGAAACGGCAATTGTCCGGTCGCCATCTCGTACAGGACCACCCCGAACGAGAACAAATCGGTGCGTGCGTCCAGCTCCTTGCCCCGCGCCTGCTCTGGTGACATGTAAGCGACAGTTCCCAAGGTGCTGCCCGGACTGGTCAGGTGCTCTGGCTCGATGTCTTGCGTGCCGAGAGTGTCCAGCGTTTCAGCATTGCGGGCTGCAGCGTTGGCTGAAGTGACCTTGGCAAGGCCAAAGTCCAAAATCTTCGCGTGGCAACGTTCGGTCACAAAGAGGTTCGCCGGCTTGATGTCGCGGTGGACGATGCCTTTCGCATGGGCCGCATCCAAGGCGTCTGCGACCTCGATAGCAATAAGGAGCATCTGCTCAAACTCCAGGGGCTGACCCGCGATGGTGTGCTTTAGTGTTTTGCCTTCGAGATACTCCATAGCGATGAAGGCCCTACCGTTTTCTTCGCCTGTGTCGTGAACAGTGCAGATATTCGGATGATTCAGAGCCGACGCCGCTTTGGCTTCGCGCCGAAATCGCTCCAACGCTTGGCGGTCTCGGGCCAGGTCTTCAGGAAGGAACTTGAGAGCAACAAACCGGTCGAGGCGAGTATCTTCAGCCTTGTAGACCACACCCATCCCGCCTCCGCCAAGCCTTTCCACGATGCGGTAGTGGGAGACGGTCTGCCCGATCAACGTGTGGGAGTCCGCCATTTGGCGCACATCTTAGGTCGTGGTCAGTGGCAAGTCAACGAACGGAACTCACGAACGGAACTCACGTGGATAGCTGGGAAGAGGAGCTAGCGCCCGATGAACCCCTTTTCGGAGTTGTGAACCATCGTTTGGCCGGAAGAGCAGCATCGGAAGCAACCCATGACCGTGGGACCACAGCCCGACTGTGTCACCCGACGCCCGGAATCAGAAACACCAGGTCTCCTGAACCAGTGAACCGCGATTCTTGGTCCAACGGCCGCTACCAATCCACACATTCATTCATTCCCGGCCAACGGATGCTTCCGAAATGGCCAAACGATGATTCAAGTCACAGATTTCTTGTGTCCCTCCCATAAAGCATCCGCTCGCCTTGGGAGCAGCGGCCTCTCGCTTCTGGGTGCCTCAGAAAAATGGGGCAAAAAAGGAGAACAATTCATGTCTTACCTATATGTTAAGTGGAATAGCTTCGGGCTGAGGTTTGCCTGCCGACGTTTCCGGCATTAGAGCATGGTTTGTCTTGCGCTGGCCGCTCCCGTAGCGAAGACCTGCGACGCGGGAGGCGGCGCGCTTAGGTCGTAGCGGAGGGAGTGGCCAGGGACGAATTGTTGGGCGAATCTCGTCCGAGCGCGTACCTTGCGAATGCCGCCGTCTGCAACATCTGCATTACTTCCGAGTTGCGCGTGACTCGGGATCAAAACGTATTGCGTAATAAACAGCTTGGTGGCTCCGCTGCGACATCTCGTTCGCTTTCAGTTCTGGGTACTTGCGAATTAGCTCCTCTTCCATCCCCTGTCGTATGGATTCGATCTTCTGAGATAGCAAAGCTATCGGCTGAGGTGCTTGGCCAAGGTTATAGGTCACGGACTTCTTTGTCCCGTCACTGAAACTAACTTGGGTCCATTCTATTATTTCATCCACACAACCAGGGCACCCGATGCGATCTGGCACGGCCAGCAACGCATCTTTATCGACCAACTTTAAGAGACCTTCCCATTCTTCTTGGCTGATTTTTCCTTTAACCTCTCTCTCCGGGTACCGATCCCTGTTCTCATTCACCCGCTTAAAAAACCTAACACTCCTCCCCTTGATTCGGATTTCGTCGGAGCAGTAGCCATAACACATGCCGGAGGAGGTTGCGTCTCGAATACTGACCACATGGGGTCGGGCAAGGGGCTGCTGCGACGGTGAACGATCCTGTTGAGCTGATACGTCAGTGCCGATGAGGACTAAGGCTGAGAAGGCGAGGAACCATACTCGTTTCTTCTTCTGTGACTCGGATATGTTCTTTGTTAAGACCATCACAAAGCGTCTTGCTCAAATGGGATTGTACCGCAGTATGCAACGGATCCGACGATTCTGGACGAGTGGCCACCCGGAAGTAACGGCCGCAAAACTCAGCAGCCACTTGAATCGAGCGCCATTGTGGGAGCTGTGGCGATCGTGACGCGACTGATTTTTTCCGTTCCGCTTTACCTGCTCACATAGCTCGGCCGATACCGCACCTACCTTCCCAGTTCAGTAGGCCAGCCTTTTTCTACCGCTCATTTTTCTGGGCACTGCTTCAGGCTAATTCCTGCGTCCTGCAGCTTCGCGTCTTCTGCTTTCCCGGTTCCGCCCTTACACCATAGGGTTCCCTCCCATAAAGCAGCCGCTCACTTTGGAAGCAGAAGCCCTCGCTTCTGGGGTGCCCCAGAAAATGGGGCAGAAAAAGGAGACATTTTCATGTCCTACTTATATGTTAAGTGGAATAGCTTTGGGCGTGGTTTGCTCCCCAGCGGTTTAGCCATTAAAGCATGTCTTGCGCCTCGCTGGCCACTCCCGGAACGGAGGTCTGCGACGCCGTAGGCGGCACGTTTAGGCCGGAGTGGAGGGAGTGGCCAGCGAGGGCTATTAGGCGGGTCCTGTCCACTCAATCGCACGTGCTCTTGAAGAAATGGCGTCCGACGAGACCTAGAGATCATTGGTCGCACAGACCGTCTAAAATGGGAGATCTCCTAGCTTGGCGTACTCTATACATTGGCTGGGATCGCGATCGGAGGGGAACCGTGAAATTTCCTTGCTGCTCTTTGAGCCTCGTTCTGTTGTTGATCTCAGTGCCTGCCGATGCGCGGAGCGCCGGCCCCGCGGCTGCCGACGACCTTCCACGCCACGGCATCGCCGGCCTGGTAGTCGCTGCGGCGGATAACGCCAAGCCCGAGGATTCGAAGACGAATCCTCCAACCGTCAAGAACGTCGTCACTGGTGGCGCGGGCGCAGCTGCGGGCATACAGCCCGGCGACACGCTCCTGGAATTGGACAGTAAGCCGGTCGCCACTGCATCCAGCTTTGCGCAAGAAATCGGCCGCCATCTGGCGGGCGATTCGGTCCGAGTTGTGCTTCGGCGTGCCGGGCAGAAAATGGAGAAGACTATTGTCCTTAAGCCGCGGCCATTTGAAACCAGCCCCGACGCCACAATTCTTTATCGCTCGATCACTGCCGAGGGGGCGCGACGGAGAACCATCATCACCCACCCTCAGTCCGCGGGCCGCTATCCCGCCGTCCTCCTTGTAGGCGGACTTGGTTGCTATTCCCTGGATGGCATGCTGAACGAGAGCAGGGGCTACGGGCCGATTCTTTCCGCTCTCGTCAAAGAAGGATTCGTCACAATGCGTGTTGAAAAAACCGGCGAAGGAGATAGCGAAGGTCCTGCGTGCACGGACCTGAAGGCTACTGCCGAACTTGAGGCAGTCGGATATGCCGCCGCATTGGACGCTCTACGTAGCTACGATTTTGTCGATCCTAGGGAAATCTTTGTGTTTGCTCACAGCCTTGGTCCGCTGCTGGCTTCGCTGGCCTTGCCGGGGAAAAATGTCCGGGGAGTGATTGCCGCGGAGACCATTGGCCGGAGCTGGTTCGAGTACACACAGGAAAACGTGCGCCGGCAAAGCGCCCTCATTGGCGAACCTTTCGACCAAGTGGATGCAGACGTGCGCGCCCACGTCCACTGCGCCTATCACTTCTACCTCCAGCACGAGAGCTCCGATGAGGTCGCGAAACTAGGAAACACTTGCAAGGAAATGATCGCCAGCAATGCGGGAATGCCTTACCCGTACATGCAACAGATCGGCGATATCAATCTGGCAAGACAGTGGAAGCAGATCGAAGCGCCGGTTCTCGTAATTTACGGTACATCCGACCCAGCGACCAGCGCGGACGAAGGCCGGTATTTGGTGGGCATCATCAACAGCTTTCATCCGGGAAATGCCACCTACCGCGAGATCGCCGGGATGGGTCACGAATTTAGCCGCTACGACTCCCAGCGGGCATTCCTGGAGGAGGTTGGCAACACCTCCAAGCCCCGTCCCTTTGATGAAGAAGTGCTGACCGTTGTCCTCGGTTGGCTGAAACAGCATCTGCCCTCTGGAATAGCGACTGAAGAAAGTGGCGAGTGGCTAGTGAAGTAAGATGAATCCTGTGAAATCTCGATCTTTATGAAGGGTCCGTCACTTGGGTTATGCGGAATATACGCAAGTAAGGAATGCGGAAACATGCGTAGCGTGCGACTAGACGTCCTCCTCGTTGTCCTTCTCGTTCTGGCAATTGGTAGTAGAAGCCATACCAAGCCGCAAGTCAGCCCTCCTTCGGAGCGGCTCGTGGACACGGTGTGGAAGATCGTCGACGAGAAATACCTCGACCTAACATACAACGGCCATTCCCCGGCGGAGATCCGCAAGCGATTCTTGGACGCGACCTACTCCAGTGACGCCGAAGACCGCAACGCGGCGCACGCGATGCTGGAACTGCTGGGCGACCCGCTGACAAGGCTCTTAGACCCGGCGGAGTTCGCCAGTATGGCGAAGGAATTCAATGGGGAGACGGCGAGCATCGGGCTGGCCGACCCATGGACGTTGCGTGACGAAACGACCGGTGCTCTGAAGGTGCTGCACGTCATCTCTGGTTCACCGGCCTTTCGCAAGCGCGTGCAGCCCGATGATCTCATCGAGGCGATCGATGACGCGTCAACGAAGACCATGTCAAGAGACGAAGCGTTCAAGCGGATGGCGGGAAACTCCGGGACCGTCGTGCGGTTGAGCATACTTGGCCCTGTCCCTGTTCGGCAAGGATTCGGCGCAGGAGGCGCGCAACGCGCTTGTTGAGATACTGAAGAGCAACGCCGAAGGCATCGTGCTGGACTTGCGCAACAATCCCGGCGGCTTCCTTCCCGCCAGTCGGGAAATCGCGGGACTCTTCCTGTCAGGGAAGCAGGTTCTGTATCACTCGATCGATCGCACAGGCGCGGCAAAGGACTTTGAGAGCACTGGGGTGGCGCTCATTTCGACGCCGCTAGTTATCATCGTTAACGGCGCCACAACAAGTGCAGCCGAAATGCTCGTAGCCGCACTTCAAGACAACCACCGCGCCATGCTGATCGGGAGCCAAACTTTCGGGCAAGCGTTAATCCATTCCGTGCAGCCTCTGTCGGACGCTTCCGCAGTGGTGATCGCGATTGCACGTTTCACCACGCCGGCAGGGAAGGATGTCCTCCATCGCGGAATCACGCCCGATGTGGCGGTGTCATCCAGTGAAATGAAAATGAACGATCCTCGCGGGAGCGCGTCGGCGCCGAATAGGCAATATCGCGAGGCAGTGGGCCTGCTGATCGCCGAGATCACCAGGTCCCACAAGCAAGTCAGGTGAAGCGCTATTCGGAAACGGATTAGGGCTGCCCCCAACTTCCCGCAGCGGGATTAGAGGCATAAGGGTTGCACGTTATGCGGCCGCGTGGCCTTGACGTGATGCGCTGTTCGAGTAACCAGAAACTTGAAAGTACCCCGCACTTGGCGTATTTGTTGAGAGCAACTCCGAACCTTGAGTTTCTGGAGCGGCGTCTATGGCAACCTTCTGGCAGAGCCTGCGCTACACCCTGCGCGTCCTGGCCAAAAATCCCGGCTTCACAACCGCCGCCGTGCTCTCCCTCGCCCTAGGAATCGGCGCCAACACGGCCATCTTCACCCTAATCAACGCCCTACTCCTCCGCGACCTACCCGTCCGCCAACCGGAGCGCCTCGTCTATCTTTCTGCAGTCCGCCAAGGGAAGAAGATTACATTTTCCTATCCCATGTTCCGCGAAGTGGAACGCGGCCAACGCGTTTTCTCCGGCATGATTGGATGGGGCGGCAACTGGCTGCCTAATGTGGAAGTGAATGGTGTACTTTCGAAGGATCGTGTGCTCGCCGTTACGGGCAATTGCTATTCCGAACTCGGTGCATCTCCTTTTCTCGGCCGATTGCTCACTCCCGAAGATGACAATCTCGGCGGCGGCGCAAACTCGCAGGTCGCCGTTATCGGCTATGAATTCTGGCAGCGCCAGTTCGGCGGCCCGCTCGATGTTGTCGGAAAGCAGATTCGCATCGAAGGCCATCCATTCACGATTATTGGAGTCACTCGCAAGTGGTTCACCGGCCTAACGACGGGTGAGCCGCCAGATATTACTGTTCCACTCACAGCCATGTCCCTCATTCAGAGCGGGGGATTTGATCTAGAGAGCCGCTCGCTTCTCTGGCTCAATCCAATCGGCCGCCTCAAGGACGGCGTCACCATCGAGCAAGGTCGCGCCCAACTTCAATCCTTCTGGCCAGACGTGCTTCTCGCTACGGCTTCCACGCAAACTCTCGGACTGCGCCGGCAAACGTTTCTCTCAATGGGCCTAGAGGTCTCCTCGGCGGCAAAAGGCATCGCCGGAGGCTTGCGTGTCCAATTTGCGCAGCCGCTCTACGTTCTCGCCGGCATAGTCGGACTGATCTTGCTCGTAGCCTGCGTCAACCTTGCAAACCTCATGCTCGCGCGTGCCGCCGCGCGCAGCCATGAAATGAGTGTGCGCGTTGCTATCGGCGCAAGCCGCTGGTCTCTCGCTCGCCAAGTATTAACTGAGAGTCTAGCGCTGTCTCTCGCCGGAGCTCTGCTCGGCCTCGCCTTCGCCTTCTGGGGAAGCCGTTTGCTTGTGCTCCTCATGACGCAGGGAAAACAAGTACCGGTCTCTCTGGATTTGAGCCCAGATTTGCACATTCTCTCTCTCACTATCTCTGTGGCGATACTAACTGGAGTTCTTTTTGGCCTTGCACCGGCCTGGCGTTCCTCCCGCGAGGACCCCGCCACTATGCTGCAGCAAAATGCACGCAGCTTGAGCAGCGGCGCGGGCAATCTGGGCAAAGCACTCATCACCACGCAAGTCGCGCTTTCCTTGATCTTGCTGGTCGGAGCAGGCCTTTTCGTGCGCAGCTTCCAGCGGTTACGCTCCGTTGATCTCGGTTTCAATCAATCCCGCTTGCTAGAAGTCAGGCTCAATCCAAGACCAGGCGGCTACGACAACCTGGACATGTCCAGCTACCACAAACAACTCACGCAGCGGGTTGCCAGCGTACCTGGAGTGACCTCGGTTGGCTTTTCGCATGCTTCTATCCCTAGCCCGGAAGCGTGGCACGAGACAGTTTCGCCGACGTCGGTCGACCCAAGTACAGGCATCCATCTCGTGGCAAAGGGAATGGATGTCTCACCGGGCTTCTTGCAAACGCTCGGGATTCCGCTGCTTGGCGGCCGTGAATTTGATGAGACCGGGGATCAGAAGCACCCGCGCATCGCTATCGTGAGCAGCAGCCTCGCGGAACGATTGTTTCCCAATGGAAATGCCATCGGAAAAAGCATTCGATTCGGCTTCATGCCTGAATATCAAAATATCGAGATCGTCGGCGTCGCGGGCAATGCGCGGGTCACTGATCTTCGAGACGCGACTCCACTGGTCGTGTACTTTTCCTATCTTGAAGACCCGCAGCAATGGGGCGATCTGTTTGTGCGCACCAGCGTGCCCCCGGAAGCGTTGGTAAAGACCATCAGCCATGAGATTGCGTCGCTTGGTCATGAATACGCTATCGAAACAAAAACTATTCAGCAAACCACACGTCAGGTGCTCACCGAAGAACGCGTCACTGCCATGCTCTCAACATTCTTGGGCGCTCTCGCGCTCCTGCTCGCTTCCATCGGCCTCTATGGACTGACGTCCTACACCGTCACGCGCCGCACCCGCGAAATAGGCATTCGTGTCGCCGTAGGAGCGCAGCGCCAAAATGTTCTCTGGCTCGTCCTCCGAGAAACGCTTGCCCTCGCTCTCTTCGGCATAGCCATCGGCATTCCTTCCGCCCTCGCCGCGGCTCGCCTAATCGCGACCATGCTCTTTGGCCTTTCCACAAGCGATCTCCCCAACATCACCGCTGTCTCCCTGCTCCTTCTACTGGTAGCGCTCTTCGCGGGGTATCTCCCTGCCCGCCGCGCCTCTGCGATCGACCCAATCGTCGCTCTGCGCACGGAGTGAGCACCGGCTAAACGGTTCTTGGTATTGCGTCCCCCAGAACACCAGCCCGGTGGCATCTGTGGTTGGATGCCTCCGGGCTTTTTGTAACTG
>WNFW01005829.1_pt1 | contig 10878 bp, 9 predicted proteins | sample 5400131 | NCBI WGS metagenome assembly WNFW01 (sample SAMN13153362, study PRJNA577476) | soil metagenome | isolation source: 20 cm soil or saprolite under grassland replicate 1 | place: USA:California | collected 2016-06-15
TGCCCGAAGACAAGAAGAGCTCGCTCTCCGCGTTGCTCGCTTATTTTTGGGGACCTATACCGTGGATGATCGAGGCTGCGGCTCTGATGGCCTTGATTGTAGGAGACTGGGGTGATTTTACGATCATTACCTCGCTTCTGTTGTTCAACGCCTTATTAGGGTTTTGGGAGGAACACGAAGCTTCCAACGCGCTCGACGCTTTGAAGAATTCTCTGGCTTTAAAGGCGCGCGTGCTTCGCGATGGAAAATGGGAGCAAGTCGATGCTCAGTCGCTCGTCCCTGGAGATATTGTTCGCTTGTACCTCGGCGACGTAGTTCCGGCAGACTGTAAGCTCGTCCGAGGCGATTACATCAGCATCGACCAATCCGCGCTTACAGGGGAATCGCTGCCAGTCACAAAGAAATCGGGCGATGACGCATACTCGGGCTCTGTCGTCAAAGAGGGAGAAATGGTTGCAGTGGTTACTGCAACCGGAGCGAACACCTTTTTTGGTCGTACTGCAAAATTGGTGGCAGGCGCCGGAAACGTTTCGCATTTCCAACGGGCCGTGATGAGGATCGGCAACTTCCTGATTATCCTGGCGCTGGTTTTGGTGGTGATCCTGGTAGCCAGCCGCCTTTTCGATATGCGCGGCCACTACGATCGCGTGGTTTTGTTAAGGCTCGCCGAAATCGTTCTTATCCTTTTGGTAGCATCCGTGCCAGTGGCCATGCCTGCCGTACTCTCGGTAACGATGGCCTTGGGTGCACGGATGCTGGCCAGAAGCAAAGCAATCGTTTCACGACTCGAGTCAATCGAGGAATTGGCGGGTGTTGATGTGCTTTGCTCCGATAAGACCGGCACGTTGACCCAGAACAAGCTGACGCTCGGTGATCCAGAGCCCTGGGCTGGGACCGACGGGGCAACTTTGATTCTCATGGCATCGTTAGCTTCGCGTGCGGCAGACAACGATCCCATCGACCTTGCAATATTGGCCGGTTTGAAAGATTCCAACACACTTAAGAGCTTTCACCAGGAAAAGTATGTCCCGTTCGATCCGGTGAACAAGCGAACGGAAGCAACGATCAAGGACTCCTCGGGTAAAGTTTTTCGAGTTACCAAAGGTGCGCCGCAAGTGATCCTCGGGCTGGCCAAGCTCTCTGGCAGTGACCTCGAGAAAGCCAGCCAGACAGTAGATAGTTTGGCCAGTCATGGCTATCGCACTATTGGTGTTGCTGTCGCGGAAGGCGATGGTCCATGGGCGTTCCAGGGAATTCTGCCGCTTCTTGATCCGCCTCGACCGGACTCCAAGAGCACTATAGCAAGGGCTCGCGCCTACGGAGTGAAGGTAAAGATGGTTACCGGTGATAACGTTGCCATCGCACGGCAGATCGCTTCGGAACTGGATATGGGCACAAATATCCAGCCGGCTACAGAGCTTTTCCCCGGCGACGTTACAAAAGGACAGATCCCGTTGGACGCAGCTGAGAAAATCGACAAGGCCGACGGCTTCGCGCAGGTTTTCCCGGAACACAAATACGCCATTGTAAAAATACTGCAGGAGAACGGCCACATCGTAGGAATGACCGGTGACGGGGTGAATGACGCTCCCGCCCTCAAGCAAGCAGATGTAGGCATTGCCGTTTCAGGAGCAACCGAAGCGGCTCGAGCGGCGGCAGCATTAATTCTAACTGCGCCCGGTCTTTCAGTGATCATCGAAGGGATCGCCGAAGCCAGGCGTATCTTCGAGCGAATGATGAGTTATGTGTTGTATCGAATCGCGATGACAATCGCCATCATGGTATTTGTAGTGCTGGCATCGATCTACTATCACTTCTTTCCTCTGACCGCGATTATGCTGATCGCGCTCGCTCTTCTGGACGATGTGCCCATCATGACCATCGCCTTCGACAACGCCAGTGTGCCCCCCCAGCCGGTAAAGTGGGAGTTGGATCGTGTGTTAGTTATCTCTTCGGTTTTGGGTCTGCTTGGAGTTATTCAAAGCTTTGGTCTCCTGTACCTGGGCGACACTCTTCATCACTTAGATCACCCACAACTGCAGACCATGATGTTTCTGCAACTCGTAGCGGGTGGTCACCTCTTGTTATTCGTGACCCGAACTCGAAGAGCTTTTTGGAAGCCACCGTATCCGAACGCCAAGCTTTTCTTTGCAATCGTCGTTACCCAAATCGCCGCGGTATTCATGTGCAGTCAGGGTTGGCTGGTGCCACCGCTTCCCTGGAGAATCATCGGTTTTGTTTGGGTCTACAACCTGGCATGGATGATAATCCAGGACATCGTAAAGCTAGGGATCTATGGAATGCTGGATCCGGTCCGTTCGTGGAAAAGATCGCTTTTCCAGCCCCTTCGTATTCCCATGACACGTGGGCCGGAGGCGATGCGCTAAGTTAGGAGTAGGAGAAGAACATGTCTAACTACCAAAAAAAACTTATCGTGAAGCCGGGATCCAAGATCCGGCTAAAACATTTTGATCCCGGCTATCACGGCAATCATGAGTCACACAAATCGGCTTTGCGGGAGATTCAGGAGAATCTGCAGAAGATGGAGCAACTGCAATACTGTATGTATGCTGAGAACAAGCATTCCCTTCTCATCGTGTTGCAGGGTTTGGACGCCGCTGGCAAGGACGGTGTAGTTCGCCACGTTTTGACTGGCATGAACCCATCGGGGTGCGTTTCTACTAACTTCAAGGAACCGACGAAAGAAGAGTTAGCGCACGATTTTCTCTGGCGCGTGCACCCGCATGTTCCAGCCAAAGGCTCAGTCGCAATTTTTAACCGCTCCCACTACGAAGATGTGCTGGTAGCAAGAGTTCATGGCCTCGTGCCGGAAAAGGTCTGGTCAAAACGTTACGATCAGATAAACGACTTTGAACGGCTAATTACGACTGAAAACAACACAGCGATTCTCAAATTTTTCCTGCATATTTCGAAGGAGGAACAACTCGCCCGGTTCAAGAAGCGACTGGATGACCCTGATCGTCAATGGAAGATCAGTGACTCGGATTACAAAGAACGCGAATATTGGGGGGACTACGTCAAGGCCTTCGAGGACGTGCTTAACAAAACGAGCACCGAGCATGCTCCCTGGTTTATCATTCCATCGAATCACAAGTGGTTTCGCGATTTGGTTATTTCGCAGATCATTGTCCGGCAGATGGAAGATATGGACATGCAGTTGCCCAAACCAACTGTGAACCTTGCAGAAATTCGTCGTGAATATCATCAGGCACAGGACGGAGAGAGAGCGGAGCGCGTCAAGAAGCGGTAACATTGGTCGAGATCACGCCATCTGAACGCCTGACCTCACTGCTGGATGGTTCGCCGCTGAAACCGATCCAGCGATGGCTTTGGGTGCTCTCGACTGGAGGCACATTACTCGATGGCTTCGTAATCTTCGTTCTTGGCGTGGCAATGCCGCTGATCATCGCTGAGTTTCATCTTACGCCGCATGTGGTCGGTCTCATTGGCGCAAGCCTGGTCTTTGGTGCTGTCTTTGGGGCCGGACTCGGCGGGCCAATGGCGGATCATCTTGGCCGAAAGAAGTTGATGCTCGCCGACATGATCATCATTGGTTCGGGCGCCGCGACCAGCGCGCTAGCCAACGGTTCCGCGATGTTGTTCATCGGGCAATTCCTCGTTGGGGTGGGCGTCGGCATCGATTTCCCTGTCGGTAGCAGTTACGTTTCTGAAGTGCTGCCCAAACGCAGTCGTGCACGAATGATGGTCGCCACGATTGCCTGCCAGTCCGTCGGTATGCTGCTCGCGGCAGCGATTACGCTGTTGTTACTAAGAAACGCAGACAGCACTCAGACCTGGCGACTTTTTCTAGCGACTGAAGGCGCTATCGCCGCTCTCTTTTTTTTATTACGCCTCTTCGAACCAGACAGTCCGCATTGGTTGATGATTCGAGGCAGATTTGCCGAGGCCGCGCAGGCTTTCATCCGGATCATGCCTGAGCAGCGCGAAGCAGTATTACAAATTACCGGTGAGGCCGGAAACCAGAGCCTCGCAACTTCTGTGGCGCCAGCGAAACTACCCGGAATGGGGATTCTTTTCTCGCGCGACTATCGAGCTCGGACCGTGCTTGTCGCGGTTCCCTGGTTCTTGATGGATATCGCCACCTATGGCGTCGGGCTGTTCACTCCAATTATCCTGGGGGCGATTGATGTCTCCGGTAAGACAGGCGGCGTTGTCGCGCATGACTTCGCCGACGCGAGGGGAAGCGCTACGATCGATTTGTTTCTGCTGTTCGGTTTTCTTCTTGGAATTTGGGCCGTTCCACGATTCGGGCGTATCCGGATGCAGACGATCGGTTTCGCGGGCATGGCGTTTGGGATGTTGCTGCTCATGGTCGCCGTTCGCTTGTCGAATTCTCCCGCGGGCGCGGGACACATTCCTCTCGTGTTTGCCGGTTTCATTCTGTTCAATCTGTTAATGAATGCCGGACCTAACTCCACCACGTTTACGCTGGCGCCCATTTTGTTCCCCACCGAGTTGCGGGCTACCGCCAGCGGTTTCGCCGCGAGCGTAGCGAAAATCGGAGCGACTCTCGGCGTTTTCGCCCTGCCAATCTTAAAAGGTAAGTTCGGCGTCCCGACAGTGCTCGGAATGATGGCGGCGGTCAGCGTTCTGGGTCTGATCGTTACCTTAATCTTTGGCCGCGAGGATACGGAAGATTGAACCGAACGAAGAGAATCGCAAAGAATTGATGACCGCGATATAGTCACAGCGGCTGGGCTGCGCGACTTCAATCATGGATCTTACTACCACTTATTTAGGAATGAAGCTGCGAACGCCGCTCGTTCCCTCGGCTTCACCCCTCTCAGAGGACATCGATAAGATTAAGCAGATGGAGCAAGCCGGCGCGTCTGCCGTAGTTTTGCATTCATTGTTTGAAGAAGAAGCCGAAGCAGAAGCGGCGAGGCCGGAATTTCAGGTGGGACCCAAAGATTACCTGGAGCAGATCAGGCGCGCGAAGAGCAGCGTAAAAATTCCGATCATTGCGAGTTTGAACTGCACGACCCTTGGAGGTTGGATTAGCTACGCGCGTCAGATCACCGAGGCTGGGGCCGACGCGCTGGAGCTCAACATCTACAGGATACCGACCCAGCCGGCAGTGACGGGTAGCGCAATCGAAGAGACATATGTCGACACTGTTCGCACCGTGCGAACGGCTACCAAGATCCCGCTTGCCGTGAAGCTCAGCCCCTATTTTAGCAATTTCGCAAACATGGCCCAACGCCTTGATGCACTCGGCGCGGACGGCCTGGTTTTGTTCAATCGATTTTACCAACCTGACATCGATCTCACGAAGATGGAGGTCACGCCAAATCTGACGCTTAGTGTGCCGGCCGATATGCGCCTGGCTTTGCACTGGATTGGAATTCTGTACGGAAAAATTCGCGCCAACCTGGCCGCGACCAGTGGCATTTATCAGGCCTATGACGTAATCAAGATGGTAATGGCCGGAGCAGACGTGACGATGCTCTGTAGCGCCCTGATGCGTTATGGCATCGAGCATATTCAAAAAATTGAGATGGAGACCGCCGCATGGCTGCAGGAGCATGGCTTTGGTTCTTTGAGCGAAATCAAAGGCAGAATGAGTCAAAAAAATTGCCCGGATCCCAGCGCGTTTGAGCGCGCGCAATATGTGCGCGGACTTTCGAGTTACACTTCGTTATTTCCAATGCGGCGATGACAATACATGGAGGGCGGAGCTCTGTGACGCCTAACAGTGTCTCTCAAGCCATGCTAAGGTGAAGGCTCGCGGAGCTCGGCCCTCCATATCTGCCGCGGCACGCATCGTCGTCAGCTGGTTCGTCGCTGGTTCTAAAGCGCCAGGCCTTCATTGGTTTCAGCCACGATCTGATCGACCACCGCTTTCATATCCTGAGTGCGCTCCCACACCATGAGTTGTCGATCGGCGCCGGTGCCTTCGCGCATGATCCGCTCGATGTGCCCAATCTCGCGCTGGTTGCCAAGTTCCCCGATTTCAGTCGAAACGAACTCGAGCATCTCGTTTAGCAAATCGCGCTCATCGACTTCGCGTCTGCGGCCGAAATCAATTAGCTTGCCGTCCAATCCGTAACGCGCCGCGCGCCAGCGATTCTCATCGATCAAACGACGCGGATAGCTGCGGAATGTGACGTTGTCCCAGCGGAGCTTTTGTAGTTTGAACACGATCGCTTGCATCACCGCGGCCAGTGCGATGGTGTCATCTACGCGCGATTGCGCATCGCAAATGCGAAACTCGATTGTGTCAAAAAACGGATGCAGCCGAACGTCCCACCAAATCTTCTTCGCGTTGTCGATGCAATTGGTCGATACCAGCAATTTCAGGTAATCTTCGTACTCGCTCAGACTTTCGAATGCGTCGGGAATACCGGTGCGCGGGAAGCGCTCAAAGATCATCTGGCGATATGCCTTCAGGCCAGTGTTTTGGCCTAACCAAAAAGGCGAATTGGCCGAGAGCGCGTAAAGGTGTGGAAGGAAATAACGTGCCTGGTTCATAATATCGATGCCCTCTTCGCGGTCTGGAATTCCCACATGGACATGGAGTCCAAAGATCAAGTTTGCCCGCGCAACCTGTTGCATGTCCTTGACGATGGTGGCGTAGCGCTCATCCATCGTGATGAGTTGATCCATCCAGTGCGAGAACGGATGTGTGCCAGCGGAGGCGATCTTGAGTCCGTCGCGCGCCGCCAGTTTCGCTAGCTCGCTGCGAAGATTGACAACTTGTTGCCGGGCGACGCGCGCATCCCCGCAAATCTCCGTGCCGAGCTCGACGACCGATTGATGCATCTCTGGCTTCACCTGCTCCTTCAGAATTATTTTGCCGCCAGCCAGAATCTGCTGGATATGCGAGCGGAGCTCGCGCGTCTCCGGATCAATGATTTGAAATTCTTCCTCGATGCCAAGCGTGAAGACGTGATCTTTTGCGCTCATCGTCCTTCTTGATTAGGACTATGCAAGCTTGGAAGCTGAGCGGCGATAGCTGCTGGGCGACGCGCCGACGAGCTTCCTGAAAATGCGGTTGAAATGAGTGAGCGATTGAAAACCCACCTCATAAGCGATCTCGCTGATGCGACGGTTGCGATCAAGCAGCAGCGTCTTGGCTTTTTCGATTCGTACCCGGGCGAGGTAATCGGTGAAGGTGAGGCCGGTCGCGCGTTTGAAGAGTTTGCAAAAGTAAAATGTGCTCGTGTTCACTGCCTTCGCGACCGTGGCCAGGCAGATCGCGTTGTCCTGATTTCGCGCAATGAACTGCTTTGCACGCGTGACCGCCAACGGCTCAGCGCTTGAATTTTCGACCGCCAGTTGATTGCTCAAAATCGAAAGGTGTCGACCGAAGATTTCGAGCAGCCGCAACATTGCCCGATATTGCCGTTTGGTTAACACCTTGGTGTGAAAGTACGCTTCGCGGGCTTTGCTGAGATCGACATTTACTCCCCAGTTGACTAATTGTTTCGCTACGTGATCGAACCGAAACTTGTCAGGTTGTTTGAGCAGGACCTGCCCGGTTTGCAAAAAGCCGATCAATTGGTCGCCCACCCGGATCGGCACGGCGCTGTCTGAAAGTCCCGCGAAGCAGGTCACCGTGCGCGATCGGTCGCCGGTTTTTTCCGTAAGCTTGCGCTGAACTTCAAGGCACGCAGCGCAAACGCGATTCGAGCGCGCCATCAATTCGCAAAAGGGATTCTCGTTCGGCGCGCCTCTCAAAGCCGGTTGCCAATGTTCGACTGCACGCAACGCCAATGGCATCCCGGTTGCCGCGGAGAACGCGCGCACATAATCGCGATAGATCGCGGATCGAGTGAGCTTTTCGATCAGTTGCCTGTTACCAAGCTTCACGAATGGCAATCATAACCATTCGCCATTCGCTGTCGAAAGCTTACTGCCACTCAGGTTCTCTCAAGCATCGCGCGACGATCACCACATAGAGCCCCATCATCGCCACCACGCTGAATGCAATTACGTATTCCATTTTTGTTCACCTCTTTTGTTTTACAGAAGAAGCTCGTCGGCCGCAGCACAGAGCCGCGGCTTCCGCTCTTCAAGACAATCCGGATGGCCCCACCGATCGCACCGGCAACCGTGCTCCTCGCTCCGAGCATCAACTTCACTTGTTATCGGAATGTGACGCGCGTTGTCAGCCGGCGGATTCACGTGCTTTGGAACGACACAGCACGCACCGAAATATTCGTTCATTGTCAGAACTGTATCTGTTTTCATAACTGCTCCTTTCACGCTTCAAGCTAGGGCAGCCACGGGAAGCGCGCTCCACATCGGTTGGCTTTTTCTTTGCAGATATTGCTGCTGCGCGTTCGGACAACTTGCCCGCGGTCGGACAAAATTAGCTGACTAATTGGCAAGGGACGGAGAGCACCATCGTGTCAGTCGCGGTTGATTATCTGCGGGGTGGTGAAGATGACACCCGCATATGAGTTCAAACCAGCTGGTTTTCGAGACTGCAGTCGGGCTGAGCCGGTCGAAATCTGGAAAGCGAAAAAATTCATCCACCAGTATTCGGATGACGAACTTTCGCTAACGAAAGTCGCTAAGTTCGCTCACATCAGCGCCAATCACTTGAGCGAAAAGTTCAAAGAAGTGGCCGGCATAAATTTTGTCGATTACGTCGCACAAATACGCGAAGACTCATTAAATATAGAGACTTCGCGGCAAAATAGTTTCGAAATTTTTTCCGTAAAAATGCGCAGTCAACTTCGACGACTCCTGAGATAACAATGCGAGTTGAGCTCTCTGAATCGATTTGCGGATCCAGTTTACTGCGTCGTGCGACTGATCGTTGGCTTGGCGTACGCATGTCATGGCGGACAAAAGCTTTTCGGGTATCCGGGTGGCGGTCACGGGATGTCAGGACTCGCATTTGTCGCGGGCATTATCGAACTCGTCTGCGGATTTCTGATTGCGTTTGGGCTGTTCACGCGTGTCGCGGCGTTTCTCGCGAGCGGCGAGATGGCAGTCGCGTACTTCATGTTTTACGTGGGAACGGTGCCCACGCTGGAGGCGAAGTTTTTCCCGATCATGAATGGAGGCGAACTCGCCTTGGTGAACTGCTGGATTTTCTTTTTCATTATTTTTAACGGCCCGGGACGATGGAGCATCGATGCGTTATGGCGCAAAGACAGAAGCAACGCACCGCCCACCTGATCGCTATGAAATCAAGAAAATTCGCTGCGAGTTGTTCAAGAGCACTGATCGTACTGGCAGTTTTCTCAATGAGCGGGTCGCTGCTGGCGCAAGGCAGCTCAGACTGGAAAGCTCCGCCCACCGCTGCCAACCGTCCGAACCCAGTTGCTGGAAACGCCAACGCGACTGCACTCGGGCAAAAGCTCTACGTTGCAAACTGCATGAGCTGTCACGGTCCTTCTGGAAAAGGCGATGGCCCAGGTGGTGCGGCATTAGAGAAGAAGCCGGCAGACTTAGGCGCGCGCATTAAGGCCGGCGAAACCGATGGCGCGCTCTTTTGGAAAATCACGGAAGGCCGATCCCCGATGGTTTCATGGAGGGGATCTTTGTCGGAGACACAACGCTGGGAGCTTGTGAATTACATCAAAACTTTTGCTGGAAAATAAATGGTCCGAGCAATTCCGATTATTGTGAATCAAACGATCCCGTGCGCTTTTGTGGCGCTGATCTGCTTATTCTCTCAATCGGCGGCATTGGCGCAAGATACTGCTCCGTCCCCGCCGTCCTCCGATTACGTGTCACGCGCTGAGTACGACAAGCTCAAGGCAGAACACGAGGCGATGAAGCAGGAGCTGGATGCACTAAAGGCAACCGTTCAGCAAGTGACCGCTGCCGCAGCGCGAGCTCCCGCTGAAGCTCCTGCGGCAAAGAAGGCCGTCAGCGAAGAGAAACAGGTCGTTACCGTGCCGCCTGAGGCCGCCACCGAGGAGTTGCGTCAAGAAGTGGAGACTCTGAAAATGCAGGTGAAGGAAACATTTCCGGGCACCACGAAATTTCTGCTCGCTGGTTACGGGACCGCCGGATTTACCGCGCGCAGCGGCGAGGATCCATTTTTCGACGCCGCGTTCAACGCGCTTTTTCTTTGGAAGCTGAGCGATCGGCTTTTCTTCGAAGGCGAACTGGAACTCGAGTTCGAAAACGAAGAGACAACGATCAATCTGGAAGTGGCGCAAGCCGCCTACCTTTTGAACGACTACATGACAATCGGTGTCGGGCGATTCCTTAACCCAATGGATTTCTTCGTCGAACGGCAACACATGAACTGGGTAAACAAACTTCCAGACAAGCCGCTGGCCGTTTATGACGGCTTATTGCCGGAGTCGGAACTCGGCGGGCAATTGCGCGGCGTTATTCCGATCGGCCCGACTAAACTTGAGTATGTGGGCTTCGTGGCAAACGCGCCCGGTCTGATCACTACAACCGACGATTTTAGCGAATTGGGCATGCTCGATTTCGATAACGACGCCAACTTTGGCGGTCATGTTGCTGTCGGAGGCCACGTTGGATTCATTCCGATTCCGCAACTCGAGATCGGTTATGGAATTCAGCGCTCAAAAGTTGGACCGCGCGATCAGGCGGTGACAGCAGTTTTACAATCGGCCGACTTTAATTACGTCCAAGATTCGACGTTGTTCAAAGGTCTGATCAATTTCCGCGCGCAATGGGTTTGGTCGCACGTCGGCAATTTCGTTTACGATCCAGATGGAAGCCAAGGCTTCGGGCCACTCGAATTCAACAACAACCGCAATGGAGGATATGTGGAACTCGCCTATCGGCCCACCCACATCGACAACGATTACATCAAGAACTTCGAGGGTGTATTTCGATACGATCGGTTCAATCAATTGCACACACCGGTCGGCTTTGACGAACAACGGTGGACTC
>WNFW01006976.1_pt1 | contig 10878 bp, 10 predicted proteins | sample 5400131 | NCBI WGS metagenome assembly WNFW01 (sample SAMN13153362, study PRJNA577476) | soil metagenome | isolation source: 20 cm soil or saprolite under grassland replicate 1 | place: USA:California | collected 2016-06-15
CGGCCAGCATCTCTTCGGCCAGCGCGGTTCGCGCCTTGTCCGCCCGCTCCAGCGCGGCCTTCCCCGAGCGGGTCACCTCGACCAGGTGGCGCCGGCGGTCCGCCGGGTCGCGGCGCCGCACGACGTAGCCGGCCGTCTCGAGGTCGTTGAGGAGCAGCACCACCGCGTTGGCGTCGACCAGGAGGGTGGTCTCGAGCTCCTGCTGGGTCACGTTCTCATGGTCCTGGATGTAGGAAAGGGTGAGGAACTGCTTCAGGCGCATGCCCAGGAGCTCCTCTGACGCCCGCTTGTTCATGGCCTTGTAGACCTGGTTCACCAGCGTCATCAGGCCGGTTCGGGGGTTGCCTGTCATCTCACTGTGCATTTGGATCGTACCACCAAGCTGATTATTCCCACCCTATCGAAAATCATGCAATAAGTATCCTAATGATCCCGTTATAATGATCATCAAGTCGACGGGTTCATCTAGGAGGCGTTATGGACAGCAGAGCTCAAAACCAGGTCAGGAGGTGGCTGGCCCTTCTCGTCGTGTGCGTGGGCCAGCTCATGATCGTCCTCGACTCGACGATCGTGAACGTCGCCCTGCCATCCATCCAGCGCGACCTGCACTTCACGCAGGCCGACCTCACGTGGGTGGTGAACTCCTACCTGGTCACCTACGGCAGCCTGCTGCTGCTGGCCGGGCGCGCGGGCGACCTGATCGGCCGCAAGAAGGTCTTCCTCGCCGGGGTGATCGTCTTCACGATGGCCTCCGGTCTAGATGGCCTCGCGCCTGACGCGATCACGCTGATTGCGGCGCGGGCGCTGCAGGGCATTGGCGGGGCGATGTCCGCGGGCGTCATCATCGCGATCCTGGTCACGGCTTTTCCGCGACCGCAGGAGCGCGCCCAGGCCATGAGCGTCTTCACCTTCGTCATCGCGGGCGGCGGATCGCTCGGCCTGCTCGCTGGCGGGGCGCTGACCCAGGCCATCAACTGGCACTGGATCTTCTTCATCAACCTGCCCATCGGCGTCGCGACATTTGTCTTCGGCTGGCGCCTTATCGAGGAGAACGAAGGCCTCGGCTTGCGCCACGGCGTCGATGTGCTCGGCTCGATCCTCGTAACCGTTGCGATGATGGCCGCCGTCTACTCCATCGTCACAGCGTCGAGCCAGGGCTGGACGTCCGCTCAGACCGAAGGCTTCGGCGGCGCAGCAATCTCGCTGCTCGTCATCTTTTTCGTGGTCGAGGCGAGCGTGCGCAACCCGATCCTGCCCCTGCGCATCCTGCGCATCCGCAGCCTCACCGGCGCAAGCGTCGCGCGAGCGCTGCTGGCAACTGGAATGTTCTCGAACTTCTTCCTCGGCGCGCTCTATCTGCAGCACGTGCGCGGCTTCAGCGCCTTCGACACCGGCCTCGCGTTCCTGCCGGCGACGCTAGCGCTGGCGGCGCTATCGCTCGGGGTCACCGCACGGCTGATGCGCAGCTTTGGTCCTCGAGCCCTGCTCATCCCCGGTTTGATCACGATCACCGTGGCGCTTGCCCTGGAGGCGACCGCAGGACAGGGCGCCGGCTACTTCCCGACGCTCTTCGGCTCGTACCTGCTGTTCGGCATCGGCGCGGGCATGTCGTTCATGCCGCTGCTGACGATCATGATGGCCGAGGTGCCGGCCGCCGACGCGGGCGTGGCGTCGGGCGTGGCCAACGTGGCGATGCAGGTCGGAGGGGCGCTTGGCCTCGCAGCCCTCGGCACGGTTTCCGCGGATCGCGCGCGAGACCTCGTGCTTGGCGGCAGCAACGTCGCCGCGGCGCTGACCGGCGGCTACCAGCTCGGTTTTTCGATCGCCGCCGCGGTGGTGGCGGGCGGCCTGCTCGTGGCGCTGATCGCGCTGCGGCCGGCTCCGCGACCGCGCGTGGTGACCCGGCCCGAAGGGGAGCCTGTCGCCGAGGCCGCTTAAGTCGACCGGATGGTCGCCGCCTGTCGGTAAAACCGGCATGGCGGCGACTCGGCGGTCGTGTGGAAGTTCCAGTGCCGGCACCACGCGGTGCCGTCGAACATGCGACACGTTCCGCACGTGACGCGCGGGCTCTCCACGCGCGTCTTCTTCATGTGGTGCTCGGGGCGTTCCCCGGCGAAGGTCAGGTCTTTCGCGATTTCACCGGCTCCAGCGCGACCACCGGGATCTGTCGTGACGTCAGCTTCTGCTGAGGCTCGAGGTACTCGACCAGCTTTGCCAGCTTGTCGCGCTCTTTGCCTTTGGCCGTGCGCGCGCGCACGGTCAGCTTCTCGGGACCGACCTCGACGGTCGCGTTCGAATTCGCGAGCAGGTTGACGTACCACGCAGGATGGGCGGCGGCGCCGTTGGCCGACGCGATCACGACAAAGACATCCCCGGACTTTCGGTATCCGACCACCGCTGTGCGGGGCTCGCCGGTGCGCGCGCCGGTCGTCGTCAGCAGCAGCAGCTGGCGGCCGGCCATGCGCCCGCTCAGCTGACCCTTGGTCGCGCGAAACTCCTCGATGATCTGCCGGTTCATAGCCCTCATGTCTGAGGGCACCTGCGGTTGTTGCTGTGCCATATCTCGAGCTTAATGCTTGAAGTGGCGACGCCCCGTCATGACCATGGCGATGCCGGCGGCGTCCGCGGCGGCCGTCACCTCCGGATCCTTCATCGAGCCGCCCGGCTGGATGACCGCGGTCACACCAGCTCGGATGCCCTCCTCCAGGCCGTCGGGGAACGGAAAGAAGGCGTCCGACGCCATCACCGAGCCTCGTGCGCGATCGCCGGCTCGATGAGCAGCGATCTGCACCGCCTCCACGCGTGACATCTGGCCCGCGCCGACGCCCACGGCCGAGCCGTCCTTGAACATCACTATCGCGTTGGACTTCACGTGCTTGACCGCGATCCACGCATTGCCCAGCTGCTCCCACTCGGCCTCGGTCGGCACCCTCTTGGTGGGCACGATGCACGAGCCTCGGTCGAAGCCACCGCGATCCCATGCCTGCACGAGAAAACCACCGGACACCGAGCGCACGTCGTAATCCAGCAGCACGTGCTTGGTCGGCTCGGCGACGAGCACGACCATCGCCCTCGAGCCCGCACGGATTGGTGTGCTTGATGATCGCCGCGGCCGGTGAACCGTAGTCGGTCACCAGCTGGATCCCAGCCGCCGCGTCCTGGATGTTGTTGTAGCCGAGCTCCCTGCCCTGCAGCTGGCGAGCCCCACCCATGCCGCCTGGGTCCGGACCGTACCTGTAGAACGCCGCCGGCTGGTGCTCGTTCTCGCCATATTTCAGCGGCTGCGCGAGGCGGCCGGCGAACGAGATCTCGGTCGGGAATCCAGGCGACTCAGGGCCGCGGAGGTAGGCGGAGATCCACGAGTCGTAGGCCGCCGTGTGCGCGTACGCCTCCGCCGCCAGCCGGCGCCGGGTCGGCTGGTCGGGTCCGCCCGCGTGCAGCTCATCGAGGATCTCTGAGTACCGCTCGGGCCGGACGACCACCACCACGGCTTCGTGGTTCTTGGCCGCGGCTCGGATCATCGCCGGTCCCCCGACGTCGATCTGCTCGATCGCCTCCTCGAATGTCACGTCGGGGCGCGTCACCGTCTCGACGAACGGATAGAGGTTGCAGCACAGGAGGTCGATCTCCTGCAGGCCGTGGCTGCGAAGGGTCTCGAGGTGCTCGGGCCGGTCGCGACGCGCGAGCAGGCCGGCGTGCACGCCCGGGTGAAGAGTCTTGACCCGGCCGTCCATGATCTCGGGGAACCCGGTCAGGTCCGACACCGAGCGCGCGTCGATCGCAGCGTCGGAAAGGGTCTGCAGCGTGCTCCCGGTCGCGAAGAGCTCGAAGCCGAGCCGGCGGAGGCCGCGCGCGAAACCCGCAAGTCCTGTCTTGTCGCTAACCGACAGCAGAGCTCTTGGCAATCCTCGCCTCCATCAACCGGATCGCTGCTGGGAGCAAACGGTACTCGACCTCGTGCACTCGCTGACGGAGCGTTTCGACGGTGTCGCCGGGCAGGATCTCAACCGACTCCTGGGACAGGATCGGCCCGGCGTCAAGCGCAGCGGTGACGACGTGCACAGTCGCGCCGGTCGCGGTCACGCCCGCTGCCAGCGCCTGCTCGACGGCGTCCATGCCGCCGCCGAACGCGGGCAGAAGTGACGGATGCACGTTGATGATTCTGTCGCGAAATGCCTCGAGGAACGGCGCCGAGTGCACGCGGTCATAGCCGGCGTCGACGACGAGCTGCACTCCGTGCTCGAGGAAGAAGTCGCGCATCGCCGCGTCGCGCTGCTCGATCGACGCGAACCGTTTCTGCGACAGCTCCGCCAGCGGGATGCGCCGCTCGCGCGCGAACGCGGCGCCTGCGCACGACGGCCGGTTGGTGGCAACTGCGACCACGTCGAACCCGCGGTCGACCAGGTTGCGGAGGTTGGTGCCCTGACCGGAGACGCAGACACCTAACTTCAGCGAAGCACCACCCGCTCAGGCCCTTTCTGTTCGACGACCTCGCCCACGACGATGGAGCCTGAATCCACGTCCTTCGGGTCGACGACGAGGATCATCCCGAGCCCCATGTTGAACGTGCCGTGCATCTCGTCGTCCGAGACGCGGCCACGAGCCTGGATCTCGCCGAAGATCGGCGGCACCTTCCACCTCTTCTTGTCGAGCACCGCGCCGAGGCCGTCGGGCAGGCAGCGCGGCAGGTTGCCGAGGATGCCGCCTCCTGTGATGTGCGCCGCCCCCTTCCAGCGCAGCGAGCGCATGGCGTCCAGGTAGGAGGTGTGTGGTGCAAGCAGCTGATCGGCGAGCTTCTTCGTCAGCGGCGTGCCCTCGAACACCTTGCGCGCGAGCGAGTAGCCGTTGGTGTGCAGGCCGTTCGATGGAAGGCCGACCAGCAGGTCGCCCTCTTTGACCGCGCCACGATCGGCGCCGGCGTCGACCACGCCGACGATGAAACCCGCAAGGTCGTAGTCACCCAGCGCGTACACGCCTGGCATCTCCGCTGTCTCGCCGCCGAGCAGCGCGCACCCGGCGGCGCTGCACGCCTCGGTCATGCCCTCTACCAGCTGCTCGAAGACCTTCGGATCCAGCTTGCCGGTCGCGAAATAATCGAGGAAGAACAGGGGTCGGGCGCCCGCGCACGCGATGTCGTTGACGCAGTGGTTGACGATGTCGACGCCGATGCCCCGATGCCTTCCAGCTGCGATCGCCACCTTGATCTTCGTGCCGACGCCGTCGGCACTTGCCGCCAGCCGGCTGCCGTCGGGCAGCTGATACAGGCCGGCGAATGGGCCTACGCCCGCGGCCACCTGGGCGCCGTGGGTCGCGGCGATCAGCGGCTTGACTCGCTCCAACACGCGCTCGTACGCCTCGATGTCGACGCCGGCCGCGGCGTACGACAGCCCTTCCGCCGGCACGTCAGGTAGCGGGAGCCGGCTCGAACTGGAACTTATCCATCTCGAGCTGCTGCGGCACCGCCACAGGGTACGAGCCGTCGAAACACGCGCGGCAGAACTCCCGCGACGTGCCGCGCCCGATGGCGCGCATCAGGCCGGGGATGGACAGGTACGAGAGGCTGTCGGCGCCGATGTGCTCGCGCACCTCTTCGACAGTACGCCCCGACGCGATGAGCTCTTTGGTGGAGCCGATGTCGACGCCCATGAAGCATGGGTAGCGCATGGGCGGGCTCGAGATCCGCATATGGATCTCCTTCGCGCCCGCGGCGCGCAGGCGGTCGATGATGCGGCGTGACGTGGTGCCGCGGACGATGGAGTCGTCGACGGCGATGAGGCGCTTGCCCCTGATGGAGCGCGGCAGCGGGTTGAGCTTCAGCATCACACCCGCCTCGCGCAGCGATTGGTCGGGCTGGATGAAAGTGCGGTTGATGTAGCGGCTCTTCATGAGCGCCTCGCGGTACGGGATGCCGGAGGCCTCGGCGTACCCGATTGCGGCAGGGGTGCCGCTGTCAGGGAACGCGATCACCATGTCCGCCTCGACCGGCGCTTCCTTGGCGAGCTCGTTGCCCATCCTGATGCGCGCCTCCTCGAGCTCGCAGTTCTTGAGGATGGAGTCCGGACGCGCGAAGTAGATGAACTCGAACACGCACATCGCGTGCTTGTTCGAGGTCTGGAACGTGGCGCTGTGCACGCCGTGCTCGTCCATCACCACCATCTCGCCCGGCTGGACCTCGCGCACGAATGTCGCGCGCACGGTGTCGAGCGCGCAAGTCTCCGACGCCACCACGTGCGCAGGCTGTCCGGCGAGCGGTATGAAGCCGATGCACAGCGGCCGGAAGCCGAAAGGGTCGCGGAGCGCGATGAGCTGGTTGGCCGTGATGATGCCGCACGAGTACGCGCCTACCACGCGGGCGAACGCGCGCCGCACGACCTCCTCCCACGTCCGGCCGTGCGTGTGCTCGATGAGCCGCGCCATCACCTCGGTGTCCAGACCGGACTCGAAGACCGCGCCGTCCTCCTCGAGTTGAATGCGCAGGGCCTGGGCGTTGAGCAGATTGCCGTTGTGGGCGATGGCTCCCGAGCCGAGCTGCGGGTGATGGAACGGCAGCGGGTGCGCGTTCTCAGCGCGCGACGAGCCGGTGGTCGAGTAGCGAGTGTGGCCGAGCGCGATCACCGATCCCTCGCCCATCTCCTTCACGGTCGCCGGGTTGAACACCTGCGCGACCAGCCCCATGCCGCGATGCACGCGCACCGACTGGCCGTCCGAAACCGCGATGCCCGCCGACTCCTGGCCGCGGTGCTGCAGCGCGAAGAGCCCGAAGTACGTCAGGTTGGCGACGTCAACCTTGCCCGAGGCGCAGATTCCGAAAACCCCGCACATACCTCAGGCCGACCCCTCGAGCCCGCCTTCCCAGGCGTCTCGCATGTCCTGCAAGGTCAGCTTCAGCTGGCCTTCGAGCTCGAGCGCGTCACCGCCGGTCATCCCGAGCAGCGCGATCTCGACGTGATGCCGGCGCGCGAGCGACTGAAGCTCAGGCGTCGCACGGGAAGGAGCGCTGACGATGAACCGGCTGGGCGACTCGCCGAAGAACGCCGCGTCGATGCGGAGCGGCGGCTCCGGATTCAGCGCGGGGCCGCGCATGCCGATGCCGCCGAGCAAGCAGCACTCCGCGAGCGCCACGAGCAGCCCGCCGTCCGAGCAGTCGTGCGCGGTCTTGATGAAGCCCGCGCCCGCGGCGGCGAGGATGAGCTTGCCCACCGCGCGCTCGCGCGCGAAGTCCAGCTCAGGCGGCCGGCCGGCGACCATCCCGTGCTCGACCTTCAGGTATTCGCTTCCGCCCAGGTCGTTGTGGCTCGAGCCGATGAGAAGCACGAAGTCGCCCTCGTGCTTGAAGCCCGCCTGCAGGCGGCGGTCGTAGTCGTCGATCTGGCCGACCATGCCGATCACCGGCGTCGGGTAGATGGCGGCGCCGCCTGCGGATTCGTTGTACAGGCTGACGTTGCCGCTCACGATCGGGAGGTCGAGCGACCGGCACGCCTGTGCCAGGCCGCTGACCGTCTCTTCGAGCTGCCAGTAGACCTCGGGCCGGTCAGGGTTGGCCATGTTCAGGCAGTCGGTGATGGCGAGCGGCTGCGCGCCCGTTGCGATGATGTTGCGCGCCGCCTCGGCGACCGCCAGCTGCGCGCCGAGGTTCGCGTCGAGATGGCAGTAGCGGGCGTTGCAGGACGTGGTCATCGCGATGCCGACCTTCGTGCCCTTCACGCGCAGCATCGCGGCATCCCCGCCCGGGGGGATGACCGTCGCGTCGCCGACCATGTGGTCGTAGCGGCGGATGATCGGCCAGCGGCTGCAGAGGTTCGGGCTCGCAAGCATCCGCAGAAGCGCAGCCCCGATGTCGGCGGGCGGGGGCAGCGCGTCCAGGTCGAGCGCAGGCGCAGGCTCGGGCGGCAGTCCGACAAGACGCCTCAGCGGCGCACCCTCGGTGAGCAGCTGGATCGGCAGGCGCGCCACCTGCTCCTTGTGATCCACGACCGTCAGGTGGCCGTCATCGGTGACCTCGCCGATCACCGCCGACGTGAGGTCCCAGGTCTCGAAGATGCGCTCGATATCGGCTTCGCGGCCGCGGCGCACGACCACCAGCATCCGCTCCTGCGACTCCGAGAGCATCACGTCGTATGGCGTCATGCCGCGCTCGCGGCGCGGCACGCGCGACACGTCGATCTTCGCGCCGGCACCGGGCACGCGGCCCGCGCATTCCGCCACCGATGACGTGAGGCCTGCAGCGCCCAGGTCCTGGATCGCCACCACCGCGTCGGTCAGCGAAAGGTCCATGCATGCCTCGAGCAGGCACTTTTCGAGGAACGGGTTGCCGACCTGCACGGCGGGGCGGCGTTCTGAGCTGTCCTCATCGAGCTCGAGCGACGCGAACGCCGCGCCATGTATGCCGTCGCGACCGGTGTCGGCGCCGACGAGCAGCAGCTTGTTGCCTGTGCCTTCAGCACGCGCGCGCATGAGGTCGCTGGCCCGCACAAGGCCGACACACATCGCATTGACCACCGGGTTCTGGGCGTAGCAGTCCTCGAAGTAGACCTCGCCCCCGACGGTCGGCACGCCTATGCAGTTGCCGTATCCACCGATGCCGGCGACCACGCCATCGAAGTGCCGGCGGGATTCCGGCAGCGGACCGAAACGCAGCGAGTCGAGCAGCGCGATCGGCCGCGCGCCCATGGCGATGACATCGCGGAGAATGCCTCCCACGCCGGTGGCCGCGCCCTGGTACGGCTCGATGGCCGACGGATGGTTGTGCGACTCGATCTTGAAGACGACAGCCCACCCGTTGCCCAGGCTCACCGCGCCCGCGTTCTCGCCAGGGCCCTGGAGGACCGCCGCCCCGCTCGAGGGCAGCCGGCGGAGCAATGGCTTCGATGTCTTGTACGAGCAGTGCTCCGACCAGAGAACGCCGAGCATTCCAAGTTCGATGTCGTTGGGTGGCCGCTTCAGCGCCTCGACGATGACGCGGTACTCGTCCCTGGTGAGCGCGACCTCGCGCAGCTTGCGCTCGTCCAGCTTGCGCTCTTCCATTCTCATCGCCTCGATTCCCGCCTCACGCCGTCAGCACCTGAGCCGCGCTGTGCATCACAGAGCGGAACAGCTTGAGCCCGTCGGTGCCGCCAAGCTCGGCTTCGGCGCACCGCTCGGGGTGCGGCATCATGCCCAGCACGTTTCCGCGGCTGTTGACGATCCCCGCGATGTTGTGCAGCGATCCGTTCGGGTTGGAGCTCGGGCGGACGCGCCCTTCGACGTCGCAGTATCGGAACACCACCTGGCCGTTCTGCTCGAGGCGCGACAGCGTGGCCGGGTCAGCGAAGTAGCTGCCCTCACCGTGCGAGATGGGCACGCGGATGACCTCGCGCTCGTCGCATTGCGATGTGAACGGCAGATCGGCGCGTTCGACGACGAGGTTTGTCCACTCGCAGCGGTACTCGAGCGACGCGTTGCGGATAAGAGCGCCGGGGAGCAGGCCTGACTCGCACAGGATCTGGAATCCGTTGCAGATGCCCCATACGAGTCCGCCGCGGTCCGCGAACTCGCCGATGCTCTCCATCAAAGGCGCGAAACGCGCGATCGCCCCCGTGCGCAGGTAGTCGCCGTAGGCGAATCCGCCTGGCACGATGATGCAGTCGCAGCCCTTCAGGTCCGTGTCCTTGTGCCACAGGTACTGGAGGTGCGCGCCGAGCACCTGGTCGACGACCCAGCCGCAGTCGCGGTCGGACCACGTTCCAGGAAAAACGACAACCCCGAACTTCATCGCATCGCGCCCTTGCGCTCGTGCTCGAGCTCGAAGTGGTAGTCCTCGATCACGTGGTTGGCGAGCAGCCGGCTGCACATCGCGTCGACGCGCTCGCGCGCCTCGCGCTCCGAGGTCGCGTCCAGCCGCACCTCGATGTACTTGCCGACGCGGACGTCGGTGACCTCGCCGAAGCCCAGCGACGCTAGACCCTGCCGGACGGTGACCCCCTGCGGGTCGTTGACGACCGGTTTCGGTACTACCACGATTCGCGCGATCATTTTTCGTTCCTCGGCTTCTTGGGGAAGAGGGGCTTGCCCACGAGGCGGTGGTACGCGGTGAGGTAGCGCTCGCGGGTCTGGGCGACGATCTCAGGCGGCAGGGCCGGCGGATCGGACTCCTTGTCCCAGCCCGAGCGCGTGAGCCAATCGCGCACGAACTGCTTGTCGTACGAATCCGGGGTCGTGCCCACCTGGTATGTGAGCGCGTCCCAGAACCGGGAGCTGTCGGGCGTAAGGACCTCGTCGATCAGGACGAGCTCGTCGTCGATCTGGCCGAACTCGAACTTGGTGTCGGCCAGGATGATACCGCGCCTCTCCGCGTGCTCCGATGCGTGCTTGTACAGCTCGAGGCTTGCGTCGCGCAGCCTCTGCGCCAGCTCGTCGCCGAGCTCCTTCTTCAGCTGCGCGTAGGTGATGTTCTCGTCGTGTCCGGTTTCGGCCTTGGTCGCGGGCGAGAAGATCGGATACGCCAGCTTCTCGCTCTGCCTCAGGCCCGGCGGCATCTCCTCGCCGGCCAGCGTGTGCGACTCCTCGTACTCGTTCCAGGCGCTCCCGGCAAGGTAGCCCCGGACGACGCATTCGAAGTCGATGCGCTTGGCTTTGCGCACGATCATGAATCGGCCGGCGAGCTCCTCGCGGTGGTCGCGAAGGGCGGCGGGCAGGTCGGGGACCATGCCCGACACGAGGTGGTTCTCCTGGAACGTGTGCGTCTGCGAGAACCAGAAGATGGAGAGCTGGGTCAGCACCTTGCCGCGGTCGGGGATGCCGGTCGGCAGCACGTGGTCGAAAGCCGACAGCCGGTCGGTCGCGACCATCAGGAGCTGGTTGTCGGGCAGCTCGTACGTGTCGCGCACCTTGCCGCGCGCG